>Ga0209577_10001231_pt1 | contig 25459 bp, 23 predicted proteins | sample GraSoiAngelo_109_FD_185874 | JGI IMG/M metagenome (GOLD analysis project Ga0209577, IMG submission 185874) | Grasslands soil microbial communities from the Angelo Coastal Reserve, California, USA - 14_0903_12_20cm (SPAdes) (version 2) | ecosystem: Environmental > Terrestrial > Soil > Grasslands...
GCACCGGTCAAGCTCGACGGGCTCGCGCGGACGGTGGCGACCGCGCTCGACGAAGTGCAGGCAGGGCTGTTCAAGGCCGCGCAGGAGCGGCGCGAGGCCCACTCGATTCGCGGCGTCACCAAGCAGCGGTTCCTCGAGTTCATGAAGGGTGTGGGCGGGTTCGCGTACGGCGGCTTTTGCGGCTCGTCAGCGTGCGAGGCCGAGATCAAGCAGGAGACGGCTGCGACCGTGCGCGTGCTGCCCGATCCCGAGTTCCGCTCGCCCGAGGTGCCGAAGACGTGCATGTGGTGCGGCAAGCCCAGCGTCGCGGAGGCGGTGTGGGCGCAGGCGTACTAGGCGCCCCGGGCCGGCGGCAGGCAGCGCCGGCCCGTGTGTTTCCAACGACTTACGCACCAACGGCCCCGGCTGGACAGTGCCGGCACCGCCCCAACTAGCCCTGTTTCCAGCCCTGTTTTCGCTCACGGGAGGGTGCGCCCATGCGGCTCGCGTTGCAGGTGCTCTCGGTGGTGGCGTCGTTGGTCGCCGCGTGGCTGTGGGCGCGTGCTTCATCACCGCCGCCCAAGGCGTTCGTCACGCTGCAGGATCGCGGGGGCGGCTTGGTGAGCGGGGACTACCAAGCATGGGCGCGCTCGTCCGCGCGGTGGAACAGCTGGGCAGCCCGGTGCACGGCGGTGGCCGTCGTGCTGCAAGCCGCGAGCGGGTTCTGGCGCTGAGCCCGCGCGCGCTCGTGCGCGGTCGTGTTACTCGCGGTGAACTTGGAGTAACTCGGCGAGCACGGCGTCGGCGAAGCCTTTGAACGTGCGCGCTGTCGGAAGCGTTGTCACCGAATGCGTGGAGGCCGCCCCTTTCACATATGTCGAGCGCGCCAGGGAGGCGATCTGCTCCTCTAGGAGCGCCACTGCTTGCTCGGGCGCTTTCCGTTCTGACTCACCCAACCCGCGCGCTTTGAGGATGAACCGCGCCTTCTGAGTCATCGTCGGCCCATCCGTCCCTGGCTGCTGCTTGTAGCCTGCGGTGCTCGTGACTTGGTCATCGGGTGCCAGATGGTCGAGTACCTCACGGACCACCTCACGCAATTCTGTCGCGGTGCCGCGATAGGATAGGCGGCGTGCCTCGCTCAGGTCTATCAACACTTGGCGATACGACCGCGCTGTCTCCTGTAGCCCAATCCTCTCGAGGGTGGTCAGAATCAACGTCTCGGTCGCCGTCGCTTGAACCTGTGTAGAGGCCGCTTGCAGGATGAGTTTGCCACGGTGCTGCTCCACATCCAGCTCGAGCTCAGGCCGGGCAGTTTTGCGAACCGCATCCACCTCGGCGATATACGACGCCTTCGAGTTGGGCGCCGCCGCGAGTCTCAAGAGGCGCTGCATCGCGCTATCAACGGTGCTGAGCCGCTCCTCTGGCAAGGCCAGCCCATGGAGGTAAGGCCGCACGGAGCGAAACCACGTCTCCACGAGCCCGCGGGTTTTTTGTCGCAAGCCCTGAGCATTGACGTTGACCGCCGCGTTCCGCCTTAGAGCGGTGCGGAGCGCTTCGATGCTTTTCCAAAACCCCGGTAGCGGGTCTGGCGGGAGAGCTGGCGTGGCCACGGGCTGGCGAATGCGCGTTCGAGGCGCCGAGAGACCCTAACCCACCTATCCCTTCTTCCCTGCGGGGAGCACGTGCGTCACGAGGTTGTAGCCCACCGGATTCAGCTTGTACGATCCTTGTTCGGACCCGCCGTCCAGATAGCCGCTGGAACGCGCGTCGAACAGCGTCTTAATGGTGCGCTTCGGTAGCGGGTAGCCAGCCTGCTTGAAATATTTGCTCAGGTCCGCCGATGTGACTTCCGCTTTCCGCTCCGTGAGCGGGGCAAGTTCGGTGAGATAGTATGTCACCAGCACCGCCATCTCGACGGCGCTGCGCGGTCTCTTCTGCTCCTTCAGCGTGCGAATGTCGGCCCGTATCGCTCCCGGTGCGGGTGCAGGTGCAGGCGCAACGACCGACACGTGGGTCGGGAGCGCGTAATCAGGTGCCGCTGCCATACCGAGCCGTTTGAACACGTAGCCAATGACCCTTTGCCGGGCCTCAGCGTCCAGGTTCTTCAAGGCAACGAGGATGACCTGAATCGCGTCGAGTTCTTGATCAGCGACGCCACCCTGTTTCGGCAGTGTCGGGTTCGCGTCATCCTCGGGCATAAGGGGAGAATCCTCCTTCAATAGGCCGGCTGCGCGTGAGAAGCTGAACCAGCTTCCGTTCCACTTCAAACTTAGATCATCGGCGTGTATCGCATAGGCTGTTTTGCGGCACCGAGGGGCGGGAATGCGGCAGGGCGGTTAGGGCAGCAGCATGCTGGACAATGCCATTCACCTCACGTCGGGCTAGGGACGAGCGACCGCAATGCTCGCCTCCAGCATATGCTGCATCGAACCCGTCGCTACCGTCGTTCCGTTCGGCGAGTGCAGCGTGCGTGGTGCCCCATACAGGTACGCCAGGCGCGGAGTGAGAACCAACCAGCCGACCTGGACGTCCCTACCGATGCCCAGGGTGCCAGTGAACCCGAAGCCCTTGAAGTAGGTCGTATCGGTGCTTTCGAACAGGAGCCCACCGTGTAAGCCCTTCAGCATACGATAGTCCGACACCCCGAGCCCCCCCTCGAGGAAGAGGCCTCCGCGCCCGCTCAGGTAGTAAAGGGCTGAAGCGGTCAGTGCGATGTTCGCCGTCTCCGTCTCGCCGTCCGGAAATCGGTGCTGCCAGATGTCCAAGAGTACTCCGGTGTACAAGTGGGACCGCGTTACGCCGCCCCCGAACAGGAACGAATAGCCATCCATGTGCCGGCCACCGCCGGAAGTGCCGCTGAAGGCATGGAGCGAGCCGTAGCCCAGTGCAAATTCCACCCAGCCTCCCCCCGTGCTGTCCGCACTCTGGGCGTGCACCTGCGCAGGACTCACGAACGACACGGCTACAACGAGGGTCAGGGAACTGACAACCACCCTGAAGCGCAGGGTTCTGGTGGGATTCAACTCGTCCATACGTAGGAGACCTGCGTACCGGGAACCGTGTCACTTGCCCGAGGCGGCGGCGAGGGGAACAAGCGAGGATGGTGCCGAAGGGGTTGGTGCAGCGGCGCGGCGCAACGCAGCTACCGCACGGGTCAGGAGGGCATGTTGCAGCACGCGCACCGGATCATCGCCGCCGTGGCCGCGCGCATCGGCTACGCCCAAAGCGAGGTCACGTGCTACACGTGCCGCCACACATACACGGCGGCGCGCCTCCAGACACTCGACAACGGCGCGCCGGTCAGCCCGTTCAGCGTGGGCCGCGAACTCGGTCACGGTGGGGATGCGTTGGTGCGGAAGGTCTACGGGCATTTGGGCCAGACGCGCCATCGCGCGGCCGCCGTGGAGTACCGCGTCGAGCAGCACGCCGCTAAGTTGCGCGACAAGCTGGCGGCCCTGCGGGCGGCCGAAACTGGCGCTGAAAACAACCCTGTTCCCGCGGAGGCCGCGCTAACCGATTGTCACCTCAATCCTTCCAAACGTGGGCGCAGGCGTACTAGGGTTCGACCCCGCGCTGCTCCGCTCCATCGCGGAGCGCGTGGGGACGCCTGCGTACGTCTACAGCGCCAACCTGATCCGCGGGCAGTACCATGCGCTGCACGACGCGCTCAAAGACGTGCCCCACCGCATCTGCTACTCGGTGAAGGCGAACGGCAATCTCGGCGTCCTGAAGGTACTGCGCGCGCTCGGCGCCGGCGCCGACATCGTGTCCGTCGGCGAGCTGCGGCGCGCGCTCGCCGCCGGGTTCGAGGCCGGTGCGATCGTGTTCTCGGGCGTCGGCAAGACCGCTCCCGAGCTCGACGAGGCGATCCGGGCGGGCGTCGGGTACTTGAACATCGAATCCTCCGCCGAGCTCGACGCGGCCATCGCCGTCGCGCGACGCGGCAAGCGGCGCGCCACCCTGGGAATCCGGGTGAACCCGGACGTGGCGACGGAAACGCACCCCTACACCAAGACCGGCGAGAAGACGGCCAAATTCGGCGTCCCGTACGACGAAGTGGTGAGCGTGGCGCAGCGCATCGCGGCTGAGCCGCTCTTCACGCTGCGCGGCCTGGCGATGCACCTCGGCTCCCAGATCACCGACGTGGAGCCGTACCATCGCGGCACCGTGAAACTGCTCGAGCTGGTGACGGCGATTCGCGCCTCCGGCATCGGCACGATCGACGCGCTCGACGTCGGCGGCGGGTTGGGCGTCCGCTACCACAACGAGAAGGCGCCGAGCCCCCAGGCGTTCGCCGACGCCGTCGCACCCCCGATCAAGCAGGCGGGGCTCGCCCTGGTGTGCGAGCCGGGCCGCTACCTCGTGGCGAACGCCGGCGTGCTGCTCACCCGCGTGCTGTACCGCAAGCACGCGGGCGGGAAGGAGTTCGTCGTCGTGGACGCCGGCATGACGGACTTCGTGCGACCCAGCCACTACAACGCGCACCACGACCTGGTGCCGCTCGAGAACGGAAGCCGGCCCGAGGAGCTCGTCAACGTGGTAGGGCCGATCTGCGAGTCGGGAGACTTCCTGGCGCTCGATCGCAAGCTTCCCGGGGTGATGCCGGGAGAGATCCTGGCGGTGCTCGGGACCGGAGCGTATGGCTTCGTGATGAGCTCGACGTACAACCAGCGACCGCGACCGCCGGAGGTGCTGGTGGAGGGCGACCGCTACTACGTGGCGCGCCAGCGCGAGACCCTCGACGATCTGCTGCGGGGCGAAGTGCTCGAGCCGACCACGTGGTACCACGGCGGCGCCACCGGAGGAAAAGGGACGGGATGAACCGCATCCTCATCCTCGACTACGGGTCGCAGTTCACGCAGCTCATCGCGCGCCGGGTGCGGGAGGCGCACGTATACTGCGAGATCCATCCCGCGGCGCGCGGCACGGACCTCGCCTTCATCCGGCAGTTCGATCCCAAGGGGATCATCTTCTCGGGCGGGCCCAACTCGGTCTTCGATCCGGGCGCCCCCACCGCCGACGCGAAGCTGCTCGCCCTCGGCGTGCCGGTCCTGGGCATCTGCTACGGGATGCAGCTCGTGGCCCACCTGTCGGGCGGCGAGGTGAAGCCGTCGCGCCAGCGGGAGTACGGCCGCGCCGACGTCACGGTGCGCGAGGCCACGGGACTGTTCGCGGGCTTCGAGCCGGAGGCGTGCATCACGGTGTGGGCGAGCCACGGCGACCGGATCGAGCAGCCGCCGCCCCAGTTCCGGGTGACGGCGTCGAGCGCCAATGCGCCGGTGGCCGGGTTCCAGCACGAGTCGCAGCCGATCTTCGGCATCCTGTTCCATCCCGAGGTCGCGCACACACCGCGCGGGCGCGAGATCCTCCACAATTTCCTGTTCCCTATCTGCGGGTGCGCACCGGACTGGACGCCGGGACACTTCATCGACCAGGAAGTGCAGCGGATCGCCACGCTGGTCGGACCTGAGCGCCGCGCGATCTGCGGGCTCTCCGGAGGCGTCGACTCGGCGGTGGCGGCGAGCCTCGTGCACCGCGCGATCGGCGACCGGCTCGCCTGCATCTTCGTGGATCACGGGCTGCTGCGGCAGGGTGAGCGCGAGCAGGTGGAGCACACGTTTCGGGCACACCTGGGCATGGATCTGCTGGTGGTGGACGCGGGCGCGCGCTTCCTCGAGACGCTGGAGGGAGTGGACGATCCCGAGGAAAAGCGGCGCCGGATCGGCCATACATTCATCGACGCGTTCCAGGACGCGGCCCAGCACGTCCCGGGCGACGTCGCCTTCCTGGTCCAGGGCACCCTGTATCCCGACGTGATCGAGTCCGCCTCGCCGCAGGGAGGTCCGTCGGTCACGATCAAGACGCATCACAACGTCGGGGGACTGCGGCCCAATCTCCCCTGGAAGCTGATCGAGCCCTTGCGCGAGCTGTTCAAAGACGAGGTGCGCCAGGTCGGCCGCGAGCTGGGTCTCCCTGAAGAGATCGTGGGGCGCCATCCGTTTCCCGGGCCGGGCCTCGCGATCCGGGTGCTCGGCCCCGTCACGCCGGAGCGGCTCGAGCTGCTGCGCCGGGTGGACGCGATCTACATCGAGGAGATTCGCGCCGCCGGCCTGTACGACCAGATCTGGCAGGCCTTCGCGGTGCTGCTGCCGATCAAGTCGGTCGGCGTGATGGGGGACTTCCGCACCTACGATCACGTCGTGGCGCTGCGGGCGGTGACGAGTCGCGACGGGATGACGGCGGATTGGTACCCGTTCCCGCACGAGGTGCTGGGGAGGATTTCGAGCCGGATCATCAATGACGTGAAGGGGGTCAATCGGGTGACGTACGACGTCAGCTCGAAGCCGCCGGCGACCATAGAATGGGAATAGAAGCGTTGCACGACGCCACGACGCCACGTTCCACGAGAACGTACTAACGAGACCGAGCGGTCATTTTTCGAAGCAACCCATATACCATGCGAGCGCACCTCGCCCGGCTCTGGCGAGCCGGTTCGCTCTCAGCTTCGGTGAGGTATCCTTGCGCGGTCGCGAGTTCGATGATCGCCTCAACCTCGTGGAGCGACGATCGAGCGATATCGAGGTATCTACGAAACTCTGTCGGACCGCGACGACTTGCCCCTTCAGCGAGGTTTAGCGCGACGCTGTAGGCTGCACGACGCCATTGGTCGCCGAGGGCGTAGCGCTCATCGCGGGGGAGCTTGGCGATCGCGGCCTTCGACAAGACTGCCAACTGCTTCGCCTCCTGCCAGGCCCGAAGCTGTTTGAAATCGCCCATACGCCGAAGGATGGTCTAAGAGCCTGGGAGCTCCGGCATCCTATTCGCGCGGCCGGGTTCGAATTGTCCCTCGTGTAACGTGGCGTCGTGGCGTCGTGCAACGCCTTTTGGGTATCAGATGTTCTTGTCTTCGAGAAGCTTTAGGAACTCCTGCGGCGTCGCGACCTTCGCGAGCTTGTCGGGCACATCCGCCTCCTTCGCAAACTGGGCGATCTTGCCGAGCACCGGCAGATACTGGTTGGAGACTTCGAGGGGCGGGGCGACGATCAGGAAGAAGTAGTGCACCGGCTTGCCGTCGATCGCGTTGAAATCGACACCCGCGAGCTTGCGGCCGAACGCCACGCGCAACCGGTTCACGGCGAGCGCACGGCAGTGGGGAATCGCGATGTTGTGGCCGATCCCGGTCGACCCGAGAGTCTCGCGCCGCTTCAGCATCTTCACGAGCGTCTGTTCGGCCTTCTCGTCGAGGTCGAGGAGGCCCACCAGCTCCTTCAGGACGTCGTCTTTCGTGCTGCTTTGCAGCTGCAGGTTGATCGCGTCTTCCGAAAAAAACTCGCGCAAGCGCACGTGCGGTCTCCAGTGCCTGAACGGCGGCGAAACGTAATGAGTGGTTGCTCGTGGCGCAACGCGTCATTACGTTGTGTGCCATGGACTTCCCGTATCGGGCCGGACACGACTTCCCGCTCTTCCTCGCCCCCATGTCGGGCGTGTCGGAATCGCCGTTCCGGCTGCTGTGCCGCCGCTTCGGCGCCGACGTCGTCGTGTCCGAGTTCATCTCCGCGGTCGGCGTGGCGCGCGGACTGGAGCATCTGTTCGCGGACATGCGGTTCGAGCAGGCGGAGCGCCCCATCGGCATCCAGCTGTATGGCGCAGACGCCACGATCATGGCGCGCGCGGCGGAGATGGTGACCGCGGCCGCACAGCCCGACTTCATCGACATCAACTTCGGCTGCCCGGTCAAGAAGGTCGTCAAGAACAACGGCGGGTCGGGATGCCTGAAGGATCTGGGCCTCGTGCAGCGGATCATCACGGCGGTGCGAAGTGCAACGCACCTCCCGGTGAGCGTGAAGATCCGGAGCGGCTGGGACGACGCGCAGCGCGACCCGGTCGCGATCGCGCTGCGCTGTCGCGAGGCGGGCGCCCAGGCCCTCACCCTGCACGCGCGCACCCGCACCCAGATGTTCTCGGGCAAGGCGAACTGGGACGAGATCGCCCGCGTGGTCGACGCGCTCGACATTCCGGTGATCGGCAACGGCGACATCACGACGGCGGCCGACGTGGTCGCCATGCGGCGTCACACGAATTGCGCCGGCGTCATGGTCGCTCGAGGCGCGTTCGGCAACCCGTGGCTGTTCGCGCAGGCGCGTGACCTCCTGGCCGGGCGGCCGCCGCGCCCGGCCCCCACGGCCACGGAGCGGTTCGCCGTCGCGCTCGAGCACGCGCGGCTGGCGCTCGCGCTCCAGGGCGACACGCGCAAGACCGCGCTCGAATTCCGCAAGCACTTCGGCTGGTACACGAAGGGCGTGCCCGGGGCAGGGAGCCTGCGGGAGCGCTTGTTCCAGATCGAGTCGATGCGGGAGGCGGAAGCGATTTTCGCGGCCTACCTGGCCGGGAGCGCGGTGGGGCAGGCGGCGTGAAGCTCGACGACCTGTCCCGCTTCATCGAGCGTCTGCCGTTCGCCAGTATCGATCACCTCCGACCCCTCACGCAGGGGCACGAGGAGGTGATCCTGTGCCAGGGAAAGACACCCGAGCAAGTGGTGGGCATCGCCGAGCGGCTCGTCGCCGCGTCCGCCAGCTTCCTCGCGACCCGCGCGGAGCCGCTGCATCGTGGCGCCCTGGCCGCCCGGTTTCCGCGGGCCGAGGTGGGTGAGCTGGGACGCACGGTGTACCTGCCGCCCGACCCCGAGCCGGAGCCGACGGGGCGGGGCACGGTGCTGATCGTCACGGCCGGCACCAGCGATCTGCCGGTTGCCGAGGAAGCCGCCGTCACCGCGCGGGCGCTGCACAATCGCGTCGCGCGGTTGACCGACGTCGGCGTGGCGGGAATCCACCGCATCCTCACGCAGACCGAGCTGCTGCGCAGCGCCGCCGTGATCATCGTGGTCGCCGGCATGGAAGGCGCGCTGCCGAGCGTCGTGGGCGGACTGGTGCCGGTGCCGGTGATCGCCGTTCCCACCAGCGTGGGGTACGGGGCCTCGTTCGGCGGCATCGCCGCGCTGCTCGGAATGCTCAATTCCTGCGCGTCGGGCGTCACCGTGGTCAACATCGACAACGGGTTCGGCGCCGCCGCCGCCGCCAGCCGCATCAATCACTCATGAAGCTGCCCCCCGCGGGGGTCTGGGTCGGGCGCGGCCTCGCGGCGCTCGGCCTCGTCGCCGTCGTACGTGCCGTCCTGGCGGCCAACGTGTGGGCGCTGGTGGCCGCGCTGGGCGGCTTCTTGGCCGCCACCGGGCTGGCGCTCGCGCCGCTCGTCCGCTCCTGGCTCGCCCACCAGCCCGTCGCCGTCCCGTCGGACTTCGAGCACATGCTTCAGTTGCTGCGCCGGGCGCACGGCGCCCGCGCGGGATGGGCCGTGGGACTGGCCGCGGGCGACCTCGATGTCGCGGCGGCGGAGCTCGACCACGCCGCGCGCGAGCGGGGCGCCGCGCTGGTGCAGCTGGCGTCGGCGGATGGGCGGGCCCACGTGGCGCGCGAGCCGGCCGGGACGTACGTCGCCGTGGGCGACTTCCCGTTCGGAGCGGGCCTGCTGCTGCCGCCGGGGAACGCCGACGGGCAACTCGCGGCGGCCGCGGCCGACGACCTGCGCCGGCTGGTGGCGAGCATGCGGGTCGCCCAGCGGCACGAGCCGGGGGAGCAGCCGGGGCAGCTCGTGTCGAAGCAGCTCGCGGCCCTGGCGGGCGGAGCGCTCACGCTCGAGGGCATCGCGAAGGCGGGAGTCGAGCTGGCGCACCAGGTGGCCCAGCGCGGCGCGGCGATCGTGTTGACCGCGGCCGGCGCCATGCCCGGGGGCCGCGTGGTGGCGCTGTCGGGCGGGGCCGACGGACGGCTCGACAAGGTCACGGTGCCGCCCGACGCGCCGGTGATGCGGGCCATTCATTCGGGCGTTCCGGTGGCGGCCCAGGGCGCCGATGACATCTTCGGCGCCGCCATTCCCGACCGCCGCCGCGCGGAGCGCGCCGGCACAGCGTATCCGCTGCGCGATGGGCACTTTGTGATCGGCGCGCTCGTGGTCACCGGGCCGCCGATCCCGCCCGCCACACCCGCGGCCGACGTGCTGCAGCGGCTGGTCGCCGACCTCGGCTCGCGGCTCGCGGCGGCGCGCGCCGTGCACGAGGCCGAGCAGCGGGCGGTGCGCGATCCGCTCACGGGGCTCGCCAACCGCCGCGAATTCGACGATCGGTCCGCCCTTGCCGCCGGAAACCCGCCCGCGATCGTCACCCTGGTGTTCGTGGACATCGATCACTTCAAACGTTTGAACGACACGCTGGGGCACCAGGCGGGCGATTCGGCGCTGCGCCACGTGGCGGACATCCTGCGCCGGGCGGTGCGCGACAACGACCTGGTGGCGCGGATCGGCGGCGAAGAGTTCGCGATCTGGATGCCGCACACGCCCATCGAAGTCGGCCTCGAAGTGGCCGGGCGGATCCGCGCCACGGTCGAGTCCACGGCGTGGCGCTGGAGCGGCGAAGCGCATCCGCTCACGTTGTCGTGCGGTGTGGCGACCTACCCCGATACGGTACGCAACGTCGCCAACCTGCGGGGCGCGGCCGACGCGGCGCTGTACGCCGCGAAGCAGGGGGGGAGGAATCGGGTCGAGCGGGCCCACGAGGGCACGCGCCACGCCGGGTGAGGCGGCGTCAGTCGTCCTTGGCGGGCTTCAGCCCCCGGAGCGAGCGGTACTCCGCCGCATCGATGGGCGGCGCGCCACGCGACTTGAGCGTGTCGAGCAGGGTGGCCGCGAGGTACTCTTCCTTCAGTCGCACCAGATACTCGAACGTCGATCGCCCGCCCTCGACCGAGAAAAGCTCGGCGAGCTGCCACCGCTTCGCCTGCGTCTCGAGCACGTCCTCCACCGCCCGCTGGGCGTCCTCGGGCTGGGCCGTGTGGACCAGCAGCAGGGCGTTGAAGCGATCTTCCTTCTTGTCGCCGCTCTGGGCCATGGCGTAGGCCTGCAGTCTGGCGACGCGGTCGGCGACCTGCTCCACGTCGCCGGGTGACAGCGCGGCAAGCAGCTCCCGGTTCCCGACGAGCAGTTCCTTGGTATCGCGCCCGCGCGGACCGAGCAGGGCCTCGGCCGGTGGCAATGGCAGCGTGCGGACCCGCTGGTCGGCGTAGATGTTCCCCACGTTGGATTTCCAGAGCAGCAGCACGACCGCGTTGAACACCACCGACATCACGGCGGCGACGGTGGGCGCGAACACGCCTGCGGCGACGCCCACCGCGAGGGCGAGGAAAATGTAGACCGCGTCCTTGGTGTCCTTGAGCGTATTGCGGAACCGCACGGCCGCCACGATCGCGGCCAGCGTGAAGGCGAGGGCCAGGCTGTTCTGTACCAGGATGACCGTGCTCGCCACGGTCATCGGCAGGATGATCACCGTCTGCACGACCGACTGGTCGTATCCGGAGCGCTGTTTGGTGAGCATGTACACCCAGGCGACCGGGAATACGAGCAGCAGGGCGGTCGCCATCGACAAGAGCGTGACCAGGGCCCACTCGCCCTGCGACAGCGTCTGCGCAGTCGGCCCCACGACCTGCTCCAAGTCCCGGCCGCGGCGCGCGGCGGCGACGCCCAGCGCGGAAATCTCCCGGAAGCGCTCGAGCAGCTGCGGCACGGTGGGGAAGACGCGGATCAGGAGCCACACGCCCAGGGCGAGCAGCGCGTAGTACGCCACGAGGCGCAGGTAGGGAGACGTCCGCACGGAACCGCTGTCCACGAGAGCAAGTGTAGCGCGCACGCGGGAATCGGCTAGGGAGCGTTGAAAATGCCCTCGCACTCCGGTAGGTTAGCTGCACGGAAAAGGGGGCGACAGGCTTCGACGGGTTTGACGAGGATATCGCTGCGTGCCCAGGGCGTCAGTCACCTGGTAAAACCACTGGCAACGTTCATAACTGCCAATTCAAACCTGGCACTGGCTGCGTAAGCTTCGGCTTCACGCACCTGCGTGAGTGGCAGCCCGCCTGAGGCGGCGCTCACGTATCGCAAAATCGGGCTGGCGTGACCTGGGGCCCGAACGGGTCGCGTAAGAGTTTCCAAGGGCTCGTCGCTGCCGTGGCCGGCGAGGCGCCATGGTGGTGAGACCACAAGCTTCGTCTACGCACGTAGGAGCGGTGTCGGAGTCATTCTCGGACCGGGGTTCGATTCCCCGCGCCTCCACTGCTAAAGCAGGTTGGGGGAGGTTGCTCCGATGCAACCTCCCCCGTCCTTCGCAATCTCCCCCTTCGGACTTGAGGCGGTTCAGCTAGCCGCGACCATCCAATCCCGTATATTGGGCGCCGTTCCGGTCGTCCGGAAGGCGAACCTTTCGTGCGGAGGGTGTGATGGCCGCAGTCCTCGATCTCGTGCGCGTCCTGTTCGAGCCGACGGCCGTGTTCGAGCGCGTACGGGAGAAACCGCGGTTCCTGGCACCGTTCCTTGCCCTCGCGGCGATCACCGTTGTAATCGTCGTGCTCCAGCTGCCCTACACGAAGGCCGCTCTCGCGGCGCAGTTCGCGCAGACGCCCAACATGACACCCGAAAAGGCGGAGGCCGCGATGAAAATCGGGCCCATCATCGGCCTCGTGGCCGCGCCGATCTTCGTCGCGTTGTTCCTACTGGTCAACGCCCTGATCCTCTGGGTGAGCACGTCGGTCCTGGGGGGCGAAGCGAAGTTCACGACGCTGCTCAGCGTCACCACCTACGCGGGGATCACCTACACGCTGCTCCAGCTGATCGGGGTGATCGTGCTCAACATGCGCGGTGCCAGTTCGATCACCAGCATGCTGGACTTGCAGCCGTCGCTGGGGCTCGACCTGCTCGCTCCCGATGCCAAGGGGTTCATGTTGGGCCTGTTGCGCGGCATCAACCCGTTCACGTTATACGGGATGTTTCTGACGGGACTGGGCATCGCGGTAACCCACAAGACCTCGAAGGGCGTCGCCTACACGGCGGCGGGGATCCAGTTCGTGATCACGCTGTTGATCGGAGCTGCCCTGACGAAGGGATAAGCCTCCCCCAACCTCCACAACCTCCACAACCTCCACCGACCTCCACCAACCTGCCTGTCGTCAGACAGTCGCTCTCGTCCGGTTAATCACCCCCTGCTCCTCCAGCGCCGCCTGCGCCGCCGCGAGCCGGGCGATGGGCACGCGGAACGGCGAGCACGACACGTAGTTCATGCCCACATGGTGACAGAACTTCACCGACGCGGGCTCGCCGCCGTGCTCGCCGCAGATCCCGATCTTGAGATCGTTGCGGCTGCCCCGGCCCAGCCGCACGGCGAGCTCGATCAGCTTGCCGACGCCTTCCTGGTCGAGCACCTGGAACGGGTCGTCTTTCAGGATGCCGTGCTCCACGTAGAACGGGAGGAAACGACCGGCGTCGTCGCGCGACAGGCCGAACGTCGTCTGCGTCAGGTCGTTGGTCCCGAATGAGAAGAAATCGGCCTGTTTCGCGATCTCGTCGGCGGTGAGCGCGGCGCGCGGCAGCTCGATCATCGTCCCGACCAGGTAGGGCACCGCGCGACCCTCGGCCTGGAACACCTCCCGCGCCACCCGGCGCACGATGTCGGTCTGGCGACGCAGCTCCTCGACCAGCGCGACGAGCGGGATCATCACCTCCACCGTCACCTTCTTGCCGCGGCTCACCACGCGGCACGCCGCCTCGAAAATCGCCCGCGCCTGCATTTCGGTGATCTCGGGATACGTGATGCCGAGGCGGCAGCCGCGATGCCCGAGCATCGGGTTCGCTTCGACCAGCGAGGCGACCAGCCGCTCCAGCCGGGCCGCGGGCAGCTTCATGGCCCGGGCCAGCGCCCCCGCCTCCGCTTTCCCGTGCGGCAGGAACTCGTGCAGCGGCGGATCGAGCAGGCGGATCGTCACGGGATAGCCGCTCATCGCCTCGAACAGGCCCTCGAAGTCGGCGCGCTGCATCGGGAGCAGCTTGGCGAGCGCCGTGCGGCGCCCCGGCTCGTCGGCGGCCACGATCATCTCGCGCATGGCGGTGATGCGGTCGCCCTCGAAGAACATGTGCTCGGTGCGGCACAGCCCGATCCCTTCGGCGCCGAACTCGCGGGCCCGCTGCGCGTCCGCGGGCGTGTCGGCGTTGGCGCGCACCCGCAGACGCCGGCGCTCGTCCGCCCAGGCCATGAGCTTGTTGTAGTGCACCCCGACCTTCGGCTCGACCAGCTTCGCGGCGCCCAGGATCACGCGCCCCGTGGTGCCGTCCACCGTGATCACCTGGCCCCTTTTCACCACCCTGCCGTTGGCGCGCAGCCGGCCCGCCTGGGGATCGACCTCGATGTCTTTGGCGCCCACCACGCACGTCTTTCCCATGCCGCGCGCGACCACGGCCGCGTGGCTCGTCATGCCGCCGCGGGCGGTCAGCACGGCCTGGGCCGCCACGATGCCGTGAAAGTCTTCGGGCGAGGTCTCGGGCCGAATGAGGATCACCTTGTGCCCCCGCTTGGCGAGCGCCTCCGCCTCGTCCGCATCGAACACGGCCTCGCCCATGGCCGCCCCTGGCGACGCCGGCAGGCCCTTGGCCACCACGGTGACGCTCGCGCGCGGATCGACCATGGGGTGAAACAGCTGGTCCAGGTCCTGGGGCGGCACGCGCTGCACCGCCTCGTCGGGCGTGATCAGGCCTTCGTCCACCATCTCCACGGCGGTCCGCACCGCCGCGAGGCCCGTGCGCTGCGCCCGGCGCGTCTGCAGCATGAAGAGGTGGCCGTGCTCGAACGTGAACTCGATGTCCTGCACGTCGCGGAAGTGGCGCTCCAGCTTCTCCGCGATCCGCTCGAGCTCGCGGTACACCTTGCCGAGCGCCCCGCGCTTCATCTTGGCGATGGCCTCCGGCGTGCGCGCCCCGGAGACGACGTCCTCGCCCTGCGCGTTGGCGAGGAAATCGCCGTTCAGGACGTTCTCGCCGGTGCGGCAGTCGCGCGTGAAGGCCACCCCGGTGCCGGAGTCATCGCCCATGTTGCCGTACACCATGGCGACGACGTTCACGGCGGTTCCGAGGTCATCCGGAATGCCGTGTACCTTGCGGTAGTCCTGCGCCCGGCGCGTACGCCAGCTCTTGAACACCGCTTCGATCGCGCCCCACAGCTGGGCGAAGGGGTCCTCGGGGAACGGCGCCCCGCGCTTCGCCTGAATGATGGATTTGAACTCGCGTACCAGGGCTTCCAGGTCGTCGGCCGGCAGATCGATGTCGCGTCCCACCCGGCGCCGCTTCTTGAACTCCTCCAGCACCTCGGCGAACGGCTCCTTGCCCAGGTCGTAGACCACGTCGCCGTACATCTGCACGAAGCGCCGGTACGAGTCGTACGCGAACCGCGGGTTCTTGGAGCCCGCGATGAGCCCCTCCACGGTCGCGTCGTTCAAGCCCAGGTTGAGGATGGTTTCCATCATGCCGGGCATCGACACCGCGGCCCCCGAGCGCACCGACACGAGCAGCGGGTTGTTCGGATCGCCGAACTTCTTCTTGCTGATGCGTTCGAGCTGCTTCAGATGGCGGTCGACTTCTTCGCGCAGCTCGTCGGGGAAGGTGCCCTGCTCCAGGTAGGTGAGACACAGCTTCGCGGAGATCGTGAATCCGGGCGGGACCGGCAGGCCCAGGTTCGCCATTTCGGCGAGGCCCGCGCCCTTGCCACCGAGGATGTCGCGCATGGCCGCGGAGCCGTCGGCCCGGCCCGGCCCGAAGAAGTACACCCACCGCTCGAGCGCCGGCACGCGACCATCAGACCGCGAGGGGATGCAGCGGCGCGGCGTGCCGCGCCCCCGTCAGATCGTCTTCCGGAATGTCGGTGGGGTAGTCGCCCGAGAAGCACGCGTGGCAAAAATCGCCGGGATCGCCCCCGGCCGCCCGGAGCATGCCGTCGAGCGAGAGATAACCGAGACTGTCTACGCCCAGGTGTTCGCGTATTTGCGCGACGCCGTTGCTTGACGCAATCAGTTCGCTCCGGCTCGGCGTGTCGATGCCGTAGTAGCAGGGCCCGGTGATCGGTGGCGACGCCACGCGGAAGTGTACCTCCGTGGCTCCGGCCTGGCGGATGAGCTGTACCAGGGCCCGGCTGGTGGTGCCGCGCACGATCGAGTCGTCCACCACCACGACCTTCTTCCCCGCCAGCACCCCGCGCACCGGATTGAACTTGATCTTCACCTTGGTCATGCGGTCGGCCTGGGCGGGATGGATGAACGTGCGGCCGACGTAATGGTTGCGGATGAGCGCGTGCTCGAGCTTGACGCCCGACTCCTCGGAGAATCCCAGCGCCATGGCGTTGGACGAGTCCGGCACCGAGAAGACGCAGTCGGTGCCCGCGGCCGGATGCTCGCGGGCGAGCTCCCGGCCGAGGGCCCGGCGGACGCCGTCCACGGAGCGGTGGAACACGGTGCTGTCGGGCCGCGAGAAGTACACCAGCTCGAACACGCAGCGGCGGTGCGGGCGCGCGGGCAACCGGGGAAGGGCATCGACGTCCGCTCCGTGAATGCGCACGAAGTCTCCGGGCTCGAGCTCCCGCACCAGCGTCGCGCCCGTGATGTCGAGGGCGCACGTCTCGGACGCCACCACCCAGCCGCGCCCCAGCCGCCCGAGCACGAGCGGTCGGAAGCCGCGCGGATCCACGATCGCGTACAGCGTGCGCCCCACGGTGATCAGGAGCGAGTACGCTCCCTCCACCCGCTCCAGCGCGTCGAGCAGCTGGTCTTCCGGCTCGCGTGCCTCTGAGCGCGCGATCAGGTGCACCAGCACTTCGCTGTCGGAGGAGGTCTGGAAGATGGACCCTTTGGCGACGAGATCGGAGCGGAGCTGGACGGCGTTGGTGAGGTTGCCGTTGTGCGCCAGCGCGAGCGGGCCCTCGCGGTACCCGGCGAGCATCGGCTGCGCGTTGGCGAGCACCGACGTGCCGGCGGTCGAGTAGCGCGTGTGTCCGATGGCGACGTCGCCCGGGAGCTCGCTCAGGACCCGCTCGCCGAACACGTCGGAGACGAGCCCCATGCCGCGGTGCGACCGGGCGACGCCCTCGCCGTTCACGACCACCATCCCCGCCGACTCCTGGCCCCGATGCTGCAGGCTGTAGAGCCCGAGGTAGGCGACGCGTGCCGCGTCGGGGACGCCCGTGACGCCAACGATGCCGCACATGCGTCTGTCAGTCTCCCATGCGTCGGGGAAGTGCCGTGAAATATACCTGTCGCAACCGGTCCACGGGGTGCTCGAACGCCGCATCGCGCAGCCGCACACGCACGGCGCCGCCGCGCTCGCCCACCGTCCCGATGGCCTGCGCCGCCACGCCCAGCTCCTGTGCGAGCGCCGCGACGGCGGCCGCCCGCTCCGCGGCGCAGGTGACCAGCGCCCGTCCGTGCGACTCGCTGAACAGGAGTGCTTCGGCCGCAAGGCCCAAGCCGTAAGGCGTAAGATCGACGTCGAGCCCATAGCCCGTCTCCTCGTACGGCCCGCCCATCGCGACCTCGGCGAGCGCGACGGCGAGTCCGCCCTGGGAGCAGTCGTGCGCCGAGTGAAACAGACCCCGCTCCGCCCCCGCCACGAGGTAATCGACCAGCTGGCGCTCCCGCGCCAGGTCCACGCGCGGCGGCGTGCCTCCCGCGAACGCGTACACGGCTTCCCACAGCTGCGACCCGCCCAGCTCGGCGCGCGTCTCGCCCAGCACCACGATCGCATCGCCCTGAGCGCGCGCGTGGCTCGGCACCGCCCGCTCCACCCGAGCGAGCAGGCCGACCATGCCCACGACGGGCGTCGGATCGACCGCGCCCGTGGGACTCTCGTTGTAGAACGACACATTGCCGCCCGTGACGGGCGTGTCGAGCGCGCGACACGCGTCGGCGATCCCGCGACAGCTCTCCTTGAACTGGTGAAACACCGCCGGGCGCTCGGGGCTGCCGAAGTTGAGGCAATCGGTGATGCCCAGGGGCCGGGCGCCGGTGCACGCGACGTTGCGCGCGGCTTCCGCGACCGCGGCCTTGCCCCCCTCGTACGGATCGAGTCGCACGTAGCGGCTGTTGCCGTCCACGGTCACCGCGAGGCCGAATTCTAGGCCCCGCACCCGAATCACGCCGGCATCGCCGCCCGGCCCGAGCACGGTGCTCGCCTGTACGGTCGAGTCGTACTGCTCGTAGACCCAGCGCTTCGAGGCGATGGGAGGGTGATCGAGCAGCGTCAGGAGCGCCTCCCCAGGGGAGGGTGGATGAGGAACGGGGGACGGGGAACTGCGCCGCAGCGCGCTGATGGCGGGATCCTCACGCGCCTCCGGGTGATAGACCGGACAATCGTCGATTAATCGCTGACCGGGGATCTCGACCACCACCTGGTCGCCCCACGTCGCGCGATACAGGCCGTCGTCGGTGACGCGGCCGATCGGCGTGGCGCCGAGCTCCCACTTGGCCGCGATCGCCTCGACCTGCGCCACGCGGTCGGCCTTGGCCACCACCAGCATCCGCTCCTGCGACTCGGAGAGCAGGACCTCGTAGGGTGTCATCCCGGGCTCCCGTGTGGGCACGCGGGCCAGGTCGATCTCCACGCCCACGCCCCCCCGTGCCGCCATCTCCGCCGACGACGAGGTGAGTCCCGCCGCTCCCATGTCCTGGATGGCCACGATGTGGCCGGACGCGATCAGCTCGAGGCTCGCCTCGAGCAGCAGCTTCTCGGTGAAGGGGTCACCCACCTGCACCTGGGGCCGCCGCTGCTCGCTCTCGCGTGTCAGCTCCTCGGAGGCGAACGACGCCCCGTGAATGCCGTCGCGGCCCGTGCGCGATCCCACCACGAGCAGGACGTTCCCGACGCCGTGCGCCGCCGCCGTGATGAGGTCCTGCTCCCGCAGCAGGCCGACGCACATGGCGTTGACGAGCGGATTCCCGCCATAGCTCGCGCCGAAGTCGACTTCACCGCCCAGCGTCGGCACGCCCACACAGTTGCCGTAGTCCCCCACGCCCTTCACGACGCCGGCGCAGAGGTAGCGATGGCGCGCGTCGTCGAGCGATCCGAAGCGCAGGCTGTTGAGCACCGCCACCGGACGCGCGCCCATGGTGAAGACGTCGCGCAGAATGCCGCCCACACCCGTGGCCGCTCCCTGGTAGGGCTCGACGGCCGAGGGGTGGTTGTGCGACTCGATCTTGAACGCCACGGCCCACCCGCCCGGCAGCCGCAGCACGCCGGCGTTCTCGCCCGGGCCCTGCACGACCTGGGGGCCCGACGTGGGGAAGGTCTGCAAGATCGGGCGCGAATGCTTGTAGGAGCAGTGCTCGCTCCAGAGGGCGGAGAACACGCCCAGCTCGGCGAACGTGGGCGTCCGCCCCAAGAGCGCGGTGATCCGGCTGTATTCGGCGTCGGTGAGGTTGTGGTCGCGAACGAGCTGCGGCGTGATCGGGGGATCGCCGGGGAACGCGCTGGCCTTCACGTGTCCGACGCCTTGGCCCCGGACACGCCCCGCAGCACGGCCCGGAACACGCGGGCGATCACGTTCGGCTCGGGGTGGGCGAGCACGCTCTCCGCCGCGCCTGCGTCGAACCACAACCCGTGGCAGTGCGTGCACTGGTCGATCTGGATCCCGTGCCACTCGCCGGTGATCAGATCGTAGCCGCACTTGGGGCACTTCATGTGATGGGACCGGCGCTCGACCTGCGCCGCCGCCTGTTGCGCGCTGGCGCGCTGCTGGCGCAGCAGCTCCGCGTCACGCCGCGCGAAGTATTCTTCTTCGTTGCGGCTGGGCTTGTCGGTCATCGGCCTCCCGGCGTCGAGGGCGACTTGACCGTCAGGGTGTCACCACCGGGACGTGCGGGACCGTGCGGCGGCGTCGCGGCCGGCGAGGACGATTGCCCGCTGTAGCCGTGCCCGGGCCAGCGCAGCACGGCGTCCACGACCTGCCCGTTCTGGAGGAACACCACGTCTTCCGTCCCGCACGTGTACTCGCAGCCATTGCGGAAGTACAAGAACGTCATCTCTCCCCGATGGCGCACGCTGATCGGCGGGCCCCACAGGGCGTAGATCTCCTTCTCGCCCATGCCCGGAGCGATCGTGCCTGTGTCGGGCGACTCGTAGGGAACGTCGCGGGCGGGGCGCGGGAGCTCGGGCGCCTGCTCCACGCGTCGACGGCCGCGTGCAGCAGGCGGCGCGGCGGGTGGGGGAGCGGCCGACGCGAGCGGCGTATCGGCGCTCACCCGAGGAATCGGAGGCGCGGGCTGCGGGGGCGTGGGCGCCCGTCCCCGGCGTTGCGCGATCTTCGCCTGGATGGTCTCCTTGATCTTGGCGTACTGGTCGCTGACCTGCTTACACCCTGAGGTGGCGACCGTCACGAGCGCGCACATCCACAGCGTGCTGCGTCGCATGTCGAGCCTCCATCGAAAGAAAGACACGGGCGCCGTCCTGACCGCCCAGTGCCGGGGCGTTGCGGCGCTCCGGGTGCGGCATGATGCCCACCACGTTGTGGCCGGTGTTGGTCACGCCGGCGATGTCGTTGGTCGAGCCGTTCGGATTGTCGCGCACGTAGCGCCACACCACCCGCCCCGTCGCCTCGAGCTCGGCGGCCGTGCGCGCGTCCACCACGTAGCGCCCGTCCCCATGGGCGATCGGGATCTCGAGGACTTCCCCTCGCTCGTACAGACAGGTGAACGGCGTGTCGGGCTGCTCGACCCGCACCCACGCGGGGCACGACAGGAATCGCAGCCGCGCGTTCCGCATCAGGCCGCCCGGGAGCAGCCCGGCTTCGCACAGGATCTGGAACCCGTTGCAGATGCCGAGCACGGAGCCGCCGGCGCGCGCGTGTTCGGCCACGGCCGTCATCACCGGAGCAAACCGCGCGATCGCGCCCGAGCGGAGATAGTCGCCGTAGCTGAAGCCCCCCGGGAGAACGACGACGTCGGCCCCCTGCAGGGTGGTATCGCGGTGCCAGACGAAATAGGCGTCCGAGCCGGCGTCGCGCGCGGCCGCGAGCGCGTCCGCGTCGCAGTTCGAGCCGGGAAACACGATCACGGCGACCCGCTTCATCGGGCGGCTCCCCCGCCGACCACGACATCGTAGTCCTCGGTGACCGGATTGGCGAGCAGGCGGTCGCACATGGCGCGGGCGCGGGCGAGCGCTTCGTCGCGCGTCGCGGCCTTGACCTCGAGGACCAGATGCTTGCCCATGCGCACCTGGGCCACCTCCCCGAACCCCAGGGCGTGCAGCGCGTGCTCCACCGCCTGACCCTGCGGGTCGAGCAGGGCGGCCCGAGGCATGACCCGCACCTCGACCCGGAACGCGCTCATCGCGGGCCCCCGCGCGGTGCGATGCCCCGGGGCGGGGTATACGCCTCGGCGTCTCCCTCGCCGTTCGCGATCACGATCGGCCCGGCGATCTCGGCTTCCTCGTCCTCGCTGACTTCGAAGAAGAAGCCGAGCACCGTGGCCCGCAGCACACCATACGCCATGTACGCGACACCCAGAGGGAAGAAGAACGCGTCGTGCTCGAGAATGCCGAAGACCAGAATAAAGAGGATCGTCGCGATCCCCAGGAGCCCGCGCAGCGTCCGCACACCGGCCCGCGGCATGGTGGCGTAGCGCACGTTGCTCACCATCAGGATGGTGAGCCCGATCATCAGAAACTGCATCAGGTGATGGCGCGGCAGGACGCGGAACACCTGCTGATACAGGGCCGTGGTGGTGAACGGGTAAAAGGTCGCCAACGTCATGCCCGCGGCGGGCGACGGCAGACCGATGAAGGACCGCTTCGCACGACCCGCCTGCGTGATGTTGAACCGGGCCAGCCGGATCGCGGCCGCCATCACGTAGAAGTAGCAGAAGATCCACTCCGCCTGTCCCCCGCTCGCGAACTCGAGCTGATAGATGAGGAAGGCGGGAGCGACCCCGAAGCTCACGACGTCCACCAGGCTGTCGAGCTCCGCCCCGAAGCGGGTGCCGGTCTTGGAGAGCCGGGCGACCCGGCCGTCGAGCGTGTCGAGAATGCCGGCGAAGAAGATGTACCACCCCGCCCGGTAGAACTCGCCGCGCGATGCCAGCACGATGGACCAGATGCCGAAGAACAGGTTGAAGAGCGTGAACAGGCTGGGCACGACGATCACGACGCGCCGCATCGACGGAGCGGGGAAGGCCCTCACGGCACGTACTCCGCCAGCACGCTCGCCCCCGCCCGCACCCGGTCTCCCACGGTCACGCGCACCGCCGGCCGCGCGGCGGCGGCGAGAAACACATCCACGCGCGAGCCGAATCGGATGATCCCCATGCGCCCCCCTTGCGTCGCGCGCGCGCCCACCGTGCCGTCGGTGACGATACGGCGCGCGACGAGCCCGGCGATCTGCCGCACCAGCAGCGGGCCCCGCGCCGCGCGCACGCCGACCGACGCCTGCTCGTTGTCGAGGCTCGCCTTGTCGGAGGCGGCGTGCAGGAAGCGCCCCGGGTTGTAGCGCACCAGCTCCACCGTGCCCGTGGCCGGATAGCGGTTCACATGCACGTCGAACACGCTCATGAAGATCGAGATGCGCGTCGCCTGGGTCTTCAGGTACATGGGCTCGTCCACCACGCGGACTTCGACGATCTTGCCGTCCGCGGGCGCGATCACGTACTGATCGCCACGCGGTCCCGCGCGGATCGGGTCGCGGAAGAAGACCAGTAGCCAGACCGCGATCAGGAACAGGACCCCTTCCGGCACCCACACCCACGGCGACCCGCGCGCCACCCACGCGCCGAGCACCACGAGCGCCCAGCCGGGCAGGATGAACGGCCAGCCTTCGGGGGCCACCCTCACCGCCACCCCCCACCCCAAACGCGGAACGTTGAACGCGGAACGCGGAACGGCAGTGCAAGGTCGTTCGCCTCACGACACCTCTCCCGCTGTTCCGCGCTCCGCGTTCCGCGTTCCGCGCTCGTCATGCGGTCTCCAGTACCCTCCCGGTGATCAGCCGATACGCTTCTAGGTACCGCTCGCTCGTCGCCCGCACCACTTCCGCTGGCAAGGGCGGCGGCGGCGCGTTGCCGTCCCACTCGCCTTGCTGTTTCAGGCCCGCGAGGTAGTCACGCAACGGCTGCTTGTCGAAGCTCGGCTGGCTCCTGCCGGGCTGATAGCGATCCCCGGGCCAGAAGCGCGACGAATCGGGGGTGAGGATCTCGTCGATGACGAGGAGCCTGCCATCCGGCGCCGTGCCGAACTCGAACTTGGTGTCGGCGATGATGATGCCGCGTCGGGCCGCGTGCTGGCGGCCTGCCTCGTACAGGTCGAGGCTCGCATCCCGCAGCTGGTCCGCCCGCGACCGGCCGACCGCCTGCACGACGTGCGTGAACGTGATATTCTCGTCGTGCCCCACCTCGGCCTTCGTGGCGGGGGAAAAGATCGGCGGATCGAGCCGCGCGCTCTCGACCAGTCCAGCCGGGAGCGGCTCCCCCGCGAGTGTGCCGTTCTTCTTGTATTCCGCCCAGGCAGACCCGGTGATGTACCCCCGCACCACGCACTCGAACGGCACCGGCGTCGTTCGACGAACCAACATCGCCCGGCCCGTCAGGGTAGGGCGATGGTCGGCGAGGGCCGGAACCCGGGCCACGATCTCGTCCGCATCGGCCGAGAGAAAGTGGCTCGAGATCACCGATGCCAGGCGCTCGAACCAGAACGCGCTGAGCTGCGTGAGCACCGCGCCCTTGTGCGGCACCGGCTCCCGCAACACCACGTCGAACGCGCTCACCCGGTCGCTCGCCACGAGCAGCAGCGTGTCGGCGTCGATCTCGTACACCTCGCGCACTTTCCCCCGCCGCACGAGCGGCAGGGGCAGGGCGCTCGCGACCAGCGGAGCGGTCATACGTTCACCTCGGCCGTTGCGACGGCGGGCGCCACCGCCTCGATCTGGTGCAGCACACCCGGCAGCACGCGCTCGAGGAAGTCGTCCACCTGGCGGGGCGCCCGGCCCACGTACGCCGCTGGATCGAGCTCTCCGGGGGCGAGCGCGACGTGCAGGGCCTTGAAGGCGGGGTCGCGCGCCAGGCGCTCGAGCAGGTCGTTCGCGACCCCTTGCTCCGCGATCGCCTGCGCGACCGCGAGGCTGTGCGTACGGATCACTTCGTGCAGTCGCTGGCGGTCTCCCCCAGCCTTCACGCCGCGCATGAGCAGTCGCTCGGTCGCGAGGAAGGGGAGCTGGACGGCCACGTGTCGCGCGATCACGGCCTCGCGCACCTCCAGTCCGGCGGCCACGTTGGTGGCGAGCACGAGGATGGCGTCGCTCGCCAGAAACGCCTCGGGCAGCACCAGCCGGCGGTTGGCGCTGTCGTCGAGCGTGCGCTCGAGCCACTGCTCGGATGCCGTGTGCCAGGCGTTCCCCTCGAGCTCGATCACGAAGCGCGCCAGACCCGTGATGCGCTCGGCGCGCATCGGGTTGCGCTTGTACGCCATCGCCGACGAGCCCACCTGGTCGCTCTCGAACGGCTCCAGGATCTCCCCCTCGTGCTGCAGCAGGCGTATGTCGGTGGCGAGCTTCGCGGCCGACTGCGCCACGCTGGCGAGCGCCGCGAGCACCTGCGCGTCGAGCTTGCGGGTGTACGTCTGACCCGTAACGGGGAAAACCTTGGTGAAGCCCATCTTCAGCGCCACCCGTGTATCGAGCTCGCGCACTTTCTCGTCGTCGCCGTCGAACAGCTCGAGGAAGCTCGCCTGGGTTCCCGTGGTTCCCTTGACGCCGCGGAACTGCAGCGCGTCGAGCCGGTGCAGCAGCTCCTCCGCGTCGAGCAGAAACTCCTGCATCCACAGGGTGACCCGCTTCCCGACGGTGGTGAGCTGCGCCGGCTGGAAGTGCGTGTAGGCCAGGCACGGCACGGCGCGCTCCCGACGCGCCAGCTTGGCAAGCGCGACCAGCACCGCCGCGATGCGGCCCAGCAGGAGCTGCAGGCCCTCCCGCATGAGGATCAGGTCGGTGTTGTCCGTGACGTAGGCGCTGGTTGCGCCGAGGTGAAGGAACGGTCGCGCGGCGGGCGCCTGCTCGCCGAGGTGATGGATGTGAGCCATCACGTCGTGCCGCAGCCGTTTCTCGTGCTCGGCCGCGCGCTCCAAGTCGGCATCGTCCAAGTGCGCGCGCAGCTCCGCGAGCGCCCGCTCGGGGATGTCGAGCCCCAGCTCGCGCTCGACCTCCATCAAGGCGAGCCAGAGTCGTCGCCACAGACCGATTCGGCGCCGCTCTCCCCACAGGGCCTGCATCGCCGGGGAGGCGTAGCGCTGGGAGAGGGGTGAGCTGTAGGTCAAACCGGCGCCTTCGCGCGCGCCGCGAGCGTGTTCCAGTCAGCGAGGAACTGCTCCAGCCCGCGGTCGGTGAGCGGGTGGAGCAGCAGCTTTTTCAGGACGTCGGGGGGCATGGTGGCGACGTCCGCGCCGATCATCGCCGCTTCCACCACGTGGCGTGGATGGCGGATCGAGGCCGCCAGGATTTCGGTGGCGATCTGGTAGTTGTCGAAGATGACGCGCGCCTCGCGGATCACGTCCATCCCCTCCTGACCCACGTCGTCGAGCCGGCCGATGAAGGGACTCA
>Ga0209577_10001233_pt1 | contig 25432 bp, 21 predicted proteins | sample GraSoiAngelo_109_FD_185874 | JGI IMG/M metagenome (GOLD analysis project Ga0209577, IMG submission 185874) | Grasslands soil microbial communities from the Angelo Coastal Reserve, California, USA - 14_0903_12_20cm (SPAdes) (version 2) | ecosystem: Environmental > Terrestrial > Soil > Grasslands...
TTGGGCGTAGGGAACATACAGCATGGGCCCCGGTTCTTTGCCGAGGGAGACGTCATGGATGTCGCCGACGATGCCGACAATTTCGCGCGAGACAATGCCGTTGGCGGGAAAACCGAACGTGAGATATCTGCCCAGAGGATCCTGGTTAGGAAAATAACGTTTGGCGAGCGCTTCGCTGATCAGCACCACGGCAGGCGAGGAGGAGGAATCCCATTCCTTGAACAAACGGCCACGAAGCAGCGGAATTCCCATCACGGAGAAATAGCGCGGGCTGGCAGGGACGTAATCAGCCGTGTCGGATGTCCCCGGGGGCAGTCGGGGGTTTCCGACAATCTGAAAAGCGAGGTTGATGCAGCAGTCTACGATAGGCAATGGACCGGCGATAGCGAAGTCCTTGATCCCAGGCTGGGATTCTAGACGCGCCATCAGTTCTTCTGAAAAGGCAGCCCATTGTTTCGGCGTCGAGTATTGAAACTGGGGAAGGGAAATCATCGCCTTCACCACGTGGTTCGGGTCGAAGCCCGGTTTCACCGAAGTGAGCTCGGCAAAGCTGCGGATCAGCAGTCCCGCTCCTGTAAGAAGAACGATTGCCAAGGCAATTTCGCTAACCGCTAAAAACGCGCGAGCACGGCGTGGACCTGCCGACTCCCCTGCGCGAGCGCCTTCGCCGAGTTCCTTATGCGCATCAGATCCAGCCGCGGAGAGCACGGGGGCGAGCCCGAACACAAGACTGGTGGCCAGTGAAAGCGCGAAAGCGAAGGCAAGGACCCAGCCATCGATGCGAATGGAGTGAAACCTTTGCAGACCGGGAGGGAGGAGAGGCACGAGAGTGGATACACCCCAGTAAGCCACAAGTGTTCCGATAAGGCCGCCAAGCAGCCCAAGGATGGCGCATTCGGTGAGCAGTTGGCGGGCGATGCGCCTCTTGCCAGCGCCCAGCGCGATTCGAATGGCGATTTCTCTTGACCGCGAGGTCGCGCGGCTCAAAAGCAGATTCGCGATGTTCGCACACGCAATCAAGAGCACCAGGCCGACAGCCGCCAGCAGCAGGAGCAGCGGCAATTTCACATCCCCGGTGATTGTTTGCTGCAGAGGCTCAATTCGAATTGTCCATCCCTTCTCCGCCGGAAGTTGTTTGGCGAGCCGCGCACTGATGGTGTCCAATTGCGCCTGCACTTGAGCGGAGGAAACGCCGCTGCGCACACGCGCAAGCGCCGCCATCCAGTGCTCTTGAGGAGGCTTGGTCATCCACACGCTGAACAGCGGGTCTTGAGCAAGCGGTATCCAAACCTGCTTTGCCTGATTCAGGAAGGGCGTGCGAAAGGTTGCAGGCATCACGCCAATCACGGTGTATTGGCGCATGTCGAGGGTAATCGAGCGGCCGCGGATTTCCTGGTCGACTTGAAAGCGGTCGCGCCATAGATTTTCGCTCAGGATCGCGACGGGAGCGGCCCCACGTCGGCCGTCAGCCGAGGTGAACACGCGGCCCAGCAGCGGCTCGGCCGCGAGGACGGAAAAGAATTCGGGCGTCACAACTACAGTGCTCACCTCGGAAGGGTCTCCGTAGCCGGTAAGCACCAGAGAGTGACCCCCAAAGCCGGCGATTGCGCTGAACGCTTGATGGTCATCCCGCAGTTCGGTGAAGGCGGCATAGGACAGCCCAAACCCCGAGGTTCCCGCCTCTGGCTTAGCCTCGGACACAGAAACGAGTTGGGTTGGATTCGCGTAGGGCAAGGGACGAAGCAAGATGGCGTTGACGACGCTGAAAATCGCGGTGTTTGCTCCGATGCCGAGGGCCAGCGTGACGACGGCGACGGCTGTGAATCCAGGAGATTTGCATAGCATGCGCGTCGCGAGGCGCAAGTCCTGCCAGCAGGTTTCCACAAAAGACACCCAGCCCGCGGAGCGGACCTCTGCTTTTGCGGTTTCGAGGCTGCCTCGCTCCAGGCGGACGGCGCGAAGCGCCTCCTTCTGGCTTAGGCCGTCCCTCATTCTTACTTCGGCGGCGGTATTGAAAAAACTGCGCAGTTCTTCGTCCAGTTCGCCATCAACGCGCTTCTTTTGGAAGAGCGATCGCAACCCGCTAACGGTGCTCCGCAGCATGCACATCACTCCCTTTCCGTGGCTTACTCGTCGCGCAGCGCCACGGCTAACCCGATCACCATTCCCGCGTTTCTCAGCATGGACATCACGCCTCTCTATGACGCTTCCAAAATTCTAGCGATGGCAGCGACTTGTCGCCCCCATTCGCGCGTTTCGCTGTCGAGCCTCTTGCGACCATGGTCGGTGAGAGCGTAATACTTCGCGCGCCGGCCGTTCTCCGTGGCTTTCCATTCGCCTTTAATCAGCCCTGCGCGTTGCAAGCGCTGAAAAGCGACAAACAGGGAGCCTGCATTAACACGGAAAACGCCACCGCTCATCTGTTCGAGCCGGACGGCGATGCCATATCCATGCATGGGTTCAAGCGCCAGCGTTTTTAGGATAAGCATGTCCAGTGTGCCCTGGACGAGATCAGTTGGCTTGTCGGCCATGCGAAGGATTCCTCCTCTTGAGGGTCAAGAGGAAGGATACGCTTTTCCTCTTGATTGTCAAGAGGAGAGATTGGCAGAAAGCTGTCCTGAAGAATTAACAGTGAGTCATAGCCGCGGGAGCTGCAGGTCTACGCTTACTAAAACCCCGTTGCGGAAGCAACGGCATGGTAACAAAGGAAGCTATTCGATTCCGGCCAGGGTCCGGATCTGAGCTTCGAGCGCTTGGTTATACTGGCGTTCGATTTGCAGTTCGGTTTGTAATTTTTTGACCAACAGCTCCAAACGCGAAATTTCCACGCGGAGTCTCTGCAGGTCGGCGGCGGAGGGACCCGGCAACGAAACAGCTGTTGGCTGCGCCTGGCTATCGGCGGCAGGGGGGCGCGGCGCGAAGGCCTCGGCAAGCGCGCGGGGCCAGGCCGGTTCTTGCGCGGCAGGTGGCGCAGGAGCAGGCGAAATGGCTCTCGGAGCCGCTGGCGGTGGCGCGAAAAGACTGCTCAGCGCACTGGTGGCTGCACTTCTGTCTGAGGGAGGCGCAGGCGCGGCGCTCTTGGGTTCAAGAAGTACTTTCACCCGGTTGATCAACTCTTGCGGCTGAAACGGTTTGCGAATCAACTCGTCCGCTTTGACCGAAACAGCCTTATCGGCAACGCTTTTGTTTACCACGCCGGACATGAGCAGCACTGGAGTGCCACTAAGGCGGGGATTCTCTTTGATCTGGGTGCAAACGGAATAGCCGTCCTGATCCGGCATGATCACGTCGGTGATGACCACATCCGGGCGGGTTTGGTCGAATTGCGCGAGAGCGGAGGCGGCATCCGCGCAAGTAATCACCTGGATGTTTTCGCGGCGAAACGCGATCTTAATGACTTCGCGCATGGTGGCGCTGTCGTCGATGAAATAGACGGTCGGGACGCGCTTCTCGCGTGCTTCGCTGAGAGGAGGAATGGTCATCGCTTCGCTCATGGGGCTTCCTTGTCCGCCATGTCGCGGGAGCTTTCATCGACTTCGCGCATGGCATCGAGCATTAAGTCGGTGGCCGAGCGCAGTACGGTGCGCTGCGGCGAGGTGGTGCCATATACAAATTTGTAGACGCCGTTATTTCCGTTGACGCAGTTCTTAAGGATGTGAATTACCGCTTCGTCACCGAACAGCGTGCCGCACTCAGCGTGCGAAAGTTCGCCACCTTCGTAAAAGAGAACTCCGTCCGTCTCCCCGGCGTTGATATGCAGCGCGCCTGTCTGGTGCGCATGACCGAGCATTTGCATCACCCCGGTGAGGTCATGGTGCGTCAAGTTTCCGGTCAAGCTGGTGTCCGATTGGGAGAGTAATTGCGTGGGCTGGAAGCCCTCCATTTTGCTGACAATGATTTGCTTCACATGGGAGGCGATGACGCCGGGCTGGCGGCTGCGGTCGATGTAATCGTCGCATCCGGCCTGAAATGCTTCCATCAGCGCGCGCTGGCTGCCGTCGCCCAACGCAATGATAGGAAGATTGGCGTTCTTGACGTCCGCGCGGATGATGCGCGCGACTTCGAGCGCGCCCATATCGCGCATGTTGGTAGCGCAAAGGATCGCGCCCGGAGCGTCGTATTCTAGGGCCGTCAGCGCATAGGCCGCCTGAGTATTTGTGGTCACTTCGAAGCCCTCGCGTTTCAAAGCATCGCTGAGGCGCTTGGCAAAATAGACGTTGCTGTCGATCAAGAGAATTTTGATAGGGCTCGAAGCGGGAATCATGGCTGTGCCTCCGCCTCGCTCTGCCACGCGCTTGCAGCCGGTGGTCGTTCGGCAGCCCCAGGGCTTGGCGCCTTGTCCTGGCCTGGCGTCAGCCCGCTCAGGTTCAGAACTTCGATAACGTCTCCGCCATGCGAAAGCCAACCCGCAACGTGAGGTTCATCGGAGGCGCTCGCGGCGGTCAACTCCGCGTTGATTAGTTCGCACTCGCCAGTAACGGGAAGCGCCACCCACTCGGTCCTTTGCCCGTAGCGGCGCAGGGCGATGAGATAAAAGCGGCGTGACGTTAGACGCTTTCCGATCAGCTTCTCTGCGACGTCGCAGACCGGAACGATCCTCCCGCGCCGCAGCATCACTCCTTCCATCCTGGGGGTCTTATGGGGGAAACGAAAGACACGGCTCGGCGCGACCAGCTCGGCCGTCTCCTCCGCGGCAACCGCAAATCGCCGTTCGCCCAACCGCAGCAGGACGAAGGACCTCAGTTCGAGTTCGGTCGAGACCGTCATTGCTTTAGTTCGATTCCGTTCCCAGATCAATTTCTGCGTCAGTTTCTGTCTCTTCTGCTTCGGCTTCCTTCTCTTCGCTTGAGAGCTCCGGCGGCGGAAGCGCTCGGTCGAGCATCCTTAGCTCCTCGTCCGACAGAAAACCTTCCGGCCGCACGACCGGAACCACGGTTTGGTCCAGGGCCGTGAGCCCGCGGTACCATTGCCGCTCTTCGTGACAAAAAGAAAGAGGCAATGCCTGCAGCCGCGTCATCGCCGTCATTCTCTCGATGCTGTCGACCAGCAGAGCCGTGCGCGTATTGCGCAACACAAAAGCAAGGATTCCTTCGGGAACGGGCAGGCCAAAATGTTTAGCGCCGCTCACCAGGAATAGCGTGTTCTGACCGCGCCTCACGAACTGTGTAACTTTGTCGACGCTCGGTGCGCTGATTGTGGCGGCGCCACCGGAAAGGCTGTCGGCGCTGCGGACTTCCTGAACCGAAGAGGAAGACAGTGCAAAGAGCTGTTCGCCGATGCGGAAAAGAATAATCTGCTCCGCGCGCAAGGAGCCGGGTTTTGCTGGCGCTGTCGCGGGCATCAGCGAACTCCGGCGGGGGTTGGCTTGCAAATCCCCACAACCCGCTTTTCGATGGCTTGATAAATGTCGTCAAGGCCCAGCACTTGGTCCACGACTCCCGCCTTGATGACTTCCGCAGGCATGCCAAAAATCACGCAAGTGGCCTCGTTCTGCGCGAGGACGAGACCGCCAGCGGACTTGATGGCGCGTGCGCCCCTGGTTCCATCATTGCCCATGCCCGTGAGAATTGCTGCGATGCCGAGAGGCCCGGCATACGCCGCCACCGATTCCATGGTCACATCCATGTTGGGCAGATATCCGTTGATGCGGCCGGATGCGCCTTCCAGTTGAATTCTTCCGCTGGAGGTCACGCGCAGGTGTTGCCCGCCGGGGCAAATGTAAAGAGTGCCGGGCGTGAGAGATTCGTTGGATTCCGCTTCTTTCACGCGGATTTCGGTGAATTCAGCAAGCTGGGCGGCGTACTGGGAAGTAAAGGTCGCGGGCATGTGCTGCACTAAAATGACCGCTGCCGGGAAGTCGCGTGTGAAACCAGGGGCAATGCGCATCACGGTGGCCGGCCCTCCCGTGGAGGCGACCAAAACGACGACGGGGAATCGCTGGTCGTTGGCCGAGACTGGCGCTGGCCGGGGGGTGGGCTTTGGCGCCGATGCTGGCTTCGCACTACCGCTAGCGCCTTGAATGGTGGAAGCCAAACGCGTGGCCGTGCGCACGACGCGAACTTTGGCGGCCATGCGCATCTTGCGCAGCAACTCCTCCTTGACGCTTTGCATGTCCAGGTCAATGCCGCCCGACGGCTTGGCGACAAATTCAATCGCACCCAACTCGAGCGCGCGAAGAGTGCTAGCCGCGCCTTCTTTCGATTCGGAGCTGACGATGACGATGGGCTTTGGATTCGTGGTCATGATCTCCGCTGTAGCTTGGAGACCGTCCACATGCGGCATGTTGATGTCCATCGAAATCACATCGGGTTTGAGCGATTCCGTCATCGACACGGCTTCGCGGCCGTCTTTGGCGCTGCCGACGACTTGCATCTGGTCGTCGCCGTTGTAGATGTTCTCGAGCACCTTGCGCATAAAGGTGGAGTCATCCACAACGAGCACGCGGATCTTCTTGCTGGGCGTAGCCATAGTGCTGTTAAGCCACGGGAGCGGCCGGGCGTGGCGCCTCCGTTCCAATGAGTTGTTCCACGGCTGCGAGTAACTGATCTTCCTGCACTGGCTTGGTCAAGAACGCCGATGCGCCTTCCTTCATGGCGCGGTCGCGATGCTTGGCGCCGGCGCGTGAAGTCACGACCATTACCGGGATGCGCCGCGTGGACGGGCTTTGCCGCAACTGCACCATCAGTTCGTAACCGGTCATGCGCGGCATTTCGAGGTCCGTAATAATCAAGTGGCAGCCGTGCTGCGAAACCAGTTCCGCGGCTTCCAGGCCGTCGGCGGCAAGCTTTACGCGGTAGCCGTTCTTCTCGAGCATGCGTCCGACGAATTTACGCACGCTGATGGAATCGTCGGCCACCACGACGACGCGTTCCGGCTCGACGCGATCGATGGCTTCGGAAGGAATGGTGCCTCGCGCAACGGCCGCGGAGCCCGGCGCGAAAATGCGCGCGGCGCTCGAGTTGGCTTGGAGCGGCCGGCGCTCGTTCGGCGCGGCAGCGACCATGCGGTTCAGGTCGATGAGCAAAATCAAACTGCCGTCAGGCGCGATGGTCGTGCCCGGGAACAGCTTTACGCGGCGAAGATATTCGCCGAGGTTCTTAATTACGATTTCGTCTTTGCCCAGGACTTCTTCGACCACCAACCCAATTTGATGGTTTCCGGCGTTTGCAACGACCATCCGGTAGAATCCGTTAACGGGTGCGAGCGGGGGCAACCCAAGATAGGTATCCAGGCGAACGACTTCGGTAACGACGTCACGCACCTTGGTCAGCAGTTTTCCGCCCACGTCTTCGATTTCGTCGGCGCGCAGGCGACGAATCTCTTCGACAACCGCCAGAGGCAACGCGAAATTGGTCGAGCCGCAGCGCACAAAAAGTGCGGGAGAAATGATCAACGTCAGAGGAACCTTGAGCGTGAATTGAGTGCCTTGGCCGGCGGTGCTTTGGATTTCGATTTCGCCGTTCAGCGCATTTAAGTTGGCGCGCACAACATCGAGGCCCACGCCGCGCCCAGCCAGCTCGGTCTTCACAGGAGCGGTCGAGAATCCCGGATGGAAGAGCATCTCGCGCATGTCGCGTTCGGTGAGCCGGTCGGCGGTTTCCACGGAAACCAAGCCGCGTTCAATGGCGCTTTGCTTCACGCGCTGGTAATTGATGCCGCGGCCGTCATCTTCGACTTCGATGTAGATATGGTTGCCGCGGTGATACGCGCGCAGGGTGATTCTTCCCGTGGCCGGCTTGCCAGCCGCGGCGCGGTCGCTGCTGTGCTCGATTCCATGAGCTACGGAGTTGCGCACGAGATGGACGAGCGGATCGGAAATTTGCTGGATGATGTTGTTGTCGAGTTCCGTTTCGCTGCCGGTGAGTTCCAGCTCGACTTCTTTGCTCGTGGATTTTGCGGCATCGCGCACCGCGCGCGACAACCGGGAATGCAGCGCGCCAATGGGCACCATGCGCGCCGCAGTGATCTCATCCTGAAGGTGATGCGCGAGTTTGGTGAATTCGTCGATGTCGCCTTCCACGCGCCCGATGAATCCTTCGAGCTGAGAAAGCACTTCGTTCACGTCGGCAGAAATTTCCGTCATCGAACGCGACAAAATATTGACGTCGTCGTAGCGGTCCATTTCCAGTTCGCTGAACTCCGACCAGAACGAGCTCTCGCCGGCCGCCGCGCTCGAGAGCAGCTTCGGCTTCGGCTCGGGATTCCACGCTGTCGCCTTCCGGTTGGGGCTGATGCGGTTGAATTCGTATTTTTCCTGGAACTCCGCGACCTTGCCCTGCAGGCGTTCTTTAGAAAAACTCAGCGTGTCGACGAGCTTTTCCAGCTCTCCCACGCGGCCCACCATACGCGTGCGGTTGATCACTAGTTCGCCGACCGTGTTCATCATGCGGTCGAGTCGACCGAGCGCAATGCGCACGGACTTCCCTGGGGATGCGGCACCAGCCTGCTTTGCAGATCGCTTCACTTGCGCGACGGTTTGTGCGGCCGCCGCTTTCTCCGCAAGTTCCTTGTGGTTCGGTGATTCCGAAGCCGCAGGGGCCGCTTCACCTTCTTCAGGTTCGAGCGGCGCAAACTCCGCGATGCGCCCGAGCAGCGAATCAACGCCCGCGCGCATTTCGGTCTCGTCGGCCCATTGGCGATGGAGCGTTTTCTTCAAAAGGTCTACGGATTCGAGGCACAAATCCACAACCGCCGGTGATGGTTCGATTTCGCCGTCGCGCAACCGGCCGATCAGATCTTCGACACGGTGCGCAATGCCACCCAGTCGCTTGAGCCCGACTTGCGCCGCGGAACCCTTGATCGTGTGGATCGCGCGGAACAGCTTGTTAATTTGCTCGGGATTGTTGTTGGCTTCGAGCGAAATCAAGCAATCGCTGACAACCTGCAAGTGCTCTTCGGCCTCCGGCTGGAAGAACTCGAGAATTTCATTGGGAACTTCTTCATCTGCGGGAAGCGCGTCAAAGTACGAGCCCGTTGGAGCGGCGGGCGCAGGCTCTTCGGCTTCCTCCGTGCCAAGTTCCGAGGGAGCTTCGGTTTGCGCAAGGTTGAGCGGTGGCGGCTCGGTCGGAAACGCGAAGCGATAGCGGTCCTTGAAAGCGGCAATGTCCTCGAGGGTTTCATTGCCCGTGTCGCTGATTTCCAGCAGGTCGGTTTCCAGCAGTGAAATGCCGTCGGAGAGAAATTCGGTTAGCGGTCCGTGAAGGTCTTCGCCCAGAGGCGCATTGAGGGCATACTGAAAGACGTGCGCTAGTTTTCCGGCGATTTCTGAAAAGCCTGGGAACCCGTAGCTTGCCGAAGTGCCTCCCAGAGTATGCGCAGCAATATAGAGGCGCTCGAGGTCCTCATGGTTCGGCGCAACGTCCTGAAGAACACTGACGTATTCCCGCAAATATTGCAGGTGCTCGGCGGCCTCCTGGAGGAAGACTTCGACGGCTTCGCGCTCGGGTGTGCTCACGCGCGCCCCTCCGTTACCAGTTCCGGCTTCAGCAATTCGTCCGCGATCGGCTTGCGGTACAAAATGCAGTCGTTCAGCACGATGGCTTGGAACTTCACCGGCATTTTCGAAATCGATTCGGAGTGCCCGAGAAAAAGATATCCGCCCGGCTCAAGCGTTTCGTAAAAACGCTGCACCAGTGCACGGCGCCGCTCTTCAGAAAAATAAATAAGCACGTTCATGCAGAAAATCCCGTCCATGCGCCCGATGTAAACAGGAGAAGCCAGATTCATCAGCGCGAACGAAACCATTTTCCGAAGCCTCGGCTTGACCTGTTGTCCACCCTCTACAGCAGAGAAATGATTGGCGAGCTGCCTTTCCGTCACGCCGGCGATGCTCCGCCCCGTGTAGATGGCGTGCTCAGCGTGTTTCAGTGCCTGGCGGCCAATGTCTGTGGCCAGAATCTCGACGTTCCAGGAATCCGCAAAGGACAGCGAATCCGCGATGGTAATGGCGATGGAATACGGCTCTTCACCGGTCGAGCAGCCCGCGCTCCAGATGCGCAGCGTTCGCGGGTTCTTCCAGAATTTCTTTACATGCAGTTCGGGCAGAACGCGCTTTTCGAAAGCTTCATAGACGCCGGGATAGCGAAAGAAACTGGTTTCCTGGGTCAGCAAGCGTTCGAGCAGCGCCTCGTATTCCACGTTGGACTTGCGCATGGCGCGCAGCAAGTCGGTGCCGCGGGAAAGTCCCTTCGCTCGCAGGTGTTCGTGCACACGCGTAGAAAAGAACCGCTCCCGCGATTCATCGAAGCAAATTCCTGTGCGCTCTTCGATTAGCATGCGGATCTCGCTCAATTCGTGTTCGCTCAGCCGGTGGCCTAATCCTTGGCGCTCGCTCATCGTTCTCCCGTTTCTCTTAGGCTACGTTCTCGCTGGCTAGGCAAAGCCACTAAGAAAGTAGACGACTAACGAACTCCCGCTGGAACGGGCCGATCGGGTTCCGGAGCAGGCGATGCGCCGACTTTGCTTCCCGCGCGGAACTGCGCCAGCGCTTCGTTCAGTTGGTCTGACAATTTGACGAGCTGGCTTACGGTGGCCACGGTTCCACGCGTTCCTTGCGAAGTTTGCCGCGTAATGTTGGAAATGATTTGCATTGCGTGCGCCACGCCTTCCGTTCCGCGCACCTGCTGTTTCGAAGCCAGCGAAATTTCCTGGACGAGTTCGGCCGATTGGCGAACCACGTTGGAAATGGCGTCCAGGGCGCGTCCGGCTTGATCCGCCAGCGCCGCTCCGCCTTCCACTTCCTTGGTGCCTTCTTCCATGACCACCACGGCCTCGTTTGTTTCTGCCTGAATCGCTTTGATGAGGGCGGCGATGTCTTTCGTGGCGCTCCGGCTGTGTTCCGCCAGCTTGCGGACTTCGTCGGCAACGACCGCGAACCCGCGGCCCGCTTCACCGGCGCGCGCTGCTTCGATGGCGGCGTTCAAGGCCAGCAAGTTGGTCTGCTCCGTGATGTCGTTAATGACGTTGATGATTTCCGAGATTTCCAGCGACCGGTCGCCGAGAGATTTGATCTTCTTAGCCGTGGCTTGCACGGAGGCGCGAATGCGCTGCATGCCTCCCAACGTGTCGCGCACCGCGCGGTTGCCCTGTTCGGCGGCGTCAAGGGCGCGGCGAGCCGCTTCCGCGCTCGCTTCCGCGTTGTTGGACACTTGCTTCATCGAGACCGTCAGTTCTTCGACGGCGCTCGACGTGTTGGTGATTTCCTGGTCCTGTTGGGTCGCGCCGGCCTGCATTTCGTCGGCGGCCACGAGAATGTTGTTCGAGCAGGCAGTCACTTCCATGGCCGCTTTGCGCACGCGCTCGAGAACTTTGGTGAAGTTGTCAAGCATGTAGTTGATGGAATCGGTGACGTTGCCAAGCTGGTCGTTGGTGACTTTGCCGCGCAGGGTCAGGTCCCCGCGTGCCACCTGGTTGATGACCGTCAGCAAGTCGGTGATGTTCTTCTGCAACGAGTCGGTAGCGTCCTGGTTGCTTGTTGCTTTTGAAACCTTGGCCACCGCGCGATTTAAGTTGTCGGCGATGTAGCCCAGCTCGTTCGTGGCATCGACTTCGGCGCGAGCGCGAGGATCGCCCGCGGCGAGCCGCTCGGAGAACTCTGCAAGGGCCTGCACCGGCCCCACGAGCGCTAGTAGTCGCCACACAAGAAGGACCGACAGAATGAGCGCCACCAGCAGGGCGCCCACTAAAGGTGGGGAGCTGAAGTCGAACTCTGGGGCTTCGCCCGCTTTTTTCCCGGCGCTAAACGCCAGTCCCAGAACGGCCGCAAACGCGAAGCCGTTGAACAAGGCCAGCGTCCAGATTGTTGAACTGAGTCGCGATTTCATGCCACCCTCCAAATCCTTTCATCGGAGTTCGCGCCATTCGCGGGCGCCCTCTCCCGTCACTTCAAATGCTGGGCCCAGGAAATACCTCAAGCAGCCGGCGCAGGTTGATGACCAGCGCGAGCCGGTCGTCGTGCCGCAGCATGCCAGTGCAATGCGGCACGTTTTCGGGCGCCTGCTCGAGAAAATCTTCGTTCTTTACCGAATAAGTTCCAATCACTTCATCCGCCGCGATCCCGATGCGAACATCTTCCTGATGACTCTCGCCCTGTAATGAAGCTACGACCACGTGTTTGGGAAGGAGGCCCGGACGCCGCCCTTCGGTAATGGCGATGTCGATCAGCGGCACAATTACGCCGCGCAAATTGAAAATGCCCTGCAGATACGCTGGGCTAAGCGGCAACTTGGTCACCAGCGGCCAATCCAGAACTTCCTCGACATCCAGCACGGGCAGGCAGAAGCGTTCGCGGCCGCTACGGAATACGCAGAACTGCGATTCCGGCGGCCGGGCTTCCATGGGCCCAGGCGCTTCCAGCAGTTCGCCCGTTTCGGCGTCTGCCGGAAGAGGCTCGAGATGAAAATCGTCGCTCATTTGCCGCTCAGTCTTCGAAAGTCATTCATGCAAACCGCCGCACCGCGCGAAGCAACTCGTCGCGCGTAAACGGCTTGGTCACATATCCGTCCGCGCCTTGCTGCTCGCCCCAGAATCTGTCGCTCGCCGAAGCCTTGGAAGTCACCATAATCACGGGGATGGAATTGAATTCCGAATTGCCTTTCAGGTCGCGACAGACTTGATATCCATTGCGATCCGGCATCACAATGTCGAGCAAGATCACGCTGGGCCGCTCGTGAGCAATGGCTTCCTCCACGAGCTTGGGGTCGTTCAATCCCACCGGCCAATAGCCTTCTTTTTCCAAAAGGCTCTCTATCAGCTTTATTTCGGCCGGTGAGTCGTCGACGATCAGGACCTTTTTGAGCACAGCCGTCCTCTCCCCATACTTCTCCACGGAGAAGGGGTGCACGTCAGCAGCCAGCCTTGGCATTCTCTACTGGGTTGTGCTGTGAAAAGCTAAGTTCTTGTGTATGAGTGGGTTTCAGGCGAAGCCGAGGACTCACCGGCGCGGAGCAATCGGCGAACTGGCCTCTTCTGTCTCAGCTTGAGAAGCATTCTCAGCCTCTTGCATCTCCGAAGCCAGCGATGAGAAACGCTGCATCACTTCGTTGATCCGCAAAGCCATGCTGTGAATGGTCTTAATCTGCGCCAAGGATTGAGAAGAAAGCTCACCCGGTTCGAGCAAGAGCAATTCCGCGTTTCCCAGCATCGAGGTAAGAGCGTTATTCACGCTGTGCTTCATTTCCAACATGTAACGCCCCAGCGTGGCGTGCTTCTCATTCTTGGCGGCGATACGCTCCGCTTGTCGGGCTAGCCGTACGGTTTCGATCCGGCGGAGCGATTCGCCTGCCACGAGCAGCAGCGTTTGCGCCCAATCTTCCCGCAGCGGTACATGCACAAGCCGCGGATATTTGCTCCGCAATTGGCTGAATTCCTTCGAGTGGGCCGGCACACACAAGATCACAGCGGTGGACGGGTCAAGCGACCGAAGCACATTCGAGAGTTTTCCTTCACCTACCGGCCCCACGACCACCAGGTCGCGCGCAGGAGCTTGTTGCTCCTGCCACAGGTCACTGGTCAGAACCGTGATCACCGGGGCCTGGCGTTCAGCTTGCCAGCAAGCCGTCAGCAGCCGGGCAAATTCGGTCTCATCGGTGAGGATGATTACGTTGGCGTGTCGCAAGGACTACCCGCTCCCAGAAATATTTTTTCGTTCGCCTAAATCAGACTTCCACTGCCTGCTAGAGTTTTTCCGCTTCATCCAGTGTCGAGAGCAGCCGTTTCGTGCTGATGCCTAGGTTCACGGCCGCCTCCGTATCTTTTGCCTGCTTGGCCACATCCACGCGCTCCTGCAAGCGCGTCACTTCCGTGCGTGCCATGTTCATGGCGCGGTCGAGCGAGGTGGCAGTTCCCGTTTGTTTGGCGGATTCCATCGCCGCCGCCACCAACACGCGCGCAGCGACGGCCCGCCGTAAGTCCTCGGCCGACGGCCCGTCTTCACTCACGAAGGCAGTGACTTCCCACGACGACATCAGAATGCGCGCCCCGCCGATTTTCACGGTGGTCATCGATCTCCCGCGGGAGGGAGGCGTGGCAATCAACTGCTCCCAAACCTGCTCCATGCAAGTTTCAAAATCGTGTGCGCCTGAAGGTTCAGGTTTTGCCGCTCGAGCATCCGGGACTTCCTTCGGTTTCACTTTGGACGGGGAAGCCTTTGGCTCTGGCACGCCTTTTTTCGCAGTTAGACTCTGCCTTGAGGTATCCCCTTCGACTTTCTGCGCGCCGTTTTGTGCCGCGCTTGCGTTCGCCTTTTGGATGGCTTGTTCCACGTCGCTCCGCAATCCCAGCAGATTCTCGAAAGCCTGGCTGACGGTTCGCTCCGTATACTCCTGCTGGAAAGGCTGTTTCCATTCGTCGGCTATCTTCCGGACTTTGGCAATCGGTTCACCGCCGAGCAAGCCGGCATGGTGGCAATCCATGGTGCGGACCCCCGCGGTTTGCAACTGCTCGATTCCGGCGCGGATGGCAATCAAGTCCGCGTGCATCAACTCGATGAGCGTCCGGCGGAGCAGGAAGTTGAAACGGATGAACGCCAAAAGGGCCGCTGGGTCATAAAACATCCCGCCCGCCCCTTCTTTGACCTTTCTACCTTCCTCGATGAAGTTGGTTTTCAGGATTTCCCGAAGGCTGCGAAAACCCCGCAATGCCACGATCATCTTTTCCAGTGGCGCGCACCAGGACAATGAAGAAGGATCCACGTCGCCGAGCACGGGCCGCATGACCTGGGCCACGTCGCTCAGTTCAATCTGCTTGTGATAGATCTTGGGAGGCACTTCCAGCGCAAAGTACTGCGCCAACATGAAATCGATCTTGTCCCGGTCGACATTGCTTTTCTTGGTCTTCCGCAAATGTCTGGCAATCAGTGCGCGCAGCCCGCTTTCGCTATCGTTCAGCGTGGTCATCTGCAGGAGATGGCGAAGGTGGTGCGCCATCACCTGCTGATCCATGCTGTCTAGCCATTCGTGCACATCGCTGAAGAGTTCGATGTCCGGCTTTTCGGGCAGATTGCGCTTAGCTTGTGGGAAGGGGATATCGATTTCCTGTTGCCTTGCAAGCGCCAGATAAATAGGAAATACCTCGCACGCCTCTTTCCATTGCGCCAGACGAGGGTTTTCCGGCCGCGCAGGAGCAGGAATGTTCAAGGTTGTGGTCGTTTTGTTCACGATCGTTTCATCACCCAGTCGCATACGCCCTGCAAAAAGCGCACGGCCACGGCTTTGCGCCCTTCGTGGTACTGCAGGGCATCGACGCTGGCCTCCGCCTGATAACCTTGCGGCCTGGCTTCGAGCCGTACCCGGTCGCCAAACTCCAGTGGCAGCGTCGAAAGAAAGATCGCGTGCCGCGGGCTACTGAACTCGACGGTGGTCGCCTCCTGCAAATGTGCAGCACCACCGCGGTGGGAAGTCACTTGCACGGGGACGCTCACGGCGTGAGCTTGCGGGAAGAATCGCGCCAGTTGCTCCGCGCAACTCTGTTCGCCGGCTACGACCGCGGAACCCTCGTTTCTGCCCACTTGGCCTCGCCCTTTTTCTAATGAATCCGCCTGTCGCAACGGCGCCAAAGACACCTCTCGTTCTACCAGGCGTATACTTCCGCTGACAAATAAGCACGTGGCGAGCCAAAGAATTTTTGAGCTAGTCCTTGGTGAAGGTGTAGAAACACAAGGACTTAGAATTTCTCAGCAGCGTTTTCGTCCCGCAAATGTCTCAGCCTGAAACGAGAGAGTCTCAGCAGTTTACTTGGCTTAGCCTTGTAGGTGTCCCTTGTGAGACAGGTCACAGTAGGGAAGAATCTGCCTTCCTCTCGCGCTCATAACGCGGCCACAACTTCCTGATGCTTCTTGGTCGGTGTGATCGATGTGGTGAGCTGTCGGCGTCAGGAGGGAGCCGCAGTGGATTTGGCTTCCCCGCCTTCCTCGCTCTCTTTCAGCGGGATGATGTTGTACCGCTTCAGCTTGCGGTAGAGCGTAGCTCGGCTGATGCCCAGCATTTTCCCGGCGAGCGCCTTATCTCCGTGCGCCTGCTCGAACACGCGAAGAATGGTCATGCGCTCCATCTCCGCCAGCGCGGTCGTGGAAAGGGAACTAGCCTCCGGGGCGCGGGCTGAGCCAGGTTCTGCTTGCTCCGCTCGGATCGCGGGAGGAAGGTCGGACACGTCGATGGTTTTCCCGTCGCCGAGCGTGACGGCGCGCGCAATACAATTCTCCAGTTCACGCACATTCCCCGGCCAGTCGTACTGCAGGAGGCTTTTCATCGCTGCCGGCGTTACTTGGATTTGCGAAGCTTTTGCGTAGCGGTCCAAGAAATGATGTACCAGCACGGGGATGTCGGAGCGCCGGTCGCGCAGGGCAGGGAGGTGCACGGTCACCACATTCAGCCGGAAATACAAATCCTTTCGAAACGTCCCCGCGCGATAAGCTGCCTCCAAGTCCCGATTCGTCGCCGCAACGACCCGGACATCCACCGTCTCCCGCTCGTTGCTGCCCACGGGACGCACTTCTTTTTCTTGCAGCACGCGCAGCAGCTTGGCCTGCATCTCGAGCGGCAGTTCACCGATCTCATCGAGAAAAATCGTTCCCCCGTCTGCCGCTTGAAACAGGCCCGCCTTCGATTTGATCGCGCCCGTAAAGGCGCCTTTTTCGTACCCGAAAAGTTCGCTTTCCATCAGCGTAGGAACCAGCGAACCGCAATCCACGGCCACAAACGGCGTCTGCGCCATCGAACCGCGGAAATGAATCGCGCGCGCCACCAACTCCTTTCCTGTGCCGCTTTCGCCCGAAATCAGCACCGGCGTACGCGTATCTTTGAGCCGGGAAATCATCCGCAGCACGTCTTGGATACGCGCGGAAGTGCCAATGATGCCGTCTAGGCTATCTTCTGCAGTCACTCGTTCGCGCAGAAATTCGTTTTCCGTAACCAGGTGCACTTTTTCCGCCATGCGCTGCAGCAGCAGGCGCATTTTCTCCACGCGAAACGGCTTTTCGATGTAGTCATAAGCCCCCAGCTTCATGGCATCCACCGCTGACTCGATCGAGCCGTGGCCGGTCATGATGGCAATTTCCGCGTGCGGCAGCAGTTTTTTCGTTTGCTTCAACAACTCAACACCAGACATCGCCGGCAGCTTCAAGTCCGTAAGAATTAGGTCAGGCCCATCGGATTCCAGTCGCCCCAGTGCAGCTTCCCCGCTTTCCGCTTCCGTGCATGTATAGCCGAGCGTATTGCCGATGGTCATGCATAGCCGGCGGATGCTCTGCTCGTCATCTACAACCAATAACCGTGTTTTCATCTCTTCGCTCATGGTTTTCCGAAAGTCTTCTCCACAGTTGTGATCAATTGCTGCACGCGAAACGGTTTCTCGATGCACGGAGTCCCGCTCTGCGCCAGAAACGTCTGCGTTTCACTGTTGGCCGTATCTCCGCTGATCAAAATTATCCGCGACTTCAGCTCCGGCCGGTTCTTCTGGATCCACTCGTGCACTTCCGCGCCATTCACTGCCCCCGGCATTCGAATGTCGGAGATGACCCCCGCGTACCGCCCCTTCGAAAGGTGTTTCAGCCCTTCTTCCCCAGAAGAAGCATTCACCACGGAGTATCCTCGCCGCTCCAACGCGGCACGCAAAAACGCAATCACCGACGGCTCATCTTCAATCAGCAAAATCGGCTGCTTCGTCGAAAGTGCAGGCTGCGCGCTCATCGCCCATTCTCCTTCGCCGCGGAGGCAGCCAGCGTGCTTTCCGTGGCTACCGGAATCCGCACCACAAAAGTGCTCCCCACGCCGTCTTCATTGTTCCAGCACTGAATTTCGCCGCCATGCGCGCGCACGATCCCGTAACAAATGCTGAGCCCCAACCCTGTTCCTTTGCCCGCCTGCTTCGTGGTGTAAAACGGATCAAAAATCCGCTGCGTGTCGGTGATTCCGGTACCGTTGTCGGCAACGCCCACTTCAATCATTTCATCCTGCCGCCGCGTCTGAATCTTGATCCGTCCGCGTCGTCCCGTTTCCTGCACCGCGTCATAAGCGTTGTTTAGAATGTTGAGGAATACCTGCTGCAATTGTTGTACGTCTCCCAGAGCCGGCGGCAGCGCTTCTTCAAATTCCTCGGTAACTTCCACGCCGTGGCTCGCAAAATCGTAGCTCCGCAGCTTGATGGTCTGCCTTAGCACGTTGTGCACTTGGACCAATTCGCGTCGCACGGGCCGCTGCCGCGCGAAGCTCAGCAAATCCTGCACGATATCTTTGGTACGCTGGGTCTCCTGCAAAATGATTTTCAAATCTTCCTGCGCTGATGCAGGTACCTCTGGATTTTCGAGAAGCAAATCCGTAAACCCAAGAATCGCCGCCAGCGGATTATTCACCTCATGCGCCACGCCGGAAACTAACCGGCCGATGGTGGCCATTTTTTCACTGTGCGCCAGCTTTGCTTGCAGCAACACGGCATCGGTAATGTCTGTCATCACCACCACAACGCTATTCACGGTGTTCTGTTCGTCGCGCATGGGGCTCAAGCTAATCGAAAAGTGCCCCATCGAACCGTCGCTGCGCTTCGCGCGCAATTCCAAGTTCTCCACTTGATGCCCGTTCGCGGTGGTCTCGAGCGCGCCCTCGAAGTCCGCCTGGTGCGAAGCCTCCACCCAATCGACCAGCCGATGCCCGATCAGCTCGCTTTCCTGATAACCAACCTCATAGCAGCGCCGGTTTGCATAGCTGATTAGTCCTGCGGTATCGAGCACTAAAATCATGCTCTGGGTCGTGTTCAGGATCTTTTGGTTGAAGTCGCGTTCCCGCTGCAACTGCGCTTGAAACGATTTCTGCTCCGTCACGTCCAGCATCAACCCGCGAATCTGCACGATGCGCCCTCGTGCATCGCGAACGGCGGTGATGTTTTGCAGCGTGTGCAGCAGCGTGCTGTCTTTCCGTCGCAGCGTTTCTTCGTAATTGCGCAGGACGCCCTTTTCGGCGAGCGCCGTCAGGAACTTTTCCCTCGCCTCTGGCGCCGGATACAGGTGCGGGCTTACGTCGGATTGAAGTAATTCCTCGCGCGATCCATAGCCCAACATCCGGACCATCGCGTCGTTGACGTCCAAAAAGCGCCCTTCCGGCGTAGCAAAAAACAGTCCTTCCTGAATGCTGTCAAACAGTTCGCGATAGCGCCGTTCGGCTTCGCGCCGGTCGGTAATGTCCTTCAGAACGTGAATCGTTCGCGAATCGTCGTCCGTGGCCCCTGGCGTGCGCGACGTGGAGATGAGAAAAATCCTTTCGGCCGACACGGCCACGTACTCTTCCCGCGGGCGTTCGGTATCGCGGCAAAACGGGCAGGGAAGGTCGCTGCCAGCTTCGGCAATCTGCCGCAGCCTGTTCATCGCTTCTCCCACCAGCGCCACCGGCGAGACTTTTAAATACGAGGCCAGAGACCGGTTGGTCCTCACAATTCTCCACGAGCGGTCGTGCACCACGATGTAGTCACTGATCGCATCAATGTCCTCGACCCACTGCTTCTTAGACCTCTCCAGTTGCGAAAACCGCTGGAAATTCTCGAGCGAAAGTGCCGCGTGGCTCGCCAATGCGCGGAGCAGCCTCCGCTCGTCTGTCGTGAGAACCTTTCTTTTCCGAAAAAGGCAAAGCGTGCCCAGCTTTTCCTTCTCGCTCGAAGCGATGCGCACGAGAACCGCCGTCTCTGCCGGTTCTGCTCCCGGCAAGGTCGCCGCGATTTCCTTTGGCAGAGCCCGGGTTTCCATCTCGCCGCCGATTTCGCGCGCGGTCAGAAGCAGCCACTTTGCGGCTTCTGGAGAAGTCGGTCCCTGATTTCCCGCCATCTCATGAAATTCGGTGTCACGGCCCTTATAGACGGCCACCGCACCCCAACTTGCTCCAAGCATTCGCGCGGAGCGCAGGGCAAACTGTTCCAGGAAATTCGAAAGGTGTCGGGATTGCGCGGCTTCAACGGCCAGGTCCATCAATTCGTCGGCGTTGCGACTGCTTGCCGAATGGGATCTGGCCTTCGCTGTCGAAGGAGTTCGTCGGCGGGCTCGTGAAGTCTTATTGCTGTCTAATGACAAGAGAGGGCTACCTTGCGTCTCAATTTGCGAGTGATCCCTAACCCCTGTTTTCAACGTACGCTTTAGTCTCATTCTGAGTCAATGACTGCCACGTACCATGTTGCGAAACTGCCTATGCTCCCCTAGCCCATCCAAGCGTCTCCACGTCTCAGCCTGAGACCGCTGGCTTTGTTTGGCCAGGGTTTCTGAGACAAAAGGGGCTTTTCTTTTGTAAGGGATAGATTCTGCCGCTTCACGCTAACTTTTTATCTGTCTGTTGGTTAAGGTCTGGTCTTCGTCCCCGCTGCAACCTTTTTTCGTGTTGCCGGGCATGGCATCCGACGTGCCTTTCTCTTACTGGGGCATTTCTATTCCTCAAAGGGGACGTGTCGATGAGATTAGGCAAGTGGAGAAAGCTTGGGCTGGCGCTCGTGGCAGTCAGCATTCTCTCGGGAGCTTCCGGCTTTGCCCAGTCGAGTTCGACGGATGAATCTCGACGCAAAGTGAAGACAAAGGTTGCCCCGCTCTATCCGGAACTCGCTCGACGCATGAATATCGCTGGCAAAGTGAAGATCGAGGTGGTCATTAGCGGGGATGGGCATGTCAAAACCACAAAAGTTGTCGGCGGGCATCCTCTGCTCGTCCGGGTCTGCCAGGACGCTGTGAAGGAGTGGAGGTTCATGCCAGCTCCGGAAGAAACCACGCAGATTGTCGAATTCGAGTTTCGCGCGGAGTAAGCCGTAGAGCGACGGTGAGCTTTTTGGGCAGACGTACTGTCGCAGCTTTCTGATGATGGGAGTGGAGGCATTTTGCAATGACGATTGGAAAGAAGCTTTACGCGGGTTTCGGCCTCATTTTGGCGATTCTTGCTGTCCTGTTTCTGGTAAACCTTGTCACCGGCTATCTCGAGAAGTCGGCCCGCAATAACGCCCAAATGGCTCTTGACAGCGTTCGCAGGGTCGAGTCCGTGCGCTATCAGATTATGTTGAATCGCCTCAACATGAACAACTTCCTCCTGAGCGGCGATCCCCACGATGAGGATAAGGTCAACAAGGGCCTCACCGACATGTCCGACCTACTCAAGCGCGGCGAAGCTCAAGCTGCCAACGATGCCGTGCACACTGCGCTCATTCAAGTCGAGAGCACCGAAGCCAGTTGGGCCGACAATTTTGCCAAGCCATTGATCGCCAAACGGCATCAAGTGGATTCTGGTGACGCCACGGTTTCCGATCTGCAAATTTTCTACCTCCAAAAGGATCCTTCTTCCTGGCTCACCAAATCCTCCACGGTGCTTGATCAGAGCAACGCGGATATCACCATGTTCCTCGAACAAAGCACTAAGTCTGCAAACACTGCCGCGGCTGTCAGCGTTTTCATGACCATCTTTGGCACGCTGCTGGCCCTGATTGCCGGTGGGGTCATCGCTTTCTACACGGCGCGATCGATCACCGAACCTTTGAACCACCTCATGACTGTCAGTCGTGAAATTGGCGATTCCGGTGACCTCGATCAGAACATTGATATTCATCGCAACGATGAAATCGGCGCGCTGGCCACGACCTTCAACAACATGGTGGCCTACCTCAAGGAAATGGCCAGCGTTTCCATGGCCGTCGCCGAAGGCGACTTGGCCGTCGAAGTCGTTCCGCGCTCGAAGCGCGATACGCTTGGCAACGCGTTCTTGCGCATGTCCCACGGCTTGCAACAGCTCGTACGCACCACGCGGGATTCGGCCGGCCAGGTTTCCGCTGGCTCGAATCAAGTGGCAGGCGCTGCCGATGAATCCGCCAAAGTCAGCGTCCAGGCGTCGTCGGCCATCGAGGAAGTCACCAGCACCATGCACGAGATGAGCATCAACGTGCAAAGCGTGGTGAAGAACACTCAGCTTCAGGCTTCCAGTGTCGCGGAGACCTCCGCTTCCATCGATCAGATGGTTACATCGATTCAACGCGTCGCGGACACCGCTAAAGTGCTGCTCGATATCGCCAACCGCTCGCGCGAAGAGGTGGTCACCGGAATCCAGACGATGGAAAAGGCCACCGACGGCCTCAACCGCACCAATAAGGCCATCCAATCTTCCGCGGAGATCATCAACATCCTCGGTCATCGCGCCGACGACATCGGCAAAATCATTGAGGTCATCGACGATCTCGCCGAGCAAACCAACCTCCTGGCGCTCAACGCCGCCATCGAAGCGGCGCGCGCCGGCGAACATGGCCTAGGCTTTGCGGTAGTCGCGGACGAAGTTCGCAAACTTGCCGAGAAGTCTACGCAGTCCACAAAAGAAATCGCCGACCTCATTCAGAGCATTCAGCGCGAGGCGCGCCAGGCCGTGGAAAACATGGAGCGCAGCACCCGCATCGTCGAGGAAGGTTTGGACCTCGGCAACGAGCTTGGCTCCGCGCTGCACAAGATCTCGAACGTGGTGACGGAAGTCTACAAGTTCTCTCAGGAAATCGGCGCCGCCACCAACGAGCAGTCCGTAGGCTCCGCCCAAATCGCCAAGGCTACCAGCCGCCTTACGGCGATCACCCAGGAAATCAGCTCCGCCGTCGAGGAGCAGGCTTCCGGCGCCCAGGCCGTCGTTCGCGCCATGGACAAGATGCGTGAGTTAGTGCAGCAATCCGCTTCCAGCTCCACCGAACTCTCTGCCGCCGCCGAGCAGATGCTCAAGCTCGCACGCAATTTGTCCGACGGCATGGACCGCTTTGTTCTCGACCACGCCGCCGAGCAGCGCCTCCGTGGCGGGGAAGCGCGCGGCAAACGCCGTAACTCACAAGGAGATCGCGAGCAGGAAGCCGAATACGCCGAACTGGCGCGTTCCTAAGGGGCCGGAGACTTTTTGATGGAAAAGGATCTTCAAGTCGTTGGTTTCCGGATCGGCGACGAAACGTACGGCGTGCGGATCGCTTCCGTGCGTGAAATCGTGCGCGTCCCGGAAATCACCGCCGTTCCCAGCGCCCCTGATCTTATCGAGGGCGTGATCAACCTGCGGGGCAAAATCATTCCCGTGATGGATTTGCGCAAGCGTTTTGGGCAGGCGGAAATTCAGCCGGACAAGAAAAATCGCATTCTTGTGGTCGAACTCGAGAACAAGCTTGTCGGCCTGATCGTCAACTCCGCTTCCGAGGTGCTGAAAATCCCGCCGTCAGAAATCGAAGCCCCCGGAAGCCTCTTTGCCGAAGGCGAATCCGGCTACGTCACCGGCGTTGGCAAACTCAAAGGTCGCCTGATCATCCTTTTGGATATTTCAAAACTCCTGCAGCGTCCCGAATACAAACGCCTCGAGGAGGTTGCGGAACCCGTCGCTACCGTCAGGTAGTTTTTTAATTGTGAAGCCTTCGCTGACGGTCCGCCGCTCACGCACGCCATGGGAACCATTATCAGCGCTCAGATTCAGCTCACCGAAGCGGAATTAAAGCTTCTGCAGACCCTGGTCTACCAGGAATGCGGCATGTTCTTTGATGAGCGCCGCTCGCACTTCCTGAAAGACCGGCTCCAGCGCCGCCTGAAAGCCTGTAATCTTGATTCTTTCTACTCTTACTATCGGCTCTTGACCAGCAGGGAAGGTCGCACCGAGTTGGGACTGTTGCTCGAAAATCTCACTGTCAACGAAACCAGTTTTTTTCGCAATAAGCCGCAGCTCGAACTGTTACAGAAATCCGTCCTCGAAAATATGCTCCGTCGTAAACAGGAGCGCCGCGATTACACGCTGCGCGTCTGGAGCGCGGGTTGCTCCTCCGGCCAGGAACCTTACACCGTCGCCATTTTGATTTGCGACGCGCTGGCATACTACTACCTGCGTAATCCGCTCCCGTTTGAGATGCCCTCGCCGAAGCCGCTCATTCCGCCCCCCTGGAAGGTGGAAATGGTCGCTTCAGACATCAGCTACGCCAGCCTCCGCATCGGCCAGGAAGGTCTTTATACCGAACAGCAGATGGAACCGGTGGATTACACCTGCCGCTTGCGCTATTTCGAAAAATCCGGTGACAAGTACGCGGTTAAAACACGATTGAAGGAGCTTGTGCAGTTCGACTTTCACAACCTGAAGACCGAATTCCTTCCGCGCCGCAACGACATCATCCTCTGCCGCAACGTCATGATCTATTTCGACGAGGCCGAGCAAAAGCGCTTGATTGACAAGTTCTGGAATTGCCTGAACCCCGGCGGCTATCTCTTGGTCGGCCATGCCGAAAGCCTGTTTGGTCTGACGCAGAAGTTCCGCATGGTGCACGAAAATAATGGCACTGCCTATCAACGCATCGAGGCGAACACGTGAGCCGTCCCTCCGACGATCACAACAGCGAGCTGCGCGCTCTGTTCTTCGAGAGCGCCGCCGAACTATTGCAGTCCCTCAACGAAGCTGGCCTGGAGCTCGAGGCTCGCCCCAACGACGAGGAAGTGATGCGCCGGGTTCGCCGCGTGATCCACACCTTGAAGGGTGATTCTGCTGCCTGCGGCCTCCACAAACTCAGCGAACTCGCTCACGAACTCGAAGACGCGCTTACGCCCCGGGTTGCGAGCGCCCATGGCGCGGATCTTCCCGAAGTCGTGCTTACCGCTGCCGATAGCTTTGGCGCCATGCTCACGGCTTACCAGAAAAACGCGAAACCGCCTGCCATGGATGCGCTTCGTGCCGTGGTCCGGCGTCTTCTCGAAGCGCCGCAAGCCGCCGCGAGCGATGCGGCGAATGCGTCTCCAGCGCCCGTACAGTTTGCCTGGACCGAATACGAGCAACTCATGATTTCCGAGGCCGTCCATCGTGGCGAGCCCGTTTACAACGTGGCTCTTCGCATCGATCCAAACAGCCTTATGCGCGCCGCCGCGTTCCAACTGATTCGCAACGTCCTTCATGGCAGCGGCACGGTCATCGCCCTGCGCCCCGAAGATAATGTTGCGGCAGCCACCGTCGAAGTCGTGGAGGCCGCTCTGGCCAGCACGCAATCCGAGGAGAAGCTCTATCATCGCTGCCGCATCCCAACGATTGTTTCCGAAGTGTACATCGCAAAGGTCGCCGCTTCGCAGATGCCCGAGCATGAATTGCTCGGCGACTTGCTGGAAGCTCAGGCAGCCAAAGTTGTTGAGGCTGGCGTGCAGGGGGGCGAGGCCAATCAGGCCGCCAAACCGGCAAACCCCAGTCCCGCCGCCGTTGCTGTGGCCGAGAGTACGCTCCGCGTCGACGCCGCGCGCATCGACGCCGTCATGAATCTTGTCGGCGAATTGATTATTGGTAAGTCCATGCTTCACCGCACGCTCACTGAATTTGACAAGCAGCACGCACGCGATCCCATTCGCGCCAGGCTGGCCGACGCCATGGCGTTTCAAGCCCGCATCCTCGATGAACTGCACAAATGTGTGTTGAAGATTCGCATGGTGCCTGTCGAGCAGCTCTTCCGCCGTTTTCCG
>Ga0209577_10001234_pt1 | contig 25432 bp, 13 predicted proteins | sample GraSoiAngelo_109_FD_185874 | JGI IMG/M metagenome (GOLD analysis project Ga0209577, IMG submission 185874) | Grasslands soil microbial communities from the Angelo Coastal Reserve, California, USA - 14_0903_12_20cm (SPAdes) (version 2) | ecosystem: Environmental > Terrestrial > Soil > Grasslands...
CGCAACTAAACTCAGTGCTAACGGATGCCGATCGTTTAGGCGTTTCAGTGTTTCCGCTGGCGCTGCCTTCAGGCGATCCCAAGCACTTGCCTCTACCTGATCCAGCGATCACCGCCATGTACAGCGCGGCGCGGAGCCGGCTTGAGTTACTGGCGAGCCGCACCGGAGGGCGCTTGCACGAAATTCGTCGTCTGGACGATCTGGCCAGGCTGTACGCGGAGGTCGCGGCCGATTTGCGCACGCTTTACAGCATCGCTTATCAGCCGAAGAGTCCAGGCGCCCGCGACGGCAAGTGGCGCGAAATCCGCGTCGAAGTAGCCCGCGCAGACTTAGTTGCCAGCACCAAACCGGGCTACTTCGCGCGTTGAGTTGCTTTTGGCGCTCTCTCTATCGAGCAACTTGAAACTTCAAACTTGAAACCTTAAACTGCCTTCATCCTTTAACGCACCCGTAGCTCAGCTGGATAGAGTACCTGACTACGAATCAGGGGGTCGCACGTTCGAGTCGTGCCGGGTGCACCATTCCATTTGTCATTGGTCATTTGGCATTCTTCATTTGCCATTTCGGATTGGCAGCAGGGGAGGTGTGGCGCGCTGATTCCTGCATCGCAATTGGTGGCAGCTTCCACGGATAATAGCGGCAAAAAACGCCGAAGGCCGTTAGCAGGATGACGAACAGGGCTGCGATTGCGTGCGCACCGGCTCTCGGGGTTGCGCTCATCGGCGCTCTTCTTACGATGGTTGTCTCTCCGGTTTCGACAACTGACGAATCAACCCGGGCATTGCTAACAAGATATTCAACTTCCGGGCCATCAACTCGGCCCACACGGCGAAGCGCTTCGCGAAACTCAACCGCGCCCGCATAGCGCTCATCCGGATTCTGGGCCATCGCTTTACTCAGAATAGCGGCCAGTTCCGGTCCAGCCGCGCTGTTAATCTCATTCGCGGGCTTGAGCGGATTCGGTTTTGCGCTTATCAATGCCGCGGCCCGGGCAAGAGCGTCGGGCGGCTTGACGCCAGTGAGCAGATGATAGAGCGTGGCACCCAAGGCATAGATATCACTGCGCGGACCCGTGCCGAGATCCTGAATCTGTTCGAAGGGCGCGTAACGCGGCGTGTATCCGAAAACGCTGCGGCAAGATTCCACAGGCGAATTAGAGCCGCCGGACTTGGCTAAACCAAAATCGAGCAAGGCGATTTGCCCAGTTGGAGTAACTTTCAGATTATGCGGTTTGATGTCGCGATGAATGACCTGTCGTTCATGCGAATGCAAATAGATGAGCGCGTCGAGCAATTGATCGGCCCAAGCGATTACCGCTTTTTGCGGAAAAGGCCCCGGTTGCTGTGCGATGATCTCGGCCAGGTCAAGGCCTTCAACAAACTGCATGACGAAGAATGCGCGGTTACCTTCGGTAAAATAATCGGTGACGCGCGGTAAAACCGGATGATTGAGCTGCGCGAGCAAACGAGCTTCCTGCTCGAATTGCTTCCATAATTCGACGTCAGCGGTCAGGGTCTGCTTCAGAGCCACAGTGTGGCCGAGCCGTAGATCCACAGCCTGATAGACCGCGCCCATACCGCCATTGCCAAGGTGCCGCAGGATGCGGTAACGGCTCTGCAAAATCGTGTCCGGGGTTAAGAGACTTTTGGTTTCGGTGAATTGGTTTTGATCAAAAAGAGGCATGGTTGGATCCTTAAAAAGAGGAGCAAGTGGGAGTGATCAGAAGGACTAAATCCCAAAGAGGCAAAGGAAAGTTCGCAGGTTAACCACCGCGAACAGGGACGTCGCGGTGTTCTCGTCGAATCGCCGAGCAAGCGATGTGCCGTCTGGCCCGCCAATTCTCGTAAGCGTTAAGACACCTGAATAATTTATTCCGATGGGCAACCTGGCCAAAACGAGGTGTTAATGAGAACGCGCAAACAGGAGTTGCGCGTTAAGCCATGGCAAAATGATCGTCCGGAGTCAGATTGGTATGGGAGAGCCTTCTCGCTCGGGAGTCTTACGCTGCTTTCCGGCGCGGAGACTGAATGATCGAGGTTATCTTGGCGATTGAAAATCGATGTGATGCCGCTTGATCATTCGATCCAGCGTTTTCCGATCTACCCCGAGCACGCGCGATGCCGCTTGTTTGTTCCCCCGGGTGTATTGCAACACGCGCGCGACGTAGCGCCCCTCGATCTCCGACAACTGCGGCCAGTCTTGTTCTGATGCGTCGGCGATTGCCTCGACGTCTGTCGGTCGCGGCTCGGCGCGATATTCGCGAATGCGTTCCGGTAGATCCTGAACTCGAATTATGCCGTCGCACATCGCGGCGGCCCGCACGACCGCGTTCTCCAGCTCGCGTATGTTTCCGGGCCAGGGGTATCGTTCCAGCAAGATCACAGCTTCAGGCGAGAATCGAACGGCAGGATTCAATGAATAGACACGATCGGCAAAGGCCTGGGCCAGGGGCGGAATATCTTCGCAGCGTTCACGCAAAGGCGGCAGCGCAATCGAGACTGCGTTCAGGCGATAGAAGAGATCGTTGCGAAATCGTCCGGCGCGAACTTCGGCTTCCACGTCACGATTGCTGGCGGCGATCACGCGCACGTCGACCCGGCGCGTTTGATTGGAACCCACGCGGCGAATCTCGCGTTCCTGCAACACGCGCAGCAACTTTACCTGAAACGACAAGGTGGTCTCGGTAACCTCGTCCAGAAACACGGTCCCGCCATCAGCTTCTTCCCACAATCCGCGCCGGTCGCGATCGGCGCCGGTGAACGATCCTTTCGTGTGACCGAAAAGTTCTGATTCGATCAGTTCCGCCGGTATCGCGCCGCAATTGACGGCCACGAAGGTCTTGTCGGCGCGGCCGCTGCGTTGATGAAGCGCAGCGGCTACCAACTCTTTGCCAGTTCCAGATTCACCAGTCAATAATACCGGCAGGTTCGTCGCGGCGACGCGCCCTACCTGTTTCATCACTTCAATGAACGCATGACTCCGGCCAATCAGATCGATATCCGAATCGCGGTTGCTCCGACTTCGCAGTGACAAGCGCGCCGGCCGGTTAGTTAGTTGCTCGCGCAAAGCTCTCGAGAGCGATTGCAATTCTTCCGGACCGAATGGTTTCAAGAGATAGTCGTAGGCTCCAAAGGCCGTAGCATCCAGCGCGCCGGCAGCACTCCCGTGGCCGGTCATCAACACCACTTTGGTTTCCGGCAGTTCTTGTTTGAAACGCCGCAGCACGGCAAAGCCGTCAGCGCCTCCCAACCTGACATCGCAAAAAACCACGGACCATTTGGCTTCGCCAAGTCTGGCAAACGCGTCTTCGGCCGATCCCGACTGAGTCACAGCCCAGTCTTCGCCCCGCAGCACGGCCGAAACAAACTCGCGCACTTGCGGCTCGTCATCGACTACTAACGCATGGAAGTTTTTATCCATAGTCCTAACTTCCTCTCCAGTTGGGAGAGTGAGTAATGCCCTTTCGCTATTTGTTGACGGCCATCCGCTGCGATGTTTGGTTCACTGCGCGGAGAAGCCAGGAACCTGTCCACGGAGAGCGCTTCTTCGGCCGAGCCAACATCCACGCAATCGAACCTGCCGACTAACAACTCTTTGAGCAGACTTCGAATTTGCTCGTCGTCGTCGATGATCAGGATTGATGGCTGGTCGCGTTCCATAAAAAGAAAATTCAACCACCCGCTACCGCAGGCGGTTTTGACTCGAGGACCTCGCGCACCTTTCGGGCCAGTGAGGCCGGCGTAAACGGTTTTTGAATGAACTCGACGCCTGAATCCAAAACGCCATGATGCACAATCGCTTCGTCGGTATATCCCGACATAAAGAGCACGCGCACGTTGGGACGAATTGACGTTATCAGGTCAGCGATCTCTTTTCCGCTGGCCTTGGGCATAACCACATCCGTCAGCAAGAGATCGATGGCGCCGGAATGCTCGGCACTCAAATGCACAACTTCTTCGCCACCTCTGGCCTCCAGAACGTTGTATCCAGCCTGCTCCAAGATTTGCCGCGCCAGTGCACGAACGATGTCTTCATCTTCGACTAGCAGAATTGTCTCGGATCCGCGCGGAGCGGCCTCTTCCTTCGCCTCGATCTCAGTTTGGGTCGCGGGCGATTCGAGTTGCGGCAGGTAAATCTTGAACGTAGTTCCATGACCCGGCTCGCTGTAAACCCAGATGTTTCCACCGCTCTGTTTGACAATGCCGTAAACCGTGGAGAGGCCGAGCCCGGTTCCTTTTTCTTTCTCTTTCGTGGTGAAGAAGGGGTCGAAGATTCGCGCCTGCGTTTCTTCGTTCATACCCACCCCGGTATCGCTGATGGCCAGCATTACGTAATTTCCCGGCAGCACCCCGACGTGCTTGCTCGCGTATTCCTCGTGGAGTTCGACACTCGCGGTTTCGATGGTTAGGTTGCCGCCCTGCGGCATCGCGTCTCGCGCATTAACGACGAGGTTGACCAGGATCTGCTCAATCTGTCCCGGATCAGCTTTGATCTTCTTTAACGCCGGATCGAGTTTTGCGGTCAAGATGATATCTTCGCCAATCAATCGTCGCAGCAACTTGTTCATGTCGGTGACGATGTCGTTGAGATTCAGCGCCAGCGGTTGCAGAATCTGCTTGCGTCCGAAGGCCAGCAATTGGCGAGTCAAATTCGCGGCGCGATCGCCGGCCTTCTTGATCTCTTCCAGATAGCCTCTTATGGGATCGTTTCCATTCATCCGTTGCAGCGCGAGACTGCTGTAACCGTTGATCGCCGTCAGCAAGTTATTGAAATCATGCGCCACGCCGCCTGCGAGTTGACCAATCGCTTCCATCTTCTGCGATTGACGAAGCTGGTCTTCGAGTAGTTTCCGCTCGCTAACATCACGGGCAATGCCTTGCACGCCGATGGCGACGCCCTCCTGGTAGACAAGTTTAGTATTTGCTTCTACCGTAATGCGCCGACCATCCTTGGCGATGATTTCCATCTCGTAAGCGGTCCCGCGCTCGCCCGCAAGTTTGCGTTGCAGCATCTCACGCACCTCAGCCAGATATTCGGGCGCTACGGTATGAGCCAGACTGAGTCTGAGTGCTTCTTCGACTGTGTAGCCGGTGATCGTCTCTCCGGCTTTGTTCATAGAGGTGTAGTTACCCTCCAGATCGTGAGAGTAGATAATGTCGTGCGCATTCTCGACGAGATCGCGATAGCGCTCTTCGCTTTCGCGCAATGCCGCCTCGGCTTGCTTGCGTTCGGTGATGTCCCGGAAGAACCAGACACGGCCAAAGTATTCATCCTGGGCGCTCTTGATCGGCGCCGTGTAACGATCAAAGGTTCTGCCGTCATTTAGTTGAATCTCGTCGCGGCTGTTTTCTTGCGGATGCCCGTAAAGATACTCAACGCCGTTCAGAAATCCCTCTGGGTCTTGCAGCTTGTCTATTACCGATTGCAAAGCGGTCTGATCTGACCGAGTGTCAAGGGCGGCTTCTGGAATACCCCACAGATCCACAAACCGCTGATTGTAAGAGAGGATTTCGCGGTCATCTGAGGTAACCAGGATGCCGTCAATAGACGCTTCGCTCTGCGACTCCAGCAAGGTTTTCTGAAAGTGCAACTCGGCTTCCGCTCGCTTCCGCTCGGTCGTGTCTGTGGTAACTCCGCGTAACCCGATCGGATGACCTTCATCATCCTTGATGACGGCGTAATTCGCTTCGACCCATACGACGTGCCCATCTTTTGCAATCCAGCGAAATTCAACCGTGCTGTTTTTTCCGGCGGCGAAACTAGTGGCCGCTTCGGTGGCCGCTGCGTCTCTGTCGTCCGGATGAACAATGGTAAGCCAGAAGTTCGGCGTCGCCAGCCATTCCTCGACCGAGTATCCGAGCATCGCTTCGACATAATCGTTAACAAAATCGATCCGTTGGGTGGCAGCATCAGGTTGACCCCACGCTTCCCAAACAACGCCCGGGACGCTCGATATCAAACTGTCCAGTTGTTTTCGCTGGTTCTCTATTTCAATCGTGAGACGCGCCCGCTCCTCTTCTGCCCGTTTGCGTTCGGTGATATCGCGCGCGACCCAAATCACTGTATCTTTCGACATTGGAGCCACGCTGCCATCAAACCAAAACTCCGTGCCGCCGAGTTGCAGGCTGTACTCGACTCTGTGCGCGCAACCTTCTTCCAGCGCCCGTCGAATATGGCCAACTAAAAAGTCGGCAATTTCTTTCGGAAATAGCTCGTGCTGCCTCTTACCGATAACATCATCGGGCGGCTTGTATGAGTAGGCGGAATTAATGGGTGCTATCTTCAGATAGCGTCCATCCGCGTCAAAGACGATAATCACATCGGTTATGGCTGAAAACAGCGCGCGTAACTCTGCTTCAGAAGTTTGAAGTGCCGCTTCTGCGCGTTTGCGTTCGGTGACGTCTTCAACGCTGCCTTCGCGATAAAGCTCTAATCCGTTTTCATCACAAACTGAGCGCCGGTTAAGCGACAGCCAGATCCTCTTCCCGTCTTTTCGATACGCTTGAAACTCGAAACCGCGCAGCACCTCACGTTCCGTGGTCAGTTCTGCGGACTTCACGCGATCTTCAGGATGAACGTAGATCTGGTGCGTGATGTCGGTTACGCTCTCAATCATCTCTGCCGGGGAGTCGTATCCGAATATCCGAGCCATCGCGGGATTTATCGTGATGAATCTTCCTCCAGGTGTCGACTGGAACATCCCTTCCACGGCGTTTTCGAAAATCGAGCGATAGTTTTCTTCGGCTTGCTGCACCTGCGAATAAAGCGACGCCCTCTCCAGGGCCGCCGCGGCGGTGCTGGCCAGAATCGTCAAAGCTTTCATTTGGCCCAGCGTGAAAGGACGCGGCCGGCTGAGCACGTTAATGTTGATAGTACCGACCAGCTTTCCGGCCGCCTGCATGGGAATGGAAATCGCCGAGCAAATCTCAGGGTGCGGCCACAAGGAACGAAAGCGTTTGTCATTGACTTCACCGTCTAGGATCAGCGGCTCGCGCTGGCGCGCAACCCAGCCGGAGATACTCTCTTCCAGCGGTACCCGCTCGCCCAGCAGGCGCTGCCGGTTTTCGCCACGCACGGCCGCCACATAAAGCTCTTCGCCGTCGTCGGCCGGCAACAGGATCGATATTTCGTCCGCGTCGGTCTGCTGCAGCGCGGCATCGGCGAGCTTACTGATAATGGTTTGGGGATCGAGCGTGAAGGCGATCGTTTGGCTCAGTTCACAGATTGCCACCGTCTCGCGCAGTTGCAGATTTTCCAGCCGCAAACGCCGCGCGTTGAGCGCGCGCGCGAGGAGCGGCATGACAGATTGCAGACGAAACGGTTTGAGCACGTAGTCAAAGGCGCCGACTTTCATGGCGTCGACCGCGGTTTGAATCGTGCCCTGCCCGGTCATGATCAGGGCGATCAGATGCGGATCGATTTCGAGCGCGGACCTCAGCAGCGAGATTCCGTCCATCTCAGGCATCATCAAATCGCTGAGCATCAGATCGAAGTCCTCTTCGCGCAAAGCCTCGAGCGCGTCATGACCATTGGTAAATCCATGCACTTCGAATGACTGTGAAGCCAACGCCTCGACCAGCGCGTTCTTCAACTCTACTTCGTCATCGACTACGATAATCTTACCTATGGTGCTTTCAGGCATGGTCAGTTACTAGTTGCTCCCTTAGGTTTAATTCGATATTCGACTCCGTGCGTACCTTTCCGTTGGTGGCGGGCAGGTGAATAATGACCGTGGTCCCTTCACCTAATCGACTGTCTATCGATATCGTTCCCTGGTGTTCTTCCACCACGCGGCGACAAATGGCCAGGCCCAGGCCGGTTCCCTTGCCTTCGGGTTTCGTGGTAAAGAACGGGTCCCAAATCTTTTCCAGATCCGCCGGAGAGATGCCGCCTCCGGAATCGGCAAGTTCTATGCGCACATTTCGAGCTTCACCATCATCCAGCGCGGGTGAAACCTTCGCGGTGATCGTACCGCCATGCTTCATTGCGTCACTGGCATTGCTGAGCAAGTTCAGAAAGACCTGTCGCAACTGCTGACGATCCGCCTGTACCGTCGGTAAGCCCTCCGCATATTCGCGCACGATCTGGACGTTGTTACTGCGCAGATGGTATTCAATCAGCTCGAGCGAGTTGTCGATCTCTTCGCAAACATCGATCGTGGAAATCTGCTGATGCGGGCGCCGGCTGAACTGAAGCAGGTTGCTTACCAGTTTTCCCATCCGGTCGACTTCGGCGGCCACAATTCCCACGGCATGAAGTTTCTTTTCATCCTCGCCAAGCTGCATGGCGAGCGTCTCCAGTCTCAGGGAAATTGTCGCGAGTGGATTATTGAGTTCGTGCGCCACGCTGGCCGCCAACTCGCCGACAGTGGCCAGCTTCGACGCCTGCCATAGTTGCTGAGTCATGGCGGCCAGTTCGTCGCTCTTGACGTTTACTTCAGAGAGTGCCTGCTCAAGTTCGGTGATGTCCTGCTTGATGGCCACGAACTGCATTATCTTGCCGGAGCCGTCCCGAATTGGCGTGATCGTCATGTCTTCGTGGTTGAGGGTGCCGTCCTTGCGACGATTAATCAGCGTCCTGCGCCAAACTTTGCCGGAAAGAATCGTGTCCCACATCTCTTTGTAGAAAGCCCTGTCCTGCTTTCCCGATTTGAGCACTCGCGGATTGATGCCGATGACTTCTTCCCGTGAATATCCTGTCGTTTCAGTAAATGCCTGATTGACCCAAACGATCTTTCCGTTCGCATCGGTAATCAAAATGGCGTTCGCCGCCGACTCAAGAGCCGTGCTCAGAAGACGCAATTGCTCTTCTCGATTCTTTCGTTCCGTAATGTCGATAATGCTCGCCAGGACCAGCAGGCCTTCGTTAGTCTGAATCGGGTTCAGTCCAATTTCGATTGGCACTTCGCTGCCATCTTTGCGACGTCCGTACAAGTCACGGCCGACACCCATGGCCCGGGTCGAAGGATACTCGAAGAAGCCAAGCCGGTGCCCCGCGTGCATGCTGCGATATCGCTCCGGAACCAACGTCTCCATCGGTTGGCCGATCAATTCCCAGCGGTTATAGCCAAATAGTCGTTCTGTCTGACTATTGACCAGAGTTATGAGGCCTTCTCTGTCTACCATCAGGATGCCGCTGGGAGATGCTTCGACCACGACTCTGAAACGCTCCTCCGCGCGTTTGCGCTCAGTGATATCGATGACACTCGCGAGCACGAATGCACCTTCGTCCGTTTGAATTGGGTTGAGCCCGATCTCGATTGGAACCTCCCGGCCATCTTTGCGTCGTCCATACAAGTCGCGGCCTACGCCCATCGCTCGCGCGGAAGGAGATTTGAAAAAGCCGATGCGAAGACTGGGATGGTCCGATCGAAATCGCTCAGGCACGAGCATTTCAACCGGCTGGCTCAGGAGTTCGCCGCGCCCATAGCCAAAGAGCTGCTCGGTCTGCGTATTCACCAGTGTTATCAGACCTTCTTGGTCGACCATAATGAGAGCGCTCGGCGAGGCCTCGACCGCGACGCGAAAGCGTTCTTCGGCGCGCTTGCGTTCCGTGATGTCGATGATGCTGGCGAGAATGAATGTGCCATGGTCAGTGGTGATCGGATTCAGTCCAATCTCAATCGGCACTTCGGAGCCATCTTTGCGCAGGCCGTACAGGTCACGCCCCGCACCCATCGGTCTGGTAGTTGGATGCCCGAAGAATCCTTCGCGCAGATCGGGATGAGCAGCGCGATAACGATGAGGCACGAGTAATTCGACCGGTTGCTCAAGGAGTTCCTCCCGCGAGTAACCGAACAAGCTTTCGGCCTGTGCATTGACCAGAGTTATGCGGCCACGATCGTCAACCATCAGCATCGCGTTGGGCGCCGCCTCAAGTTGCAGCGTTCGCTCCTTAACTATTTGTTCCAGGCTTTGCTGAGACGCGTGTACCGTGCTGGCCATTTGATTGAATGCGCGAGCAAGTTCACCGAGTTCATCTTCGCGACGAATTTCGACTCTGCGCGCATAGTCTCCGGCGGCAATTGCTGAGGCGGCCTGGATGAGCGAGTGAAGCGGCTTGGTTATGTTCCGGCTCAACAGAACACCGGCGCTCACGCCAATCGCGAGCAGAAACAAACTGGCGAATATCATTTGTCGCAGGAACCGATTCGCCTGAGCAAGTAAAGGTCGGGTTGGAAACTCAATTACCAGGAACCATGGCGTGCCGCTAATCGGACGCCCCAAAGCCATCATCGACTCTCCTTCACGCGAGTACTGCGAAAGATTGGCTAAAGTTGGCAGACTTACCGGTGGTCGAGCCGTTGATTTGACCAGGTCAGTCCAAACGTCTCCTCTAGCATTACCTATGTAGAGCACTGCCTGATTACCGACGATGTCGGTGAGTTGCTTGCGCGCTTCGGGACTGCCTGAAAGTTTGCGCCATCTCACCAGGTATCCAAGCGGTTTTCCGGCCTCATCTTTGGATGCGGCCACGATCGGGTAGGCCGGCACATCATTGATCATGCGAATCGCGCCCACGGCTTTAGATGAATCCACTTCGCTCTGCTTGAATTCGGCTTGGAGTTCAACCGGCACCGGAGCTGTGCCTTCCGGAAGGGTCAGCAACGGAGCGTGCTTAGCGTCCCAAAGTTCGACCTGCAAGTTGCCCGTGTCTTGCGCCGTCGCGATTTGCTTCAGGCTCGTAATGGCGGCGTCGCGTGTCGCACTTGAAGGCGATTGCAGAAACGCGCGAATCGTCGCGTCATTCGCAGTCGTGGCGGTCCGGGCGCTCATTGCGGCGATCTGTAGTTGCAGTTGCGTAGCCAGGTATGTAGTCAACGTCACCAAGCGCTCGCTCGCGAGGTCGAAACCGGAATCTTTCACTCCCCGATACGATGCGAACGTAGAAATCGAAATGACTGCGAATAAAACTGTACCGATTAGCAGCGGCAGCCGCCGCCTGATCGACAGATCGAAAACCGAATGTCGGCCGAGTGGCTGCCAACGGTGGCCTACACGCGACCGCGGTTCCATCTCTTTACTTGGCTCGCTGGTTGTCATAGCTTACCGATGGCGTTGCGCACCGTTTGCGGCAGAAAGCCCCTGCTTATCGCCGCAGAACTCAAGCGGTGATTCGCCAACTCTTCTAATGAGCCCGTTGAATCTTTGAAATTAGTCGGGAATCCGGGGCAATCGAACCGAGACGCGGCGAGTCGCCGAGGCTTTCTACTAGTCACGCTGGCAATAGTTGTACCCCCTAATCGACGCTGGTTATTGAGAAGAAGGGTGCCGCGCTCGCCCCCGTGACGGCGCCCTTCTTCGTCCGCGGTTTGCCCCCCACGCGGGCGCGCCGCGATCTGCAAACGCCCGGCCTTGCTCCGATGAAAATGCCCACCGTGCCCGAGCGTCTGGTTGACGTTCGACTGTGACATTGGTCCATATTGACGGAACGGCCGTCGGGGTCGCCGCACCGCCGAATGATTCGTGACCGACCTGTTTTCGGTTTCGGGAAGAAGGCTCTGAGAGAAGGCACTCTTCGTTCAGAGGTGACCTGTTTACCGTTCCGCACTCGTGCCTCCAACTGTTGGGGCGGCGGTAAGAACCGTCAGAGCACAATGCCAGAAACGCGAAAAAGCTTGTATTTGCGGCGGTTCATCGCGAACCGCTGTCACTCAAATGATTGCTCGAATTCAATCCTCGTTTTTCGACCGAGATCACTTTACGGAAAGGACCGCACGCTCATGAGATAGCAGCAAGCTCGATTTACCCACGCCCAATTCCGTTGCCCGAGCCTAAGCCGAAGCATCGAAACGCGCAATCAGGAAAAACCTTACATTGCTCTAGGGCTTTTACCCGACGCAGTCTACCAGATTGTTAATAAATAATCCTAAAATTTTGGATGAGACATGGTCTGAGGTTTAGCCTGGCGAGAACTACCGTTACTGCTCGATCTTCACCAGTCCTGTCTTGATTGCATAGCGCACAAGCCCAGCCACATCGTGGATATTAAGGCGCTCCATGATCTGCGTTCGGTGCGACTCTACAGTCTTGACGCTGATGTTCAATTGCAGGGCCACCTTTTTCGTCGACTTTCCTTCGGCGATCAAACTCAAAATCTCTCGTTGCCTCGCGGTCAGCTTCTCCTCGCGCGCACGCTCTTTGCCGGTCCGCTGCACATATTCCGTGATGGCCTGTTGCGAGAGCGGCGGACTCAGATAGAGTTCTCCTCTGACGACAGAACTGAGTGCCAACTCCAACTCTGCCAATGAAGCGCCCTTCAGCAGATAGCCGCGCGCCCCGGCCCTCAACGCCTGCCAAACATATTCCTCACTGGCGTGCATCGATAAAACGATCACCCGGACACCGGGCCACAGCTTGACGATCTGCCTGGTGGCTTCTAGTCCGTTCAAGCCAGGCATCGCAATGTCCATCAACACAATGTCCGGCTGTCGTTTTGCTACCAACTCCACTGCCTCATGGCCGTCGGACGCCTCGGCAACGACTTCAATGTTCGGAATTCTTTCCAGAAACGCACGAATACCCGCGCGCACCAAAGCATGATCGTCGGCGATCAAGATGAGGATTGGGTTCATTTGCTCGATCGTTGACTTAAACGATTGGGAAGCGCACCCGCACTTGCGTTCCCTTGCCGTCGGCTGAATCGATGTCAATGCGGCCGCGAACGGCGCTCGCTCGTTCTTTCATTCCACGTAGTCCGAGAGCCACAGGCGTGGAATCCTTCAGCGCCTTGACATCAAAGCCAACACCATCGTCTTTCACAATCAGAAATAGTTGATCGCGATTCCGGCTCAACCTCACTGACACTCGCTTCGCTTTAGCATGCCGGGCCACATTAGTCAGCGCTTCCTGGGCTATTCTGAAACAGGCCGTCTCGGTCTCTCTGGTCAGGCGTTGCTCGTCGTCGGTCGCCTCGAATTCCGCCATGATTCCGGTGCGCTGCGAAAAACGATCGATGAACCAACGCAGCGCCGTCGTCAGGCCGAAGTCGTCCAGATGGGGTGGTCTTAGATCGAGGGAGAGATCGCGGACCTGGCGAAGGGCTTCGTCGGTGACGCGAATACTGTCTTCGAGGTGAGGGGCAGCCTCGTCCACGCTACGGGCCGTCTGGACTGTTTGCAGATTGATCCTCACCGCGGTCAGGACCTGGCCGATTTCATCGTGTAACTCGCGCGCTATCCGCTGTCGCTCGGTTTCCTGTGCCTCGATCAGCGCGCGCGAATAAATGCGCAGCGCTTCCTGTGTTTGCTTGCGCTCGCTGATATCGCGAGCGGTTCCTTGCACGCCCACGGGCTGTCCATTTTCGTAAACCAGACGGCTGCTCACTTCGACCGGTGTGCGGCGGCCAGTTTTGGAAACGATCTCGGCTTCATAAGTGGTCTCGGGTCGTTGGTCCAATTTTCGGCAAAGGTTTTCGCGCGCGGATCTCAGGTGACTGGGCGCTATGAAGTTGGAAAAGTGTTTGCCGATGATTTCCTCGCGTGAGTAGCCGGAGAGCTTTTCAGCCGCTCGATTCACAGACGTGTACCGCCCGGTAAGATCGTGGACATAGATCGCGTCTTTGGCATTTTCGAACAGCTCGCGATAGCGCTCTTCGCTTTCGCGCAGAGCGCTTTCAGCCAGCCGCTGATCGGTTATGTCGCGCGCCATTCCCCGCACAATGGGAGTGCCAATGCCCTCAGTGCGTAGCGAATTGTAGTATTCCCAAACTCGTCGTTCGCCAGACTTGGTTCGCACGAGCATAAGTCCGCCGGTGGCCCCTTCCTGGCGCAGTCGCGTCATATATTCACCAAACTGATCACGTACTTCGGGCGCCAGAATGTCGCGGATGTTTCTCTTGCCCACAAACGCATCAACGTCGTTTCCCAAGGCGACGGCAGCGGCGCGATTGGCGGAAAGTATCAACCCGTTTAGATCGTGAGTGCAGATAAGCTCATGGCTGTTTTCAACCAGATCGCGATAGCGTTCTTCGCTCTCGCGCAAAGCTTCTTCAGCGCGCTTGCGTTCCGTAATATCTCTGAAAGTAACGACGGCGCCGACAATCTCGTCTCGATCATTACGCATCGGAGCAGTCGTGTATTCCACCGGAAAGCTCTTTCCGTCCTGGCGCCAAAAAACTTCATCTGTTACATGGCGGCTGATGCCGCCGCGGATGGTAGCGTAGATGGGGCACTCCTCTTCCGGGTAGAATGTTCCATCCGCGCGCGTGTGGTGCTTAGTCAGGTGCGCGGGCCTACCAATCAAGTCGGTGACTTCCCAACCCAACATCCGGGCCGCGGCCTGATTTTCAAAAACAATCTTCCCCTGGCGGTCAACCCGATGGACTCCTTCCTCCATCGACTCCATCGTCAATTCAAGTTCACGACGCAGATTGGACAAGCCCTCTTCCGCCCGTTTTCGTCCTGTGATGTCCTGCCCTAATCCGGCTACGCGGTAAATCTCGCCCTTGTCGTTTAGGATTGGAAACATCCGCCGCAGTATCCAGCGGACCGAGCCGTCGGGCCGAATAATTCGATATTCGAATGGTTCAAAATGTCCTTCTCTTTGCCTTTCGAGCATGCGCTGAACGTTATCGAGATCGTCCGGATGCACGGCGTCCAGAAACGAGTTCAGGCGCTCGTACACGCTCTCGCACGAACGGCCAAAGACCTTTTCGTAGGCAGGATTGATGTACAGAAGTTTCGTGATGCTTCGATCTGCTATCCAGATCACATCATCGATATTCTCGGCGAGCTGACGAAAGCGCTCTTCACTTTCATAAAGTGACTCTTCGGCGCGTATTCGACTCAACGCCTCGCCACAGTGGTCGGCGAGAGCTTCGAGATCTTTCAGGGCGCTGTGATCGTAGGCACGTGGCGTGTAGCTTTGAATCGAAAGGACGCCGACGATCTTCGCAGCATGCCGCACCGGCACGGTCATCAACGACGCCGAAGGACGAGCGGTATCACCGAAGGGAACGGAGTCCGGATCAAACTCGATCGGCTCTTCGCGAAGCTGCAATTCAGGCCCGCGATCGAGGACGCGGCGGACTCGTGCGGTTGGCCTCATCGTCAACCCGATCGGCGTCACCTCGACTCGCTCGCCGCCGATCGTGTCGACATTCAGCATGGGACAGATCAGATCCCGGTCTTCATCATAGAGATCGATATTGCATGCGTCCCATCCGAAAAGCTCCTTCGCGGTTACCGCAATGATCAGTCCCGCGTCGATCTGGGTGCTGGCGCCGCTCAGTTTTCGCGCCAGAGTCGCAAACGCTGTGCTCCGCACTTCGGCACGCTTGCGGTCCGTTATATCCTGGGAAGTGCCTTCAAAATAGAGAACGGCCCCACTCTCGTCATGCACGGATCGGACATTCTCGGAGACCCAGATACGCGCTCCGTCTTTTCGACAGGCTTCGAATTCGAAATCCCTTACAAACCCTTGCACCTCAAGCAAACGCTTGAAGTCATCGCGTCTTTGCGGGTCGACATAATGCTCGCGAGCAATGTCAGTGCGCTCCGCGATCAACTCTTCAGGAGAGTCAAAACCCATAATGCGAGCCAGCGCCGGGTTCGCCGTAATGAACTTGCCGTCAGGAGTGCTTTGGAAAATACCTTCACCAGCGTGTTCGAAAATTTCGCGATATTTCCGCTCGGCTTCTTGCAGGGCTCTTTCGGCTTCGTTGCGCTCAGTGATGTCGCGCGAATTGAGTACGATGCTGGCCACGGCTGGCTCATGAAGCAGGTTGGTGGCCGTAGATTCGAGTGTGCGCCAGGTGCCGTCTTTGTGCCGGCAACGCAACTCTTTTGTGATCGTGATGCCGGGAACTTGCACTGCTTGAGAAAATAGTTTTGAAAGGTGCGGGCGATCGTCTTCGTGCAACAACTCGAAACCACTCTGGCCAATCAACTCTTCGGCCTTGTAGCCAAGCACGCGCTCGATCGAAGGGCTGGAATACCGCCTTATTCCCGCGGCGTCGTAGGTTGAGATGATGTCTGAAGCGTGTTCGATTAACGAGCGAAAATAGACTTCACTCTGTCTGAGCGCCACTTCGGCTTGCTTTCTTTCAGTAATGTCTTTTCCGATCCCAATGCTGGCACCATCTGAAAGATTGACGTTGGCCCACGATGTGTCGATAACCCGGCCATTCTTCGCTCTGGTTTTGAAATCGGCCGACTTGCTTTCGGATGCGGAAATAAAATCGAGCACGGTCTGCCGATACTGCGGATCGGGATATGTCTTAGCTAACACGTCCAGGTCGTGTGCTTGAATGTCTTCGAGCGACCAGCCTAAAGTGCGCTCCCATTCCCGATTAACCAACTTGAAGCGGCCATCGGCGTCGATGAAGGCGATCATCGCGGGGATGTGGTCGAAGACTTTTTGCAGGATTTCCTTTTGCTCTCTTAACTCGGCCTCGGCCTGCTCGCGCTCGGCAACACGTTGCTCCAGTTCACGGCCGTATTGTTCATGTTGTTGGTACAACCGGGCGTTCTCGATTGCCGTAGCCGCCTGTGCTGCGAGCAATTCGGCCTTTCTCACATGTTCGGTGTTGAAGAAACCGGGCTGCGCCTTGTCCAGTGAGTAAAGCCCAATCACTTTGCCATGTGCGATGAGTGGGACGCCGATCCAGTTGCGAATGTGCTCACCTCCCGGAGCGCGGTGCCAGTCAGGTTCATTCTCAGTGTCGTCGATCAGCATGCTTTGAGCCGTGGCGCAGATCCGCTTGATAAGGGGGTTCGAGGCGGCCTCGAAAGCATTGCCCCGTGGCAGATTCGGATCCGCCAGAAAATTTTCGTATCCCTTGAGGGCACTGACTACGAATCGCGAGTCTCCGTCAGCCAGCATCACATTGGCGCTGTCGTAGGGGACCAGCTTGTGCAAGTAATCGAGTAAGGTATCGAGGACCCTTTCGAGACTAAGGTCGCAAGTGAGCGCGAGGTTGGCGTCTCGCATTACTTCCGCATGCAAGCGCGCCTGTTGTTCGCTGGCTAAGTCTCTTGTTCGCTCGAGCTCAGCTTGTGTTTCTTTGTCCATAGTCATGTTTCATACAGGCTTTGGACGCTCGGCAATCAGTGGGACGCGCACGATCGCTCCGCCAACACAAAGACATAGGCGACGAAGCCAACCAGTTGTCGCTTCAACGATCGATTAGTGAAGGCGAGAGGTTCGAGCGGTGCGTGATAAAATTGAATACAGAAAATCACGCTTAGTGGTGTTAGAGAACCGATCCCCAACACGGGGCACCTCAAGTCTCGGCAGGAATTCTAAACCCGGCAACCCTATCGCGCAACCATTCTTGAATGAGTCGAAGCTGGCACGGAATATGCTCTCGCTCGGGCTGGCGTTATCAAGACGCCGAGATTGCACTACACCAACGGGCGAAAGTCCGCGGCCTTCGTCACGACTGTTCTGTTTTGCCACAGTGCTGTGGCAGAGGGAAACTTCGTATTAAAGCCGCGCAGTGTTTGGGCGAATGATTTCCTAAGAATCGTAAGTCGACCCGAAACTCCCGCTGCTCAAAGGACTCAGAATATGAAAAAGCTGTCGCGCTTGCTTGATAGTGATTCGCATCTTGGCGCGCGGGTAGGGCTGTCATTTGGGCTACTCATCGCAATACTAATCTCGATTGGCTGGGTGGAACTCAGTCAGCTACGTCGCATCGATGCAGACCTGGCGAACATGGTCGATCAGCGCTGGCAGACGGTGCAGTTATCAAGACAAGCCCAGAACTATTCGAACATTAACAGCCGCCTGACGATGCAGGTTTTTCTGGTTGACGATGAAAAGGAGGTTTCGTCTCTATTGGCCCAAGCATCCGGCAATAGCGAACGGATCTCGCAGCTAATCGCATCGCTGAGAAGCAGGGTCGAATCAAACGACGAAGCGGAACTGCTTTATGCGATTGATAAGAAACGGACTCAATATACGAGCCGCTACCGAGAGGCATTGCGGATTTTGGTCGAGGATAAACAGTCCTTCGCTGCCACGGTGGAGATGCAGCAGGTCCTGCCTCTCCTCATTGATTATCACCAGGCGTGGAATGACTACGTTGACTATCAGGGCCACCAAATGGATCTGGCAAGAGAGCGGGTAGTTGTCAGTGGGGCCAGAACTCTCAAAGTAACAGTTTTGTTAGTCGCGCTGGGAGTTGTTTTTGCGATCACGATTGCTGTCTTTGTGACGCGCAACATCACCTGGCATATAAGGAAACGCAAGCGGGCTGAAGAGTCCTTGAGACGATCACACAATGAACTGGAAGATAGAATCCGTGAACGCACTGTGGAACTTGCGAAAGCAAACCAGGGGTTAGAGGCTGAGATTTTGGAGCGCAAGCAGGCCGAAGCCGACATCAGTGGGCTAAAGGAGTTCCAGGCAGCTATCCTCTCTGGCGTGCAGCACGGCATTCAAGGCATTGATAAGACCGGCCAGATCGTGTTCTCGAATCCTCGGGCTGCCGGAATGCTCGGCTGGGACGTGAATGAATTGATAGGCAAGCCGGCGCATGCAACGATGCATCACCATCACAGCGACGGCAGCCGTTATCCGGCCAAAAACTGTAACATCTACGCCACCCTCCGCGACGGCCAGCCACGCCATATCCTCGATGAAGCGTTCTGGCGACAGGACGGGACATCATTTCCGGTCGAATACCGCGTCGCACCGATGCATAGTGCTTCCGGCGAGGTTACCGGCACCGTCGTAGTCTTCGATGACATCACTGAGCGCCAGCGGGCGGAGGAGGTGCTGCGAGAGAGCGAAGAAAGATACCGCCTCCTTTTTGAAAGCAACCCGCAACCAATGTGGGTTTACGATCTGGAAACGCTCGCCTTCCTCGCTGTTAACGACTCAGCCGTGCATCACTACGGCTATTCACGGGAAGACTTCCTCGCCATGACGATCAAAGACATCCGTCCGGCTGAAGACATACCCGCTCTGTGCGCTTCCGTCGCCAGGCCTTCCAAGGCATTTGATGCAGTGGGCTCATGGAGACACCTCAAGAAAGACGGCACAATCATTGAGGTAGAAATCACTTCTCACTTGTTGGTGTTTGATGACCGGCGAGCTGAACTCATTCTCGCCCATGACATCACCGAACGCAGGCGGGCTGAAGCGGAACGACGAGTTATCGCTGAAATAGTCCGTGGTGTAATCACGACCTCTAGTCTGGATGAATTGTTTTCGCTCGCTCACCAGGCCATCAGCGAAGTTCTTCCTGCAGAGAATTGCTACGTGGCGCTTAACGATAAGACATCCGGCCTCCTCCACGTCCCTTTCTGTAAAGACGAATTTGATTCGGTTGCCTCATCTCAAACACTTGGCAGGGCGCTTACCGCCTTTGTCTTGCGCAGTGGGCGTCCGATGCTCCTGACTTCTGAGTATATTCAGGAACTGGTTTCCAAAGGCGAAATCGAATGGGTGGGAACGCTTCCGGCTGCTTGGTTAGGCGTACCGCTGCGAACCTCGACTGACATTATTGGGGTGCTTGTCGTTCAGGACTATAAAGACAAAAAAGCCTACACTCAGCGCGACCTTGAGTTTCTCTCTACCGTCGGAGATCAGATCGGAATGGCGATTGAACGCAGGCGCAGCGAAGAGGCGCTAAAGCAAGAACGCATCTTCCTGCGGACCCTAATTGATAACATTCCTGATAGGATCTACGCGAAAGATCTGGCCTGCCGCAAAGTAGTCGCGAACCTAACCGAAACGCGTGTCTTAGGTGCGAAATCAGAAGCCGAAGTCTTGGGTAAGGATGATTTTGCAGTGTACCCGAGGGAACTGGCTGAAAGATTCTTTGCTGACGACCAGGTAGTTCTGCAGACGGGTCAACCTGTTATCAACCGGGAAGAGTATGTGATTGACGAGAATGGCCAGAGAATCTGGTTACTCACTACCAAGGTTCCCTTGCGCGATGAGGGCGGCCAAATCATTGGCCTGGTCGGCCTTGGTCGAGACATCACGGAGCGCAAGCGAACGGAGGAAGCCGTGAAGGCGAGTGAGGCCAAGTTCAAAGACCTCTTCCACGATGCGCCGGTCGCTTATCACGAGCTGGACCGTGACGGGCGGATCACCGGGATCAATCGCACGGAACAGCAACTGCTCGGTTACACCGCCGAAGAAATGGAAGGGCGACCGATCTGGGAATTCATAGTCGAGAAAGTATCCAGGGAGGCAGTCGAAAGGAAGCTCTCCGGAGCGGTGCCGTTGCGGTCATATGAATGCACATTCATAAGGAAAGACGGCACGTTGATGCCGGTGATAGTTGATGACCGGCAGATTTACGATGCGGAAGGCAAGGTCACCGGCATTCGGACAACGCTTCACGACATGACCGAGCGTAAGCGCGCCGAAGAACAATTGCGCACCAGTGAAATGCTGCTCGCCGAATCACAACGCATCGCGCACCTTGGCAGTTTCGAGCTTGACCTGACCACCGGCGCCGTGAACTGGTCCGATGAAACCTGGCGCATTTTCGGCGTTGAGAAGCGCGCCACATTCCATTTCAACGAATACCTGGAGACCATTCATCCGGATGATCTTGGTTTTGTAAAAGCTGTCATTAAGAAGGCCAAACTCGAATATACGCTTCCGCCATACCACCATCGTATTGTACGGCCCGATGGTTTGGTGCGAGTGATCGCTACGGCCGGAAAATTCATTTACGGCCGAGGCGCTAAGCCAGCGAAATTCGTCGGCGTGCATCAAGACGTCACCGAACAGAAGCAGATGGAAGAAGAGTTGAAAGAGGCGCATGACACTGCCGTGGAATCAGTGAGACTGAAGTCGGAATTCCTCGCCAACATGAGTCACGAGATTCGCACTCCCATGAACGGCGTCATCGGCATGACGGGCTTGTTGCTGGACACGGAACTTACCGACGAACAGCGCGAGTTTGCCGAAACGATCCGTTCCAGTGGCGACGCGCTGTTGACGATCATCAATGACATTCTCAGCTTCTCGAAGATTGAAGCCGGTAAGCTTCAATTCGAAACCCTGGACTTCGATCTAAGCAGCGCGGTCGAGGACACCGTTGAATTATTAGCCGAGCGCGCCTACGCCAAAGGAATCGAGCTGGCGTCGCTCATCTACAGCGACGTGCCCACTCTACTGCGCGGCGATCCCGGCCGTTTTCGACAAGTGCTTACGAACTTAGTTAGCAACGCCATAAAGTTCACCGAGTACGGCGAAGTTATCGTCCAATCCGAGAAAGTAAGTGAGACCGGCACCGATGTCCTCATTCGTTTCAGCGTGGTCGATACGGGCATTGGCATCAGCGAAAATGCGCAACGAAATCTGTTCCAAGCGTTCACGCAGGCAGACGGATCGACTACCCGCAAGTATGGTGGCACCGGATTGGGACTGGCCATCTCGAAGCAATTGGTTGAGATGATGCATGGCGAAATCGGCGTCGCCAGCGAAGCAGGAAAGGGCTCGACGTTTTGGTTCACGGCTGGATTCGAAAGACAGCCTTTCGCTGCCGCAGCCATTGCCAAGCCCAGTCTCTTGAGTTTGGATAGATTACGCGTGTTAATTGTCGATGATAATGCGACCAACCGAAAGATTCTTTCTCATCAGATCGGTTCGTGGGGCATGGTTCACGACGAGGCTGATTCCGCATCGCGAGCCCTCGAACTCCTACACGCGGCCGCGGCAGCGGGCCCCGCATACGATCTCGCCATTCTCGATCTTATGATGCCGGGGATGGATGGTTTCGATCTTGCCAAGACCATCAAGGCCGATCCTAAACTGGCCCAAACCATCCTGGTGCTACTCACGTCATTTGGACAGCGGGGGCATGGAACGTTGGCCCGGGAGGCAGGAATCGCCGCTTATCTCACTAAGCCGGTGCGCCAATCTCAGTTGTTTGACTGTCTAACCACCGCGGTCAGCCAGGCGTCGGCCTCGCGCGCCTTGGACACGCCGTCAAAACCTGCGCGGCGAAAGGTAATCACCAAACATAGCTTAAAAGAGACAAGAATGATGTCTAACAAACTGATCCTTCTTGCCGAAGACAATGTAATCAATCAAAAGGTCGCGGCAGGACAGTTACTAAAGCTAGGTTACCGGGCCGACGCCGTAGCCAACGGGTGCGAGGCGCTGGAAGCACTGAGCCGAATTCCGTACGACCTGGTGTTGATGGATTGCCAGATGCCTGAAATGGATGGATACGAAGCGACGGCTGAAATTCGTCACCGCGAAGGCGTTGCGAAACATACGCTGATCGTGGCCATGACGGCGAATGCCCTGGAAGGCGACCGCGCGAAGTGCCTTGCTGCTGGGATGGACGATTATGTTTCAAAGCCAGTGATGCTCGAAGAATTGGGGAGGGTGCTCGAAAGATTGTTGCGTGAGGTCAATAAGACTGAGAAGGATGACAACCATAAAGCTCAAGCTTTGCTGCCGGTCGACATGGAGCGGTTGGTCCAGGCAATGGGCGATGAGCCCGCGGAACGATCGCAGATCCTGGATCTCTATCTGGCCCAAATGTCGAAGAGCCTGCAACGCCTGAAGACTGCTATCGAATTGGAAGAAGCCGCAGAAGTAGATCTTATTGCGCACAATTGCGCCGGTACCAGCGCGAATTGCGGCATGACGGCGGTGGTCGGGCCGTTGCGCCAGTTGGAAACGAAAGGTCGTGAGAATCAACTTACCGGCGCTGCTGTCTTACTCGAAACAGTCGGCAGTGAATTCGAGCGGGTCAAGCTTTTCTTACAAGAGCAGCTTGAGCCCGTAGGCGTTTGAGGAAAATCGCGGAAGTGTGGAACGGAGGAAGCGATGTTTACGATTACCCAGTCTTCCCGGCGAGTCCTGGTCGCTGACGATGATCCGGTCATGAGAAAGTTAGTGACTACGGCTATTCAGCGAGCGGGACTTGTGGTTGTGACGGCGAGCGACGGGCGCGAAGCGTACCGAATTCTCCAGTCAGACGCCGGTTTCAAGGCCGCCGTCTTCGACATGATGATGCCCCATCTGAAAGGTCTCGATGTCATTCGTTATATGCGCACTGAGAAGCGGCTGATGCGAATTCCGATAATGATAATTTCCGCCGAGCAGGACATCAAGCTGATGGCGAACAGTTTCGCGGCGGGCGCTACCGCTTTTCTTCCCAAACCATTCACGCCTGAGCAAATCCGAAATACGCTTCACATGTTGGTTGGCAACGTCAAGCCAACCAGGCAGGCTGCTTAGGCTGGTCTCAGGAAGATCGAATGTCGATTGGTGAAAGGACCTTTATGGAAAACAGTGAGACGAACGTAACTCCTCTGTTATCGGCTGAGGCCGTAGACATGTCTGTTCTTAAAGCCTTTGAAGAGATGCACTCAGACGAAGAAAGCGACCTGATTGTGGAACTGATCGATCTCTACCTCGAGGACGCCCCGATTCGACTCAAGGAAATAAGAGATGCAGTCGCCGAAAATGATGCGAGCTTGCTAAAGCGAGCCACCCACAGCTTGAAAGGAAGTAGCAGTAGTATCGGCGTTCTGCAGGTCGCGGAAATCTGTAAGAAGCTGGAACAGATGGATTGTCAAGAGTCGCCGCGACAAGTCGAGGCCATCGCGCAGCTATTGGACTACAAGTTCGCCAAAGCCAGCGAGGAACTTGAGGCGGAGCGACAGCGACGACTCTCGTAAGAATTGTTAGGAATCAAAACTTCACACCGCGATAGTTCGAAGAGGCAAAAGGATGCGAATTGGTCATTCCGCTACGGAAAGATACCTCGATCAGCGCCGAGTAGATGACACTGGGCTGCTGCGGAAGAACTTACGAGCACCCCATATGCCAAAGCAACCAAGGGCGAAAACCCTAACCTCGCTTTCGTTGAAGACCTACACTCTCGGCGGCACAAAGGTTGCTCCTTACCGGCGAGGACAATGCTGCGCAGTCTCTATTGAAATCGCAGCGATGAGAGTGACGGCCATCCAGGAATCAGCCCCGATTCCGCCAGAAGCAAGCCCTGCTGTCGCGTCATAATCAGCCAAAAGCTGACCGAACCTCACGAATTCTCAAAGCCAAGCGGAATTACCGATCACGAAAAGTGATCGAGAAGAGCTCACGTCCGCGCCAGCACCGTCAGCAGTCGCGCACAAATTCGCCGACGGCAGTCGCGCAGAAATTACACGGAGAAACTTACATGCACCGAAAGGATCTTGTTTCGCGTCGATATGAAATTTCAGATCTGAGATCTGCAGAATCTGAAGTCTCTGGCTTAAGAGCTCAAATCTCCTGCCATCGCCCGATCCGTTTGGCTCTTCGCCTGGCGTTGCTGGTTATTTTCGCGGCAAGCCTGGCCGTAGGAGCCACCAATCCTTCCGACTCAAAACCCGATCGCGGCGCGAGTCGAGCCAGAGTCATCTCTGCAAAATCGTCAACCATTGAGCCAGCGGCATCCGCGCTATTCAATTACAAGTGGAACATGGATAACCGCCAGTTTCCGCTGCTCAGTTTTTTCAGCGAGCGATTGAAGCCGGGCTTGGATCAGTCACTCAGTTATCCAATGGGTCGATTCAGATTTCTGATCTTCGAAACTCTGGATTACGACGATGCGCGCGCCAGCTATTTCCTGCCTTCAATCTCCAGCGACGGCAAGAGCGTTCATTTTATAGAATTCGAACCCACTCAAGTTAAAAACAATTTTGTCTCGATCGATGAAAAGAAACTTAAGCTCATCGACGATGGCGCGCAGAAAACCATCCGCGCGAGCGACGGCACAAGGTATGTTTTTGTCCGCTATCCCGACGGCGAATTTCGTTGCGCGGAGATCAAGGACGTCAACAATCGCCTCAACTTCATCTACACGTCAAATGGCTTGATGTTGCATGGGGTGGTAGATTCTGCCGGCCGCACGATCACCTTCGACTATACCGATGACGGAATCGTGTCAATCACGCAGACCTGGATGGCGAATGCTACGGGCGTTCAGAAGACCTGGACCGTCGGTGACCAATCAGCCGTCGTGTCGTTCCCGTCGAACTATTCGAGAGCGCCAGGGTTCACGAGTTTCAAGAAGGTGCCGTCCAATGCTCTCGTCCAACATTACACGGCCGAGATGGCAGCATCCGACAGAACGCTGGCGCAGATCTTCGGCGGGCCGAATGCCGTGGCCGCAGGCAATGGCTTCGAACCCGCCGGGCTCGCCGCGTCGTACCCGCTCTATCGCGGCGACATAATAGGCGACGACGGAAAATTAAGACGCGGCCATCTCTCCTATGCAGTTCATCTGTACGGTAACTCTAGCGGGACCAGAGATTCGCCGCTTTACATTCCTGACGGTTTTACCTTGCACAGTACTCAGCCCTCGCCGACGGATGCAGCAGTTACTTTCTATTATTCAAAGCTGGGAAATTTGACTGACGTCACATTGGCTGTCTTTCACGTCGCCGACTTCGAGATTCGCCCGGAAGGCGATCGAGTCAGGATCGGAAACATTGCGGGAATGGGTGGCTCTTCGCCGCTCT
>Ga0209577_10001236_pt1 | contig 25422 bp, 27 predicted proteins | sample GraSoiAngelo_109_FD_185874 | JGI IMG/M metagenome (GOLD analysis project Ga0209577, IMG submission 185874) | Grasslands soil microbial communities from the Angelo Coastal Reserve, California, USA - 14_0903_12_20cm (SPAdes) (version 2) | ecosystem: Environmental > Terrestrial > Soil > Grasslands...
ATTCGCGGATCGCATGGCCCTCGAACGGGAGAGCAGCCGGACGTATCGACTTTCGTATGAGTCGCGAGCAACAATCCGACCGTCAGAGACACGATGAGCACCAGGCCGCCAACTAGTAAGAGCCGAGTGCTCGGCTTCATGCGACTGAGGGTAACACCACGACTTAGATCCGACAGCGCCCGTTCCCTGACCAGAAAGGTGGGCGGCTCTGACACCGGTCAGATGGCTCACGCCAGCGTTCGCAAATGACACATGAGCGCAGCCGGTCAAAGAGGTCTGTCCGGATCGACCGTTGGGAACCTCTCTCGGATGTAGCCCCGCGTCACCTGTCGGAGTTCCGTCGTGTAGTCCTCGAATTCTGTGAGCTCCCAGAACGATTGATCAGATGGGTCCAGATAGAAGCTCGGAACCCCGTCCCCAATGTCTGCTAGCAACTTCATCTTCGAGATTCGTTCGTTCAGTGACTGCATCCCTTGATCAGGTATGAATCTGCCTTGATCGAAGGTGTACGAGCCCTTGAGGACTTCATCGTTCACGGCGCAACCTCCGCATGGTCAGGGCCAGCATAGGAGGCTGTGGCGCACGCCAGCGTTCGTCAATGACACATGACCGGGCCAATCGGGGCCGTTGCCTAGCTCTCCTTAGATCGATCATTGGCTGGCGATCGACGTGGCGTCCCCTAACCGCCGTCACGCGTATGGTCTAGCCGAACGCGATGGATGCGAGCGACTTTTTGATAGTACTGAGCGGCTCCTGCTTCGCGAAGTAGAGCGTCAGTTCCTTAAAGCCATTGTGGGGTTCAGAGAGGTTGAGAGCGGCAACTCGATCCCCTGAGTCGGGACCAGTGTTTGTACCGCAGGCGTCGCAGAAAATTGTCCTTGGCTTGAAGATGAGCGCCGAGCCGTACGGTGTTTGCACGACCGTCACCGCATCGACGCGAACCTTCTCGGTCACGTAGATCCAATAGCCCTTGGCGTCGTGGCCCCACTCGCGGATGTCAGTGGGCCACCAGCTCCTGCCGGCGTTCTGCTGAGCGGTAGATCCTGCGAACATGTACCGCCACGGGTCGCCATTCTCGGCCTTCGTGTCGATCTCCCAAAGGTAGAAGCTGCCGGGATCGCACGAAGTCGGGGCACCAGGACACTTGTTGTACGCGTACGTCACCTTGCCTTCGAGCGGAGGAAATTCGAGCCTAAGGTGGATTTCGGGGCTGCTCAGCCGAATCCAGCCGTCCGAAACGGTTGGCGTGGGTGAGGGACTTGGAGATGAAGTCGGGGAAGCTGAGGTGGAATGCGAAGAGGCGGAGTTGTTCGGCGTCGAGGTGCACGCCGAAGTCATAAGCGCAGCGACGATACAGACGGCGAAGATCTTGATCCTCATGAGGAGACTGTAACGGAGCTGACCGCGCGCAGCGCAGTGCCCGTTTGGCCATGAAATCGAACAAAAGCTTCATAACAGAAGGGACCCCCCGTCGGGTGTCAGGGTGAGCCCACACGCGATTAGTCTTCTCACCCGACGAGTCTCAGAGGCGCAAACCGCGCAGCTGCTCGACATAGTCGGCCGGCAGGCTGTGAGCCTGTGCTCCTCTGATCAGCGCGTCGACGTATCGGCCAGACGGCGGCTTCTCTCGTATATCGGTGGCGAGATAGATCAGCGAGTTCACCAGGCCCTCATCGGCTTCTACGTAGAGATGCTCTCGCGTGTACGCACCGATTGCGACACCTTCGTACCGATCCAACGCTTCGACGTGCTCGTCGGTCAGGTCCCACAGAACGCCCCACACCTCGCGGCGGCTCGACGGGATCACTGTCGCAACTCCCCCACCCCAGCCGGGCGAGTCCCACACGAACGCCAGCTGATAGCCGGGAAGGCGCGCGCATCCCAACGCAACGGCACCCGGACAGCGCGAAGCCATCTGCTTCGGATCCATGTTGGAGCCGTACGCGAAGTAGTGCGTCACTCGGCGGCGGGCGATGCAGGATCCGGCGCCGCGGGGTCTTCACCGACGGCGAGCGGCGGCTCGAAGCCGCACTCGTCCATCAGCCGCGCGATGTCGTCCTCTTTCCAGCCACGTGCGGCGAGCGCGTCGGCGAGCCGCAGCGGCGCGAGGTTGGCGCCGCAGAACGGGCAGTACATCCACTCGTGCAGACCGCGCGCAGGCAAGCGGCCGCGGCAGTACGCGCACCGCGTCCGGTCGCCGAGCCAAACCGCGGTGGGCGATACGTCGGACGGCGGCGCCTCCATCTCCTCGGCTTCCGCTTCACCGAGGGCGTCGAGGTAACCGCGCCCGTAGTCCCACGAGATGTACTCGTCGGGGTGTGGCTCGAAGGCGGGCTCGTGCATGCGCGGCTCGCCGGTCTCGAGCATGTACTCGAGCGACTCCTTCAGCATGTCCCAGCCGTAGTAGTGGTCTTCGCCGCACTCGGCGCAGGTGATCATCACGCCTTTGAACCCGCGCTCTTCGAACATCTGCCGCAGCGAGCCCAAGTCCTCGAGCTCCTCGAGGATCGACTCCCGCTCTTCCGGGTCCATGTCGGGAACCATCGCGTGCATCGTAACGCCTGGACGGGCGTTGGGCTTCCCTCAGCGATTCGGAGCGAACGTCTCGATCAGGCGGTCGTACGCGTCCGAGCGGCTGGTCCCCGACCAGATCCACGGCGGGTTCAGGATGACGGTGTCGACGATGCCCTCGTATCGCTGCAGCTTCGCGCGCGCTTCCGGGGCGGTTCCCGTGACCGCGTACGTCTCTGCCATCTCGTCGGTAACGGCCGAAACCATGCCATCCATGTCGTTCTTCGCGTGCGCGGCGCGCAGCTGCTCGATCGCATCGCCGAACCCGTGGTGGTCTAGGACCGGTTTGTACGTCCGCGTCGTTCCGTAGAAGGCGATCTGCGGCTTCGCGCCGGCGCGCGCGGCCTCAGCATCGTCGGCGACCGAGCAGATCACCGACTGCGCGATCTCGACGTCGGCGTCGCTGCGCCCTGCTGCCTTGATCCCTTCCGAGATGTGGGCGCGCGCGACCTCTTTGACGTAGCTCGGGCTCGTGAATGGGTGGCCGAGGAACCCGTCGGCCTTCGTTCCGATCAACCGCAGCATCCGTTCGTTCACCGCGGCGAGGTAGATCGGGATCGGGCCGGGCGGCGGGCCGGCGTCGAACAGCGGGCCCATCGTCACGGTGTAGAAGCGCCCGCGGTGATCGATCGGCTTTCCGCCGAACGCGTCCCACACCTCGCGGCACACGTCGACGATCTCCGCCATCTTGGGCGCGGGGTGCTCGAACGTCGTCGAGAAACGGTATTCGTTGACGCGCTTCACCTGCGTGCCCAAGCCGAGGGTGAAGCGGCCGTTGCTCAGCTCCGCCAGGTCGCGCGCGGCCATCGCCGTGATCACCGGCGAGCGCGGGAACGCCAGCGCGATCGACGTGCCGATGCGGATGGTCTTCGTCGCCTGCGCGGCAACGGCGGCTTGGACAAACGCGGTGCGGCCGGCCTCGGCGATCCAGAGCGAATCGAAGCCGGCTTCCTCGCACCGGCGCGCGACGGCGCCGATCCGATCGAGCGGCCCTCCGATGGCGATGCCGATACGCACGCGGATCCTTTCTCCGAGGCGCGGCGAGCATATCCGTGTGACGGGGTAGCATTCATCCATGGGAACCGCGTCCCAGCAGATGGCCGAGTTCGTTGCGGGCTTGCGGTTCGACGATCTTCCTCCCGATGTGATTGCCGCCGCGCGGCGGCACATGCTGGACTCGGTCGGGGTGGCGCTGGCCGCCTCGGCGCTCGGCGCCGGCGCGCCGGTGATCGAGATGACGCGCTCGTGGGCGGGCGCGCGCGAGGCGAGCGTGATCGGGTACGACTTCGGCGCGCCGGCCCCGTGGGCTGCGCTGGCGAATGGGACGCTGACGCACGCGCTGGACTTCGACGACACGCACGTGGAGTCGGTCGTGCACCCGTCGGCTTTCGTGGTCCCGGCCGCGATGGCGGTCGGCGAAGAGATCGGCGCGAGCGGCCGCGACATCGTGACGGCGGCCGTGGCCGGCTACGAGGTCGCGACGCGCATCGGCGCCGCGGCCCCGGGACGGTTCCATGTCCGCGGACAGCACACGACGGGCCTGTGCGGCACGTTCGGCGCGGCCGCTGTGGCGGGGCGCTTGTGGGGGCTGACGCCCGACGAGATCGCGCAGGCGTTCGGGATCGCCGGCTCGCAATCGTCGGGCCTGTTCGCGTACCTGTCCGACGGCTCGGAGACGAAGCGCTTGCACGCCGGCTGGGCTGCGCACGGGGGGATCGTTGCGGCCGACCTCGCGCGCCGGGGGTTCACCGGGCCCTCGACGATCTTCGAAGGGCCGCACGGCTTGTTCGACGCTTTCTTGGCAGGCGAGGAGCCGGATCGCGCGCGCCTGGTGCGCGGCCTCGGAACCGAATGGGAGACGACGCGCATCGCGATCAAGCCGTATCCGGCGTGCCACTTCGTGCACGCGTTCATGGACGCCGGCATCGAAGCCGGGGTGAAGTGGGCCGACATCGAGGAGATCGTGTGCTCGATCGCGCCGCCGGCGATCGGGATCGTGGCGGAGCCGCGCGCACCGCGGCTGCACCCTGCGACGACGTACCAAGCGCAGTTCTCGCTGCCGTTCGCGGTAGCGTCGGCGATCGTCGGCGGGCGCGACGCGCTGGAGTACTTCGGTGAGGATGCGCGCGCGGACCGGCGCGTGCTGACGTTGGCGGAGCGCGTGCATCACGAGCCGGACACGACCTTGCCGTTCCCGAAGACGTACGGCGGGCGCCTTCGCGTCAACACGCGTGGCGGAAGGACCATCGAGGTCGAGGAGCTGGTGAACCGCGGGCATCCCGACCGGCCGCTCAGCGATGAGGAGCTGGCAGCGAAGTTCCTGAAGAACGCGCGCATGCGTCTGGAGACGCGCGCGGCGAGGCGCGCGCTGACGAAGCTGCAACGGATCGACCAGATCGACAAGATCGAGAACCTGACCTCGGCGCTGCAGACTCCCTAGCGCCGGCGGACGCCCCAGCGCGCTTCTTGTGTGCAATGGGCCGCGTATATGACGCCGAATGCACACAAGAACCGCTTCACAGCCCCTTGTAGTTCACGATCCCATGCAGCTCGTGCACGATCTCGACGAGATCGGCCTGCTCACGCATCACTTGCTCGATGTCCTTGTACGCGTCCGGGCCCTCGTCGAGCAGCTGGCGCGCGCGGTCGTCGAGCCAGACCCGGTCTTTCATCTGCTCTCGTAGGGCCTCTTCCGAGATCTGCTTGCGCGCCTGGGTGCGGCTCATCTTTCGGCCTGCTCCGTGTGAGCACGAGTTGTAGCTCAATTCGTTGCCCTTTCCGCGCACGATGAACGTGCGCGCGCCCATCGACCCGGGGATGATCCCGAGGTCACCCACGTCGGCCTTGATCGCGCCCTTCCGGGTGACCCAGAGGTCCTTGGCGCCGTGGCGCTCGCGCGCGGCGAAGTTGTGGTGGCAGTTGACGCGCTCGATCTCGCTGCCGAAACCGAGGAACTTCAGCAAGACCGCCACCGCGGCGTCGACCATCGCCGCGCGGTTCTCCATCGCATAGTCCTGCGCCCACCGCATGTCGGCGATGTACGCGTCGAAATCCGGCGTCCCCTGGACGAAGTACGCGAGGTCCGGATCCTCCAGCGACACGAGCGCGCGCTTCATGTCCTTCTTCGCCTTCGAGATGTGCAAGGTCGCCAGCTGGTTGCCGATCCCGCGGCTGCCGGAATGCAGGACGATCCAAGTCAGGCCGTCTTCGTCGATGGCGACCTCGAGGAAGTGGTTCCCGGACCCGAGGGTGCCGAACTGCTGGAGCGTCGTCTTCACCTGCTTGTCGCTCAAGCCTCGGGCGGGCGGATGCGACCCGAGCCACGCGTCGGCCGCCTTCGTGACTCGCCCGTGCCCCTTTCCGACCCCGGCGGGAACGGCGTGCTCGATCTTCCTTAGCAAGGGCTTCAGGTCGTCGGGCAGCTGCTCCTGCCGCACATCGGTCCGCACGGCGACCATCCCGCAGCCGATATCGACCCCGACCGCAGACGGGATGACCGCGTTCTCTGTGGGGATCACCGAGCCGATCGTCGCGCCGATGCCGATGTGCGCGTCGGGCATGAGCGCGACGTGCCCTTCGACGATCGAAAGGCGCGCGGCCTTGCGCGCCTGGGCAAGGGTGTTCTCTTCGAGGTCTCCCCAGACGAGCAGCTTGTCGTCAACGCGCGCAGGCACGTGGTAACTCGCTACCCGGGAATCTCGGCTCGTCGAATTCGATACGGGACGTCGCAGATTCGGTTGCTCGTCAGGGCCGGTCTCCTACTTGGGATTGCCCTGGAAATCTGTATGTTCACAGTGATCCGCGCCGGTGCATGTCGTACAGTTCCCCGGCTGTCCGACAACGCATTGGGTGCAGCGCTGAGGACCAGGTCCAGTAGTGCAGAAAGAACCCGTCATCTTGGGTTGCTGGAATACGAAGAAAGCAGCAATCACAAAGGCGCCGGTCAAAGCAAAGACCAGAAGGGTCCGCAGCAGAGTTGTTCGGTTCTCTCGATCCATGCCCTCAAGATAACTCCGACGCACCTAATCGTTAAGGGGTTTGGAGACTCTCCTCCAGCATCATCGACGCAAAAGGCTTCGAGATGCCTATTCCTTCAGCGAGGCCTGCAGACTGCTCGTCGGAGGCGAGTACTTCATCGGCTGGTTCTTGAACAGCGTCGGCACTTGCTGCACCAGCTCGTCGGCCGTCCAGCGCGCCTTCTTCTCGATCGTCGAGTCGAACGTCCAGCCTTCGAGTAGATGGACCGTCCCGCCGTAGACGTAGAAGACCTCGCCGGTGATCTCGGCGGCCGCGTCGCTCGCCAGGTACGCGACGAGCGGCGCGACGTTGTCCGGGTCCCACTCGTCGAAATCGCCCTGCGACTTGATGTCGCCGAACGTGCGCTCGGTCATGCGCGTGCGCGCGGCCGGCGCGATCGCGTTCACGTTGACGCCGTACCGCCCCATCTCCATCGACACGATCTGCGCGAACGCGGCGATGCCCGCCTTCGCTGCACCGTAGTTCGACTGGCCGATGTTGCCGAACAAGCCGCTCGTGCTGGACGTGCACACGATGCGGCCGTTCACCGGATTGCCGCCGGCCTCTTTCGACTTCTGCCGCCAGTACGCGCACGCGTGATGCGTTGGCGCGAAGTGACCCTTGAGGTGCACGCGGATGACGGCGTCCCAGTCGGCCTCGTCCATGTTGAAGATCATCTTGTCGCGCAAGATGCCGGCGTTGTTGACCAGGATGTCGAGCGTCCCCCACCGCTCGACCGCCTCGTCGATCATCTTCTTCGAGCCGGCCCAGTCCGCAACGTCATCGTAGTTGGCTGCGGCCTCTCCGCCCGCCGCGGTGATCTCGTCGACGACCTGTTGAGCAGGCCTCGAGTCGGCGCCCGTGCCGTCCCACTCGCCGCCGAGGTCGTTGACCAAGACCTTGGCGCCGTGCGAGGCAAGCTCGATCGCTTCACCGCGACCGATGCCGCGCGCGGCGCCGGTGACGATCGCAACCTTTCCGTCGAGTAGGCCCATCGATTTCCTCCGTTGGTCAGCGCGCGTGCGCGTGATGTTGGTCGAAGCTTCGGGTCGCGAATGCAGAGTCCTGATCCGGATAGTCCGAGCGGATGTGCACGCCGCGAGACTCGAGGCGCGCGGCCGCCGCGCGCGCGATCATCAAGCAAAGCTCAGTGTGGCCCGTCGGTTCCAGCTTGCTCAGCTGCGCGATCGCCTCGTGGAGCCGGGTTTCCTCTCTAATCGGACCGACATCGTCCCACATGATCGGCGCGATCTCGGGGTCGGCTTCTACGATCGGAGGTCGCCAACGAGCGACGGCCAGCGGCATGTGAATGAAGCGGCCCTTCGACGTGCCCAGCGCCGCGAGCTCACCCACCCTTCTGCCGACGACGACGGACTCCAATAGCGAGTTGCCGGCCATCCGGTTCGCGCCGTGCATTCCTGTCGCCGCACACTCACCGGCGGCAAAGAGGCCGGGGATGCTGGTATGCCCCGATGCGTCTGCTGCGATTCCGCCGACGAAGTAGTGCGCAGCAGGGCTAACGGGAAGTGGAGTCGTCACCGGGTCGAAGCCGCGCGCGCGCGCACCGGCCACCACGGTGGGAAACCGTCGTTCCAGATCCAGTATCTGCGTGCAGTCGAGGGTCACGCTGGCCTGCTCGAGAATGGCCTTCGTGACGACGTGTCGCGGAGCCAGCTCATCCACGAACCGCTCGCCGCGTTCGTTGTGCAGCGTCGCACCCTCTCCTCGCAGCGCCTCGGTAAGGAGGATCCTCTGTGTCGGACTGCCGTCGTCCAGCGCGGTCGGGTGAAACTGCATGAACTCCAGATCCGCAACCTGCGTTCCCGCTTGCATCGCAAGCACGATCCCGTCGGCCGTCGCCCCCTGCGCATTGGTGGTCCGGCCCCACAGGGCGCCGGCGCCTCCTGTGGCGACGAGAGTTATCCCTGCGGGATAGCGTTCTTCGGCCGTGAAGACCCCGTGGCACGTGCCGTCGATAGCGATAAAGCCTGTGGCCGGCGCGCTCACACGCTCCACGTTGCGGCCCTGAACCGCGCGACGGAGCGCGCGCACGATCTCCTGGCCGGTCGCGTCTCGCCAGTGCACGCTGCGCGCGACGGTCTGGCCGCCTTCGCGCGCGAGGTCCAGCGCGCCGTCCGGCGACCGGTCGAAGTCGCAGCCCAGCTCCTGCAGCCACGCGATCACGCGCGGACCCTCCGCGCAGATGTCTCGCACGGTTTGCTCGTCGCATATCCCGGCGCCGGCTTTGATCGTGTCGGCGGCGTGCAGATCCGGGGAGTCCTCCGGCCCGACGGCCGCTGCGATGCCGCCTTGCGCCAACGGCGAGGATCCCGCGCGCGCCTCACCCTTATCGATGACAACGATGCGCGCGCCCTCCGGCGCGGCCAGCGCGGCACACAACCCGGCGATCCCGCCACCGACGATGACCAGGTCGTACATGGGCCCGCAGCGTATCAGTCACACTCCGCGCGCCCGATCCGTCATACGTTGAAACAGAGGGACGAAAAGGAGAAGACGATGGCTGTGAAAGTAACGTCGATCATGCTCGGCGTGAAGGACCTCGAGCGCTCGAAGAAGTTCTACACAGAAGGCCTCGGCTGCGAGGTCGGGCAGGACTATCCGCAATTCGTGAACCTCAACCTCGGCGACGGCTCGTCGACGCTTGCCCTCTACGAGAGGAATGCCGCGGCGCAGGACGCCGGGGTGTCCGCGGAAGGCCAAGGCTTCACCGGCATCTCGTTCCACTACATCGTCGATGATCACGGCTCCGTCGACGACACGATCAAGAACGCCGTGGCGTCCGGAGGGAAGCTCGTCAAGAAGGCGGAGGCATCACAGTGGGGCGGCTACTTCGGCTACTTCGCCGACCCCGATGGCTACCTGTGGAAGGTTGCCTCGCCCGCGTGAGGAAGTTGTCCCTTGGATCGATCCTCGGGCAATCCATTCTTGTAGCGCTCCGTAACGCGGAGGATGCGAAACGACTACAAGAAGGTCGCGGCCGCTCCGCAGCGAAGAGAGCTAGATGCGCCAGTGCGCGCGCAACCAGGTCCGGCGTCCGCAACCGGGACACTTCATGTACGTGTGGTAGCGCCGCGGCAGCGTCACCGTAACCGGGAACGTCAGCCGTGGGATATCGCGGAACCGGACCGGAGACTCGCGTTTGCACGAAGAGCACTCCAACGCGAGCGTCCCGAGTGGTCCGGGCCGCACGTTCGAGCCGCTGAAGAGCGCGCGCTTCCCCAACGGATCAGGCTCGCGCGACTGTCGGAGGTGTTCCGCAAGCTGCTCGTCGATCAACTGCTTATCCCAGTCATGTGAGCTCACGCGATCAAACTCCTTGCGATCTCTCGGTACGCCATTGCGCCGGGGTGCGTCGACGCGTAGCGCAGGATCGACTTGCCGGCGCGCGGCGCCTCGGCGAAACGGATCGATTTGCGGATCGGCGGTTGCATCACGTCGAGGGAATACCGGCGTCCGACGTCCTCGAGGATCTGCCGCGAGTGCTGGGTCCGCGGGTCGAACATCGTGGCGATGATCCCGCGCACCGCGAGGTGCTTGTTGGTGATGCGCCGGACGTCTTCGATCGTTTCGAGCAGCTGGCCCACCCCGCGGTGGGACAGCGCCTCGCACTGCAGCGGGATGATGACCTCGTCGGCCGCGGTCAGCGCGTTGATCGTGAGGACGCCCAGCGACGGCGGGCAGTCGATGAGGATGTAGTTGTAGTGGACCTCGACGTCCTCGAGCGCCGTCTTCACGGCGTATTCGCGACCGGTCCGCGTGAGGAGGTACGCCTCGGCGCCCGCGAGGTCGATGTTCGACGGCACGACGTCGGCTTCGGCGAGCTGGTGGATCGTCTTGCCGATCGGGACGCGGCCGACCAGCACGTCGTGGATCGTGACGTCGAGCGAATCGGGATCGAGTCCGAGCGAATAGCTGAGCGACGCTTGCGGATCGAGGTCCACGAGCAGGACGCGCGCGCCGGTCTCCGCGATCGCAGCTCCGAGGGCGACGGCGGACGTGGTCTTAGCGACGCCGCCCTTTTGATTGGCGACCGCGATGGTACGAGCCACTATTTCCCGCTCCCCTCGGCGTGTGGACCGGCCAATACTCCCCCAACGTCGAACACCATGCAACCTGCAACGGATGACTCCGGCGTCAGAGTGGGAAAACCGCGCGCGGGCTTACTTCTGCAAGCGCGAGAGGCGCTCGCCTGCAGCACGTAGCGTATCGAGTTTCTTGCAGAAACTGAACCGCAACTTCGTGCGACCGAGCTCCGGTTCCTTGTAGAAACTCGAGCCGGGAACGCTTGCAACGCCGATCGTTTCCGTGAGCGAACGCGCGGCGGTGACGTCGTCGTCGTAGCCGAGCGATGAGCAGTCCGTCATGATGTAGTACGCGCCGTACGGTTTGTACGTTTTGAACCCGGCGCCGTCCAAGATGCCGAGCATCAGGTCACGGCGCTCGAGATATTCGGCTGCCAGGGTCCGGTAGTAGGCGTCGGGCAAGTTCAGCGCAACGACGCCGGCCTCCTGGAGCGGCGCCGCAGCACCCACCGTGAGAAAGTCATGGACCTTGCGGATGCCGCTCGTCAGCTCCGGCGACGAGATGCACCACCCGACACGCCAGCCGGTGACCGAGTAGGTCTTGCTCATCGCGTTGATCAGGATGGTGCGGTCTTCCATGCCCGGGATCGTGATTAGCGGGAAGTGGACGGTGCCTTCGTAGGTCATGAACTCGTAGATCTCGTCGGTGATGGCGACGACGCCCCACTTCTGGCACAGCGCGGCGATCTGCTCGAGCTCCGCGCCCGTGAAAACCTTGCCAGTGGGGTTATTCGGCGTGTTGATGATGATCGCGCGCGTGCGCTTGTTGAAGGCGGCCGCCAGCTCGGCATCGTCGAAGTGCCAGTCGGGCTCGTGCAGCGTAACGAACCGCGGCGTGGCGCCCGACAGGATCGCGTCCGGGCCGTAGTTCTCGTAGAAGGGCTCGAACACCACGACCTCGTCGCCGGGATCGATGACCGCTAGCGCCGCCGACATCATCGCTTCGGTCGAGCCGCACGTGACGCAGAGCTGCGTCTCGGGATCGACTACCTGGCCATAGGTGCTCTCGAACTTCTGGGCGATCGCGTCGCGGAACGGCTTTGCGCCCCACGTGATCGCGTACTGGTTGATGTCGGCGTCGATCGCGCGCTTGGCAGCGTCCTTGATCTCTTGCGGCGCGGCGAAGTCGGGAAAGCCCTGCGCAAGGTTGATCGCGTCGTGCTTGATCGCGAGCCGAGTCATGTCGCGGATGACCGACTCGGTGAAGCTCGCCGCCTTCTTCGATACTCGCATGCTCGAACCGTACACCGACTGGCGGCTCTGCGGCTCCATTACATGGCGACGGTGAGCGCGATCACGTCAGGCGCCGCGAACCTCACGTTCATCCGCGGGCGCGCGGATAGGTCGCGCCGGCACGGTGCGCAACGCCACACGTCGATCCAACACGCTGAAACTGAAGATCAGGAGGGCCAGCCACACCAGAACCGTTCCCAAGAGACCCGTGTACGCGACCACGGCGGGCCAGGCCGCTCCGCCGTGCGACTCGCGCGTCAGCAGCTTCGATGCGCGCGCCATCGGTGCAGTCCGGACGGGCACGACGGGGATCACCGGCAACTTGTACTGCAGATCACCAGGAACCCACACCGGCGCAGCCGCGACGACGTCGTGCTTGAAGAGCACGACGAGCGACTTCCACGAACCGCCCGTCGGAACCGGCCGGTCGGCACGATAGATCCCCGAACCTGACGGCACTAGGTTCGCAGTCTTGAGGTGGCCGCCTTGCCACGAGTCGATGACGAACCAATCGGCGCCCGTCGCCGCGTCGACGGGAGTCATCGTCACGGTGACGTTCACCAGGCGCTCGGTACTTACCTCGCCGTCGGGCGCAACGACGACGTTGCCCGGCCCCACGAACGATGTGCGGATCGTTGCCGTCGAGCGTTGTCCGTGGCGTGGATATGGGGCGGCAAGCCCGGCGATCACGATCAGGCCTGCGGCCACCAGCACGGGGACGGGGATCGAGGCGCGCTTCAGCGCAACGATGCGCCCCATGGCAACCCCCAGCGCACCTCCCGCTACAGCGACGAGCGTCGCGATCCAGATCGCGCTCAGCAACGACGGCTCCCACGGAACGCGCCCGAACAGGTCCGTCCATCCCCATTCGGTCGCAAGCCCGGCGGTTCCGGCAGCGAGGCCTGCGAGCGCACCGCGCACGGCCGGACTCTGCCTCGCCGTCACTGCGAAGACGATCTCGATAACGATCGCGGCACCGACGTAGAGGGGGAAGTGCGGCATGACGTGACGCAAGCCGTCGTGGATGACCAACGCGAGCAGCCCTCGGGCGGCCAAGAACAACACGGCCGCGCGCAACGCCCACCCACGTCCGAACGCCGCGCGCGCAGCGACCAATCCGACCGACGCTGCGAGCGCGATCAGCACCGGCTGATACAGCACCTGCCACTGCGGCACGCCGAGGTCGAACTCGAGCTGGAACGTCGATAGACCGAGCATCAGAGCCATCACGAGGATGTGACGCAGAACCGACTGCTCGCGTCCTTGCAAGCGCGGCCCGCCGGCCTCCGCGTACATCAGCAGCAATGCGATCGGGGTCAGGGAAGCGCCGCCGATCATCAGCAGGTGGGTCGGTCCCCACATCGTGACGTCGATGCCGTAGGCCTTGTGCCACAGATCGTCCAACGGGAAGCCGAGCACGGCGCCGGCGCTCAGGATGACTAGGGCCGCTCCGGATACCGGCACGTGCAAGGGTCCGAAGCGACGCCACACGTTCGCGCGCTCAACCGAAGCTAAGCCGATCGCGAAGATCCCGGCGGCTCCGATGCCGAGCAACCCCGTGAGGATCAACACGTGCGGCGGGGTGAAGAGCTGCCGGTCGCGCCCGAAGTCGATGTGCCAGGAGACGTCCCAGATGAACCCGATCACGGCGACGCCGAGCGTCCAGGCGCCCATCGCGATGCCGCCGCTCGCCCAAGACGGAAGAGAGCTCAGTCGCCGCAGCGATGAGGCCGCGCGCGCGAACCAACCCGGGATCCCCGTGTGCTCGCCGTCCGGGTCGCCGCTCATGATCAGCCACGAGATGACGGCGACCAAGCCGGCCAGCGGGATGATGATCCACAACCACTGGAGGCCCGTCGAGTGCCCGACGGGAAGGATCCGGACGGTCCCTGCAGCCACCATATCGTCCCTCGGATCGACCTTGACATCATCTGATGTAACATAGATAGATGACAAGCGTCAAGGCTTTCTCTACCATCATCCCCATGAACGGGAACGGGACGACCACCGACTCCCTCACGATCGATCAGTTGGCGCAAACGACGGGCGTCACCACCAGGAACATCCGCGCGCACCAGGCACGAGGGCTGCTCCCCTCTCCGACCGTCCGGGGCCGCACCGGTTATTACGGCCGTGACCACGTCGCTCGTCTGAAGCTCGTCCTCGACATGCAAACCAACGGCTACAACCTGAAGACGATCGGGCGGCTCTTGAAAACGCTCCCCGAAGGGCTGGCCGGTGAGCTCGTCGATTTCGAGCATGCATTACGAAGCGCCTGGGATTCCGAACAACCCGAAATCCTCGAAGCCGCCGACCTAGCCTCGCGCTTCGGTGTTGACCCGCGCGACGCCAGGACCGGCGGCGAACGCGCCCGGCGTCTCGGACTGATCACTCCACTGCCCGACGGGCGATTCGAGGTCCGCAGCCCGGCTCTGTTGCGAGCCGGCGAAGCACTCGCCCGGCTCGGAGTCTCCGTCGAGTCTCTGATCGATGTCCAAGAGGAACTGCTACGGCACGCGGAGGGTGTTGCGAAAGCCTTCGTGCGACTCTTCTTGAAGGAAGTATGGAAACCGTTCGATGAAGCCGGTCAGCCGGAGGAGCGGTGGGCCGAGGTTCGTGCCGCGCTGAGCGCGATGGTCCCCGTTGCCCACGAAGCGCTCGCAGCGTCGTTCCGCGTGACGATGTCGACCGAAGTGGAAGCGGCGCTCGAAAAGGTGCTCAAGAAGCAAGCCAAGCGCGCGCGTTAGGTCGCAACGAGATTACGCCCGAGCAGCATCCTCGCTGAACGCGCGCGGGAACAGCGGGCGCAGCTGCTCGATCACTTCTTCGGTCGTGGTGAAACGGATCGCGTGCAGGCCGACCGCCTCAGCGCCTTCAACATTCATTGGTATGTCGTCGACGAAGGCTGCTCGATCCGGTGACACGCCGAGACGCTCGCACGTCAGCAGGTAGATCTCCGGCTCCGGCTTGCGCATACCCTCGTGGCTCGAGTCGACGATGAGGTCGAAGATGTGCGCCTCCACCCACTCGCGCCAGTCGGTCCACTCTTTGACGTTGTTCGTGAGGATCGCCGTCTTGTAGTGCGCGCCGATGCGAACGGCAGCTGCGATCATCTCGTCGTTGCGTTTGATCGAGCCGAACAGCATCTCCCGTACCTTCACCGGATCACCCGGGAACTGGATGTCCTTGCCCGTGTAGTCGCGCAGGTTCTGCAACATGCGTTGGTAGAACTCGGCCTCGGTGATCAGCCCCTTCTCCAGCAGGAAGAAGTCGGGCTCACCGCTCTCGGCCTCGTGTCGGAACGCGTCGATAAGCGTCCCGTCGTCCAGGTTCAGCTGCTTCTCGAACTCGATGAACGACGCACGGATCGACGTCGTCAAAACGCCGCCGAAATCGAAGATCGCTGCGTCCAGTTCGGGCATGCGAGCGGGAAGTCTATCGCGCTACGGTAAGCAGGCGCCGTCGATTGGAGGTTCCCATGACCGTGCAGATCGTCAACGAACAGGTCGAAAAGTACATGCGGGGCCTGCTGACACGGCACGACGACCCCGTTCTGCTCGAAATGGAAGCGCTCGCCGCCGAGAAGCACTTCCCCATCATCAACCGGCACGTCGGCGTTACGGTCGAGATCCTTGCGCGCGCGATCGGCGCGCGCCGCATCTTCGAACTGGGCTCGGGCTACGGCTACTCGGCGTATTGGTTCGCTCGAGCAGCCGGTCCCGGCGCCGAAGTGCACTGCACCGACGGCGACGCCGAGAACGCGAAGCAAGCCGAGCAGTTCCTGTCGCGCGCGGGGCTGTGGGACCGGATCACGTTCCACGTCGGCGACGCAGTGACCGCGTTCAACGGCGTCGCGGGCGACTTCGACATCGTCTACTGCGACATCGACAAGCACGGGTACCCCGAGGCGTGGGAGGCTGCGCGCGACCGCGTGAAGATCGGTGGGATGTACATCTGCGACAACGTGCTGTGGTCGGGCAGGGTCGCGGTAGACGACAAGGACGACGAGCGGCCGCAGTGGACGGAGGCGATCAAGAAGCACAACGCGATGATCGCGAAGGACGAGCGGTACGAGTCGTCGATCCTGCCGATCCGGGACGGTGTGATGGTGGCGCTCCGCGTCGCCGACTGAAGCTTGGTCCGGAATGACCCTCATATATGAGGGTGATTTCGGACCAACAACGGTTAACGTCCGGACTGCTCGAGGATCCAGGCCCAGTGATCGGCCCCGGAGGGCGGCGTCTCTCCTCCGGTTAGTGCTTTCCACGTCTCGCGAAGCACACCGACCACCTCATCACTTGGTCTGTACGAGCTGCCGCGCGCGGCCGCCACGTCGTCGTGATGGATCGCGAACTCGTTGATCCCGAAGCACATTTGCAGGCCTACTGGGATCGTGCCGCGCTGGTTGATCATCGGCTCTGCGGGATCGTCGGCAAGCGAGATGAAGCGCGCGACCTCCTCGCACACGAACTGGATCGGATCGCCGCTGAATTCGCGAACCGCGCGCAGGTTCTCCTCCGCGAGATCCTCCGGCTTGAACGGCGCCCGGAAGTCTCCCGTTCTGCTGCGGCGAAGCAGCTCGACGTTTCGGTGGAACGTGGCAGCGAGATGCCTCGTGACGTCGAGAACGGTCCAGGGCGGACAGCGAGTCGGCAGCCCCCACGTCTCGGGATCTTTGACGAACGTGATGTAGGAATCGGCTTCTGAGCGCAATAGGTCGGCGCGCAACGGCCACTCCCCGCGCGCCCAATCGGCGATCGACGTCACCCGTTCTCCACGTACTCCGCCAAGCCGAGCGCTTCACGCTCGCCGTAGCGGAACCGCGTCATCGTCTGCGTGATGCGCGCTTTCCCCTCGCGCATCGGTAGCGCGTACACGGACTCCGCCGAGATCTCGTAGGCCGCATCCGCAGCATCCACGAGACTGATCCGCGCCGTGTGAACCGCGCGCCCCTCGTACTCGGTTTCGACGCGGCAGGACTTCAGCGCGCGCACCTCGCCGTCGCGAAGGACCCAGCCCGAATGCAATCCCTTGTCGCCGAGCGACATCGCGCGCGCACCGATCGCAAGGTTCGGCGCGAAGCCAACCGCGAACCACGCCGACGAATGCTGCATGGTCTGGTCGACCGGCCCCCAGGTCTTGTCGCGAACGCCGGTCCCTTCGAACGACGCCTGCCTTCCGCCGACGCGGATCTTCCCGTGGTAGCGGCCGGCCTGCTCGAAATGGCCTGCCGACGTGACGTTCACGTACTTGAGCTCATCGACCGACGTTTGCCGCTCGACCGACCCGGACGGCGGCATCCACGTCTCGAAGGTGAGCTCGAGATCGATCTGTGCCGCGGCGCCGTGCCGCTCGCCGGTCTTGGGCAAGCCCGACGCCGACGCGTTCGGGAACACCAGCGCGACGTCCTTGCACCGGATGCGCCACTTCGCGAGCGCCTCGTGCGGATCGAGGTGGATGCGCGCGACCGAAGAGCCGCCGGCGTCGGCGATCGCCTCCTTCGCGAACACGGTTGCGATCGCGCCCTCGGGCATGAAGATGCTGATCGTCCCGTCGGCGCGCTTCTCGACCGGCCGGTGGTCGACGCGCGCGATGCCGCCGAAGCCGCTCGTCGCGTCGAAGAAGTTGAAGGACAGGCGCTCGCTCCACCCTGCGCGCCCGCCGTGCTCGTGTGGGCGCTCGTCGCGTGGTTCGATCACGCGCCGGATTCTTTCCGGGCGCGCGCGACGGCATCGACGACGCGGTCGACCATCGCTTCGGTTGCGGTGCGGCCCATCAGGCCGACGCGGATCGTTTTGCCGGCGAGCGGCGCGAGACCGCCCGAGATCTGGATGCCTTCCTTCAGCACGAACGGGACGATGTCGCTCGCGTCGTCGGCGTACGCGGCAACGATCATGTTCGCTTGGACCTCTGCCCCCGCGACGGGCTCGAGCCCGATCGACGCCAGACCCTCGCGGCAGCGCTGCGCAAGGGCTGCTCGATGTGCAACCCAATTCTCCAATCCGACGCCCAAGATCCGGTTGAGCGAGGACAGCAGCGACAGCACCAACGGCGACGGCATCGTCACCGGATGCGGGTGCCACGGCCAGTTCTCGCGGTACCAATCCCAGCGCTTCAGGTCGAGGTACCACGACGGCGGCGGCTGCGACCGCAGCTCGACGCGCGCGCGCCCGCGCGTGCCGAGCGCGAGGATCCCGAGGCCCGGCGGCGACTCCATCCCCTTCTGTGTCGACGACACCAGGCAGTCGATCCCCCACCCGTCGACGTCGCACAGCTCGCCGCCGACCGACGCGATGCCGTCGACCATGATCAGCGCGCCTGCGTCGTGCGCTGCGCGCGCGATCTCCTCGATCGGATGGCGGACGCCGGTGGACGTATCGACGTGCGTTACGAAGATCCCGGCCGCGTCATTTGAAGCGGCCGCTTCGCCGAGCAGCCCTGGGTCGGCCGCCTCCCCCAACGGCACCTCGACGTCCACCACATCCAAGCCGTTCGCCTCCGCCACTTCGTGCAGCCGCTCGCCGAAGAACCCCGTGCGCGCGACCACCACTGTCTGGCCCGGCTCGAACAGGTTCATAGCCGCGGCGTCCAGGCACGCCGTGCCCGTCCCCGGCATCACGTAGGGCGGGTCTTTCGCGTTCACAAGCCGCCCCACCGCGTTGACGGTCTGGTTGTGCAGCTGCACCCAGACGTCGCCGTAGTGCGCGATCAGCTGCTCGCCGAGCACGCCGAGGTCTTCCTCGTGCATGTGCCCCGGCCCGGCGATCATCAGCTCGGGCATCGGCGGAAGATGACGGGGGTCGATCGGTTCCATCAGGCGCTCAGCATATCTAGCGGCTCTTGTCGCGCAGGGCCTGCACGATCTCTTCCGACGCGGCGTTCTCGCCGAGCCGCCCGCCGTGCTGGTTCCCGTGGTAGTCGCTCGACGACGTCTTGATCAGACCGAGTCGGTCCGCTATCGCGGCGAAGCGCGCGCGCATGAGCTCGTCGTGGTCGGGGTGGTTCACCTCGAGCGCGCCCAACCCGAGCGCCGCCAGCTCCTCGATCAGCACGTCGGCACTTGCGCCGTGGTCGCGCTCGATCCAGATCGGGTGCGCGATGCCGCTCGCCCCACCCGCCTCCGCCACCAATCGCACGGTGTCTTGAGGCGTCAGCGCTTTCTTGTGCACGTTCGCGCGCCCACCTTCGCCGATCCACTCCTCGGTGAACGCGTCCGGTGTCGTGGGGACGACGCCCAGATCGACCAGCGCTTGCGCGACGTGTGGCCGGCCGATCGACTCGCCTTTCGCGTTCGCGCGCACTTGCTCGAACGTGATCGGCACGCCCAAACCCTGCAGCAGCGAAACCATCTTCTCCGCGCGCACGACGCGGTCTTCCCGGATCCACCGCAGCTCTTCGGCAAGGCGGGGATGCGACGGGTCGACGTTGTACGCGAGCATGTGCACCGACACCTCGCCCCAGCGCGCGGACACCTCGCAGCCGGTGATCACCTCGACGCCGATGGACTCCCCGGCCGCGCGCGCCGCATCAACGCCGCCCATCGAGTCGTGATCGGTAAGCGCGATGCCGTCGAGCCCCGCTTCGCTCGCGTACCGCACCACCAAAGCAGGTTCGAACGCACCGTCGGACACATCGGAATGCGTGTGGAGGTCGTACCTAGACAAAGGCGTTCTCGCCCGTGAGGTGCCGCCCGATGATCAGCTTCTGGATCTGCGACGTTCCTTCGTACAAGGTCGTCACGCGCGCGTCGCGCAAGTACCGTCCGACCGGATACTCGTCGATGTACCCGTAGCCGCCGTGCACTTGGATCGCGAGGTTGGCGCACTTCACCGCCGCTTCGCTCGCGTAGAACTTCGCCACCGAGGCCTCCAGAGTGTTCCGGATCCCCTTGTCCTTGAGCGAGGCTGCTCGCCAGACGAGTAGCCGTGCAGCTTCGATCTCGACGTGCATCTCGGCGAGCATCTCTTGGATCAGCTGGAACCCCGCGATCGGCTTGCCGAACTGCTTGCGGTCCTTCGAATACCCGAGCGCCGAGTCCAAGCACGCTTGCGCAAGACCGACGCACGACGCGCCGAGACCGACGCGCCCGTTATCCAAAGCCGATAGCGCGACCTTCATCCCGTCGCCGATCCCCCCGAGCATCGCCGAGTCGGGCACGCGCACGTCGGTCAGCACCAGCTCCGCCGTCGACGACGCGCGCAGCCCAAGCTTCCCGTGGATCTCATTCGCTTTGAACCCAGGCGTATCCGTCGGCACCACGAACGCTGCGATCCCCTTCGCGCCCAACGAGGGATCCGTCTGCGCCATGATCAACGCAACGCCGGCGACCGTTCCGTTCGTGATGAACATCTTCGTACCGTTCAGCACCCAGTCGTCGCCGTCGCGCTTCGCGCGCGTCTGCAAGCTCGCCGCGTCCGAGCCGCTGCCCGGCTCGGTCAGCCCGAAGCATCCCAGCGACTCGCCGCTCGCGATCCGGGGCAACCAAGAACGCTTTTGCTCCTCGGTCCCCCACTTCAGGATCGTCAACCCGACGAGCGAACAGTTCACGCTGATGATCGAGCGGACGGACGAGTCGGCGCGCGCGATCTCCTCGATGATGAGTGCGTAGCTGACGGCGTCGACCCCCATGCCACCGTACTCCTGCGGGATCGGCGCCCCGAGGAAGCCGAGCGGCTTCATCTTCTCGAGGATCGCGCGCGGAAACTCCTCTTTCCGGTCGTAATCCGCGGCGTACGGCGCGATCTCGCGCTCGGCGAAGTCGCGGGCCGTCTTCCGTATCAGCTCTTGCTCGGGTGTTAAGTCGAGATCCACGTTTCTCCTCGGCGGACCGTTGTAGGGCCTTGGTCGCCTGGGTAGGCTACAGCCCCGCCATGGTGGACGACGAGGTCCGAGCTCTCACCGAGCGCGCGCTGGATGTGGCGCGCTCGGTCGGCGCGTCCTATGCCGACGCGCGCTACCTGGCAGAGGATTCCGAGTCGATCGACGTCGAGAACGGCCGCGTCGAAGGCGTCACCCGCGGGTCCGACGCCGGCATCGGCGTGCGCGTCTTGGTCGACGGCGCCTGGGGCTTCGCGGGGACCGCGCTCATGGACCCGAAGGAGATCGAGCGCGTCGCCGGCCTCGCCGTCGAGATCGCCCGCTCGTCCCGGCCCTTGCTGCGCACGCCGGTCGTCTTGGCGGACGAGCAGCCGGTGGAAGCCTTCTGGGAAACCCCCATCGAAGAAGACCCCTTCGCCGTCTCGCTCGACGAGAAGATCGACCTGCTACTGAAAGCGTCTGCCGAGCTGCAATCCGTGCAGGGCCTCACGATCGCGCAATCGTCGATGGACTTCTGGCGCCGCCACTCGTTCCTCGCGACGAGCGAAGGCGCGCGCATCGAGCAGATCATCACCCAATCGGGCGCCGGGATCGTCGCGCTGGCCGTCGGCGACCGCGAGGTGCAGCAGCGGTCGTTCCCCAACTCGTTCCGCGGGCACTTCGCGTGCAAGGGCTACGAGCACATCCGCTCGCTCGACTTGGCCGAGAACGCCGCGCGCATCGCGGAGGAAGCGGTCGCGCTGCACAAAGCGCCGGAGTGTCCGTCGGGCCGGACGACGATCGTCCTCGACCCGAACCAGCTCTGCCTGCAGGTGCACGAGTCGGTCGGTCATCCGCTGGAGCTCGACCGGGTGCTCGGCATGGAAGCCGCGTACGCCGGCACGTCTTTCGTGAAGCCGGACGACCGCGGTTCGCTCCGGTACGGCTCGGACCAGATCACGATCACGTGCGACTCGACGCTGCCCGGCGCGCTCGGCTCGTACGGCTACGACGACGAGGGCGTGCCGTCGCGGCGCGAGGTTCTGATCGAGAACGGCGTGTTCCAACGGTTCTTGAGCTCGCGCGAAACGGCGCCGGTCATCGGCGAGACGCGCTCGAACGGCACGATGCGTGCCGACGGCTGGGGCGTGATCCCGCTCATCCGGATGCCGAACATCAACCTCGAGCCGGGCACGTCGTCGCTCGAAGAGATGATCGGCACCACAGACGACGGGATCTTCATGTCGACGAACATCTCGTGGTCGATTGACGACAAGCGAACGAACTTCCAGTTCGGAACCGAGATCGCGTGGGAGATCAAGAAGGGCACGCTCGGCCGGATGCTGCGCAACCCCAACTACGCGGGCAAGACCGTTGAGTTCTGGTCGTCCTGCGATGCGCTCGGCGGCAAGGACGAGTGGAAGGTGTACGGCACGCCGAACTGCGGCAAGGGCCAGCCGGCGCAGGTCGCGCGCGTCGCACATGGGACGTCGCCGGGCCGGTTCCGCGACGTGCAGGTCGGGGTCCGCGGGTGACGCTCCTCGGCCAGGACCGCTTCGAGGACGCCGCGCGCATCGCGCTCGGCGACGGCGTCGACGCGGCGCTGGTCCTGGCGTTCCACTCGGCCGGTGGCCTGACGCGCTTCGCCTCGTCGCAGATCCACCAGAACACGTGGCGCGAAACCGTGGCGATCAGCGTGATGGCCGTCATCGACGGCAACCGCGTCGGCGTTGCGGCCGGCTCGTCGCTGGAGCCCGATGCGGTGCGCTCGACGCTGCAAGCCGCAAAAGCGATCGCAGCAGTGACGCCGGCGAACCCTGATTTCCCAGGCCTCGCCGGCCCGGCGAGCTACCCTGCCGCGAACCTTTGGGACGACGCGACGGCCGAAACGACGCCGGCCGAGCGCGCCGACGGCGTTGCGCGCGCGCTCGAGGAGTTCCCGTCGAACATCGACGCCGCCGGCTACATCGAGACCACGGCCAACGAAGTGTTCATCGCCGGGTCGACCGGACTGCGCGCGTACGCGACGTCGACGCAAGCGGGCTGCTCGGTCATGGCCATCGCGCAGAACTCATCCGGCTTCGCCGAATCCGTCGAGCGCAAGCTCGGCGCGCTCGACGTGCCGGTTTTGGCCGAGCGCGCGGTGAAGAAGGCCGAGCTTGGCCGCGATCCCGCCGACGTCGAGCCCGGCGCGTACACCGTCATCCTCGAGCCGGCTGCGACGTCGACGCTGTTGCAGTTCCTCGCGTTCCTGGGTTTCGGCGGGAAGGCGTTCCTCGAAGGCCGCTCGTTCATGACCGGCAAGATCGGCGAGAAGATCATGGAGCAAAAGATCACTATCGTCGACGACCCCATCGCCTCCGATGCACTGGGGCTGCCGTTCGACTTCGAAGGCACGCCGAGCAGCCGCGTCGTTCTCATCGACAAGGGAGTCGCGAAGGACGTCGTGTGGGATCGAACGACGGCGAAGAAAGCCGGCCGTGAGTCGACCGGCCACGGCCTCCCGCCGCCGAACACGATGGGCCCGCTGCCGCTGAACCTCCGCATGGAACCCGGCGATCAATCGCTCGAGCAGCTTGTCGCAAGCACCGACCGAGGGCTGCTCGTCACGAGGTTCCACTATTCGAACGTCGTCTCCGAGAAGGAGACCGTGCTAACCGGCATGACCCGAGACGGGACCTTCGCGATCGAGGACGGGAAACTCGCGCGCGGGGTAAAGAACCTGCGTTTCACGCAGAACGCAGTCGAAGCCCTCAGCAACGTCGAAGGCGTCGGCGACACCACCGAAACCTCGACCGAGCTGTTCTTCGGCGGGTCGCGTGCGCCGGCGATCAAGGTCCGGGACTTCAAGTTCTCCTCGGCGACGACGCACTAGTTTCGTGCATCCAGGAACCGGACAAACTTCGCTGAGGGGATGATGGCGATGCTCGTGCGCGACCTGATGGTGCCGACCGTTCTCACCGTGTCTCCGAACGACTTGGTCGCCGACGCCGGTCGGTCGATGCGGGAGACCAACGACGCAGCCGCGGTCGTGACGGAAGACGAGAAGGTCGTCGGTCTCCTTACCGAGAAAGAGATCGCGCAGGCATCGAACGACGCGACCGTGCACGACGTCTCGCAAAAGGCCCCGGCCGTGATCGCCCCGGGTGCGACGCTCGCCGACGCGACCCGCGTCATGACCGAGAAGGGACAGGGCTTCCTCCCGGTCGTGGACGGAGGGCTCGTCGTCGGGATCGTGTCCTTGCCGGACATCCGGAAATGGGCGCGCGAGGGCGGCGACGCCGAGAAGGACGAAGTTCAGCGCGTGCTGACGCTCGAAGTGCGCGGGTACGAGTCGCAGTCTCCGCCGACCTAGTCGTTCAGCGCGCGCAAAACCTCTTCGTGCAGCGCGCCGTTCGTCGTCAGCGCGCTGCCACCGTCGAGCCGATCGTCACCCGTGAGGGTCGTCATCTTGCCGCCGGCCTCGTCCACGATGATCTTGAGCGCGGCGAGATCCCAGAGGTTCACCTCGGGATCGAGCATGACCTCCATCGATCCCTGCGCGACCAGAACGTGACCCCAGAAATCGCCGAACCCCCGATGACGAGCAGCCTTCTTGCATAGCGCAGCGAACTTCTCCTCGAGACCGGTCTGCGCGATCGTGCCGACGCCGCCCGAGCAGATCTCGGCCAGGCTGATGTCCTTCACCTTCGAGACCGAGATTTTGTCGCCGTCGCGGAACGCGCCGCCGCCCTTGCGCGCGAACCAGCGCGTGCCGATCCCCGGCGCCGACGCGACGCCGGCGACCACACGGCCGTCATCTTCGAGCGCGATCAGCGTCGCGAAGATGGGGATGCCCCGCCGGAAGTTCTTCGTCCCATCGATGGGGTCGATGATCCATCGGCGCTCGCTCTTCGCGTCCCCGCCGGTACCGCCCTCTTCGCCGACGACGGCGTCCTTGGGATAGGTCTCCTCGATGGCCTTCCGGAGGACGTGTTCGATGGCGATGTCTGCTTCCGTCACCGGCGTCCCGTCGTCCTTGTTCTTGTAGGGGACGTCGACGCGGAAGTGGTCCAGCGCGATCTTGTCCGTCGCGTCGAGCCACCCTTGCATCGCGGCAAGCTCTTGCTCGTAGGGCATATGGCGCCGAATCCTATCGTGGTAGCCTCGCGAGTCGTGAGCAGCAACATACCCCTGTGTGCGGTCGGAGCAATCGTCCTCGAGAAGGGCGAAGTGCTTCTCGTGCGCCGCAGCAACGCGCCGGCGATGGGCCAGTGGTCGTTACCGGGCGGCCGGGTCGAATGGGGCGAGACGCTTCGTGAAGCGGTCGCGCGCGAGGTGCGCGAGGAGACCGGCGTGGAGATCGACGTCGAAGGCCTCGCGGGGGTCGCCGAGCGGATCGTCCCCGACGACGAGGGCAAGGTCGAGTACCACTACGTGATCCTGGATTTCTGGGCGAAACCGCGGTCGAAGGAGCTAACGCCGGGGGACGACGCATCGGAAGCGAGATGGGTCAATGTCGCAGACCTGACCGAGTACGAGCTGACGGCTGGGCTGTACGAGTTCCTGCAAGACCGAGGCGCGCTCGAAGGCCGCCGCCCGCGCGTCACGACCTAGTACCGGACTATCACGTCCAGATCGCCGTCTTTCCGCATCACCTGCACGCCCGTCGTTCCTCCGCTCTGTACGAACAGCAGGTCCACGCGCGCGCTCCCCACTCGCA
>Ga0209577_10001239_pt1 | contig 25401 bp, 21 predicted proteins | sample GraSoiAngelo_109_FD_185874 | JGI IMG/M metagenome (GOLD analysis project Ga0209577, IMG submission 185874) | Grasslands soil microbial communities from the Angelo Coastal Reserve, California, USA - 14_0903_12_20cm (SPAdes) (version 2) | ecosystem: Environmental > Terrestrial > Soil > Grasslands...
TTCCCTTGCTTCTTCCTCTGGCGAGACATGCCCGTAAAACGTCATGGTGGTCACCACATTACTATGACCAAGCGCTACCTGGAGAACCTTTTCCGGGCGGGCCACACCATCTTCATAAAGGTCCGCCCGCTTCTGCGTCGCGAATGAGTGGCGCAGCAGGTGGGGCGTGATCCAGATTCCGCAGCTCTCCGAAATTCGTGCGAAGATGTGATTTAATGTGATGGGAAGGAACGGACGACCGTCCCGCGATGAGATCCAGACAAATCCGTGGTCATGCTCCTTACTAATCCCGCACTTCTTCAGAATCTTCTCCCTGTCGTGATCTATCCAGCGTCTCAGGCGCAGAAAGAGCTTGAAGGAGATTCTTACCTGCCGCTCCTTGCCGCCCTTTCCTCTAATAGAGAGTCCGACCCACCTCCACGAAACCCCCTCGGGTAAGCCTTTGGCCTCCGGGATATAGTCCACTTTCCAGAGAATAATCTCTTCTCGCCGCATCCCGGTTTGATAGAGCAGCTTTGCTATCAGCTTGTCCCGCTCATTCTTGATCGAGTTGATCCAAGTCCAAACAGTTTCATGCGGCAGCCATTTGACAATGTTGTTCCTCGAGACCCGCCTGTAAGCTGCGACCGGAATCTCTTTTTCCTGTGTCCTGTTGAGATGGGCCAGAAAGCTGGCGTCGATCGGACGGCTGTACTTAATTTTCTCATACGTCAACGGGTTCTTTTCAATATACCCATAAAGAGTCGCGTACTTAAAGAATCGCCCGGCGGTAAGAATCCGCATCTGAATCGTGCCCCTTGAGACTCTTCTACTTCCTTTGTGCTTCTTCTTGTGAGCACTATCCGTGGTCTCCTGGTGAAGGCGGTAGGAAAACAGGGTGTCGTCATTCGCTTCGCACCACTCGACATCGTTCGCTTCCAAGTACTGAAAAAAATCATACAAGGCGTAGGCATAAGTCCTTATGGTTTTCGGGGACGCCCCCCTTGATATGTGACGGATCCAGGCGTTGGCCGCCGTCACGGGTTTTTCGTTCCGGTCAATTAAAAAAGGAAGCTGGTGCCAATCACTTAGAGGGGTGCGGAAGGTGACACCACGGTTTTGATCTATTCTGCTGTGAATCAATTCCTGAATCTTGGCGTTACTGTTAATTACCTCCTCACTTAGGCCGCAACGCTTTGATCTCTCGGTAACGTCGCCTTGTATCGACTCACCGTCGGCACCGTCGAGCCATAGGGCGAACCTGGCAAGATCAAGGTCTTGGTAGTCGATATCGCTAAACTGAAGGATCATGACAAACCTCGACTTGGGCGGGCGGATGCTATCACTGAACTCCCTGGTAGTAAATGAATTTGTCAGGCGTAGATTCGGCGGGAGTTAATCGGCCCCGTGTCTAGAACATGAACAACACCTGCAAAAGCCGTCCGTAATCTACTGCCTACTCAAAAAATCGCCTGACAAATAGAGAATTCAGAAAGGTGGGGAATTGTATGTGTCAGTCACTAGAATTGACCGAATATAACGTCGAGGAAGAGGACGCCGTGGTGCGCCAAGGAGACTTCGCCGGGGCGAGGGATGGCCCCGCCGCCGATCAGTCCCGCGTCGCTGATCGTGTGGTGTGGTGAGCGGAACGGCCTTTCGGTGACGAGGCCGGCGCGGCCCGTCAGCCCCGCGACCGAGTGAATCTTCGTGAGTTCGAGCGCGGCCTCGAATTCGAGCGGCGGCAGGATCGTCGGCAGGCGCTTCGCGAGCATCGTCTTCCCCGATCCCGGCGGGCCGATGAGGAGGATGTTGTGCGAGCCGGCTGACGCCACTTCGAGCGCGCGCTTGACGGCGTGCTGGCCGCGCACCTCTCGGAAGTCAACGTCGTAGCGCCCGTCGGTCGAGAGGAGTCGCGCCTCGTCCACGCGCAGGGGCTGAGGGCGTGCGCCCTCGCCCTGGAGCGAGAGCGCCGCGATCAACTCGACCGCGCCGCGCAAAGTGGAGACGGCGAACACGTCAACGTCGGCGACGACCGCCGCCTCGGTCGCGTTCTCTTCGGGGAGGATGAGGCTCTTGATTCCCGCCGCGCGCGCACGCAGGGCGACGGGCAGCGCGCCGCGTATGGGGCGGACGCGACCGTCGAGCGAAAGCTCGCCGACCGAGAGCACATCGGTCAGGCCCTCAGAGTCGCCGAGGTCGCCGTTCGCGCCGAGGATGCCGAGCGCGATGGGGAGGTCGAAGCTCGCGCCTTCTTTTCGCACGTCGGCGGGCGCGAGGTTGATGGTCGTCTTGTGGAAGGGGAAGAAGAAGGCGCTGTTGTTGATGGCGGCGCGGATGCGCTCGCGCGACTCGCGGACGGCGAGGTCGGGCAGGCCGACGATTGTGACGGACGAGGGCGAGTCCGCTTCGCCGCGCGCGGGGCTGAGGTCAACTTCGATGTCCACGAGGTCTGCGTCTATGCCGTAAACGGCGGCGGATTGCGCGCGGAAGAGCATGGCCCTGAGGTCTCCCTCTGTAGCGCCGCGGGCGCGCTGTTGACGGGCGCTTGGGTGGGAGCGCCGCTGCCGTGGAAGTCCTGCGGGTTAAGTCTGTGCGGGGATTGCGAGCCGAAAGCGAACGAGCGCGCTTTCGGCTCTCTCAAGTCCGAAGGCGCGCTCGCCTGTGCCGCCCGCGCCCGAACCACGAAGGACGAGCGCGTGTTTCAGTCTCTACTACCGTCGGCGCGACGAGGGCGCGGGCTGCGCCGTCGCGGGGCGGGCCTGCGCCGGGACTTTGATCTGCTGGCCGCGCGCGAGCGGCGCGTCGGGGGTCACGCCGTTCAGTTTCGCGACCTCCTCGACCGAGGCGCTGTAGCGCGCGGCGATCTGCGCGATGGTCTCGCCGCCGCGCGCCGTCACGGTGACGAGGCTACTGCCGGCTGCGCCGCCGCCCGTCGGGCGCTCGTAGGTCTTGAGCGTGCGGACGAAGCCGCCGCCCGCGGGCACGACGAGCGCGCCGCCCTTCGCAAGGTTGACGCCCGCGTTCCACTGCTGCAATTGCGCGGCGCTCACTCCCGCGCGCCCGGCCACCGACTCGAAGCTCTCGCCCGGCGCGGCCTGGACGACTCGCGCGACCTGGTTGCGGCGCTCGACCGGGATGCGCTTCAAAAGGTCAACGATCTGGCGACCGCGCTTCGCCGGCACGCGCACCGTGTAGGCCTCGCCCGGCGGCGTCATGTCGCGGCGCAGCTCCGGGTTGAGGCTGCGGACGTAGTCAACGCTCGTGTCGGAGAGCGAGGCGATCAGGTCGAGGCTCGTCGCCGAGGGCACGCTGATGGTGTCGTAGGCGAGCGGCGACATCCTCTGGACGTTGCGGAAGCCGTACTTCTCAGGACTCTTCGCGATCAGGATCACGGCGAGGATGTTGGGCACGTAGTTGCGCGTCTGCTGCGCGACGTATGGGTAGATGGCCCAGAAGTCGGAGACGCCGGCGCGCCCTATCGCGCGGTCAACGTTGCCCTCGCCCGTGTTGTAGGCGGCCATCGCCAGCTCCCAGTTGTTATAGCGGTCGTGGAGCCACTTCAAATATCTGGCCGAAGCCCTCGTCGCCTTCTCGTAGCTGTTGCGCTCATCAATGTAGGCGGTCTGGCGCAGGCTGAAGCGCGCGCCCGTGCCGGGGATGAACTGCCAGAGGCCGGAGGCCGCCGCCTCCGAGCGCGCGGTCGGACGCCAGGAGCTTTCCACCTGTCCGAGCCAGACGATGTCCTCGGGCACGCCCTCCTCACGGAAAATCTTGCGCGCCATCGCCATGTACTGCCCCGAACGGCGCAGGCCCGTCTCCATCGTCCCGCGACCGCGGCCCTGGTAGTAGTTGACGTAGCCGAGGACGAGCGGGTTGAGCTTGAAGGGGAAGTCGAGCGTATTCTTGACCGACTCGGCGTCGGCGACCTGCTGGTCGGAGACGTGCTTCTCGCTCTCGTTAAGCTCGATCTTACTCAGCTCGTCGAGCGGCGAAGGCTCGAACTTCTGTTCGGTGAAGCCGACCTGCTGCGGCTCGGCCTGCTGGGCGTTGCCGTTCTGCGCGACCTCGACGAATGAAGCGCCGTTCTGCGGCTGCGCGCCCGGCACGTTCTGCGGGACTTCGTAGCGATAGACGCGCTCGACCAATTCGAGGTAGTAGTTCTGGAGCCGCGGGTTCGAGCGCACGTCCATGCCGGATTCGAGCACCGTGTCCACGGCCTCGTCGAACTTCTGGCGCGCGGCCTCGCGCTTGTTGTCCTTGAGGTTCAGCTCACCGAGTTTGAACTTCTCCTCGGCGCGGGCGATGACTGTTTGCACGCGCGGGTCTTCGCGCTCCACGTCGCTGGGCGTGTTACGAAGGTATGATTGCGTGGCGACCTGCGCGCGGAGCGAGGCCGTGGGCGCGACGAGTGCGGCGAGCAGCGCGGCGTTGGCTACAAGGCGGGGGAGGCTCGTGTTCTTCAATCGTTGATCTCCTTTGCGAGAGTAAAGCGAATCCACGATGGCGACCTTTGCCGACAGGTCGCACGAGCGGCATCCACTAAAGAATTATACGGGACGTTTCGTGCCCGCTTCCGAGGACGGCTCTGCGCGAAGGCTTCCCCTGTGGGGAAAGCAGAGCGAGCTAAACCGTCCAGAGGCTATCACACGCCCCGGCGCGTGTCAAACTTGTCAACCCGGCATCTACTTGCAAATAAAAGGCGAAGCGGCCAAAATTTCCTGACTTTTTTGCGCTTCGTCGGGTGAGCTTTTTGATGCCGGACTGCTTCGGCACGTTGCGCCACGCGAAGGCAAAAGGCAAAAGGCAAAAGGGGAAGGCAGGTGTGCTCCCCTTCTTTTGCCTTTTGCCTTTTACTTTTGCCTTACCGAAGGGGCGCGGCGGCCTGCGGCAGTCGCGGCGGGCGCTCGCGGACGGGTGGGGCGGGCTGCGTCGCCTTCTCCTTGAGCGCCTCGCGGAAGACCTCTCGCACGTTCTCGACGAAGACGAACTGCATCTCGCCGAACAGTTCCTTCGGAATCTCGTCCATGTCGCGGCGGTTGAGGTGCGGTAGGATGACTTTGGAGACGCGCGCGCGCCGCGCCGCCAAGACCTTCTCCTTGACCCCGCCGACAGGCAGGACGTTCCCGCGCAAGGTGATCTCGCCCGTCATCGCCACGTCCTTGCGGACGGGGCGCTGCGCGAGCGACGAGACCATCGCCGTCGCCAGAGTGATCCCCGCCGAGGGGCCGTCCTTCGGGATCGCGCCTTCGGGGATGTGGATGTGCATGTCGTAGCGCTCGAAATCCTCTTCGGGGATTTCGAGTTCGCGCGCGCGCGACTTGGCGTAGGAGTATGCGGCTTGGGCCGACTCGCGCATCACCTCGCCGAGTTGCCCCGTCAAGACGAGTTGTCCCTTGCCCTTCATCCGCAGAGCCTCGATGAAAAGCACGTCGCCGCCGACGGCTGTCCAGGCGAGTCCGGTGGCGACGCCGACCTGATCCTTCTTCAGAATCTCTTCAGGGAAGACCTTCGGCGCGCCCAGGTATTCGTGCAGGTTCTTCGGCGTGACGCGAACGGCCTCCGACTTCCCTTCCGCGATGCGGCGCGCGACCTTGCGGCAGACGCGCCCGATCTCGCGCTCCAACTGGCGCAAGCCCGCTTCCTGCGTGTACTGCTGGATGACGGACGAGAGGGCGCGCTTCGAGATGTGCAGGTTCTTCGACGCGATGCCGTTCTCCTCGATCTGCTTCGGGATGAGGTGGCGGCGCGCGATCTCCAGCTTCTCCTCCTCGGTGTAGCCCGCCAGCCTGATGACCTCCATGCGGTCGCGCAGAGCGGGCTGGACGGTGTCGAGGATGTTGGCCGTCGTCATGAACATTGCGTTCGAGAGGTCGAACGTGACGCCGAGGTAGTTGTCGCGGAAACTGTTGTTCTGCTCCGGGTCTAAGACTTCGAGGAGGGCCGACGAGGGGTCGCCGCGGAAGTCCGCGCCGACCTTGTCAATCTCGTCGAGCATGATGAGCGGGTTGTTCGTGCCCGCCTGCTGCAAGGCTTGAATGATTCTTCCGGGCATCGCGCCGACGTAGGTGCGGCGGTGTCCGCGAATCTCGGCCTCGTCGTGCAGGCCGCCCAGAGAGAGGCGGACGAACTTGCGGTCGAGCGCGCGCGCAATCGAGCGGCCCAGAGAAGTCTTGCCGACGCCCGGCGGGCCGACGAGGCAGAGGATGGAGCCTTTCGGCTTCTCCTTGAGCTTGCGGACGGCCAACGACTCGACGATGCGCTCTTTAACTTTCTCAAGTCCGTAGTGGTCTTCGTCGAGAATCTGCTGCGCCTTCACCAAATCAAGATTGTCAACGGACGCCTTCGACCACGGCAGGTCGGTCATGATCTCCATCCAGTTCCGCAGCGTCGCCGTCTCCGCCGCGTCCGGGTGCATGCGCTCAAGTTTTTTTAGTTGCCGGAGCGCTTCTTCTTCGGCGTGCTTGGGCATCGCGGCGGCCTCGATCTTCTCGCGGAACTGCGCGATCTCCTCGGCCAGTTCGTTCCCCTCGCCGAGTTCGGTCTGGATGGCCTTCATCTGCTGGCGCAGGAAGAACTCGCGCTGCGAGCGGTCAATGTCGGCGCGCGCCTGCGTGTTGATCTCCTGCTGGACGGTGAGGACTTCGATCTCCTTGTTGAGCAGGTCGTTCACGCGCCGCAGACGCGTGGTCGTGTCGGCGATGTCGAGCACACTTTGCGCGTCCTCGACTTTGAGTTCGAGGTTCGACGCGGCGAGGTCTGCGAGTCGGCCCGGCTCGTCGAGGCTGGCGACAATCGCCATTACTTCGGGCGAGACGTTCTTGCCGAGGTTCGTCGCGCGCTCCATCGAGGCGCGGACGTTGCGGACGAGCGCCTCGACTTCGAGCGAGCGCTCCGGCGCGGGCGCTTCGGGCAGCGGCGTAAGTTTCACCTTCAGGTACTCGCCCGTGTCCTCGACCGCCTCGACGTGGGCGCGCGACAGCCCCTGGACGAGGATGCGTATGCGCCCGTCGGGGAGCTTGAGCATCCGCATGATGACGGCCACCGTGCCCGTCGTGTAGAGGTCTTCGCCCGCCGGCTCCTCCTTGTCGAGGTCGCGCTGCGAGACGAGCAGGATCATGCGGCTCTCGCCGAGCGCCACGTCCACGGCGCGGATGGACTTCTCGCGCGAGACGAAGAGCGGCACGATCATGAACGGGTAGATGACGATGTCCCTGAGCGGCAGGACGGGCAGCGTCTCCGGTATCTGCAAGTGCTGCTCGCCGCCCTCCACGGCCTCGATTGATTCGGCGATGTTGGAAATCTGCTGGGGCATAACTTGATTCGTAAACCGTGAACCGTCAACCGTGACAAGAAAAAAATCTGGCTTCGTCTTGTCACGGTTTACGGTTGACGGTTTACGGCTTTTCACTTTCCTTTACTTCAATCCTGTGCTCGACGCCGCGCCGGTCTTCGAGCTTCGGCAGTCGGACGGTGAGCAGGCCGTCCTTCAGTTCGGCGGTCGCGCCGTCCTTGCGGATGGGCCAGCGCAGCGGGACGGTGCGCGCGAACTGCCCGAAGCTGCGCTCGGAACATAGATGCGAGATGACGCCGCGCGGTGCGCCCTTGCGCTTGCGTCCGCGCACTTTCAGGTGCTCGTTCGTCAGCACGACCTCGACCTGCTCGGCGCGCACGCCCGGCAGCTCGACCGAGACGGTGACGCACGACTCGGACTCGCACAGGTCAACCGGCGGCAGCCACGCGCCCGCCTCGCCCGCGACCATCTCGGACGCCTCCTGCAACGCCACGAACAGCCGCCCCACGCGCCCGCGCAGCCGCTCCAACTCCGCGCGGTCGAAAATGGTTGCGTGCAGCGTCCGCTTCATAAAAGCCGTAAACCGTGAACCGCAAACCGTGACGAGTTAAGCCGTGAGCCGCGACGCGCGCACCGTGGCGAGAGGTTCCATCTTGTCACGGTTTACGGTTCACGGTTCACCGCCCTCGTCATTTGCGCGCCGTCGCGCCCGACCCGGAGCGCGTGCGGACGAGCGTCTTCAACTCCTTCATGAACTCGGTCACGTCCTCGAACTCCAGATAGACCGACGCGAAGCGGACGTAGGCGACCTTGTCGAGTTCCTTGAGTCGGCGCATGATCATCTCGCCGACCTTCGTGGTGGGCCGCTCGCGCTCCGGCGACTCCTGCACGTACTTCTCGACGGCGTTGACGATGCCATCGAGCTTGGTCGCCGGGATGGGCCGCTTCTCGCAGGCGCGCAGGAGGCCCGCCATCACCTTGTTGCGGTCGAAAGGCTCGCGCCGCCCATCCTTCTTGACGACCATGTAGGGGATTTCGTCAATGCGCTCGTAGGACGTAAAGCGCCGCTCGCAGCGCAGGCACTCGCGGCGGCGGCGGATGGAGTCGCCCTCGCGCGACTCGCGCGAGTCAACGACCTTATCTTCGAGGTAACCGCAGAAGGGGCATTTCATAAGCTTCAGTCTCGAACCGGCCTCAGAGTTGGAATCAATGGATCGGCTTCCGCATGCTTCTCCGCTTCGGCCTCCGCCTCCTTCCTGACGACCAACTCGCGCAGGCGCGCGACGCTGAGGCCGCTGCGCAGGAAGTAGTAGAGTCCGAAAGGTAGAGCCGAGCCGAAGACGACGAGGTTCAGGATGATGGTCGCAGCCGCCGCGTCCTGCCTGTCAACGCCGAAGTAGGTGATCAGGCTGTAGGCCGTCGCCGCGTGGTACGTGCCCGCGCCGCCGCCCGGCGTCGGCACGAGAGAGCCGACGAGCGACCAGCCCAAGACGAAGACCGTCTCGCTCAAGCCGAGCGTCAGCCCGAAGGCGCGCAGCACTATCATGTTCGCCAGCGTGATCGCCGCCCACAGCAGCGCCGTCCACCCGACCACAATCAAAAGCTCGCGCGCGTCCGAGAGCACGCCGAGCGCCTGCGCGGTCTCTCCCAACAGCCCGCCGAAGATTTTTCCGGGCCGCCTGAAGACGCGCGGCATCCCCTCTAATTTCGTATCGAGCCAACGGGTGGCCGACCCGGCGTGCCGCCTGAGCCACGCGAGCGTGGCGAGACCGGCGAGCGTCGCGACGAGTAGGATTAGTCCCCACGTGCGTATGCGCGCCGTGATCTCCTCGCCCACGCCCGGCAGCCGCAGGACGAGCATGTTGGCCGCGAAGAGGACGACGACCGCTGCCGTGTCGAAGAGGCGCTCGACGGCGATGGTGACGAAGGCCGGGCCGGGCCGCACATTGCGGTCGCGCACGGAGAGGAAGGCCGGGCGCAGAACCTCGCCGACGGCCCGCCCGACGAGGAAGATCGCGCCGAAGCCCACGGTCGTCGCGGCGAACGACTCGCGCAGGGAGACGCGCGGCGCGAGCGGCGCGAGCAGCGTCCGCCAGCGGAAGGCGCGGATCAGGTAGGTCAGCCAGACGAGCGCGACCGCCGCGGCGATCAGAGGCCAGTCGGCCCGCCTGATCGCCCCCGACACTTCGGCCCAGTTCAAACTCCGACCGAACCACACCAGGATAAGCCCGGCGAGCAGGCAGAGGACGACGAATTTCAGGTACTTACGCAAACGTCTCAGTTCCGGGGCGAGTCCCCACAGCCCGGCGCAACCTAGGGCGCGCCCGGTCGGTTACCGTCCTTTCTAGTGCTCAGGTTTGACTTCGCGCGCCGAACGACACAAGATGTAGTGTAGCATCGTTAAGCTATAATAGTCACAGCGGGGGAGCAAGGTGCGCACACTCGGCGTCCTCCGCCGAAGGACACACGTTGAAGCCGAGACTTCCGCCGCGTCCGGGCAAGCCCAGGGGGCGGCGGAACTTTCCCCTCCAGGCGGTCGTAATGCCCGTTTGACAATGGGTTGACCACCCACGCGGGTCGCTTCGGGGCCGCGCCGTGGAGGGACTTGGAAGGGGCGCGAGGTGGGAGCAGCGAAGGCGGTGACGGTCGGCGAAGGGGCTGAGCTGGTCAGGAGGTGTCGCGCGGGCGACGGCGCCGCGTGGGAGGAGATCGTCTCGACCTACTCCCGGCGCATCTACAACCTGGCCTACCGCTTCACCTCGCGCGCCGACGCCGCCGAGGACTTGACGCAGGAAGTCTTCGTCCGCGTCTATCGCTCGCTCGAACAGTATGACCCGAAGCAGGGCGACTTGCAGAACTGGCTGATGCGCCTTGCCCGTAATTTGATAATTGACGACTACCGGCGACGCCAGCGCGCGCCGCAGGACACGCACGCCGAGGACATCGAGGGCCACACGTACCACCTGCGCGCCGCCGGCAACACGCCGCAGCGCGAGCTTGAGCGGCGCGAGCTGGGCGAGCAGGTGCAGGCCGGGATTGATCGGCTTCCGCCAGACCTTCGCACCTGCGTCATCCTCCGCGACATAGAGGAGTTGAGCTATCAGGAGATCGTTGACCTCCTGAAGATTCCCGAAGGGACGGTCAAGTCGAGGATCAACCGCGGGCGCATCGAGCTTGCGAAGATTCTGCGACGCATGAGAGTCGTCGCGATGAGCGACGTTTGATAAGAGCGGACGTTCGGCGGGCGACCTCGTTCCGTTTGGGTGAGCGGGCGGGGTCGTCGGAGACGAAAACCAAGGAGTGGAAGGGGTGGAGCGAATTTAGATGCTTTGCGCAGAGTTTGAAGATCGTCTGACGGATTACCTCGACGGGGCGCTCGAAGGCGAGGCGCAACGCGCCTGCGCCGAGCACGCCCTGCGCTGTCCGGTCTGCCACGACCTTTTGAACGAAGTCCGAAACGCCGTCGTCGAGTGCCGCGCCTCCGCGCCGCCCCAGCCTTCGCTCGGGCTTGAGGCGCGCATCCTTTTGAAGACCGCGCCGGAGACCTCGATGTCGTGCGAGGAGTTCGAGGAGCACCTGACCGACTACCTCGACGGCTTCCTGCCTGCACCCCTCTATCACCGCTGGGAGCGCCATGCCGTGCTCTGCGAACGCTGCTCCGACCTGCCCGGCCAGGTCGTCCGAGCCATCGGCGCTTGCTACTCCTACATCAGCGAAGAACGTCTCATGCCCGCGGGCCTGCACGAGCGGATACTTCAGGCGACGCTCGGCACGACCGAGGCCGAGCGGGTTCGCGCGCCCGTCGGCGCGCGCGTCGCCGAGTGGCTGCGCGGCTGGCTCGACGCGCTCGTCACGCCGCAGCTCGCAACGGTCGCCACGATGCTCCTACTGGCCGTGCTCGTCGGCACGAGCACGCTCTCGCCCGACGGCTCGATCAGCGGCATGTACAACGCCAGCCTGCGCCTGGCCGCGCGGACTTACTCCTACAGCGCGAGCCACGCCGACGAGTTGAAGCGCGCCACCACGGGCCTCGTCGCCGCGCCGTCGCCGCAGGGCGCGAATGATTCCAAGTCACAGCAGAGTCCGAACGGCGGCGGACAGCCGGAGCAGAAGAACCACTGAAGTGCCGGCAGAGTCGCTGACTGGAAAGCAGTGAAGCAGTAACGTAAAAGTTGGGAAGTCGGTGAGCGGGGGCGAAGAAGTTGGCAGCAGGTCTGATGAGTTGTGCGTACCACCTGACGAACCGCGCGGTCGTGCAGTGCAGCCGCTGCGGCCGCCCCTTGTGCCCCGCGTGCGACCACCGCATACGCGGCTTCCCCTACTGCCAGGACTGCATCGTCACGGGCGTCGAGCAGCTTCAGCAGCAGCAGACGCGCCCCGGCCCTTCGCAGTTCGTCCGGCGTAAGACCTCTGCGTTCGTGGCGCTCCTGCTCTCGTTCGTCTGTCCCGGCCTCGGCGCGGCCTACAACGGCCAGACCTCGAAGGCCCTCGTCCACTTCACCATCTTCGCGAGCTTCTTCCAGATGGCGACCGTCACGGACGGCACGGCCTTCTTCGTCCTCGGCGTCGTCGGCACGTGGCTCTTCGCGGCGGTGGACGCCGTCCGCACGGCGCAGGTCATCCGCGCCGGCTTCGCGCCCGACGCCGAGCAGGACGCCATCGCGCGCCGGCTCTACGGCAACCCGCTCGCGTGGGCCGTGACGATGATCACGCTCGGCACGGTCTTCCTGCTCCACACGCTCTTCAACGTGCAACTGCCCGTTCGCGAATTCCTGCCCGTCGTGCTCGTCCTGCTCGGCGCGTACATGCTCTTCGACTGGCAGCGCACGCGCCGCAAGCGCGAGGTCTTGAACTTCGACTCCTTCGCACGCCCCCCGTCGGTCGTCGGCGGCGTGACGGGGTCGCTGCCGGGCGAGATGACGAGGTTCGGGACGGGCGAGTTGGTGACGCAGGTCTCGGCGCGCGAGACGAGCGGCGTGTGGCCGACCGAGCCGCGCCTCTGAAGCGCGGCGGGAGATGGCGACCGGCGGGGAGGGCGTGGTCGCGTTGAGTGAATTTTGTTAAGATGGGCCGCGGCGGGCGCTGGGGCCGTTCGGGTTTCGCTTTCAAACCGGGGAAGGAGATTTACGAGATGTCAGCTTTTATGAAAGTGGCCGGCAGGTTCGGCGGCATCCTGGCGCTCATCGCGCTGCTCATCGTCCTGGTCAAGCAGCTCATCGCGCTCGTCGGCTTCATCATGTTCGCCGTCAAGGCCCTCATCATCATCGCCTTCATCGGGCTGATGCTGCTCATCGTCATCACGTTCCTGAGCGCGCGCCGCAACCGCCGTCGCGAGTCCGAAGAGATTTAGTCGCCCTCGCCCGAACGAGTCCTCCTGCTTGCGCCCGCCGACCGACGCCGGACGAAGGCCCCGGTCGGCGGGCGTCTTTTTGCCTGTTGCCTCCTCATCGCCCGCGGCCAAAATCTCAGGCCCGACTGCCGGTTGCAATCCCTAACCCCGTGTGATAGGTTCAGGCCCCTTGTGCAGCCCCAAAGTCAGTTCGGCCGTCATGGCTGTATCATAAATGTCGGGCCTCGGCAGCACCTTCAGGAAGGGTCTCGCAACTAAGAACCCGGTAAACCAATAGCTTCCGCACTCGTCGCCTTCTTTCGGCAGACAGTGCCTTTCGCGCTCATCCGCGTGCTTACTCCACATGTACGCCGCGCGGACAAAGCGCCCAAGGAGCACACTCCGATGAGTAAAGACGAGCGTTTATACGCTTTCATCGTTTCCCGAACCTCGCGTTCACGCTCTTCCATCCGCCGCTTCTCCGTCCACAAGCGTTGGGTCAAAGCTTCGGCCCTCGCGGCGGCGCTCGTCTTCTGCGCCGCCGCCTACGGCGTTTACGGACTGACGCAGCAGGCCGTGCGCGCGCGCATCGAGGAGGAGAACAACCGCCTGCGCATCGAGAACGAGCGCCAGCGCCAGAAGCTCCAGAAGCTCGAAAACCGCGTGGACGCAATCGAGGACGCCTCGCGCCGCCTGTCCGAGATGTCGGGCACCTCGCACGAGGAGGAGGGCACGAGCACGCATGGCGCGGGCGGCCCCGCCCTGCGGCTCGACGACGCGGGCATCGCGAACGTCGAGGCGCGCGCCGCGCGCCTCGAAGAGAATTTAAGGACATGTGAGGCCGCGTTGCGCGAGCGCGTGCCTTCGATCTGGCCCGTCGAGGGTGAGATGACCGACGGCTTCGGCGTCCGCGGCAACCCGTTCGGCGGAGGCTCCGCAGAATTTCATCCGGGGCAGGACATCGCCGCCCCGCGCGGCACGTCGGTCGTCGCGGCGGCGGACGGCACGGTCGTGCAGGCGGGCTGGCAGAACGGCTACGGCCAGGAGGTTGTCGTTGACCACGGCCACGGCCTGACGACGCGCTACGGTCACCTGTCGAAGATCGAAGTCGCCGCGGGCCAGAGCATCAGGCGGGGCGAAGAGCTGGGGCAGGTCGGCTCGACGGGCCGCTCGACGGGGCCGCACCTCCACTACGAGGTGCGTATTGACGACGTGGCCGTCAGCCCGCTCCACTACCTGCCCGCGCGCTAAAGGTTTCGGACCCAGCCGCCGCGGCGAGTTCTCCGGGCGGACGCGTTGATTTTTGTGCTTGACACCTCCGGTCGCTATCGCTTAGTATGCGCCGTCGTTTCAAGCCGCGGGCGGTTTAAAGCTGTACCCGCGTTAGACTTGCAAGCATTAGCAATGAAGTTGCAGTGGTTCTGTCCCTAGTCCGCGCAGCGATGAGCCGACGATGACTCGAACGTCGAAGGCCGTCGGGCGCGGGCTTTTTTTCTGTAGTGGAGTTTTTGGGGCGTGCTCCTCGCAAGGGGGCGCGCGCCGGCTCGCTGAAGATCAACCTTGCGGGCGGGGCGAGAAGTTTTTTCGGCCCACCCTTTTTCCGAATCGTTAGGAGGATTCGTCAGCTATGTCCAGAATTACCGGTAAGGTCAAGTGGTTCAACAACGCGAAGGGCTATGGCTTCATCGAGCAGCCCGGCTCTTCCGACATCTTCGTTCACTACTCGGCCATCCAGGGCGACGGCTTCAAGACCCTCGAAGAGGGGCAGACCGTCGAGTTCGAGGTCACGCAGGGGCCGAAGGGGCCGCAGGCCGAGAAAGTGATCAAGATGTAATCTCCCCAACTTCAGCTTTCGTCGAAGGCCACTGACCGCTTCCGGTCTTCCTAAAGAGCCGGCAAGCGCACCACGAAGCAAGGCACTCAAGAAAGCAAGTAGGCAGTAAGCCGAAAGGCAGTAGGCAGTCAGAACGTCCGCACGTCTTGACTGCCTACTGCCTTTCGGCTTACTGCCTACTTTTTACTTGTCAGCCTTCGCCTTGAACTGGACGCGACCGTCACGGACGGCGACGGAGAAGTGGACGCGCTCGCAGCCGGCGCGCTCTTTGAGCGCCTCGGACTTCTCGGCGACCATCCGGTGGAAGCGCGCGAAGGAGAGGTCGTCGGTCGGCTCGCCGCAGTTCCTCTTGGCCTCGACGAGCGCTTCGTAGAGGCTCCTCACGGTCGCAACGTCGGAGCGCGCGTCGGCGCAGACGAAGTTGCCGGGCGCGGCCTCCCGCACGCCCGCCGCGGCGTGCGCGTGCAGCCGCGCGGGGGCGTGGCCGTGCCCCTCCTCGCGCTCCTGCATCGTCCGCCGCCAGAGTTGCAGGAAGGACGTGTAGCGCGCGACGAGCGAGTTGTAGAGGTAGCGCTGCGCGTAGCTGAGCGTGCGCTCGTCGGCGAGCCGCTTGATGATGGTCTCGACGCGCCCCTTCGTGTCGTAGGGCGGTCGCTTAGCCGCCCCGTTGAAGTAGATATCGAACTCGACCTTGAGCCGGCGGAGGTCGTCTTCGAGGCGGACGAGTTGTTCTTCGGGCGTCGGCTGCGCGTCGCGCTGGAGAACCTTCTTCGAGCTCTTCTCCCGCTCCCGCGCGCGCCGCGCATACTGGTTCTCACGAATCGGCACTGCCGTCACTCCTCCTCAGCCGCACTCGCGCGGCACTCACTTTCGAGCATAGGTTTTCGACGCCGGAGTGTCAACAAGTTTAAGGATGAAGGCGGAAGGATGAAGGATGAAAGCATGACTACCAAGCTTCTGCCTTCACTTCATCCTTCCGCCTGCATCCTTTCACTGCGGCGGCCACTGGATGACCTTGCCGCGCGCGGGCGTGGCGGAGGGCTGCGGGGCCGGGGGCGGCTGAGTCTGCCTCGCGGGCGGCGCGGACTGTGACTCCGAGCCGGGCGTCCGCGCGTCCCGGCCCGAAGCGTCGGAGCGCGCGTTAGCGTCCCGGCCCGCGTCGTCACGACTCCCCACGGGCTGAGCGCCGGAGGCCGCGTCGCGCGCGACGGCGTCGTTCCGACGCTTCGACCTCGAAGCGTCTTCGGGCGACGGCTGCGGGCCACTCTCCGAGATGACTGTGGGCACGGACGGCAGGCCCGCCTGTCCCGGACTCGACGCGCCCGGCGCGACGTAGTAGGGCTGGCCCGCTTGTGTAGGCGCGAGGTAGGTCGCCCCCGGCATGCCGGGACTGGGCGCGCCGCCCTGCGCGTCGGGCGTGCCCTGCGCGGCGGGCGCGCTCGGCGCGGGCGCGGGCGGTTGCGCGGCGGTCTGCGGCGCGGGACTCGGCGAGACTTGCGCGGGCCGTGAGTTTTCGTTCGGCGTCTTGCCGCCGCGCCAGACGGCGTAGGCCGCCACGCCGAAGGCGAGCACGAGCAGCACCGTCCCGACCGACGCCTGCCAAGAGCGCAAAAAATCTCCGAGGCGAAAAACTGAAGACGAAGGGTGCGCGGGCACTTGGCCGCCGCGCCGCACGGAAACATTCGCCGCACGATCAACTGCGTCGGCGGAATCCCTCGCAGCCGCGCTCGCGGAGTCCGTCGCCCCGCCCGCGGAGTTCGTTGTCGCTCCGTCCACGGAGTTTGCAGCCGTCCCGCCCGCGGCGAAAGTGTTTGCGGCTGTGACGCTCGTTCCGACTTCGCCGCCCCCGCTCGCCACGGCCACGCGCGCGCCTAACGCTCTCCCCTTCCCCGCGGCGCTTCTTTCACCGACCACTGCATCCGCCGCGGCGGTCTGCCGCGCCTTCGCGCTGGCGCGCGGTCGCGCGGCTTCGGCGCTCCTCAGCAGCGCGGCAATCTCCACGAAGCCGCGCGCGGCGGCCCAACTTTCCGGCGTCGTGCCGAGGCGCGTCCGCGCGCGGGCGTCCGCGCCGTAGGTGAGGAGGAGGCGCACGACGCGTTCGTGTCCGAAGAAGACGGCGAGGAGGAGCGGCGTGAAGCCATCGTCGCGGCGCGCGCAGGCGTCCGCGCCCGCGTCCAGGAGCGCGCGCGCAACGTCTTCGTAACCCGAAGCCGCGGCGCGCATCAGAGGCGTCTCGCCGCCGCGCGTCGGCGCGTCGGGGCGCGCGCCCGTGTCGAGCAGCGCCTCGACGCGGCCCGCGTCGCCCGCCGCCGCCGCGTCCGTCAACTCGCGCGCGCGGCTGTTCGTGCTGGTCGGAAGTGAGTTCGGCATTTCGATTTCTCTTCGGGGCGGCCCGCGGCGTAGAATGTCCGACGCCGGAAGGCTCTCGGTAAAACTTACCACCGACGCACGGTCTCTGACTACCTGCTCGCGCAAGATGCCCGACCGACTCTTGACCGAACGACTGCGCGCACTACCTTCGGTTGACGCGCTGCTGCGCACGCCCGAAGCGCTCGCCTTGCGCGCGCGGCTCGGCGCTGAGCGCCTGACGACGCTCGCGCGCGAGGTGGCGGACGAGCTACGCGGCGAGCTGCGCACGCGCGACGGCGATGGGACGAAATTCACCGCCGACGAAGAAGAGGGGTCGTCGAACGAGAAAGAGAGCGTGCCGACGAACGAGGAAGAAAGCGCGCTGTCGAAGGACGGCTTCACGCGAGAGGCGCTGCTCGCCGAAGGCGCGCGCCGCCTCTCTCTGGCCGCCGAGCGCGAGGCCGCCGGCGGCCTGCGCCGCGTCGTCAACGCGACGGGCGTCATTCTCCACACGAACCTGGGACGCGCGCCTCTGTCCGACGCCGCGCGCCGCGCCGTCGCCTTGGAGGCCGCGGGCTACTGCACGCTCGAATACGACACCGAGACCGGTGCGCGCGGGCGGCGCGGCGCGCGCGCCGACGCTCTGCTCGCGGAACTGACCGGCGCTGAGGACGCGCTCGTCGTCAACAACTGCGCCGCCGCCGCGCTGCTCGTGCTCGCGTCGCTGGCGCGCGACGGCGAGACTGTGGTCTCGCGCGGCGAGTTGGTCGAGATCGGCGGCGACTTCCGCGTGCCCGACGTGATGGCGCAGTCCGGCACGACGATGGTCGAGGTCGGCACGACCAACCGCACGCGGCTCTCCGACTACGAGCGCGCGATCACGGAGCGCACGCGCCTCGTCCTTCGCGTCCACCCGTCGAACTACCGCATCGTCGGCTTCACGTCCGCGCCGACGCTCTCGGAACTCGCGCGCCTCGCGCACGAGCGAAACCTGCTTCTCTACGAAGACGCGGGATCGGGCGCGCTCCTCGACCTCGCACCCTTCGGCCTCGCGGGCGAGCCGGTCATCCGCGAATCCGTCGCGCAGGGCGCGGACGCGGTCACGTTCAGCGGCGACAAGCTGCTCGGCGCGGCGCAGGCCGGACTCGTCGTCGGGCGGCGCGAAGTGGTCGAGCGCCTGCGGCGACACCCGCTCTACCGCGCGCTCCGGGCGGACAAGCTCGCGCTGGCCGCGCTCGAAGCGACGCTCAACTCTTACCGGCGCGGCGAGGCGGCGCGCGAGGTTCCCGTGCTCCGCATGCTCGCCGCGACGCGCGGCGAGATCGAGCGGCGAGTCCGCGCCTTCAGTCGCCGCCTGCGCCCGCGCCTCGGCGGGGGCGCTCTCACTTTCGAGATCACCGCCGGAGAGTCGGCCATCGGCGGCGGCTCCGCGCCGACCACGCACCCGCCGACCGCGCTCCTCGCGCTCACGCACGCCGCGCTCACGGCCTCCGCGCTCGAAGAGAGACTGCGCCGCGCCGCGCCGCCCGTCATCGCGCGCATACTCGACGACCGTGTCGTCATTGACCTGCGCACCGTCTCGGAAGCCGAGGAGGGTGAGCTGCTCGACGCGCTCGCGTCCGCCGCGTCAGATTGAGCGGCTAAAAAACATTCCTTGTCCGCCCGGCGGCTCACGTTGTAAGATGATTCTGGTGCCGGTCTCTTGAACGCCTGCGCCGGTCTTCGGCAGACCTACCTTAATAACTTGCCTTCTCGAAAGCCTTGAAGAGTCCCGTTTCGTTTTCTTTCAAGTCGGTCTCCGCCTCGGTCGCGCTGTCGCTCGGCGTCTCGGCGCTGGTCGCGGCGGCGTGGGGCGCGGGCGTGTTGGCGTCGCCCGCGGCGCTGTTTTTGTTCGACGACCCGGCCACGCCGAGCGTGCCGCCGCAGGCGTGGGTGGTTCTGCTGCTGATCGCGGCGGCGGGCGTGGGCGGCGGGTTCGCGCTGGAGCGCCTGGGGGCGCGCAACGCTTTGCGCCTCGTCGCGCTCGCACTCATCGTGCTGTGCGTCGCGAGCCTCGCGGCGTCGCGCTTCCTGCACCTCGACATCGTGTTCGCGCCGATGATGTTCGCCGGCTCCGGCTCGTTGGCCGCGGCGCAGGCGCGACGCCTTTGGACGATTGACCGCCTGCTCACGACGAACGTCGAGCGCATCGCCGTCCAGCCGTCGGCGCTTGAGGGGCGCGGGGCGAGCGCGCGCCTGTCGAGCGGGCTGAAGCTCCTCGACACGGTGCTCCCGCTCGAAGAGGCCGTGATCTTCCGGCTCGACGAGGCGGGCCTGCCCGTGCAGGCGGCCCGGCTGCGGCAGGCTGCGGGCGTCGGCGCGGCGGGCGACCGCAACTTCGCCTGGCGCGAGGGCGTCGTCATGTGCGAGCGCGCCATGAACGGGGGCGAGATGATCGTGCAGGCGGGCGCGGAGGTCGCGGGCGTCTCGCGCTCGTCGGTCGCGGTGCCGCTCGGACACGACGGGCAGCGTGTGGGCGCGCTGCTGCTGCGCCTGCGCGGGCGCTTCGACGAGTCGGACGGGCCGCTCCTGAAGACGGTGAGCGCGCAGTTCGCGCGCAACCTCCAGCGCGACGACGCGCGCTCGCTCGGCGTGCCGGAGGCTCGCTCGACTTTCTTCTCCTCGCGCGCCGCCCGGCAGCGCCTGGAAGCCTTCGGCGTGGTGAGCGGCTTGCTGACCGAGCAGGCGTTTGCGGGACTCGTGCTCTCGGAGGCTTCGGACGCGCACGCCGTCGCCTACCTCGACGGCACGCTCGCCTACGTCAACCCGCGCATGCTCGAAGCGGCGCGCGTGACGGCGCGCGAGTGCCGCGCGCTCGACCTCTTCCAGTTGTTAGAGCGCTTCCGCACGGGCGTCTTCGACGAGCCTTCCATCGCCGTCCGCCGCGTGCTCCAGACGGGCCAAGCCTACGAGCGCGAGCTGACGTTCCTCGACCACAGCCAGACGCTCGCGCTACGCATCGCGCTCGTCATCGAGGCGGCTGGGGGCGACCGGACGGAGCATGCCGAAAGAAACGGGCACGCGCCGCCGCCGCTCTGCCTCGCCGTCACCGTGCGCGACGTGACGCGCCTGAAGGAGCTGGACAAGCTCAAGAGCGACATGCTGTCGCTGATGTCGCACGAGCTGCGCACGCCGATCACCTCCATCAACGGCTTCGCCGAACTCCTGATGGCCGACGAGCGCATCCCGGCGGACGCGCGCGAGTTCCTCTCCATCATCAACGGCGAGTCGCAACGCGTGGCGCGGATGCTCTCGACTTTCCTCTCCGTCGCCCGGCTCGAACAGAAAGACCGGCAGGAGGTTCTGATGGCCCCGCTCATGCTCGACGACGTGGTGCGCGAGACCATCGGCAACTTCCAGACAGCCGCGCGTCGCAAGCGCATCCGGCTCGCCGAGCGCGACGGCCAGAAGCTCCCGCCCGTCGCGGCAGACCGCGGCCTCATCATGCAGGCGGTCGCCAACCTCGTTGACAACGCCATCAAGTACAGCCCCGAACGGACGACCGTCACGCTCTCGACCGCGCTCGAAGCCGACGCCGTGCGCCTCACCGTGGAAGACCGCGGCTACGGCATCCCTTCGGAAGACCAGGATCGCGTCTGGGAGAAGTTCTACCGTGTCTCGCGCGACGGGCGGATTAAAGAAGAAGAGTCCACGGGCCTCGGCCTCTCCTTCGTCCGCGAGGTCGTCGAGCGGCACGGCGGCCAGGTCTCTCTCGAATCCGAGGTCGGCCACGGCTCGAAGTTCAGCTTCACGCTTCCCAGACTGTAAAAGCCGTGAACCGTGAACCGTGACAAGATAAAACCCGTTCTTTCTTGTCACGGTTCACGGTTCACGGTTCACGGCTTTTTGTTGATCGTGCCGCGACAGTCGGGCGACTTGCAGCGGCAGCGGTAGTCGTCCGGGTGGTGCGTGCTGATGTAGTCGCAGGTGATCTCTTCGCCGGGGTGTATGTCGCGCAGGGCCATGAAGAGGAGGTGGCCGCGCGTGACCCTCATGTAGCAGTTAGGGCGGCAGGAGTGGTTGATGTAGTGCGTGCCGTTGCCGCCGCGCGCGCCGTCGAGGTGCCACTGGTAGTTGATGGGGCAGATGCGGTGCTTGCGGCTCGTCTTCACGCGACGCGCCACCTCGCGGCGCGAGATCAGCTCGCCCGCGTACTCGGCGATCTTCTTCCCCTTCGGGAAGAGGCGTGTGGCGAAACAGCCCTTGCCGTCAATCGGCGACTTCTGAATGGCTAGGCCGGGCACGAGTTTCATAAAAGTAGTCAGCAATCAGCGGTCAGCTTTCAGCTTTAATCCGTCCGGGGAGGGCCAACTTTAACTCTTAACGCGCGACAGGCGAAAGAGAAAAGCTGAACGCTGAGTGCCGGCCGCCGAAGGCTATTTCAGGCGGAAGCTGCGGGCGATGGCGTCGGTCTGGTTCTGTATGCGCCCGAGCTTGTCGCGCGTGCCCGTGAAGTGGAGCACGTAAACCGTCCGCGGGTCGGCCTGGAGGTAGTAGACGCGCCCGGCCATCGGCTTGCCGCCGCTCGTGTACTCGTAGCCGGTGACGATGCCGTTGAGGCGACCGGCGAAGCGCTCCTCCTTGCCGCTGGCGACGAAGCCGGGCAGGAACCGAAACTTCGTGTCCTGCTCGCCGCGCGCGAAGTTCGACAGGCTCGCGCCGCCGTCAACGACCTCCTTGCGGACTCTCAGGTAGCCGTCCGAGCGGTCGCCGTTGATGAACTCCGTGTGCTCGTGGACGCCGTCCGTGCGCGGCACGGCCTTCCAGGTTTGCGAGGGCAGCTCGACGGCGTAGCTGTCCGTCTCGCTCGTGTAAGACTCCTGCGCGGCGGCAGCCGCGACCGAGGAGAGCGCGAGGACGAAGGTCGCGAGCAGTTTCGTGCGTCTCATGCTTCGTGTAACTCCTTTGCCTCGGCGGCCCGCGACGGGCGGCTTCGGCGGTAAAACTTTCGCGGGTCTGAACTCGTTCAGATGTCCGCGCAGCCGCGCGGTGTTGCCCGGCGCGGCCCGGAAGGGAGGGCGTGCGCTGCCACACTACTTGCCGCCGCGCAGCTTGCTGATAGTGGCACGCACCTGCTCGGCGTCGGGCGCTTTGGGCGACTGCTTGAGGTACAGCTCAAGCTCTTCCGCCGCCTTCTTGTTCTCGTGCAGTGACCAGTAGATGCCGCCCAGGTAATAGTGCGCGCGGCCCGCGGGGTCGCCGCCCAGCTTGATCGCCTGCTGAAACTCCTTCTCTGCCTCCGCGAGCTTTGTCTGGGCCTCGTTCGGGTCTGCGCCCCTCTGCCGCATCACGGCGACGCCGAGATAGACGTGCAACTGCGCGCTCTGGCCCATCCTCTTGGCCGCGCGGCGGAACTGCTTCTCGGCCTCGGCGTAGTCCTTCTTCTCCAGGAGCGCGAGGCCATAGTTCATCTGAACCTGCGGGTCGTCGGGCACGGCCTTCTCCGCCGTCTTGAACTCCTCGACGGCCTTGTCCACCTGGCCCGACTTGAGATAGAGCATGCCCAGTTCGCCGTGGGCGAGGCCGAACTGCGGGTACTGCGCGACGGCCTCGGCGAGGAGCGACGCGGCCTTGGCGTTGTCGTTCTTGCGCTCGGCGTCGAGCGCCTTGGTGAAGAGGTCGAGCGCGGGCTTCGGCACGCCGGCGAGGGCGGGGTTCGCCTCCGGCTTCAGCCTGAGATAGACGGGGACGTTGTAGATGGGCTTTTCGCCCTCGACGAAGACCGACTCGCGCGCGGTCTCGTACTCGTTGCCCGCGTCTACGACGAGGTCGTAAGGCCCCGGCTCGAGGCCGTTGAAGGTGAAGTTGCCGTCGTCGTCGGCGACCGCCGTGTGCGTGCCGCCGTTCGTGCTGCTGAGCGTGATGCGGACGCGCGTGCCTGGAAGGTGTCCGAGCGGGCTGACGACGTGGCCCTGGATCGCGCTCCTGTCGCCTGTGCCCGTAACGTCGCCGCGGTTCGCGCCGATGGCCTGCGCGCGCGCGCCTGCACACGCCGCCGCGACGAACAGCGCGGAAAGAAGCGTCAGGGAGAAGAGGGCCGGCAGGTTGCGGGCCTGCCTGCGAAGTGAAGAAGGGAACATCTCGGTTTACTCCTCGGTCGTTTGAAGAAATGGGACGAGTCGGGTGTCGGAATTTATTGCGCGCCGCCGTCGAGCGCGGCACGCTGCGCGGCGAAAATCGTTTCCAGCCCGCGGCGCGCGAGCGCGAGCAACTCTTCCATCTGGTCGTGCGAGAAGGGCTGTCCTTCAGCCGTGCCTTGCAGCTCGACGAAGCGCCCGTCGCCCGTGCAGACGACGTTCATGTCAACCTCGGCCCGCGAGTCTTCGTCGTACTTGAGGTCTAAGAGCGCCGCGCCCGCGACTATCCCGACGCTGACGGCGGCCACCTCGCCCCTGACGGGAACGGCGGGGAGCCTATTTTCCTTGACGAGGCGGCGGCAGGCAAGCACGAGCGCGACGTAAGCGCCCGTGATCGAGGCCGTGCGGGTGCCTCCGTCGGCCTGGAGCACGTCGCAGTCGAGGGTGATCGTGCGCTCGCCCATGCGCGAGAGGTTCGTGACGGCGCGAAGGCTGCGACCGATGAGACGCTGAATCTCGTGCGTCCTGCCGGAAGGGCCGCCGCGACCGGTCTCGCGCTGCGTGCGCTGCTGCGTGGCGCGCGGCAGCATCGAGTATTCGGCGGTGAGCCAGCCCTGGCCGGTGTTGCGTCGGAAGGGCGGCACGCGGTCTTCGAGCGTGGCGGTGCAGACGACGCGCGTGCGCCCCATCTCGATGAGGGCCGAGCCTTCGGCGTAGGGCATGAAGCCGGGCGTGATGCGCACCTCGCGCAACTCTTCGGGTCGGCGACCGTCGGTGCGCGCCGGCGTCTCGCTAGCGGATTTGAAGCTCATCGTGCCCCCAGACCTCCACGGCCTCAAGGCGGCGCGGCGCGCTGCCGAGGAAGCGCTCGGCGACGTGCGCGAAGCGCTCCGCCGCGTCCGTCACGTAAAAGTGATCCAGATCATCGCACAAAAAGCGCTCGCGCGCACCGGCCTCTCTCAGGTCGCGCAACTCCTGCGTCGCCGTGCGCCGCAAGCCTTCCTTGTCAATTAAATCCTCCACGACCTCCGCCGCCGCCTCGCCCGAATCAATCAGACGGACGCCTCCGCCGACCGCCTCCTGAATCACACGCCGCAGGATCGGATAGTGCGTACAGCCCAGGACGAGCGCGCTCACTTCACGCTCGCGCAAATCTCTCAGGTACTCTTCCGAGACCGCGCGCGCCACTTCCGTCTCCGCCCATCCTTCTTCCGCGAGCGGCACGAAGAGCGGGCACGCGCGCTCCGTCACTTCGACGCCGGGCGCGAGTCCCTTGATCGCCTCTCGGTAAGCGCCGCTCTTGATGGTTGACTCCGTGGCGATGACGCCGACTCGGCCCGCCGCCTCGGCCCCGCGCACGGCGGCGCGCGCGCCCGGCCCGATCATGCCGACGACGGGGACGCCGACGCTCTTGCGAATCGCCGGGAGCGCCAGCGCCGAGGCCGTGTTGCACGCGACGACCAGAAGCTTGATGCCACGGGCTTCGAGGAAGCGCGCATTCTCAATCGCGTAGCGCTCGACCGTCGAGAGCGACTTCGTCCCGTAGGGCACGCGCGCCGTGTCGCCCAGATAGACGTAGCGCTCCGACGGCAGGCGCTCGTGCAGCGCGCGATAGACCGTCAGGCCGCCGACGCCGCTATCGAAGATTCCGATGGGAAGGTTGCGGTTCAAGTCTTCTCAGAAAGCCGCCCGCCGGTGAGCCGGGCGCGAACAAAAAGGCAACCGGTCTGAAGAAGCGATGTTAGCACACCGCCCGCCAAACCGGCTGCCCTCTTTCATGACCGCCGACCGCGAAATGGAGGTGCCGAGAATCGAACTCGGGTCCAAAGGCCGACGCCGAAGGAACCTACATGCTTAGCCGCTTCTCCTCTGCCGGTCTCGCCCCGGCGCGTTCGCCGCCGGCGGGTAAGTGAAGCGTCGAAGACCCCGCCGCCGCCTAGCCCAGTTTTTTCTCGCCCGCTTTACCTGAGCACATAAAGCAGGCCAGCTCAACTAAGTCACGCCTCGCTCCGCTTCGCTTGAGCAACTCGCGGCGAGACGCTCGCTATCTGCCTAAGATAACTTAGGCCGCGAGAGCTAACTCGTTAGAGTTCGCAGTTGTTTTTTCTACACTTTTTAACGGGCCGCATAGAACGCCCGGCATGCATCCGTCCGACGATCCAGGCCCCTGTCGAGACCTTTCACCCCCGTCTTGTTTCGTGCACCACTTTAGATGCACGCGCCGGATTATAGATGCCGCCGCCGCCGCCCGGCAAGGCATCGTGGTGACGCCCGCTGCCTCCGACCCTCTCGCCCGTCACAGACGCGACGCCGGCGCGTTTTACATTCGGCTTGTTCCGAATCGGCGGCCCGCTCGCGCGCGGCGGACGTTGACTACGCGACCGACGACGAGAGCGTGCCGGGCGTGTCCGTGCCCTGCTCCGCGACCACGGGCCTGGCGCTCGACCGCTGCGACTTCACGAAGGCTCTGGGCACGCTCCATTTCGCCGCCGACGAGGGCGAG
>Ga0209577_10001240_pt1 | contig 25398 bp, 24 predicted proteins | sample GraSoiAngelo_109_FD_185874 | JGI IMG/M metagenome (GOLD analysis project Ga0209577, IMG submission 185874) | Grasslands soil microbial communities from the Angelo Coastal Reserve, California, USA - 14_0903_12_20cm (SPAdes) (version 2) | ecosystem: Environmental > Terrestrial > Soil > Grasslands...
GGCGGGATCGGCCGCAAACCACACTGGCGTCTTCACGCCATCGCCACTTTTCTTGAAGGTCTCGAGATTCAAATACTTGTGCCCGGCAAATCCCGCAAAGCCCATCGCGTCGCTCCCGTCCACGTGTCAGTTCGCAGCAGCCATTCGATGCGCGCCATTCCGCCGGAGTCGGCATGAGTTTGCCTCCGAACCTGCTGGAGGTCACTGATTACTTCACTATCGAGGGGCAGGAGGCGGTCTCCGAGAGGATGTTGGGGCTAGCCGATCTGGTGTTCGCCAGTCCCGATTACTTTCGCGCATTGGGTGTTCCACTGGTTAAAGGCCGGTACTTCACCGCTGCGAATCGCGCCGACTCCGCAAAAGTCGCCATCGTAAACCAGACTCTCGCGCAACACTATTGGCCGAACGAGAATCCCGTCGGGAAGAGGCTGAAGACTGGTGGCCCGGAGCGGCCCAACAATCCCTGGATGGAAGTGGTGGGGATGGTTGGAGATATCAAGTACAGTGGCCTTGATGCTGCGCCGGAGATGGAATTGTACGAGCCGTACCAGCAAGCTGCCTGGCCCTCGATGTACCTGGTGGTGCGCACATCCTCCGAGCTGAGGAACCCGGCGACCTTGGCATCGGCGGTGCAGAACGCTGTCTGGTCACTCGACAAGGACCTGCCCGTGGCGCATATCCGCACGATGGAACGACTCCTGTCCGAGTCTGTGGAGCAGCCGCGCTTCCGCACCGTGCTCCTCGAGATATTCGCTCTCATAGCCTTGAGCCTTGCGACCGTTGGAATTTACGGCATGCTGGCGTACTCCGTTAGCCAACGCAGACACGAGATCGGTATCCGGATGGCCATGGGAGCGAAGCGCAGCGACGTCCTCTGGCTGGTGGTTGGGCAGGGCATGCTGCTGACGTTTAGCGGCGTGGCAATCGGAATTGCAGGAGCCTTCGTGCTCACGCGCTTCCTATCCACATTGCTCTATAGGGTTCGTCCGACAGATCCAGCTACCTTTGTACTTGTCCCGCTGCTGTTGGCCTTTGTTGCGCTTCTGGCCTGCTACGTCCCCGCTCGAAGGGCAACAAGGGTGGATCCGATGGTGGCACTGAGGTACGAATGACGGCAGACGTAATCGAAGGAATCTTGCGTACGACACACGAGGAGATATGACGCTCTGGAGCCGGCTTCGTTCTTGGTAGGACGCAACGCTACGGCGCTCAAGGATGGAGAGCGAAATGGATACGGAGCTGCGTTTCGTCGCGCTGCTTGCGGCCTATGTTCCGGCAAGCCGAGCGGCTCGCGCGGATCCGATGGTGGCGTTGCGTTACGAGTGAGGTTTCAATTCGTATTTCTCTTGCGGGTCCACAGGGCAAAAAAACTCTGGTTCTGCGGGGCCATCCCGAAACAATTAGTTCAAAAATACAAAGGAAGCCGGAGCTTGGAGCTCCGGCTTCCGGTCCGCTGGTTTGCGATTGCAGCCGCGAGTACATCAACGGCCTAGCGGGGGGATAGGCGGGCAACCAGCGTAATTTCGCCTTGGTTATCGAGGCGCGCCGACTGCGCGATTTCCTTTTCGGCACGCGATTTCAAGAGTTGCCTTCCGTGGATTGATCCTGCGGTCCAGAGCTGCGAAAGGAAGTAGCGGTTTTCATAGCGTTTGAAGACCAGCTTCGATTGAGTTTGTGCCTTCTTCGCCTGGGCTGTATTCGAGAGCACCATGGCTGACGCGCTTGCGTCCGTGCAGCTAATCAAGACCACAGCGGAATTGCCGTCCAATTTCTGGACGCGATACTCACCGGCTGGCAGCGTCACGTTGCCCGCTGTGAATGCAAATGGAATGTTCACCAACATGGGCTCCTCTGCCTGCGCAACTTGAGCCGCCACCATGATGGAGAGCACCAATAAAGTTGCCATCACAAAAGCTCGCTTTTTCATGGGAACCTCCTCTTTCTTTTTTTGTCAGCGCCGGCCAGGCTTGCCTAAGTTCGACTTGGCTCAGGACGCCGACCCAGCACCATCAGGATGCCGTGCACTTTCGCGCATTCCCCCGAAGAGCGCAATGCACTGCGGATGAACTGAAAAGCGACTATAAATGAACAGCGAACAGCAAGGAAATACGGGACTTAAAACGAGAGGTGCTGCGCCCATCGTGGTTTTTCCGGGGAGTGTTATAGTCATGCGAGGCAGAAGAGAATCTATGTCGTCTCCCGGCCGATTCACGGGCGTCGCGCGGTTTGATGTGTTCGAGGTGGATCTTCGCGCGGGAGAATTGTACAAAGCAGGCCGCAAAATCAAACTGCAAGTTCTGCCGTTTCAAGCGCTTGCCATGCTGCTGGAGCGGCCGGGCGAAGTCATCACACGCAAAGAATTCGAAAAGAGTCTTTGGCCCGGCGACACGTTTGTGGATTTCGATCACAGCCTCAACACCGCCATCAAAAAGTTGCGCCTGGCTTTAGGCGACGACAACAGGAAGCCGCGTTTCGTCGAAACCCTGCCGAAGCGCGGCTACCGGTTCATCGGCAGGCTGGAGCATGGAGCGCCGCCTTTGTCCGCGAAGCCTCCGGTGCCATCTTCCGGCGTGGGCCAGCTCGCAAGACTCCGCGCTGATGGCAATCTCTCTTTCGCTTTGGTGTCTGTCGATGAAGAAGCTGCTGCCGAGAGAGAGAAGTCGGAAGCGGCGAGTGACGACGTGGGGCTGTCTCTTTTAATCGCGTCACAAAAGCTTCTAATAGTGCCCGACGGGACTCCCGTGAGAATCCTGGAAATTCGGCAACTGGATTCGTGCTGCCAGGTGCGGATTCTTGAAGGCGAGCATTATGGCAAGACGGCCTTGGTGCTGCTCAAACAACTTGCGGAATAGTCTTAGTCCGAACGAATCCGGGCGGTCAGGTCCCAGCATCGGCCAGTCACGCGCTCCGATGGCTATTCGAAGAGGCATGACCTATTCGTAGCGGAGGGCTTCGACGGGGTCGAGGCGCGCGGCCTTCCAAGCGGGATAGACGCCGAAGACGATGCCGATCAGGGCGCACAGAACGAGTGCCGTGGCGATCCAGAAAAAAGAGAGGACTGCGGGCATCTTGAGGCCATAGCGCATCAGCAGGGAGAGACCGGAGCCAAACAGGACGCCGATGACGCCACCCACAGCGCTCAGGGTCACCGCTTCCATCAAAAATTGAGCGAGAATGTTGCCGCGCTTCGCGCCGATGGCCTTTCGGACGCCTATTTCGCGCGTGCGCTCGGTGACGCTCACGAGCATGATATTCATCACGCCGATGCCGCCGACAATCAGTCCGACCGAAGCGACTGCGAACATCAAGATGAAAATCAACCCGCTGATCTTGTTCCACAAATCGAGAAAATAGTCCGAAGTGAAGAGCGCAAAATCGTCAGGTTTGTTGTTCGCAAGGCGGCGCTTGCGGCGCAGCATATCGCGGATCTCTTCGACGGCTTCACCGACGTTACTGGGGTCCTTGGCCTTGGCGAAAATCACGTAGTCTTTTTTGTTGGGGTACAGCTTGCGGAGCGTGGTCACCGGCATGATGGCGATATTGTCTTCCGGGTTCGCACCGCCGGAGATGCCCTGCTTGCGTTTTTCGAACGAACCGATGACGGTGAAGAGTTGACCGTCAACGGTAACTTCCTGCCCGAGGCAATGTTCCGGAGATTCGGGAAAAAGAATCCGAGTGGTGTCGTAACCCAGCAGCACAACCGGGGCGTGATGTTCGGTATCGGTGTCGTTGAAGGGACGCCCGAAAGCCACTTTCAAATCGAAGATCTTGCTGATGGAGGGAGTGTTCCCCTGGAGGATCACGTTTTTCGCGCGATACGCCCCGCGGCGCACGTCTGCTGTTCCCGATCCGAATTGCGGCATAAAGATGCGCATGGAGGGAGAGGCGGCGGCCACGTGCGGCAGCCTGGCAATGTCCTCCGCCCACTCCGCCTGCAACTCTTTGCGGTTGAACCATTCGCTGGGGGGCCGCGAAAGCGAGGCCCATGGAAAGCGGTACGCGATGATGGTGTCCGATCCCAATTCGCGAATGCCGCCCAGCACGTTTTCGTTCAATCCGTTAATGACCGCGCTGACGGTAATGACCGTGGTGATGCCAATGACGATGCCGAGAATGGTCAGCGCCGAGCGCAGAGGGTTTTTCCGAAGCGTATCCAGCGCCAGCAACACTTCGCCGCGAAACTTCAGCACGCCTTCCTTGCGAATCAGGGAACGTACTGGGAGAACGGCGGTGCGCGGCAGTGTTTTTCCAAGAGTGGCCATGAAGTGGTCGCCTACTCCGATCGCAACGCTTCCACGGGATCGAGCTTGGCGGCCTTCGACGCCGGATAGGTTCCAAAGAACAGCCCCACGCTGAGAGCGACCGCAAGTCCGCCCATCACCGACCAGAGCTGTACGGCGCTCGGGAGCGGCGAGACCCAGGAGACGAGCTTGGCCGCCAGCACGCCGAAGAAAACGCCGAGAGCCCCACCAATTACGGAAATGGTGGACGACTCGATGAGAAACTGGCGCAGGATGTCGCTGCGACGGGCCCCCAGCGCTTTGCGTACGCCGATTTCGCGGGTTCTTTCGGTGACCGAAACGAGCATGATGTTCATGATGACGATGCCACCGACGATCAGCGAAATCGAAGCGATGGCGATGGTCACGGCAAAAAAGCTGCTGCTGATGTCTTTCCACAAGGATAGAAACGAATCGCTAGTTTCGATCGCAAAATCATCTTTGGTGCCGTACGACAAGTGATGACGGCCGCGCATGATCTGGCGGACTTCATCCACGGTGAGTTGAATGTTAGCTGCCGAGCCAGCGCGGGCAGTGACGCGCAGGGAATTCTGCTGGTTGCCGTATTCCTTGTTGTAGGTGCTGAGCGGCAGGATGATCCAGTTGTCCAGCGAGGTTCCCAGAGAGGAACCTTCTTTTTTCCCGACGCCGATCACTTCGCAGGGGATGTTGTTCCAACGAACCTCTTTGCCCAGCGGATCCACGCCGGGCAAGAGGTTTTCCACGATGTCCATGCCGATCACACAAACCGGCGCGGCGCTATTCAAATCCGAATCGGTGATGTGACGGCCAGAGACGAGGTCCACGTCGTACAATTCGGGCATCTGCGGCGTCCAGGCGCGCAGGTTGGTGTCTTTCAGCGAGTTCAGGCCGCTCTTGACCTCGAGACGGCCACCCAGCGAGGCGCCGATTTCTTTGCAGGATTTGCAGAGATTACGCACGGCTTCGAAATCGTCATAGCTAATGCGCTTGCGCTTCTGGAATTCGAGCCAGTCGTCAACGTTGGTAACGATGGAGGGCTGTTTGGAGAGACCGAACACATCGGCGCCCAGACGGAAGACGCGCGTGGCGACGTATTGATTGGCGCCATTGATGAGGCTGACGACAGCGATGACCGCCGCCACGCCAATAACTACACCGATAAGCGTCAGGACGCTGCGCAGCTTGTGCGCCCAGAGGCTGGAGGCGGAGATGGCCACAGCCTCGGACAAGTTCATTGTGGTCGGACGCGGCATAGAGCCCGGGGACAGTAATGCACCTTATCCTAACATACGCGCAGGACAGCCTTCGGATTGCAGGGTGAGGACAGGAATTGGCGTGAAGGTGCCGCGCTTTAAGCGGAAGAGAATGAAACGAGTTGCCGGGTTTGCCAGCTAGGGTCGCGGGGTTTTCTGGATTTTCTCGATCATTTGGTGCGCGCCCGGTGCCATAAGTCCGTTTGGGTCCAGCCTGAGGTATTCCCGATACTCGTCGAGGGCCCCTTGCGGGTTATTTTCCCGAAGCAGGACGTTTCCGAGGAGGACGTGTGGAGAGGCCACGCCAGGCATGCCGGAGACGGCTTTGCGCGCGTGGGGAGCAGCCTCCTGCCAACGTCCCAACGCCCAGTAGGTCTTGGCGAGTTCGTAGTGGCCGGCAGAGGCCTCGGGCTTCAGTGCGAGCCCCCGAAGAAGAGCGGTTTCTGCTTGAAGATAGCTCTTGGTTTGATTGAACACTGCACCTAATGCCAGATACGCATGCGCAGACTTGGAATCGTAGCCGATCGACTTTTGCAGCGCGGTCTCAGCGTCTTTCCAGTTTTTCCGTTCCAGATAGGCGGTACCCAAGAGTGTATAGGCCAGCGGGAAGGCATCATAGAGCTTGACGGCCTTGCGGAGGTGGGAGATGCCAGTGTCCCGCTTGTTTTCCTTCATCGCCCTTTGGCCTTTTTCAAATTCCAGGCGAGCATTTTCTGGAATGCTCAGTTCTGTGGCAGAGACGGAATCGCCGGTGACTCCATCGGGGCTATCGGACGGGGCCTGAGGATGGTCGGGTTTCAGGTCCAGAGTTACATATCCCCTCAAATTGTCGACCAGGTTGACGTGAACGGAAACTTCCTTGTAGCCGATTTGATTGAGACGCACGATGTACATTCCGGAAGAGTTGGGCAGGAACCGGCACTTGCCGCCCGATTCGGTTACGCAATCGTCGGCCGCTCCGGCGGAACGGCCGCTGGAGGAAGCGCCCCGTTGCGCCCAAAGCGGAGAAGGAAGAAGAAAGGAAAACGGAATAAGGAGTGCTGCGGGCGATAGTCGCTTCATCGGAGAACCCCCGCATCGGCGGACGGCGCGGAAAGAGAGAGATGCTGCCACGGAATCTTCCAAAGAGAGATGCAATCTATGCAATCTAATCAAATCGTGATGATACGCCTCGCAGCTTTTGCGCCACAAAAGAAAAAAGGAGGGCGCATGGCAGCGCCCTCCCCGGGAAAGAGTTTTGGTTAGAACACCAGTCGCAGACTCACACGCGAACTGAATGGCTGCTGGAAGAAATAGCCGTTCATACCGGTGGTTGCGAACGGCAGCTTGAAGTCCTGATTGTTGACGCCGAAGCCCTGATCGGCGTTTTGGTTGATCAGCGTCTTTGCTTTTCTGTTTGCTATGTTAAAGGCATCGAATCCAAGTTTGAGACTGACCCGCTCGCTAATTTTCCACGGATACTCCAGGTGGGCATCGATGCCAGCTGTCGTCGGTGCACGACCGAGGTCGCCGCGGCCGTTCAGAGGGACTTCCCCGGCATTCTGATAGGCTTGTTGGGCCACTAGAGTGGTCAGCGGCAAGCCCGTCTGAATTCTGAGGCCTCCACCAAATACCATGCCCTTCAGACGGCTGTGATCCAAGACATAGACTGGATAAACATTGATTACATGTCTGCGATCCGTGTTCAGAGGACCAATCCCCTGCTGCTTACCCAGCAACCCGAATGCTCCCTCGGTTAGGTCAAAGAGTGAGCTGATGCCAGGGTCAGCCTGGTTGTTATCGTTGCGGAAGGCGCCCTCATAGTTGCCGCTGAGGCGGGCGATCCGCCAGTTTGCAATCAGAGCCCAGTTGTGGCTGAAGCCTTTATTGAATTCGATCTCCACCGCCTGATAGACACGCTTAGGATCCTTGTAAGTGTCCGGCTTGCCATCCGGCTGGAATTCTCCGCCGAAGAGCGCACCGTCTTGCGGGATGAATTTGGGGACCGATGGATTCGTCACTGGGTCATAGTCCGGATTGAGCTTCATCCACGCGGTTTGATTCACGGAAGGGAAACAAGCGCTTCCCAACACCGTTCCAAAGGTGTTTGCTACGTTTGGCGCAACGTAGGGCGTGGGCTGATTGTTGGAGTCCACACAACTAGCCGGGAGTCCAAAAGCTTCAACGGCGGCGGCATTTGCAGATGAGGGGTTATTAATCGCGTTTCTAAGAGCACAGTCGAATGCACCATGCACGTTCCCGTTTGCAATGGTGTCGCCGTAAGCAGCGCAAGTAATATTCGTCTCGTCCACTCCGGCAAAAGTCTTTTCGTTCGGATTCACGAAGATGTCCTGCTTGGCGTTGGGGTTGCCAATAAAGTAGTTCAGGCCGCCACCGTTGTTTGCTAGGGCGTTAAACTGCTCGACCGAGATGCCGCCTTGGTCTTCGATGACGCGCTTGAGGCGCCGATCGATGTAGCGCACGCCAAAAACGACGCCGTCGCGGAATTCGTGCTGGAACCCGGCAACATACTCGTCCGTGTATTCCATGCGCGTCCCGGGAGCGAACGGTTCACCGCCGCTGAGGCCAACGTTCACGGCGTTGCCGATGCCGCCCGAGGCCGAATTGAGAAGGGTGGACGAGCCAGGTTGGAACATGTTGGCGTAATCCGGATTTCCGCTCGAATCCGTCTTGACGCAGGAAGCTCCGCTTGGCGTCCCCGCTGGACAACCGGTCGTCGTGGTAGCGGGCTGCCAGTACGCGCCAAGCACATCATCTTCGGCGCTCAACGCTCGAACCGCGGCGTCAAGCGGCAAAATGAAGGCGTACCGGCCATAGTTGGCATAGAACTTGGTCTTCCGGTTGCCCTTCGGATCAACAATGAAACCGAAGCGCGGAGACCACATGTCGTTAAAGAGCTTTGAGAGCTGGTTGCCAACCAAACGTTGTTGTTCCCAGCGCAGGCCAAGATTCAGAGTTACATGTTTCCCCATGGCCCAGGAGTCGTTTATGTAAGCGGCGTGATACCTTCCGCTACTTTTAGTAACACCGCCATCAAATCGACCTCGCGATTGGAGCAGGACAACCTGCACGGGAGAAAGAAGCTTACCTGGATTGGCTGGGTCTTGAAACGCCATATACGGACAAAGGGAACAACCTGAACTGTTGGGGACAATCTGCGCGCCGGTAACAGGGTCGACAAGAGGTTCCAGCACGAGTGAGGCGTCGGTCATTTTGCCTGCGACTGTGGGGTTCGTGGCGGTTCCATAACCGGGATCCCCTCCTGATGCATTCGTGGATGGGATGGCAAATTTCCCACCGGAGAACGATGTGGTGTCGTCGTAGAGAGGAAACTGCCAGTTGTAGCCGATGCTAAAAGTATGCTGTCCGAGGAAGTGATAGGTTTTAGAAGTATCGAACGCGATGCTGCGAGTGTTGGAATCGTACGGCTCAAGGAAGCCAAACCCCTGAGCATTAAATGTGCCGCTCAAGTTTGCGTTTGTTTCATCGACCATCTGAGTTACATCCGCCAATGGCTTCTCGCTAAAGTGATTCCAGCTCCAGGTAAACGCGCTGTCAATGAGCCAGGTCGAGGTCAGCGCGCCATCGTAGCGCACGGCCCAGTTGCGTGTACCAAAATCCCATTTCGAGTTCACCGTCTTGTCCGTGGCGTTCAGCGTGGCCCACGGAACATTGTTGGTGTGCGAGGGGTCGCCAAAGACCGAAGACTCAACCGTGTGACGATCGTTGATCTTGAAGGTCAGCTTACCGGCATAGTCGTAGGAGGTCTTGGTGCGTTGCAACTCACCATTATAAGCAGTGAAAAGGCCTGAGCCTACGGCTGGCGCGACGTACTGATTGCTCACGCTGGGATTGAAGTTCCCGAAATAGAAGAGGTGCTCGCGCAATTTTCCTAGGGGAACGTAACCGCCGAGTTCGGCATCACCTTCGTAGTTAGCATTGCCGAGGTAGCGGCCAAACTTATTCACGGTGCCAAACTGGGCGTCGTCCGCATTGAGCGGGGTGGTTTGCATTCCTAGAGGATGGAAATAACCGCCGACTTCGCCATGGGTCTTCGTGCCGCCGGACTTGGTCACGATTTGGACGATGCCTCCGCTGGCGTGGCCATACTGCGGTTCAAAGCCGCCCGTCTTGATCTGCACTTCCTTAACGAAGGACTGGTTGATGCCGCTGCCAAGCGCCCCGTAGGAGCGCGCCCAGACACCCAAGCCTCCGAAAGCCGGGTCATTGATGGAAACGCCATCCGCGACATAAGAATTTTCAAGTCCGCTGGAACCGGAAATCGAAGGGTTGTTGCCGCCGGTCTGAATGCCGTCGACCGCGCCGGGGCTCAGGTAAAACAGGCTGGCCACGCCCCGCTGCACAGGAATATTCTCAAAAAAAGTATCAGAGATATCCGCGGTGACTGCCGAGGTGGAAGTGTCCACCGTGAGGGTGGCGGCACTGACTTCCACGGTCTCGGAAACCTGGCCGGTTTCAAGGATGACTTCGATGCTGGTGGTCTTATTAATCTGGACTTCGGAGCTCTTCACGCTGGCGACCTTGAAGCCTGCCTTCTGCACCTTAATCGAATAAATACCGGGAATTAGGGTGGAGAAGAGGAAGGACCCCTGTTCGGTGGTCGTTTGAGAAAGGCTGCCAATGGGCCCGGTGATCGTGACCTGGGCTCCGGGAACCGAGGCCTTGGAAGCGTCATAAACTATGCCGCCCAGATTGCCGCGCGCAGCCCCCTGGTCCTGGGCCCGAATGGATACCGAGAAGATCAAGCTGAATGCCAAAACAGAGCTGATCACGAGCCATTTACTTTTCATAGAGCTCGAACCCCCTTCCTTACTTCTCATTTGTCAAAAACTTATTTTGGCTTGCAGATGGAATGGAAATAACGAGAAAGAGTCCACCCTACTCCCGGAAACCCCGCACATACTCTCACACACTCTGCATAAAAACTGCCAAATTCATAGATAGTTTATCCAATGCTAAGATTCAGAAATTCTACGACTTAAATCTTAGGTTAGCGGAAACTGCAAGAAGAAGACATACCACTCAATCCTGATTCCTGGATAAGTATGCAGAAATATGGATGAGTGGAAGCGAACGGTACAAACTGAATCAGGGAGGGGACTTGTGCTCGTTACGGCTTGGCTGGATCTTCGATTAGGAGAGACTTGCCTTTCTGCGCTAGGCCCGCCGCCTTCTGCGGGTTTCCAATTTCGGTGTAGTACTGGGCTAGGGCCAGATAAAACGGACCCTCCTCAGGGCGGGACAGAAGCGCCTTTTCAAGGAGAGAGATGGCCTGTGGAGCGTTTCCTCCCTTCTCCATACTCGTTGCAATCCGAAGAAGTGTCTCCGAGTCCGTCGTTTCCGTTACACCTGCGTCAAAGAACAGGCTGACGACGGCGGCATAGTCCTTCTTCGAAAAGTAGGCGTCCACGAGCCGGGCGCGGGCGACGTCATTGGAGTGGTCCAGTTGCAAGGCACGGCGGAACCAGACGCGCGCCTCGTCATACTGACCGATAGCCCAATAGCAAAGGCCCCGTTGCTGGTCGAGGATACCCTTTTCGGCGTCTTGTGCGATTCCAGGCTCGAGCACGTCCCAGGGTTCGGGCGAGGAAGGAGCATCGAGAATTTTGAAATTCATGGTTCCGAAACCGCCGTGCTTGGTCTCCGGATTGTTCACGGTGACGTTCAAAATATAGCTGCCGCTGGATTGCTGCTCGAGCGAAAGCTTCTTCCCGGTCACCAGTGAACCTGCAGCGTCGAATTGTTCCCTGCTGACCTCGTCTTTGACCTTGGTGGCACTGCCGGAAGCGGCGGGCCGGCCGAAAGCGTATTCCACGTCCAGTTTCTTTCCGAGATTTTCGCGGGGATCCGACGCCGGGGCCCAAATCTGATAGACGACTTGGAGGTTGGCGCCCGGCGCGAGAGTTGGCGCGCTGCTGGCCAGGGGAGTAAATTGCACACCGCCGACAGTGAACGGCATCAGATCGGCGAGGCTGGGATCGGCGTTTTCCGCGGACAGGAATGGCAGCACACTGGGCACGACGAGAGAGTCTTTTACGGGCGAGGGGATTAGTATTTCGCGCACTGTGTGGAAGGCCGCTTTCTTAGACCAATCCGTGAACTGGAACTCGAGATGATACTTGCCGGGCGGGAGAGGGAGAGTCCCCTGGTAGCCGAAGACCTTGTGTTTGATGGTATCGAGTCGTTTCTTGGTGATCGAATCCGCGAGGGATTTTTGTTGCGTGAAGATGAGCTTGTTCTCAGCGCTGAAAACGCGGACGCGGACCTCCACAGCGTAGGAATAGCGTTCGTCTTTCTCTTCGGCCAGGCTGAGGTCGCTGGGACTATGCAAGCGGAGGGCGTAGTCAAGACGCGTCAGTCCGCGGGAATCGCGAGCCGGAAAAGTAACGATTTCGAGATTGCGGCCCTCGAGGACCAACCGAGAGGTAACCGTTTCGCGGTTGCTTCTTCGCCGGAGGATATCGTCGCGATTCGCTGGCAGATTGGGGAGATTCTTGATGCTGTTCAGCAGAATGTCGGATTCCAGGCTCCCCATGCCCGTGGTCTCGTCGACCGGTTCGTCGGGCAAGAGCGTCAGCGCGATTCGAGCCACTTCCGGCCCTGCGGAATTGCGAATCATGCGCAGCGCCGCCGAGCGCGAATTGATGGCCTCCACGCCGGTGGCCAGCTTGTCGGGGCCGTCGGTGTAGGGACTATAAAAGCGGTAATCGCCGCTGCCTTGGCGTTGATAAAACATGACGTAGAAAAACGGTGGCAGAGCGGGGTTGGCGCCGCCGTAAAACCAGATCTCGATGGGATAGAGATTCGCGGAGTTACGCAGGACCTGTTTTTGCTGTGGCGGGCCCAGGGTAATGTAGGTGCGGCCGCGATCGGTGCGCCAGCCTTCCACACCTGAGCCGATGCCGAAACGCGCATCGGCAAAAGCGATGCGCTGGTAAATCTCGTCTTTGTAGCTGTTCGCAGGCGAGCCGGGAGAAGGATTGCGGATTTCCCAGAAGGTCTCAATGAACTTTTCGCGAGCTTCGTCGGTGGTCAGCTTCAAAAAGGTGTCGCGTTCGTCTTTGGTGATAATGTAGGCGACGTCCCGCTCCAGCCAGTCGCGATAATTCTTCTCCAATTTTTGTTTTTTCTGGCCCAGGCAGATTCCACTACATGCGAAGAGGATGGCCGCTAGAAACACGCTGACCCTGCGGGAAATAACGCGGAGGCGCCGCGGGCCGTTCACCCCGCCTGCGTTGCGGCGAAAGTCGTCGCAATGCAGGCCATCCATCGCAGAATTCCTCATCAACTTCTCCATGTCGTACCGCACGTGCACACGAAAATAGATTCGAGTAACTTTCCTAGCCCTGGTGGCGGATGCGTTCGGCGAGGGAGCGGGCGCGCTGGCGGGCGATGTCGACAAACCGGGAATCTCCGGCGATCTGGTCGAGCATGGGCAGGACTCGCTGTGGTTCCGGCATAAGGCTGCGGTTGAGATCGGATTCGAACTGCAGCAAGGCGTCATTGATTCCCAGGCGGTCGTATTTCATGCGCCGCGAAATCAAATCAACATGTTCCTGCTGACGAGCCAGCCCCTCAAAAATCTGCAGCAGCTGGGACGCCGCCGAATTCAAAGTGTAGTTAAATTTTGCTTCATGGATTTCGGCGCCGGATTCCCATCGAAAGGTCTTCTCGCCGAGATTTGCGATCTTGCGATGCACATCCAGATCCTGTCCTTGGAAATGTTTGAGTTGCGCCGCCAGATCGAACATCTTTGTGCGCCACGCCGTACTCACCTGAAAGGGCAAGGAGCCGGGGTCCTCATCCAACTGGCGGATTTCATACGCGGCGGTATCGGAATCTTCCCGTACAGTGATCTCGATGAATTCCGGTGAGCTTCCTTTGAAGACACGCCGAAACGTGAGCTTGGCGCCAGAGGGAGTGGGGATGGAGAGCGCGACGGATGCCGCCAAGCAGGCCGCGGCAATCAACAGAAAGAAACGCAGGAGGGAATTCTTCATCGCATCGATACGATGCGTGGCAACCCGCCACGCGTTGCGCCGCCGCGTCGAATTTCGTTTGGCAATCCGGTGGAACCTGCCGCGGCGTGGAGCGCGCGCGGTTTCGCCGATGAATTCAGATCCGGCAACGCAAACCGCCGCCGGACCTGTTCCGCCTGCAAATGGCAAAGGGCTACCGCCAAGGCATCCGCGGCGTCCGACGGCTCCGGTGTTTCTTTCATCGAAAGCAGGGCACGTATCATCAACTGCATCTGCCGCTTGTCGGCGTGGCCGTGACCGGTGACGGAAGCCTTTACTTCGCGTGGCGCGTAGCTATAAACCAGCACGCCGTTCTGCGCCGCGGCTAGCAGGATGACGCCGCGCACTTCCGCCAGCCGCAGCGCCGTGCCCATGTTCAGCGCGGTGAAAACGCTCTCCAAAGCCATCGCGTCGGGTGAAAACTCTTCGATCAGCCTGCACAGCAAGGCGTGTACATCCTGCAGTGCGGCGCCCGCGCATTCCTTCTGGCGCTTCGCGGCCACTTTTAGGGCACCATAATGAAGCATGCGCCAGCTCCGTCCGTCGCTCTCGACAATCCCATAGCCGGTCGGCCCCGTCGCTGCAGGGTCCACCCCCAGAACGCGCAGCCATCGGTTCTTTTCGTTCCGCCCGCCAGATGAAATGGCCCCAGCCATGGCCCCAAGTCTACGGCCTTCCGCGGATCCCTGCCAGCGCTTTGTAGTGTACACGTCAGTTAGAAACGCAGCAGGTCAACAAAAACGGCCAGCCCGGGTCAGGGACTGGCCGCAAAGCAAACTGCAGAGTGAATTAGTTGGCGCCGACCGCGGCCTGAATTTCGGATTCGTCGATGTCGAAGTTCGCGTAGACGTGCTGCACGTCGTCGTGTTCTTCGAGGGCTTCAACCAGGCGCACCATCTGCGTGGCCTGCGGGCCCGTCAGCTTGATGTAGTTCTGCGGGACCATGCCGATCTCCGCGGACGCTGGAGTAATGCCCGCCTTGGTCAGCGCTTCCTTCACCTTTTCGAGGGCCTCCGGCGGGGTCACGATGTACCATTGGGAGCCATCGTCCTTCAGATCTTCGGCGCCCGCTTCCAGCACCAGGTCCAGCAGCTTGTCTTCGCTGGCCGCTCCCTTGGGCACGGAGATCTCGCCCTTACGGCTGAACATCCATCCGACAGCTCCGGCTTCGGCCAGGTTGCCGCCGTTCTTGCTCATGAGATGGCGAAACTCACCAACCACGCGGTTGCGGTTGGTGGTGACGACCTGAATCAGCATACCCACTCCGCCCGGGCCGTAGCCCTCGAAGGTCGCTTCCTCATACTGCTCGCCTTCCAGCTGCCCGGTGCCGCGAAGAATGGCCCGCTCGATGTTCTCGTTGGGCATGTTCTCGTTCTTGCCCGCCAAAATCGCGGTTCTCAAGCGCGGATTGGAATTCGGATCGCCGCCGCCGATGCGCGCGGCAATAGTGATTTCACGAATTATTCGTGTGAACGCTTGGCCGCGCTTGGCGTCGGTGGCCGCCTTTTTGTGTTTAATCGTGGCCCATTTTGAATGCCCGGACATGACGCATCCTCGTTTGTTTCACGTGACCGCGGCCTAGCCGGGGTCATCGATGGAAGAATTCTTGCGCCGCAGAGCGGTTTCGGAGAATGCCGGCCGCAACATTCCCTTACGTCATGTGAACCGACGTGCGGTCGGCTAGAAAAACCACACCAATGCGGAGACTTAGGGTGAACCGCAAACCCCTGCGGAACCACGGTAGTCTAGCACAGCCCTCCACCGCGCGAAACGGGTTAAACCCCACTCCACTGGGCATCTCGTTGAATCCGACAGACTTCTGCATGGTCGCCGCGCATTGTAGCAAAAGTCCGGGACCTCCCACGATGATGATTTGCTAGACGTGCCCTCAGGAAGAGCAGGTCGAGCCCAGTATCACGGTCCTTCGCGCCCCCGAAGCGCAGCGGCATACCGTTGTGCGATCGCGTGCCACGAAAAATGGCTCTGCTGCGCCTTGCGGCTTCGTTCTGCCAACCACGCCCGATAGGCAGGGTCGCCGAGAACCCGCATCAACGAAGGCCCGAACTGTTCTCCTGGTTCTGTCAATACCACCCCTGCCTCGGTGATCGGCGCAGTCGTTTCCCAACCCTCCTTGGCGACAACTGGCAAGCCACACGCAATCCCGGCAATCGCACTGCCGCGCCGTGTCGAAATTGCGCCTCGCGCGAAGAGCAATACGTCGCTTTTTCCCAGCACGCGAACTACCTCCTCTGCGGCAAGGATCCCGCTAAGGCTCAATTCCACATCCAACCCCTCGAAACTCTCCCGAAGAAGGTTCTCCGCACTCTCCGCATTGCGGCCAACGATCACCAGCCGCACCCGGCCAATCCGCTTCGCCACATAGCCCAATCCTTCTGCGATAGCTTTCACCTCTTCTGCCCCAACGCGGTCCGGTGATAAGGAAAAAACTGCCACTGTTGGCGGTCGCTCCTGGCCGCTCCTTTCCATCGTCCAGGCTGTTTCCGGCGATGGCAGGTTCGCACCAACGGGAATGAAAACAACATTTTGCGCACTGGCGGGAAGCCATCGAGCCTTCTCTCGCGGAACGGTTAGAACCGCGAGATCGACTAGCTTGACCGCTTCCCTCATGGTGTGTATCTGCAGGTGGCGTCGAGCATGGTCGACGAGCCGCCTTCCGTGGTAAGGCTGGGCGTCGTGAAACACGACGCCGCAGCGTACGCCGTATTTCCTCAAGAATCGAACGAGGCCCAAAATGCGCAGCGGAAAGCCTCGCCGCGACCAAGCGAGGGCGGTATACTGAACGAGGACCCAATCATTTTTCCAACGCCCGACCCGCCGATCCATTTTGGCGAGCGCCTTCCTCCAACCGAGCTCGCACCAGGGAATGCGTTCGAGTTCGAAAGAAATTCCCTGCGCCTCCAGCGCCGCTCCCAGATACTGGCAGTATTCCTCGACAGCATCCGTCGGTTCATCACGCCGCCCGAGCAATGCCACGCACCGTTGTTTCATGGGGGGAAGATTAAAACAGATTTCTAAGCCTGATTCACTACCCGTAATGCAGACGCCCATTCCACCTCCGCCAGTTTAACACCGCGAGAGTTATGCCAACCGCGATACTAGAGTGAGTTCCGGCACATGCGCAGACAAACACGAATCACGCGGCTTGTCATCGAGATGGCATTGCATGTGGATACCTCTCTCACCATGCCCGTCATTACATCCACGCATGCTGGCGTGGCCGATCTGATTCGCGACGGGATGGATGGCTTCATTCTTCGCCAAGTCGATGATTTTCAGGTTCTTCCCGGGAATGCTCCAGCGTCGGTATTCGGACCAAGCGCTCGGAAGAGCTGCCGGTGATGCGGCGGCGAAGGCCGCTCGTCGGCGCCCCGAGCCCACAAAGATTAAGGCGCATCAGCGGGTCAGCGTCCTGTGCGGTGCGCCTTAACTGATTTGCGTGTCGCTTCCAGCGTGAACGTAAGCGACTCCTTCGGAATGCCTGTCACGAAGGGTCTGATCATCCAGCCAAGCACGGTGGGAATGTCTCGCGTCAGCGAAGCCACTTCACTTTGAACATAAACGCCGCCGTCGCGTTCTTCCATGCGCCACCAGGTTTCCATCCGCCAGAGGAACCCGCCGTCGTCCCCCGGCGTTTTCTCACGCTCACCGTTCTTCCCGGCATTTTCCACTTCGGAGATGCGCACCGCCGAGCTGCGGCTATGAGCTTTTCCCGGTCCATCGTGGAAGTACTGCACCTCATGCTCGGTGTTCAGTACCACGGTGATCATCTTGTGCCGCCGAAACCTCAGGAAGACCCGGAAGTGATCGCCTTCTCGCGATTCGACTTTCGAGCCTTCGACGTCGGGAGCGTAGTACACGGAGTGCCGGTCATAATCCTCAAGCACGCCAAGCACGTCCTCGAGTTTCGCACCGGGAATGAACACCACCCCGGTCCAGTGATGAATCATGCCGCCCGGACACGCGATCGTTTTATGGTTGTCGAGAATTTCCAGCTTCTGCATCTTGACTTCGCCGCGTTCGAGCGCCGCGTAGGCTTCCTCGCGTTGCTCTTCGGGTAGCCCATCGACCCACAGCAGGCCCGTACCGCGCTTCAGCTCAGATTCATTTCGGGCTTCCGCCAGTTTTACGTAGCGTTCAAACGCTCCCTGGGTCTCCGTCTTCAATCTTGGGAGCGCCGGTTCGCCAGCCCGCGCGACAGGCTCGGACGTTTGGTGCACCGCCAGCGCAACCAGGTAAAACACGACAACTCTTGCGCCGATGTTGTTTATAGCCTTCACCTGTCGCTCGAACCCTTCAGATTGCGCCCTTCGGTTTCCTTTAAACCGTACATTTGAAAGCATCTTATATAGAAAATTAGGGCACGCGGGCGCTGTTGGATGCAAGGCGGATGCCGAGGGATGCAGAAGAAAAGGAGGGCCTGGGTTGTACGCCTTCTCTCTATATGCTCTTGCCGGTTATGCAGAGGGAAGCAGGTAGAGAAACAGGCGGGTTGGGTAGCTCGCACACGACCCCTTGCGGAGCCGCTGTCCCCGCGCGGCCCCCAACCCGTTCTTAGCAAACTACGCACCTGCATTGCAGGCTACAATGGGTCCCCAGAGCCACTCGACGGGGTACCTGGGTTGTAGTACAGATGACCTTTTCTTCAAGCCTAGGACGGTGTATCAATTACACTAAGTCCTTCAATGTCAATAGGATGCGGTTAGGGCTGCTTAGGGATTCCTGCCTGCTATACCGAGTAGTACTACTCTCTATCTGCTTCAATTCTAGCTTCCTTTGCACCCAATCCTCAACACGTGTGGTGCTGTTGAAAGATGAGCATTTGCAATTGATTGCAGGCAGGTATCTGATTGCTCCGGGTTCGTTGCGGCTTCGGCAAGCGGAGAGCGAGGCGAGGTTATCGATTCCCACGATCTCCAAATCTTCCTCGACTGTTTTTTTACTTACAGTATAATTAATCTTCTATAGAGCTATGTTGAGAGCCCAGCGGTTTACCGCGACCTCGGGCGGAGCCTTGCCTTAGTGGCTCGTGCGCGCCTTTCTTATCAAAACTGTACCAACCCACGCCTTTGCTGCCTTTTCCACAACCCTCGAGGAACTGCTTCCCATCGTCGTTCAGCACGTCGTCCTCACCCAGCACATAAAAGACGTCCTTGGGCTTCGCGCTTTTCAGAATCTGGTCGACGGTACCGGGCGCCTCCGGCTTCGAAAGGTGGCTGATGTCGCCGGTGTGCAGCACGAATTCCGGCACCGCAGACAGGGCGTTGACCTTGTCCACAGTGGCTTTCAGAGTGGCTCGAACGTCCATATTTGCGGGCTTATTAAACCGCATGTGGCTGTCGCTGATCTGCACATAGCTCAGTTCGCCCAGGGCTTCTTTCGTGCTCCACACCCGGCAGCCGGCTAAGGCGGTAAGATTTTCAGCACGCCGCCACTCATTACACAAAGGGCTCCCGTACCGCCCAAGCCATGCACTTCAGAAATCCTCGCCGATCGATCCCGTCGTGGCTGTGATCGTAGAAGATTTCGTTTTTCACCTTACCCGCCATTCTTCCCCCTCGACATCTAAAGACACCAGTATCCGTAACTATTTAATGTCGCCCGTTCCCGTCAATTTTCTTGGGAGGGCGGCGCGGGTGAGAGAGTCCAGGGAGCCCGCGCCGCATATGGGACGTGTTTCGTCTTGTCCAGACCACCCAGGGTCGCCAGTTATTCCCGGTTGGGTCGCTTACCAACCATTTGCCTTGTTCGTCACATCCAAGAGGGGACTCGGAATAAAATGCTCGTTCAGGCGGTTCCTGCCTATGAGTGACTCTGACCAGGGGAAAGGCTCGGACGTGTTGGATGCGCAGGACCGGACGCGCTTCGAGCAGCTCGTGCTGCCGCATCTCGATGCCGCTTTCAATCTGGCGCGCTGGCTGCTAAGAAGCCGTGCGGATTCAGAAGACGTTGCCCAGGAGGCCATGCTCCGCGCCTACCGTTTTTTCCGAGGGTTTCACGGGGGGGACGCGCGCGCCTGGCTTTTGCAGATTGTGCGCAATACTTGTTATACCTGGTTGGAGAAGAATCGCCCTGTGGAACTCATGACCGAATTCGACGAGGAATTGCATCCTCAGCCGAGCACCTCTCCCGAAGCTCTAGCCATTGCCGGAGACAATCGAGAGCGATTGACCCGTGCGCTCGAAACGCTTCCGCCCCGTTTCCGGGAAGTTCTCGTCCTTCGTGAACTGGAAGGGTGTTCTTATAAGGAAATCGCCGCCATTACTGCCATCCCCATTGGCACGGTCATGTCCGCTCTGGCCCGCGCCCGCCAGCGGCTTCAGCGCGCGCTCACGCACGCGGCTCCGCAGGAGGCCTCCCGTGAGCTGTGATTTCACGCGCACGGTGCTCCACGGGTATCTGGATGGCGAGTTGGATGCTAGCGGTGCTGCGGAATTTGAGCGCCACCTAGAATGCTGCCGCGAATGTACCACCGCTCTTGGAGCCGAGGAATCGCTGCGCTCGTCCCTTCAGCGCAGCGGCCTTTACGAAAACGCCCCCGTTAGACTCCGCAAGAAAATTCGCGCCAGTCTCGATGCTGCGACCGCTTCTTCGGCAGGCCATCGGATTCCCGCTTGGCGGTTGATTGCAGTTGCCGCGACCGTCCTCATCGTTGCCGGCGTTTCTTGGTTTTCCTGGCCGCGCCCGGTGAAGGATAGTGCTTCTGCCGCGCCCTTCACGGTTGCCGAGATCATCGACGCTCACGTTCGCTCGCTGCAGCCCGGCCACCTTACCGACGTCGCTTCCACTGACCAACACACCGTCAAGCCGTGGTTCAACGGGAAGCTCGCCTTTGTTCCCCCGGTGAAGGATTTTGCGGATGAGGGATTTCCGCTGGTCGGCGGGCGTCTCGATGTTCTCGGCGGCCAGAATGTCGCCGCTCTGGTCTATTCACGTCGCAAGCATTTCATTAACGTTTTTGTTCTGCCCACCAAGGAGCCGGACACGCCCATCCATCCGCCCGGCCTCCGGCAAGGGTATCAATGGCGCCACTGGCGCCGGCAGGGGATGGAATATTGCGCCATCTCAGACGTCTCCGATTCCGATCTGTACGAGCTGGCCCAGCTCATGTATCAATAACAAGTTTTTTTGGAGTTGTTGACCGCCGATTCCGGATCACTGACTTCGGGCAGCGCCTGCGGCAACGGAATGTCCGTGCCCGTTTCGTTCGAACTACAATTCACTGCTTTTGCTTGCCCTTCACGTATGCCTTAGGAATATCCTTCGCGTAAATCAGCCGCAAGGTCAGATCTTTCGTCTCCCCGGACCGCAGCGTGACGTTCTTTTCCCACGGAGAAAAAACACCCTTTCCCGACGCCCGGAGATCGTAGTTGTCCGCGTGCAGCTTTGAAATCGAGAAATGCCCATGCGAGTCCGCGTGCACCGCGTGCGGCGCGCTGCCGCTCGACAATTGGTAGGACACGTTCGCGTGGGCCACGGGCTTATCATCCGGGCCCAAAACAACGCCGCTCAGCGTGGAGGATCCTTTGCTCTGCGGGGTGGCGGACACGCCGCAAACCGGCACGAGCGTGAGCAGAAAAATCGATATGAATACTAGTGTTCGTCTCATTCTTTTAAACCTCGCCAGTGTCCTCCATAAGGGCACCGTGGAAGGATTGTGCCTCAGTTCGAACCCGAAGCCGTTCCATCCCTTTCACCCTGAGTGTAGAGTGTGTCGGACAGGGTGAGCCACCGGAAGCGAAGAATGTGCCTCACCGCCAACCTGTCAGTCCGGACAGGGCGGCGATCCCTTCCTACTCGTTGCGCAAAGCCACGCAGGATCCAGGTGCCCGGCACGCTGCGCGTGAATCACGCAGGCCACCAGGGCCACGAAGACAAGCGCCGCGGCTGTACCCGCCCGGCAATCACATTTTTCTGGAAACCCTCCACTTCGACTCGGTAGTTTCCGGCAGACACTCCTGAGAGTGTGTATGGCCCGTTGCTCTCCGCGGTGGTCTCGATGACTCCATTGTTTTCATCCAGCAGGCTCCGAGAGTTGCTGAATAAATGAATGCGGCGCTCCCGCTACGAGCGAAAGTTCCGCGCCATCCCAGTCTTCGCCGACGGTGCTGTCCACGATGGCCCAGCCTTGAAGCAAGGGCTTCTAGTCTGCTTTCGATGACAGCACGATGCGGTAGGGGCTCTTCCCGATGGGCACTTCGCTGATGTAGCTGAGGTATAAATTTCGCTCGCCTGCGCCTGTCGTCGAAATAGTCGCGGACCCGGTGATCCGGCCACCGGAGAGATCTAGGACGGTCAAGGACTTCAGCGCGTCATTCAACTGCGCGCTCGTGAAGTCGACATGAACATCCTGGCTGCTGCGCACATGGCCCAGATGTTCGAAGTACCCCACGCCGTTCTTATAGAGCACCACGCGCCGCACCGGCAGCTTTGCCGCCGATGGATTTGTGTCTTCACGGGCTCCATCCGCAGCCGCGATGTTCTTTGGTTTTGCGGTTGTACTAGTTTTTTCCTGCGCTGGAATTAAGCTGTAAAAAAATAAGCAGAGACACAGTACTGGTAGGAACCGTTTCATTAGCCACCGCCATCCCAAACGAATGAAACATTTGTGAATCGAGATGCGTGCGCTTTCACCTGCGTCGTCCAGTTCTGCAAGACGTTTCTTACTAACTCTCGAGATCGTGCCCACGAATCCGCTTCTATGGAATACTTGGACTCCAAGTTGCCCTCAGGAGTTCCGATGCCACGCTATCTCACCCAGCACACCCTCGCATGCCTCACCCGCCAGGGAGCCGAAGCACTAGCTCAGCGCATGCAGGCCGGCGGGCTCGCTCATGCCGAACGCGTCCTCGTTAACATGCTCGAAGGAAAAATGTTCGTAGAATTCCGCGCCGATTCCCGCGAAGACCTGGAAGCCTGGCTGGCAACCGAAGGCATGCATTTCGATTTCCTGGTTCGAATCGAGTGGGAAATGCAAGGCGACAAACTCCAACCGGCTTGCTAACTAAAAAGAGCGTGATTTCCGCGTTTTGCTGCGCTAGGCTCTCAGAATCACTCCAAAGGGAAGAGGTAACATCATGTCCGACTATGCTCACCCCGAAGTTCTGGTCACCACCGATTGGGTCGCGGCGCACGCCAAAGATCCTGGAATCCGCGTCGTGGAAGTCGATGTCGATACCACTGCCTACGATCAGGGGCACATCGACGGCGCCATCTCCTGGAATTGGCAAACCGAATTGCAGGACGCGATTCGCCGCGACCTTGCCGCTCCCAAAGCCTTCGAGGATCTCCTCGGCAAGGCCGGCATCTCGGCTGGCACTACCATCGTTCTCTACGGTGACAATAATAATTGGTTTGCTGCCTGGGCCTTCTGGCAACTGAAATACTACGGCCACGAAAAAATTCTGATCATGGACGGTGGCCGCAAGAAGTGGCTAGAGGAAAAACGCCCGCTCACGACTTCGAAGCCCACGGTGGCTGCCAGCACCTACAAGGTGAAAACAGCAAACGCTGCCATCCGCGCCAAGCGCGACGATGTTTTCGCCGCCATCGATAAGAACTCCGGCGTGCAGCTTGTTGACGTTCGCTCTGTCGATGAATTCACGGGGAAAATCATCGCGCCCCCGGGCATGACCGAAACCGCTCAGCGCGCCGGCCACATCCCCGGCGCGGCCAATATTCCGTGGTCGCAAGCCGTCAACGAAGACGGCACCTTCAAGTCCCGCGACGCCCTCAAGCAGCTTTACAGTTCAAAGGGCATCACCGGCGACAAAGAAGTTATCGCTTATTGCCGCATCGGCGAGCGCAGCTCCCACACCTGGTTCGTCCTGAAATACCTTCTCGGCATCAAGGACGTCCGCAACTACGACGGATCTTGGACAGAGTGGGGCAATCTCATCGGTGCTGCAATCGAGAAAGAAACCTCTTCAGCCGCTGCCAAGTAAGAACTTACTGCTTGGCCAACAGGACGCGGCGATTCTTGGCACGCCCGGCTGCCGACATTCAGGCGAAGCACAAGGGGCAAGTCGGAAGCGGCCATCGGAACGGCGTTTCATAAACGGGTTGTCTTCTTCTTATTCGCGCGCTGTTTCAAGCGCTATTTGTGGAAGTGCGGGGCGCGCCAGCATTGACCGAGAGAGTGACCGGAATCGCCACGTTGCGTCCCACAAGCGGTCACTCCTTTTTCTGATTCTCTCCTGGCTCAAAACGGTTAGTTCTTAGTTTTCTGTGGCTTACACCTGGGTCGGCGGTGGCGATTGGCCTGCCAATCTTAAAAGCATCATGTGCAGCACCTCCTTATGCCTTGATGGCGCGACCCGCTCCGCGTTGCTCGCGCAGGCGCGAAAGGGCGACCGCGAGTCGCTGGCCACGCTGATCCTGCCGTACGCACCTGGGCTGTACCTCGGGGCCCTGCGGCTGACTCGTAATCCCGCGGACGCGGAAGATGTGCGCCAGGAGGCTTTCCTAAAGGCGATGACGCGGCTGGAGCAATTTGCCGGCACGCCGGGTGAAAGCCGGGACGACTTGCATGCGTGGGTTTCGCGCATTGCGGCGAATGCGTCGATCGACGTGATTCGCAAGCGGCGCGACGGGAGAGTTTTTTCGCTGGAAGAGCCGAACGGTGCGGGCGACGAAACGCTGGGAAGCAACGTGACGGCGTGCCAAGACAATCCCGAAGAGCGCTTCGCGCGGCGGGAAATGCGCAAATTAATGGCGGACGCGGTCACGCAGCTTGCTCCCGATCTGCGGCAGGCGTGCTTGCTGCGCGACGTCTTAGAATACTCAACCCAGGAAGTTGCCGAGCGACTGGGGATTTCCGCGATGGCGGTGCGTCTGAGGCTCTTCCGAGGGCATCGGAGACTCCGGGAAAAACTGAACATAGCGCTACAGCCCGCCAAGCAACGGCAAGCGCGCGCGGCAGCGGCGGTCGAGACAGCGCGTCACGGCGAGGAATGCAAGCGCGAACAGAGAATTCCACTCGCAGCGTTTGCCGAGTGCGCCTGCGGAGATTGAATAGCAATCGACACGCGATCGTTGACGTCCTCCCCGCCGCTTGCGGCGAGGATTCCTACGGAGCCGGATGTTTAGTCCGGTCTCTTCGGTGGGTTCCTGGTTCACAGATCAGCCTTACTGCGCCGCATCTCCACAGGCTTCACATCGGGCCTGTCCGGCCCTAGGTCTGTTTGGGAAGAGAGGAGTCTAGGATGGAGCGGAAGAAAAAAGCAAGCCTTATATCCCCGGCCTGAACGCCGGGGCTTTACGGCCAGTTTGGTAAGTCTTCACGTCCGCGAGTTCTATCCAGTCGAACAATCCAAGAGTGATTTTTTGAGGAGCATGGGGAAGGGGAGTAGAATCGTCGCGGGTTTCCTCCGGAGGAGCCGAATGAAACAGGATCGCCGCCACAGCCCCCGGTATCCCTTCGCTGGATCCATCGAGATGCGCGAAGGCGCGTCTGAAGACAACAGGACCGCGCGCGTCAAAGAACTCAGCTTAAACGGTTGTTATGTGGATACGGAAAGCCCTTATCCGATGGGGGCGTCCCTGGCTATAAAACTCTTCACCGAGAACGAGTTTTTTGAGGCGCAGGCAAGCGTCATCTATTCTCAGCCAGGTCAAGGCATGGGGCTGATGTTTCGGGAGACCAAACCCTATTACCTCATGGTGCTGAGGAAATGGCTGCTGGCGGCGATGATGGGGAAAAAGGGCTCTGCAGGCTGAATCTTTTCCGCACCGAACCTATCCTCGATCCCTACCTTCTGACTCGTTTTGAATTGCTGCAGCGACCTCGGCTGATCGGTGAGCAGGCATCGTAGCGATTCCTGCGGC
>Ga0209577_10001241_pt1 | contig 25382 bp, 20 predicted proteins | sample GraSoiAngelo_109_FD_185874 | JGI IMG/M metagenome (GOLD analysis project Ga0209577, IMG submission 185874) | Grasslands soil microbial communities from the Angelo Coastal Reserve, California, USA - 14_0903_12_20cm (SPAdes) (version 2) | ecosystem: Environmental > Terrestrial > Soil > Grasslands...
AGGAAGAAGCCCACGCACGCGTGGGCTTCTTCCTTTATGTCGCGCTTCTTATTTACGCCGCGCCCTTTCTCGTCACGCGCCGCGCGCGCTTCGGGCCGCGACTCCCGGCGGGCCTCTTTCCGTTCCCTTTTTTAGCGGGCGGCAGGTGGCGTGCGGCCTCGTCCGTGATGACGCACAGGCCGCTCACGTCCTCGCCGCGCAAGCGTCGCACGAGCGCCGCCGCCTCGTCGTAAGTTAGCCCCGCCGCCTCGCCACCTCGCTCGCTCTGCACGGCCCAGCGCCGCTCGCTCAGTTCACTCATCCGCACACTGTCCGAAACCGTCGGTGTTGTTGTAGCTCGCGGTAAGTGTAGCGGACGGGCGCGAGGCCGAACAAGCGCGCTTGCGGCGCGCGCTCGCGCTCGGTTAATCTCGTTCGCACGACTTCAAACACACGGACGAGACTTCCGATCAGTCACACCCGAAGAGGTGAGCGAATGAAGAAACCACTCCTGCTCCTCGCCCTCCTGCTGACCGCCGCCTGTGCCACGCAGCAGACGCAAGCGCCGCAGGCTACGCCGACGCCCGCCGCCGGCACGGGCGACCAGGCGTTCAAGGCAGTTCACGACAAGTACGTCTTGGAGTTCCTGCGCCGCAACCCTTCGGTCAACACGTACCTCGGCGGCGCGGGCCTCGACCCTTCTTTGAAGGAGGCAGACGGACACCTGCGCGACCACTCGGCGGCGGCGCTCGCCGAGGAAGACCGCTGGCTCGCCGACACGCAGAAGGCTCTTGAGGGCATTGACCCGCGGACGCTCTCGCCCGCGCGCCGCATTGACCGCGACGTGGCGCTCGCGCAGATCGCCTATCAACTTCATCTGCACCAGCAGCGCCGTTACCAGGAGCGCTCGCTCGACACCTACACCGTCGAGCCGTTCCGCTCCGTTGACTTCTTCATCCAGGGCATGGCGCAGACCGGCGAGAAGACCTACGGCACGCCCGAAGAGTGGGCGCTCGTCGTCAAGCGCTTGCAGGACTTTCCGGGCTACATGAAGACGGCGCAGGCGAATCTCTCGGCGGGCGTCAAATCCGGCAACACGCCCGACTGGCGCATGCTCCAGCGCGACGGGCTGGACACCTGCGACGCCGACGCGAAGTATTACGAGAAGGATTTCCCAGACCTCTTCACCAAAGACATCGCCGAGGGGCCGCAGCGCGAAGAGCTGCTCAAGCAGTTGGCCGACGCCTCGAAGGGAGCCGCCCAAGTCTACCACAACCTGCACGACTTCATCGCGCAGACGTTCTTCGACGAGGTCAAAGCCCCCGGCACTCCGTTCGGCGAAGTCAGGTCGGCGGTCAAAGAGCAGTTCCGCGGCGACCACTTTGCATTCAGCGAGGGCGAGTACAACTGGGCGCTCAAGAACAACCTGCGCGTTGACAAGACGGCGGCGCAGTTGTACGACGAGTCTTGGCCCGTCGTGCAGGCGACGCAGGCAGAGATGGTGAAGCTCGCGCGCGAGATCGGGCCGAAGCACAACCTGAAGCCGCCTGACGACGACATGCAGGCGGTGCGCGCCGTCATGGATGAGTTGGGCAAGGACTACCCGAAGACCGACGCCGAAGAGGTGAGTTGGTACAGGGACGCGGCCGTGCGCCTCGTTGACTACGCGCGCAAAACCGGCCTCTTCGACGTGCCCGGCGACTACAAGCTCGACGTGGTCGAGACTCCGCCCCCCTTGCGCTCCTCGATTGACGGCGCGGCTTATTATCCAGCGCCGCCCTTCAAGCAGAGCGGGGTGGGCCGCTTCTACGTCACGACTTCGGGCACGAACGATCAGGCGCAGCTCAAGGAGAACAACCGCGCGGCGCTCGCAGACCTCTCCGCGCACGAGGGCTTCCCCGGCCACGACTGGCACTACAAGGTCATGACCGAGCACCGCGACCAGATCGCCTGGGTGCGCTGGCTCACGCCCGGCGCGGTCGAAGACTCTTCGGCGATGTGGGAGGACTCTCTGGCCGCCGAAGGGTGGGCGCACTACGCCGAGGCGCTCGTGGCCGAAGCCCAGCCGGGCGCGCCCGAAGGCTTCTACACGCCCGAAGAGAGGCTCTACCAGCTTCAGGGTCAGCTCTACCGCGACCTGCGCGTGCGCATTGACACGGGGCTGCACACCGGGCGCATGTCGTTCGACGACGCCGTAGACCTCTTCTCGCAGGTCGTTGATTTCCAGCCGGGCAAGTGCTCAGACTCGAACCTCACAGACGCTAAGCGAGCGAGCTGCAAGGGCGCGCAGGCCGCAATCTTCCGCTACTCGAAGTGGCCGACGCAGGCCATCACCTACCGCCTCGGCAAGGATCAGATTTACGCGCTGCGCTCGGAGGCCGCACGGCAACTCGGCGACAAGTTCTCGCCCAAAGAGTTCCACCTCCTCTTCATGCGCCAGGGCACGATCCCCGCCGGATATTTCCGCGAAGAGTTGCTGCGCGAGCTGCAAAAGAAATAGGGGTAAAAGGGTAAAAGGGGAAGAGGGGAAAGGGGCGTCATCCTCCCCTTTCCCCTCTTCCCCTTTTACCCTTTTACCCTTTGCTCTTACTCGTACCGCAGGCACTCAATCGGGTCGAGGCGCGAGGCCTTGCGCGCGGGCCAGACGCCGAAGACGAGGCCGATGAAGATGGAGACGGCGAGGCCCGCGATGACTGCCCAGAGCGGGATGGCCGCGGGCAGATTGGGGAGCAGGAACTCGATGACCTTGCTGACCAGGACGGCGAGGACGACGCCGATGACGCCGCCCATCGCCGTGAGCGTCATCGCCTCGTAGAGGAACTGCCGGACGATGTCGCGGCGGCGCGCGCCGATGGCCTTGCGCACGCCGATCTCCTGCGTCCGCTCCGTGACCGAGACGAGCATGATGTTCATCACGCCGATGCCGCCGACGAGCAGGCCGACGCCGGAGATGGCGATGGCGATCAGGCCGATCATGGCCGTGATGCTGTCGAACTGCTGGACGATCTTATCGGCGGTGCCGAGGTCGAAGTTGTTCGGCTGGTCGAACTTCACGCCGCGGCGTCGGCGCAGTATCTCTTCCACCTGGTCGAGCGCCGTGCGCAACTGGCCGGACTTCGCCTGGATGACGAGCATCACGTACTCGCTGCCGGGCGAGACCTCGTGCGCCGTGCGGAAGGGGATGTAGATGGCGTTGTCCTCGTCGTTCTCGCCGAAGAGCGCGTTCTTGCGCTTCTCCAGCACGCCGATGATCTCGAAGGGCCGTCCGCCGAGCTTCACCTCCGCGCCGACGACGTTGCCCTCCTGTCCGGGGAAGAGCGCGTCCACGACGTTGACGCCGACGACCATCACGTTGCGCCGGTTCGTGTCGTCCGTCTCCGTGATGAATCGCCCCTCGCGCACCGAGACGTTGGTAGCCGCCGCGTAGTTGGCCGTCACGCCCTCGACCCCGCCGCGGTGATACGTCGTCCCCTTGTAGGTGATCGTGCTGTCGAGCCACGAGACGAAGAGGTCGCCCGCGACCGTCTCGACCGCAGGGGCGAGGCGCGCGATGGCCTCGCCGTCCTCGTAGGTCAGGGGCTTGCGCTGCCGCTCGGCGGCGTCGCGCGGGCCGGCCTGAAAGCCGGTCGAGAGGTGGAAGGCGTAGATGTTGTTCGTGCCGTACTCCTCGATGACCTGCACGAGCGACTGGCGCACGCCCGTCAGCATCGAGGCGATGACGATGACGACCATGACGCCGATGACGATGCCCAAGACCGTCAGCGCGCTGCGCAGCTTGTGCGCCCGCAAGGAGTCGAAGGCCATGCGGACGATCTCGACGGGGACGAAACTGGAGAGTCTCAACTTCATAAACAACTCGTGAACCGTGAACCGTGACAAGATAAATCCGTGTGCCAAGAGCCGCGAGCCGTGCTAATGCGGAAATCACTTGTCACGGTTTACAGTTCACGGTTCACGCCTTTCTCACTTCCTCGCCAGCGCGACGATGGGGTCGAGGCGCGATGCCTTGAACGCGGGATAGATGCCCGCGAGCATGCCGATACCGCCGGAGACGGCGACCGACAGCACGACGTAGATGAGCGTTACCGTCATCGTGTAGCCGAAGGCGGCGGAGATTATCCACGTCAGGACGACGGCCAGCAGGAAGCCGAGGATGCCGCCGCACGTGGTCAGGAAAGACGACTCGATCAGGAATTGCAAGAGCATCTGCTTGCGCGTCGCGCCCAGAGCTTTGCGCAGGCCGATCTCGAAGGTGCGCTCGGTGACGGAGACGAGCATGATGTTCATCACGACGATGCCGCCGACAAGGAGCGAGATGGCCGTGATGGGAACGACCACAGCCGCGATGCCGCCCGTCAGAGAGTCAACCTCGCCCGCGACCTCGCCCGTGTTGACCAGGCCGAAGTCGTCCTCCTCGCTGCCCTTCAGCTTATGCTTATTGCGGAGCGCCAGGCGCGCGTCCTCAATCGCCGAGTCGAACTGCTCGCGCGAGGCGGCCTTGCCGTGAATCTGTATGCTCTGGCGGCCCCCGAAGATTTTGCGGTAGGCCGTGAGCGGAATGTACATGTGCTTGTCGAACGACTGGCCGAACATCGAGCCGCGCTTCTCCTCGACGCCGACCACCGTCATCGGCAGCCCGCGCACGCTGACGGTCTTGCCGATGGGGTTCTGGCCGGGGAAGAACTTCTCCTTCACGTCGTCGCCTACGACGGCGACCATCGCCGCCGTGTCGTACTCCTGCTGAAGGAAGAAGCGCCCCTCGTCAATCGTCTTGTCTTCGATGGACTGCATGTTCGGCGTGCAGCCCTGTATCTGCACGCCGAACAACTCCTCGCCGTTCTGCTTGAGGTCAGTCTGGTTCATGAGCTGCGCCCCGACCTCGGCGCAGGCCGCGCAGTGCTCGTGCACCCAGTCGTAGTCGTCGAGGTGTAGAATCTTGTTGCGGCGGTTCATCCTCTCCCACTCCTCTTCGGACATGTGGCCCTCGTGCGCCATGCGCCCGATCATAAAGTGGTTGACGCCCAGGACAGCCGTCACCTTCTCCATGACGTAGGTGTTCAAGCCGGAGATGGCCGCGCCCACGACGACGACCGAGGCCACGCCGATGATGATGCCGATCAGGGTCAGGAAGGCGCGCAGCTTGTGCGCGAAGATGGATTGCAGAGCGATTCGCGCGGCGTCGGCGTAGAAGGTGTAAATCGTTCTCATAAAAAAGCTCTTTTGCTGATTGGGCGAATCAAGGAGTGCCGAGACTCGTCTCTAATACGCCGACCTGCCGCCTAATGTTTACGGGAAGTTGAGGCGAAAGCCGTTGACCCGCCGCCGCCGCCGAGCCGCCGCGCGAAGTAGGAAGTTCAGAGTTCAAGCTTCAGCTTGTGCCCTCTCGAAACCGCGCAAGCCAAAGCTTGAACTCGCGCGCTCACTACTGTGGCGTGATCTCGAAAAGGTGGTGGCCGTAAGCGGGAACGTCCAGGTAGAGGCCGGGCGAGAGGAGTCCGTCGCCGTCTCTCAAGTATTGCGCGTCGCCCAGAAGGTCTTTCAGGAGCCACGCGCGACCGGCCAGCGCGGGCAACTCAAGCGGTAGGTAGCCCTGCGCGCGTTCATTCGAGAGGCTGACGACGACGAGGCGCAGGTCTTCGCCCGAAATCCAGAGGCTCGCCACGAAATTCTGGTGGCTCGGATTACCCTGCCAAGCCTCGCGCGGCTCGACCAGACGCCACACGCCTTCGTGAAAGACATCGTGCGCGAGCGCCGCGAGTAAACGCCTGTAATGTTGTTCCAGCATCTCGTCCGCAGGCTCCTGCGGTCTTCGTCCGAGATGCACGGAGAGTTTCGTTCGCCGGCCTTCCAACTGCCCCTCGTGTAGTAGCCGCAGCCCCGTGAGCGTGAGCGCGAGCGCCGACGCCCCCGGCTCGCGCGCGGGGCCGAAGGCGGCAAACGCGCGCGGCTCGTCGTGGTTCTCTATGAATCGCGCGAGACGGCTCTGATAACTCAGGTCGGCGCGCAGGTGCGCGCGCACCGAGGGCGCTCCCTCGTGCAGCATTCGGTCGTAGAGTCGCTTGTCGTAGGCGAAGTCGAAGCCCTGTTGCTGCAAACGGTACTCCATGTCCCAATAGACTTCCGCCATGAACAGGAAGTCCGGGCGCTCCGTTTTGACCCTGCCGATTGCTTCGAGCCAGAATTCGGCGCGGGCCGAGTCGAACTCGCCGCCCCACGTGCGCAAGAAGACTTCGCGCGTGACGAGCATCGCCATGTCGCAGCGCACGCCGTCGCACTTCGCCGCGACGGATAGAAGCTCCTCGGCCATCGCGTCGCGCGTCTCCGCGCGTCGGTAATCGAGCTGCACGGTGTCGGGCCAGCCCGGAAAGTAAGGGTCGCGACCGTGCGCGAAGACGCGCGCCTGCTCCCCGTCGCCCGCGCGGAAATAATTCTGCGGCTCGCTCTCAAGCATCGCATCGTCGCCCCGCACCAGACGCTCCGGATGCTCCGCCGTCCACGTGTGGTCTATCGCCATGTGGTTGGGGACGAAATCAAGCATCAGCCGCAGGCCCAACTCACTCAGGCGCGCGCGCACGTCGGCCAGCCCCTCGTCGCCGCCCAGCGCCGGGTCAACGCGGTAAGCGACGATGGCGTAAGGCGAGCCGACGATGTCTTCGTCCGTGAAGTCGGGCAGGGTGCGCGCGTACTCTGCGCGCAAGGCAGGGTCGGTGCGCGAGACGGCGCGCGCGCCGGGGCTGCGCTCCCACACGCCCATCGGCCACACGGCGTCGAAGCCGTACTCGGCCAGCCGCTCCAACTCCGACTGCGGCACGTCGCCGAGCGTCACACGCCTTCCGTGCGCGCGGCTCAGGTCGTTCAACCAGACCCACGTGTTGATCTCGTAAACGGTCGGATACTTCCGCCAGAGGGTCATTTAACCGTCAATATCGACTTGAAGTTGGTTGGTGGCAGAATTCCTTTTTAGCCTGATCTGCTCATAGTAGCCATAAATTGACTCACCTATAAGTGGTTGGAACACAGCATAGTGTTCCGTGCATTCGACAATGGCGCAGTCAACAAGTGTGACGCAGTAACAACGAGAAATAATGACTCGCTCTCCCTTTCGCATTGCTTCAAGCAGCGGTCTTGCCTTACTGATCCTACTGGCGATTAACTGATTGAAAACTTCTTCAGATGCTTTTTTGCTTTGAGACCCGCTGCGAATGAACGCAGGGCCAGCGAAGTGAGGTTTATTATGACTTGCCTGCACAATCGCGGCCACAATATATTTACCGTTAACGCCAATCACCCTCGCCGTATGTTTAATCGGCGGATAGCACCATTCGGATGCGGTTTTACTAATCGAGTTTTGAGCTTTCTCCGGGTTATCCACTCCGATGATATTGCCGCCATCAGCAACTCCAACAAACAAGACTGCCTCGTCACCATCAGGCACAGAGTTGGCGAAAGCGACAAGGGTCTTACGAATATCATCTGTGCTTTTGATATTTTCCTTCCGCTCAGTCCAACCATCCTCGAAGTCTGAAAGTCTACATTTGAGTTCTTCATCGGTCATACACATACATCCTCAAAGAGTAATCTGGGCGCTATTTTTACGAAGCCTTCGCCTGCGGAACTGATATCGGTTCTTTCGGCTGCAACGAAATCACCTTCCGCCGATTACGTTTTTCCTGCTCCCTCAAATCTTCGTAAATGGCTTCGAGGTCGTAATGGAATTTGGCTGCGTACTCTTCACGCAGCCTCCTGGTTTCTTCGACGATCTCATCTTCCCACATGGTTAGACTCCTAAAAGCTCTTCGGGCGTGCAGATGACCGGAGGCTCGTATCCGCTCTCGCGACAGATGACCGCCACGCCGCCCTGCATTTCGGCGTTGGCTATGTGCTTACAGTTCCAGGTCAGCAAGTAATCCATACCATGCGCGGTGGCAATCGCAATATGCAAGGCATCCACAGCCGCCTTCTCAGGTATCGGGCCTTTCTCGACCAGCAGGCGGGCTAAAGAGGCAGCTTCTTTGCTCACGCCTAGCAGCGGAATTTGGTCGAGGGCTGCGAGACGCGACTGCGCCATCTGCGCGTCTCCGGCGCTCGCTTCTTGGACTACCAGTTGCGATGCGTAAAGGTCAAAATCCGGGCGGCGATTCGTCCACGAATCCTGCGTTATCTGCTGATGAGCAGCGACCACCAAGTCTCGGCTCGGTCGCGCAGTCAAATAGCTGACGACGGTAGTTTCGAGATAAACCTTACGCTTCATCGCAGTTCATTCACCCTGAAGTTTATCACAGCCCTTCAAGGTGCTACGCCCGCCCACTTACACGTTGTCTGCTCCGCGAACCTTTCATATATCCTCAACGAGCCTGATGCCTGCGAAGGCGATGCGGAAGTGGCGTCGGAAGAAGTTGCGGAAGCTCGTGCGGAGCACAGAGGCGTGCGTCGCCCACGAGCCGCCTTTGAGGACGCGGTGGTCGCCGTCGAACCACACCTCGGAGTATTCCGGGTAGGGGAACGGCTCGAAGCCTGGGAAGCCTCCGAAGGGCGTGGATGTCCACTCCCAGACGTTGCCGCTCATGTCGAGGCAGCCGCAAGACGAGGCCCCCGCGTCGAAGCCGCCGACGGGCGTCGTGCCCCAGCGCCGCAGATCGAAGTTACAGAGCGCATCGGTCGGTTCGTCGTCGCCCCAAGCGTAGCGCCGCTTGCGCGCCCCGTCCCACGAAGCCGCCTTCTCCCACTCGGCCTCCGTCGGCAGGCGCTTTCCGGCGAAGCGCGCGTAGGCTTCCGCCTCGTACCAACTGACGCACTCGACCGGGTGGTCTGGCCCAATCGTGCCCTCTTCGAACATGCGGCGCTCGACCCAGCCGCCCGCGCCGTCGCGCCGCCAGTAGAGCGGGCACGCCCAGCCTTCTTTCTCCTTCCACTGCCAGCCCTCTTCCGTCCAGAACTCGCGCCGCTCGTAGCCGCCTTCGGCGATGAAGCGCGCGTACTCCTCATTCGTCACCGGCACGCGCGCGATGCGGAACGCCGGGACGTTGACCGCGCGCGCGGGCCGCTCGTTGTCATACGCGAACGAGTCCCGCGTCGCGCCCATCTCGAACGCGCCTCCGGGGACGAGGATCACGTCACGCGCCGGCGTCGAAACCGCGGCAACGCGCGGCGCTTCAGTCTCCGTTGTGTCGGGCCGCGTCTTCTTCGACGGGTCGAGCAGTCGGAAGAGGTAGGCGAGCGTCTCCTGGTGCTGGCGCTCATGTTCGAGGACGAGTCGGAAGACGTAGCCGCCGCCCGTAAGCGGGCCGTCCGAGTCGAAGTCGAAGCGTTCGAGGCATTCGAGCGCGCCCTCGCGCACGCGCCGGAGGTAAGTCTCCATCTCGCGCCGCGTGGGGAGGTTCTTCGACTCCTCGCGCGGAGTCTTAATGGGGTCGAAGACGCGCTCGTAATCGGAGTCGGGCGCGGGCAGGCCCTGAACTTTTTGCAGCAGCCAGTAGGACTCGAAGACTCCGATGTGCGCGAGGTGCCAGATGACGGGCCGGTAGCCGAAGCCGGGACTTTCACGCAGGTCGCGCTCCGCGGCCAGGTCGAAGAGTCGGAGCGTCGCGGCGCGCGCGTCCGTCAACATCAGCGCGATCTGTTCGGCCTGTTCGTTCATCTTGATTCTCTGAGGGCCGGTCATCGCCGCCGGGTCGCACGCGGGTTGATTAAGGAAAGCGATGCGCTATTATAACGTTAGCACGGACTCAGATTACCGAAGGAAGAAAATCAAAAGTGATCCCGCACCCCACGAGCGACGACAAGGGCGAGCGCCTTCGCGTTCACGACCTCGCCGTCGAGCAAGTGCGCGACCGCCTGGCCGACGACGTGCGGCGCGGACTCTGTAGCGCCGCACGGAAGTTTCTCCCGCCGAAATACTTCTACGACGAACTCGGCTCGCAACTCTTCGAGGCCATCTGCCTGCTCCCCGAATACTACCTGACGCGCGCCGAAAGCGAAATCTTCGCCCGCTGCTCGGACGAGATCGCCGGGGCCGCCGCGCAAGGCTCCGCGGTCACGCTCTTCGAGCTGGGCAGCGGCAGCGCCTCGAAGACGCGCCGCGTCATCGAGGCGCTTCTTCGTCGGCAGAGGCGACTGCTTTACGTCCCCGTTGACATCTCGACGCCCGCGCTCGAAGAGAGCGCGCACGCGCTTTTGCAAGACTACCCGGCGCTTGCGGTCACGGCTTACGCGGGCGACTACGACGCGGCGCTCCCGCGCCTCGGCGAGAACCTGGACGACGCCGTCCGCGCCCTCGTCCTCTTCCTCGGCTCCAACATCGGCAACTTCGACCGCGGGGAGGCGCGCGACTTCCTGCGCCGCGTGCGCCGTGTGCTCCGCGCGGGCGACCGGCTGCTCGTCGGCGCGGACTTGAAGAAAGACCCCGCCGTCCTCGAAGCCGCCTACGACGATGCGCTCGGCGTCACCGCCGCCTTCAACCTGAACCTTCTGGCGCGCATCAACCGCGAGCTTCAGGCCGACTTCCATGTGCGCGCCTTCCGCCACGTCGCGCTCTACGACGAGCGCGAGGGCCGGGTCGAGATGCATCTGGAAAGCACGCGCACGCAGACCGTCAGAATCCACGCGCTCGACCTCGACGTACATTTCGGCGCGGGCGAGCGCATCCACACCGAGAACTCTTACAAGTACGACCTCGCGGAGCTTTCCGCGCTCGCCGCCGCGACCGGCTTCGAGAGCGCGCGCACGTGGCTCGACACAAGCGAGCGCTTCAGCAGCAACCTCTTCGTCGCCGGAGGCGACTAGGAGAAATGATGAACGATGAATGCGGAATGATGAATTAAAGCAGCTTGCTTTCAATTCATCATTCCGCATTCATCGTTCATCATTTAAAGATTATGGCTCATCGACAGGACGGCGGCACGCGTGAGGGCTTCCCGCTCCTGACCGACCCGGTCTCGAAGGATTCCGCGCCGCTCTTCGTCGAGAACCTTCTGCGGGGCGAGAAGCCGCGGGCCGAGTGGATGTGCGGCGTCGAGTTCGAGCTGTTCGGCTACGACCGCGCGCGCTCGTTCGAGCGCATAGACGCCGAGCAGGTGCAGCGCGTGCTCGCCGGGTTCGCGCCTTCGTCGAACGACATCGTGCATGAGGGCGGCACGGTCGTCGAGGTGGGCGACGGCCAGAACCGCCTGACGGTCGAGCCGGGCGGGCAGGTCGAGTTCAGCGGAGCGCCGCAGCGCCGCTTGGCCGACGTGGAGCGCGAGCTGCGCCGGTATCTCTCGCGCCTGCGCGAGGTGGCCGAGAGCAACCGGCTCGCCTTCCTCGCCGTCGGCTTCGACCCGCTGCGCACAATTGAGGAGCAGTGCTGGTTTCCGAAGATGCGCTACGAGGTGATGCGCCCATATCTTGCGGCGCATGGCCGCCGCGCCTGGGACATGATGTGCCGCACCTGCGCCGTGCAGTCGAATCTAGACTACGGAGCGCCGGAAGACCTCGCCAAAAAATTCCTCGTCGGCAACCGCCTCGCGCCCGCGGTGACGGCGATGTTCGCCAACTCGCCCTTCGAGGGCGGGCGGCCCTCCGGCTACAAGTCAACGCGCGCCGCCGCGTGGCTCGACACAGACCCCGCGCGCGCGGGACTGCCGCCGCCCGCGCTCGAAGACGACTTCGCGCCGGAGGACTACGTGGCTTACGCGCTCGACGTGCCGATGATCTTCGTCCAGCGCGGCGGTCGCTACCTCGGCGCGGTCGCGGGGCTGCGCTTCAGAGAATTTCTCGAACGCGGGCACGGCAGCCTCCACCCGGTCTTCGGCGACTGGGCCGACCACCTGACGACCATCTTCACCGACGCGCGCCTGAAGCAGCACGTTGAGCTGCGGAGCGCCGACGCCAACGACCTCGAAATGTCGCTCGCGCTGCAAGCACTTTGGAAGGGATTGCTCTACGACCCCGCGGCGCTCGACGAGGCTCTGCGACTCGCGCCCCGTCTGAAGAGCGCCGACGCCGTCGCCCTGCGGGAGCGCGTCGCGCGCGACGGACTCGCCGCCGCGCACGCGGGCGTGAACGTTCTGCGGCTCGCGCGCGAGACGGTCGCGCTTGCCGCCGAAGGTCTCGCGCGCGTCGCGCCCGACGAAGTCTCTTACCTCGACGTGCTGCGCGAGCGCGTCATCGGTGAGGGCGTCTGCCCCGCAGACATCTTGCTGCGCAACTGGGAGGGCGCGTGGCACGGCTCGATGGAGCGCGCGCTCCTTCACCTGCGCGCCGCGTGAGTTAAAATCAAAGTCATGTCGAGCGCGCCGTCAGACAGTAGCGCCGTCGTCTCCTTCCGCCGCGTCACCTACGCCGCGCCGGGAATGCCCGCGCCCATCATTGACGACCTCAGCTTAGAAATCCGTCGCGGCGAAACGCTCGTGCTGCTCGGCGAGTCGGGATGCGGGAAGACGACGACGCTCCGCCTCATCAACCGCTTGCTCGTCCCGACCGCGGGCGAAGTTTTAGTCGAAGGCAAAGACACGCGCGAGTGGGACGCGGTCGGCTTGCGCCGCCGGACGGGCTACGTCATACAGGAGGCGGGGCTGTTCCCGCACTTCACAGTGGAGCGCAATGTCGCGCTCGTGCCGACGCTGGAAGGTTGGGACGAGGAGCGCGTGCGCGTGCGCGTGCAGGAGCTTCTGCGACTCGTCGGGCTTGAGCCGGAGAGGTTCGCCGCGCGCTTCCCAGCGGAGCTTTCGGGCGGGCAGCGGCAGCGCGTCGGCGTCGCGCGCGCGCTCGCGGCAGACCCGCCGCTCCTCCTGATGGACGAGCCTTTCGGCGCGCTCGACCCGCTGACGCGCGCCGCCTTGCAGCGCGAGTTCGCGGCACTACAAAAGCGTCTCGGCAAGACGACAGTCTTCGTCACGCACGACGTTCGCGAAGCACTCATGCTCGGCACGCGCGTCGCGCTGATGAGCGCCGGGCGAATCGTTCTGCTCGACACGCCCGGAGGCTTTCTCGACTCCGATGAGCCGCACGCACGCGCCTACCGCGACACGCTGCTGCCCCCCGGCGAATCGCTTTCAGGATTTGCCACAGAGACACAGAGACACGGAGAATGAAAAATCAAATCTCAAATCTGAAATTTCAAACTCTCAAATCCTCTGTGCCTCCGTGTCTCTGTGGCTGAATCTGGTGACGGATGAACCCATTCGACTTCATGCTGCGCAACTGGCGCGAGATTCTGTCGCTCACGGGCGAACACCTCGCGCTCGTCGCCGTCTCGACCGCAATCGCCTTGACGGTCGGCATCCCCACGGGTCTTCTGCTCACGCGGCGCGCTTCGCTGAAGCGACCCGTGCTCGCCGTGGCGAACGTGTTGCAGACCGTGCCGAGCCTCGCGCTCTTCGGCTTCCTCATCCCGCTCCCCTTCGTCGGCATCGGCGCGCGTGCGGCCATCATCGCGCTCGTCCTCTACGCGCTGCTGCCCGTCATACGCAACACCGTGACGGGAGTGGAGGGCGTCGAGCGCAGCGTGCGCGAGGCGGCTGTGGCGATGGGAATGACGGACGCACAGATTCTCCGGCAGGTCGAGTTGCCGCTGGCCGCGCCCGTGATTCTGGCGGGCGTGCGCGTGGCGACCGTCATCTCGGTCGGCGTGGCGACGATTGCGGCGGCCATCGGCGCGGGCGGCCTCGGCACGTATATTTTTCGAGGACTCAGGCAGTACGACAACAATCTCATCCTCGCGGGCGCAGTTCCCGCCGCGCTGCTCGCGCTCGCGGCGGACGCCGGTATAGGTTTACTCGAATCGCGCCTCGACGTGCGCCGGCGCATAGCGCGGAGCAGACGAAAAGGAAGCGCGTTACTGCGTCGCGTCGTGTGGGCGGCGGTCGCGCTCGTCGTTGTCGCGTGCGGCGCGCTCGCGCTGCGGAGTCGCGCGGGGCGGGCTGACGTGGTCGTCGGCTCGAAGGATTTCACGGAGTCGGTCATCCTCGCCGAGATGCTTGCGCAGTCGCTCGAAGCGCGGGGCTTGCGGGTCGAGCGGCGCTACGAACTCGGCGGCAACCTCGCGCACGACTCGCTCGTCGCCGGCCAGATAGACGCCTACCCCGAATACACGGGCACGTCGCTGATGGCGATTCTCAAGCACCCGCCCTCGACGGACGCGCGCGCCGTCTATGAGCAGGTGAAGCGCGAGTACGCCGAACGCTTCGACGTGGAGGTCGGCCCGCCGCTCGGTTTCGAGGACACGTTCGCCATACTGGTGCGCTCTACGGACGCGCGCCGCCTCAACCTCAAGACCATCTCCGACGCGACACGCTTCGCGCCGAAGTGGCGCGCGGGCTTCGGCCAGGATTTCATGTCGCGCAAGGACGGATACGAGGGCTTCGCGCGCGCCTACGACTTGCAGTTCGCCGAGCGCCCGCGCGAGATGGACTTGTCTCTGAGCTACCGGGCGCTCGCCTCCGGCGGGGTGGACATCATCGCCGGCAACTCGACCGACGGCATGATCGCCACGCTCAAGCTCGTCCAGCTCGAAGACGACCGGCACTACTTCCCGCCCTACGAAGCCGTCTTCCTCGCGCGCCGCGACACGCTCGCGCGACTCCCGCAGATGCGCGAAGTGATTCAGAAACTCGCGGGCGCGGTCTCGACCGACGAAATGCGGCGGCTCAACTTTGAAGTGGACGGCAACAAACGCCCCGCCGCCGACGTGGTGCGCGAGTGGCGGCAGTCGAAAGGCCTCTGAAGAAGGCAAAAGTAAAAGGCAAAAGGCAAAAGAGGGAGACGCAAGCCCTACGGCCTGTGTCCCTCACTTTTGCCTTTTTAGTTTTGCTTTCCGCTGAGCGGATTACTTCGTGTGCAGCACGACGCGGACGGGCTGGTCGAGGTCTGCGGCGTTGATCTCGATCTTCTGCGTCTCGTAGCCCTTGGCGGAGAGCTTGAGCGTGAGCTGCCCGATGTGCAGCGGCGGGAGCACGGCGACGCCGCGCGCGTCCGTCCAGTTCCAGGCTTGGCAGAGGAAGCCGCCGGAGCGGTGCGAGTCGAGGTCGGCGCGGACACCCTTGACGGGGTTGCCGTTCTCGTCCACGACGCGCAGGTCGAGGCGTCCGACGCCGTCGGCTTGCTTGGGCGCGTGGCCCATGTTCGGGATGTCGTTGTTGTTGCCGGCCTGCGCGCCGCCCGTCTGGGCGAGCGCCGAGCCAAAGGTCGCGGCGACGATGAAGGTGGCGAAAATCAGTTTACGCATTGGCGGTAAATCTCCTTGGAAAATTTCTCTCCGGGTCTTCGGTTGTGGTTTTAATTCAGCCGAGGCCGCGTGACCTGAAGGGGATTGAGGATCGCCGCGACGTGCCAGTCTAAGATGTCGAGGGGGCCGACGAAGTTGCTTTCGCAGGGGCGCGCGGAGGGCCTCCGGGCGTGCCCGAAACCCGCATTTTTACAGTGCTTTTCGCGCGCCGCGAAAACAACAAGGCCGGAACGCACGGGCTTATGCGCGTGTCTCCGGCCTTCGGATTTTTCGTCTCTCTGTGGCATCACTTCGGCGACCGCTGCGTCCGTGCGCCGCGCGTTTCTCCCGCGGCGTTTAGGTCAACGGCTTTGCGCTCCGGCCTTTCGCGCCGGATTGCCTTTATCGGTGTCGCTCGCCGGGTGAAGACCTCAAGGCTTCCGTCCGGCACGAAGAATTATAGGGGCTGCGGGCGCGCTTGTGAAGCAAAAGTTTTCTGGAAGCGCTCTCTTCCGGTTCCATTAACTCACGGTTCCGTGGTTGCCCCATGCTCTAGCGCAACGAAAGGTTTTGCCTCTCGCGTGCGGTTGAGGGTATGCTCAAGCCACACGGCACTGGAATCAGGAGAAGAAGGATGACTCTCATTGATCTGCTCTTGTTGCTTCTCGTCGCGGGCGTGTGCGGCTCAATCGGGCGGGCCATCGGCGGCTACTCGCACGGCGGCTGCCTGGTCTCAATCGCGCTCGGCTTCATCGGCGCGCTCTTAGGGATGTGGCTCGCGCGTTACGCCCATCTGCCCGAACCGCTCCCCGTCCTGGTCGGCGGCACGACCTTCCCCGTCGTCTGGTCAATCATCGGCTCGGCGGTCTTCGTCGCCGTCATCGGACTCATCTCGCGCAGACGGGTCTGAAGCCGCCCGCGCGTGAAAGTGTCGCCGCGAGGTCACATTTTTCTTTCAACATCCCGGCTAGGCCGCCGCGCGCGACGCCGGGGCTAGACCGCGCACGCGGCCTTCGGCTACACTCGCCGCAGCACTCCCCTAACAAGACGAAATCCTCGTGCCGCGCGAGAGCGCCTTCTGTCCCGCGCGCCGAAGTGCAGCCGACTCTTTTGAGGCTTTATGATCGCCACAGCCCCGACGAAATCCGTTCGCGCCTTTTCCGTCCTCCGCGCTTCGCCCGCGCCCGACCTCGCCTACTTCCGCCGGCGCTACCCGGAAACGGTCGCTTCCCTGGGCGCGCTGCCGAGGCGCGAGGAGTGGCTGAGGAACATCTGGGAGCTTGAGGCGCGCTGGCGGAAGGTTTGGGAGACGCGGGGCGGCGGGCACATCTTAGAGGAGGCGGTCGTGCGCGGCGCGCCGCCCGCGGGGCACGTGGCCGAAGCCGAGTTCGATGTGATCTACGCGGGCGGCGCGGCGGCGCTGCTGCACGCGTCGGCGCTCGCCTTCAGACACGAGCGCCGCGTGCTCGTCCTTTGCGCCGGGGCGTTCGCCGGAGGCGGCGACAACTGGAACCTTTCGGACGAGGAGCTGCGCGAGCTTGGGCGCGCGGGCGTGTTCACGCGCGAGGAGGTCGAGGCGGCGGTCTTGAGCCGATACCGCGGCGGCTTCCTGAAGTTCCACGACGCGGCGTCGCGCGTGAAGGCCGAGCCGCTGTGGGTGAGCGGCGCGCTCGACGTTTCAGTGGACGCCGGGCGGCTCGTCGCGCTCGCCGCCGAGAGGCTGCGGCGGCAGAGGGGCTGCGCCGCGCTGGAGGGCCTGCGACTCGTGCGCGCCTACGTCGAGCCGACGCGCGTGACGGTCGAGGCGGAAGGGGCGGGAGGCCAGCGTCGGTTTTTCGCGGCCCGTCTGTTCGCGGACGCGTGCGGCACGGACTCGGCGGTCGCGCGGCAGTTGAACGGGGGACTCGCGCCCGCGCACGTCTGCACGACCGTGGGCACGTTGGCGCGAGGCTTCGCGCGCGGCGCAGTGGACTTCGGCGCGGGCGAGATACTCGTCAGCACCGAGGACGCGAGCGAGCACCGGCAGCTCTTCTGGCAAGGCTCCGCCAGCGCGCCGGCGCGCGACGAGTACGCCACGAGCCTCTTCTTCTACGACTCGGTTGACTCGCCCGCGGACAAGTCCCTGCTCTCACTGTTCGAGCGCTACTTCGCGACGCTGCCCGCCTACAAGCAGAGGGGCGCGGGCTGGCGCGTCGAGCGCCCGACGTTCGGCTACTTCCCGGTCTCCCGCCGTCAGGATCGGCGCAGCCGCGCGCGCACGTCCGACGAGCGCGTGTTGCTTCTGGGCGAGGTGGCGGGCGGCGCGGGCGTGCTCGCCTCGCGGCGCTTCGGCGCACACGCGCGGAACCTCAGCCGCGCCGCGCGCCTGACACACCTCGCGCTCGAAGCCGACCTGACGGACGCCGGCGCGCTCGCGCAAATCTTCAACGCGGGGCCGCGCGTGGCCGGGGCCATAGGTCTGGCGGAGTTCATGCGGCCCGCGCCGAAGAGCGCGCCGCAGTCGGTGAACGAGACTCTGAACGCGCTGATGGCGGCGCTCGCGGGCTTGGACGAGCGCGTGCGGCGCGAGCTGTTTCAGGGGCGCATGACGCTGGCGGCGCTGCGCCGCCTCGTCGCGCGCACGGCGCGACTCTACCCGCGCGTCTTCGCGCGCGTGCGCGAGCACTTCGGCGCGCGCGGCACGCTCCTGTGGCTGGCGGGCGTGGCCGAGGCCGTGTGGAGCGACGGGCGCAGCAGGCGCGCGGCGTCGCGCGGCGGCGACGACGCGCGGCAGACGGAAGACCCCGCGCGGCAGTTCGCGCGCCTCGCCGCGACCTACCAGAACGGAGACGGCGCGGGCGGCTCGCGTTAAAGCCGCCCGCGCCGTGAAAAGGAGCGCGCACACGGAAGGCGTGCGGGAGTGTTCACGTACTCCCGCACGCCTTCGCCTTCGCTCAAGGTTAAGCTTCAACGCATCACCCGCCCGCGCTTTCGCGCCGAAGCGAGCCGCGCGCCTGCGCCCTCTGAGTGTTGGGACATCAGGGCGTCGTCTTCGACGGCCCGTAGTAAACCTTGATCGTCACCTTCCCCGTAGGAAAGTCCTTGTTGAAGTTGACGCCGTCGCCGCTGATCTCGATGCGCTGGAGGTGCTTGTCCGGGTGGTGGTGTTTGCCACTGCCCTGATCTTCAAACTGGCCGTGGCTTGAGCCGTAGTCAACCGTGAACGAGCCTCCCCCCTGGATGATGATTGGCGGATCGCCTCCTGACATGGTTTTCTCTCCTTTGGGCTGAGGGTTGTTGGAGCACAATCAGCGAACCTCGGCGACCGATTCGTCGCCGAGTTCCCTGCGAAGTCGTTGCACGTCGGCGCGCGCGAGGTAGCCTGCGGCGTCCGCCCCCCAGCTCTGTTCGAGCCGGGAGAGCGAGGCGCTCGCGCGTGCGAGATATGCCTGGGCAGCAGCCTCGTCGCCCGCGCGGCGGTTGGCCTCGCCCGCGACGGCGAGCGCGCGCCACTCGGCCTCGACGTGCCCCGAACGGGCGAAGAACTCTTCGGCACGCAGCGAGGCCGCGCGCGCGCCCTGCGCGTCACCCGCTTCGAGCAAAACCTGGGCGAGCGCGAGTTGCGAGAGCGAGACGAACCAGGGGTCGCTCATCCCCTCGGCCACGCGCGCCGACTCCTCGCAGAGCGGCCTGCCGCGCGCGGGGCTTCCGCCGAAGGCGTCGGCCAGGCACCGGGCCGCGTCAGCCTCGACGATCAACTGCTCGTGCCCGCCGGAGTCCTGCACGAGCGCGAGCGCCTGCTCGCCCTTCGCCCTGGCCTCGTCGAAGCGCCCGCGGCTGAGCGCCATGTTGGCCTCGGTGAGACGGACGCGCGCCATCATGTCGTTGTTCGGCTTGTCGGGCTTGCCGGCGATCTCGGCGAGCTGCGCGAGGTAGTCGCCCGCCTCGTCGTAGCGCCCGATCCGCCAGAGCGAGTTGGCGAGGTTGAGCAGGCTGTAGCTGAGCAGTTGGTCGTCGTGCAGGGCCTTCGAGATCGCGAGGCTCTCGCGGTAGTGCTCGACCGCCTTGGGGAAGCGGCCCTGCTTGGCGAGCATCGAGCCGCACTCGCGCTGGAGGAGGCCGAGCATCTGCATGTCGCCCGACTGCTCTTCGAGGCGCAACTGCTCCTCGATCTCCCGGCGCGCGCCGTCGTAGTCGCCCCGCTGCGCCTTTGTCCGCGACAGGATGATCGCGGTGGTGTCGGCGTCCCTGCGGTAGCCGGCCTGCTGGTAGAAGTCGCGCGCCTGTTCGACGAGGCGATCCGACTCGTCGGGGCGGTTCTGCATGTTGCGCAGGCTGCCGAGGTTGCCGAGCGCGGTCGCTTCGAGCCGACGCACCTTGTAGCTGCGCGCCAGGTCGAGGGCGCGCGTCAGGTCGCGCTCCGCCTCGTCGTAAACGTTCTGCTTCATGAAGAGGTTGCCGAGCACGATGTAGCCGTAGGCCACGAGGTTACTCATGCGGCTCCCTTGCGCCAGCTCGATTGCGCCGCGCGCGAGGTTCTGCCCGTCGCCGGGGTCGGGCTGGACGTAGGCGAGTTGGAGCATCGCCTGCACCTGCTGGTAGAGGTTGTTCGTCGAGCGCGCGAGCGCGAGCGCCTGCTCCAGCTCGCGCCGTGCCTCGTCCTTCTTGCGCAGGTCGGCGAGGAGGCGGCCCTGCTGGTAGTGCGCCTCGGCCTGTCCCTCGCGGTTGCCAGCCGCCTCGTAGAGTTTTTCGGCGGACTGGAAGGCCGAAGTCGCGCCCGCCAGGTTCGTCTGGCGCGCGTGCAGCACGCCGAGGCTGACGAAGGCCGCCGCGTAATTGGGGTCGCTCGACGTGGCCCTGGTGAAGGCTTCGACGGCCTTCTGGGTCTCGTTGTTCTTGTCGTAGGCGCGACCGAGGTCAACCTGCACCTGCGGCTGCCCCGGCTTGAGCTGCGCCAACTCCTCGTAAGCCTTGACGGCCTCGGCGTTCCTGTGGCCGACCGTCGCACGGACGGCGTTGAGGTAGAGCGCGTCCTCGCGCGACAGGGCCGCGGGGTCGCTCACCAGCCCGTCGGCGACGAGCATCTCGCCCTGCGCGCTTTCGAGGAAGTCCATCTCCATCCAAGCCTCGGCGAGGCGCGCGTGCGCGAGCGCGAAGCCATCGTCCGTCTTGACGGCCTGCTCGAGCAGGCCGCTCGCCTTGTAGAACTCGCCGCCGCGCATCGCCTCCACGCCCTGCTCGTAGGACGCGAGCGCGGCGGGCGAAGGCTTGTGCAGCGAGGGCTTGCGCAGGTAGTTGACGCCCCAGAAGACGGCGAGCAGCGCGGCGAGCGAGGCCAGGAGTGTGAGCGGCGAGACGCGCTTATGCCTGAGCCTCTGGATCGTGATGAGGGCGCTCGAACGGATCAGGTTCTCGGCGGTCGCGAGGCGGCGCGTGTGCGCGGTGTCCGAGTCGGAGAGGCGTGAGCGCACGCGCGAGAGTTCGGCGGCGAACTCCGCGGCGGTCTGGAAGCGCTCTTCGGGGCGCTTGGCGAGCGCCTTCAGAATCAGGCGGTCGAGTTCGGGCGTGATGCGCGGGTTGAAGCGCGAGGGCGGCGGCGGGTTGACGTGCAGAACTTGCGCGCCGATCTCGATGACGTTCGAGCCGGAGAAGGCGGGCCGCCCGGCGACGCACTCGTAGAGGAGCGCGCCGAGGGCGAAGAGGTCGCTGCGACCGTCCACCTGCGCGCCGCGCGCCTGCTCCGGCGAGAGGTAGAGCGGCGTGCCGATGACCACGTCCGAGCGCGTGCGCGCCGAGAGCCACGTCTGCGCGTCGGGGCTTGATCCTCCAATCAACTCCTCGTCCAGTTGTTTCGCCAGCCCGAAGTCGAGGACTTTCACCTCGCCGCGCTCGTTGATGATGACGTTCGACGGCTTGATGTCGCGGTGGACGATGCCGCGGCGGTGCGCCTCCGAGAGCGCCTCGGCCACCTCGCGCGCGACCTCGACTGAGCGCCGGAGGCTCAGGCCCGCGTTCGTCAGGATGTCGCCGAGCGTCTGGCCCCCGACCAACTCCATGACGATGTAGGGCTGGCCGTCTTCGGTCTCGCCGAGGTCATAGACGGCGGCGATGTTCTTGTGGACGAGTGCGGAGACGGCACGCGCCTCGCGCAGGAAGCGCGCGCGGTAGTGGCCCTCGTCGCGGCCCGCGTGCGGGATTTTGATGGCGACGCGGCGGCCCAAAAGCGTGTCTTCGGCGACATAGACGACGCCCATCCCGCCCTCGCCGACTTGGCCGAGGATGCGGTAGTGCGAGATGGTCTTGCCGATCATTGAATTCAGGCAGCGCGCGGCTTTTTCGGAGGCGCGTGTAGGAGAAAAAGTTTCGTCCGCTGCGTCGGGCGGCGGGGACGGCGCGTTCGACCGTGGCGAGAGCGCGGCGATATTCTGCTCTAAAGCCGCCGGCTTTTCAAGATGGGAGGCGCGGCAGTGGCGGGTCAGTTTCAACAGATAAGCTCTTCACTCCGGCTGACATGGCCGGAGATGGTTATCCCGCCCACTGCTCCCTAAACATTTATGCGGAGTCGGGCCAAAACATTTCACGGGTTGACAGGGAAAGAGATAGGAAACGGGAGCCACCTGCCCCAAACTAACTCACTGTCGGCGCGGCGAAGCGCGGAATGCGGATTTCGCACCGGCGGTTGATGAGCGGCGCACCGTCTTCCAGTCGGCAGCCCTGTAACCCGCCGCGCGTCACTCTCCCGCGCGCCCGGCTCAGGCTTGCGCGCCGGAGGCTTTTGGCGGCATACTCTCACGCGATAGGTTCCTGCTCTCGTGCGTTCGGAGGCGAACGCGCCTGCCTGTGACTGTGAGGCGACGGTGTTCGGCTGAAGGAGAGTGAGGTTGGTCGGTCAGGTTTGAAGCCGCTCTCGAAAGTTAGAGCACCGGGTCTTTAAGTCGCCGCCTCGCCCGCCGGGTCAGGTGAATCTTCCCGTCACCGACGCCCCCAAGCGACGAGCACCGCCCGCGCTTCATTAAACGCAAAGGACAGAAGAGAGATGAGCACGAGACTTTACGTCGGGAACCTTAACTTCCGCACGACGGGCGACGAGCTGCGCGAGCTGTTCTCGCAGGCGGGCGAGGTGGAGAACGCCTCGGTGGTCGAAGACCGCGACACGGGCCGCTCGCGCGGCTTCGGCTTCGTCGAGATGGCGACTTCCGAAGGCGCTGCCGCGGCCATCGAGCAGTTCAACGGCAAGGAGTTCAACGGTCGCACGCTGACCGTCAACGAGGCCCGGCCCCGCGTCGAGCGCGGGGGAGGAGGCGGCTACGGCGGCGGCGGAGACCGCGGCGGACGCGGCGGCGGCTACGGCGGCGGTCGCGAGCCGCGCTGGTAAGGAAAAGCCGTGAACCGTAAACCGTGAACCGTGACGAGAGAGAAGCAATTCTTCTTGTCACGGTTCACGGTTTACGGTTCACGGCTTTTTTACTTTCTCACGCCGGGCGTAATCTTGAGCGTGAGGCGTTGGTCGCCGCGCAGCACTTCGACCTCGTACTCCTGCCCGGCCTTCATCTCCGAGAGCGCTTGCGTGTAGTCATAGACGTTGCGCACGTCACGCCCGGCCAATTTAACAACCTTGTCGCCGGCCTTCAGTCCCGCCTTCTCCGCCGGAGAGCCTTCGCGCACGCCGTCGAGCTTGAGGCCGTCCGAAGAGTCGGCGTAAGAGGGAATGGTTCCGAGATAGACGCGGAAGCCCGTGGAGCGCGAGTTCGCCTCCTGTTTGGCGACGGCGAAGGTCGGTCGCCTGTCGCTCGCTTGCAGGTCGGAGACGATCTCGCGGACGAACTGAAGGACGCGCGCCTCGCCCTCGTAGTTGATTTTGTCCGCCGTGTCCGAAGGCTTGTGGTAATCCTCGTGCGCGCCCGTGAAGAAGAAGAGGACGGGAATCCTCTTCGCGTAGAAGGACGAGTGATCGCTCGGCCCGTAGCCGTCCTCGTTCAGCCGCAGCGTGAAGAGTTCCGCAGGCGTCGTCGTCGCGACCGTGTGACCGTTGCTGCCGGTGATGCGGATGGGCGCGGATGCCCCCGCAGTGTTCGCGGCAGTGGGCGTCGAGTTCTTCTCGCGCGTCGAGTCCGGCGTGTTCGTCGGGCCTTGCCGCTCTGTCGAGCCGTCGCCGCCCGTGTTCGCGTTTGATTGTGCGCCCGCGCCCGTCCCCATCGGGTCAACGCTGATTTTATAACCCTCGTTCGCTCTCTTAATCCACTCGCGCCACTCCTGTGCCGTGCCGACGCCGCCGACCGTCAGCGCGCCGTCCTTCAGGCGACCGACCATGTCCATGTTAATCATCGCTACGGTCTGCTCAAGGGGCCGCGCCGGGTGCTGGACGTAGTAGCTCGAACCGATCAGGCCCTCCTCCTCGCCGCCGAAGGCGACGAAGACGACCGTCCGACGCAACATCTCTCGCTCCTGCGAAAAGAGCCGCGCGAGTTCGAGCAGCCCGGCAGTGCCCGAAGCGTTGTCGTCCGCGCCGTGATGAATCTCGCCCTCGCGCGGCGCGAGGCTGCCCTCGCCGCCGCGCCCCAGGTGGTCGTAGTGCGCGCCGACGACGATCACTTCCGCTTTCAACTTCGGGTCTGAGCCTTCGAGCACGCCGACGACGTTCGCCGCGGGCGCGTTCTTGCGCACGATGTCGGTCGTAACCGTGAGCGCGACGCCTTCGGGCGCTCTCAATTTAAGTCGCATGAGCCAGTCGCCCGCGTTCGGCTCGGTGTGAGTCGTGCCGGCCCACTCGCGCACGGCCTTCTCGACTTCGGCGAGTTGCGCGACGCCGCCCATGCCGAGAATCTTCGCCGCCGCCTGTCGCGAGACGACGACGACGGGCAGCCCCGCGTCGCCGCCCGCGTTGTCGTACTTGAGGGCCGTCAGCTTGTCGTCCTTGAAGTTATCTTCGCCCGCAATGACGACGAGCGCGCGTGCGCCCGCGGCCCGCGCGGCGGCGGCCTTGAAGCGCAGTTCGCCCGCGCGCGTGAAGCGACCGTGCGGGTTGTCGCCGTCGGGCGTGCCTGAGAGTGCGAGCGCTACGCGGTCTTTCACGTCCGCGCCCTTGTAGTCGTCGTAGTTCTGTTCGGCGTCGTTGACGCCGTAGCCGACGAAGACGACCGGCGCGTTCTCGACGCGGGCGCTGGCGCTGAAGCCGAGCGGCATCCAGTCGTCGCCGACTCTCAAGTCGAGCGTCGCGGGCGCGCCCGTCGGCGTCGCGCCGGCGTCGCGCGTGGCGAGCGTCATCGCGTTACCCTTGCCGAGTTCGACGCCCGCCACGTAGGGGAACATTTGAAAGTATCCGCCGCCTATTCGGCTCGGCCCCGATTGAAAAGTAATCGAGTTCTCGACGCCGGGCGCGAGACCGAGGCGTCGGAACTCTTCGGCGACGTAGCGCGCGGCCTCTTCAGCGCCGGGCGTCCCCGTCCGGCGGCCTTCGAGCTTGTCGGAGGCGAGGTAGTTGACGTGCGCGCGCAGGCGCTCGACATCAGGCACGCCGCGGTCGGCGGCCCTCTGCTGCGCGACGGCGGCGCAGGCGAAGAGGGAAAGGGCGACGAGCGGGAGAAGGAGTTTGCGGCGTGAGCCTGTCGAGATTGTTGGGAACATAAAATTTACCGATGTGATTAACGGGGCGCGGCGGGCCGCGCGGGAGTTAAGGACTGGGGCGGGTTTACTTCAAGGATGGCGTCGAGCTTCTGCTTAGAACCCGGAGTGATTCGCACGTCCTTTCGGGTGAAGATGCGAAACCCCATAGCCTTCACACTGAGCTGGTAGACGCCGGCGGGCAGCCTAACCGCGATGACGCCGTTCTCGTCGGTCTCAAAATCGCTCTTAAAATCCTGACCTTCGATTGTGACCTTAGCCCCCACCACTACGGCCCGCAGCGGGTCGTACACGGTCAGTCTCAAGTCTCCGGTCGGCACTTCAACCCAGTCGGCGATGAAGACGTTGGTCTCGCCCTTGACCGCGCCGTTGCGGTTCGAGGCGAAGACCAGTTTCCGTCCGTCGGGCGAGAACATGGGGAAGCCGTCGAAGGACGGGTTGAAGGTGATCTGCTCAAGGCCCGTGCCGTCTGTGTTGACGGCGAAGAGGTTGAAGTCGCGGCTGTGGATGTCCGGGTAGTTCGAGGAGAAGGTAACGCGCTTGCCGTCGGGGAAGAAGTACGGCGCGAAGCTCGCGACGCCGAGGTGCGTCACCTGCCGCTTGTGCGAGCCGTCCGCGTCCA
>Ga0209577_10001242_pt1 | contig 25378 bp, 28 predicted proteins | sample GraSoiAngelo_109_FD_185874 | JGI IMG/M metagenome (GOLD analysis project Ga0209577, IMG submission 185874) | Grasslands soil microbial communities from the Angelo Coastal Reserve, California, USA - 14_0903_12_20cm (SPAdes) (version 2) | ecosystem: Environmental > Terrestrial > Soil > Grasslands...
AAAATGGAGAACGAGCTGCGCGCGCCGCGCGCTGGCGTGGTGCAGACGGTGCACGTAGCGGTGGGGCAGGCGGTCGAAAAAGGGATGGCGCTCGTCACCGTCGCGAGCCCGGAACCTTCTGGTTGACACGGCCTTACGGCCCGGGTATAGTTCGCGGCTGCCACCCACCGGCTACGCGAGGAAGGCTTTGGGATGAAGACGTTCAGCTTGCGGAAAGAAGACGTGACGCACCGCTGGTTCCTGGTGGACGCGACCGGGCAGCCGCTGGGGCGGTTGGCGAGCCAGGTGGCGCAGATCCTGCGCGGCAAGCACAAGCCCACGTTCACGCCGCATGTGAACGGCGGCGACTGCGTGGTGATCGTGAACGCGGCGAAGGTGAAGCTCACCGGACGCAAGCTCGAGCAGAAGCGCTATTTCCGGCACACCGGCTACATGGGGCACGAGCGGTTCACGCCGCTCAAGGACATGCTCGGGAAGCACCCGGAGCGCGTGATCGAGCGGGCGGTCTGGGGCATGCTTCCCAAGACCACGCTGTCGCGCCAGAAGGTGAAACAGATGCTGAAAGTGTACGGCGGACCCGATCATCCCCACGCGGCCCAGCAGCCTCAACCGCTGGGCGCGGCGGCCGCGCGGGCGGCCGCTGGGGTGGGGACGCCGGCGCCGGCGGCGGCGGCCCGATGAGCAGCGGCATCACACCGGAGCTGCGCTGGCACGCGGTCGGACGCCGCAAGGTGGGCGTGGCACGCGCGTATCTGACGCCCGGGTCGGGCAAGTGGAACATCAACGGGCGCACGCTGGGAGACTACTTCCCGCGACCGTCGCTGGTGTCGCACATCCAGCAGCCGTTCACGGCCACCGACACGCTGGGCGCCTTCGACGTGCGCGCGCTGTGTCGGGGCGGGGGCGTGACGGGGCAGGCGGGGGCGCTGCGGCTGGCGATCGCACGGGCGCTGTGCCTGGCGGACGAGCAGCACCGCAAGAAGCTGCGGGAGCAGGGACTCCTGACGCGCGATCCGCGCGTGGTGGAGCGCAAGAAGCCGGGCCGGGCGGGAGCGCGCAAGCGGTTCCAGTTCAGTAAGAGATAGTAACACGACGCTACGACGCCACGTTGCACGTGGAACGTTGCGTCCTGGCGTCTTGCAACGGTTCACAACACTCACGTCGCTCGATCGCGTGACGGGTCCCCTGCGGGGGTGTCGCGCGAGATGACGGCGGCGGCGGATCAAAACCCACGAGAGGGAGTGCATGGCGCAGCCTCAGTTGCAGGACCTGCTGGAAGCGGGCGTCCATTTCGGTCATCAGACGCGCCGCTGGAATCCCAAAATGCGCCGGTTCATCTTCGCCGAGCGCTCCGGCATCTACATCATCGACCTCCAGAAGACGCTGCGGCAGATCGAGGCGGCGCAGGACCTGCTGCGTGGCGTGGTGCTGAAGGGTGAGAACGTCCTGTTCGTCTGCACCAAGAAGCAGCTCAAGAACATCCTCCAGGCGGAGGCACAGCGCTGCGGCGCGTTTTACGTGACGGAGCGGTGGCTGGGCGGCACGCTCACGAACTTCCAGACGATCAAGAAGCAGATCAAGCGGCTGAAGGAGCTGGACCAGGGCACCGCGGAAGGCGAGTTCGAGAACTACACCAAGAAGGAGCAGCTGCTGTTCGACCGGGAGCGGGTGAAGCTGGAGAAGTATCTCTCGGGCATCAAGAACATGAGCCGTCTGCCCGGCGCGTTGTTCGTGGTGGACTCGAAGAAGGAGCGGATCGCCGTCGCCGAGGCGAACAAACTGGGGCTTCCGGTGGTCGCGATCGTGGACACGAACGCCGATCCGGACCTGATCAACGTGCCGATTCCCGGCAACGACGACGCGATCCGGGCGGTCTCGTTGATCACCGCGGCGATCTCGGACGTGATCGGCGAAGCGCGGCGGCAGATGCCGCTGCACGAGGCGGCCGAAGAGGGCGAAGGCACGACCTACTCGACCGAGACGGGCGTCGAGGCCGAGGCGGAAGGCGACAAGAAGAAGAAGCCGGCGCGGCGCAAGCGCCGCGCCAAGCCGGAAGCCATTGCCGCGCGGCTCAAGACGGAGGAGGCGCCGGCCCCCGCCCCGGCGGAATCGAGCGGCGGAGCCGAAGGCGAACGCTGAGCCCGGACGTTCCCCGTTTCGGTGGACAACCGACCGCCGCCCTCCGAGCCCAACGGCGCGAGGGCGGCGTTTTTACGAGGAGTGAGGAGCATGGCGACGGTGAAAGACATTCCGGCGAAACTCGTGGGCGAGCTGCGCGCCCGTACTGGCGCGGGCATGATGGATTGCAAGAAGGCGCTGGAGGAGACGGCGGGCGACCTGGAGAAGGCCATCGACGTGCTGCGCACCAAAGGCGCCGCCAAGGCCGACAAGCGCGCCGGGCGCGAGGCGTCCGAGGGCGTGATCGGGCACTACGTCCACCACGACGGCAAGATCGGCGTGCTGGTGGAGCTGAACAGCGAGACCGACTTCGTGGCGCGCACCGAGGACTTCAAGACGCTCGCGCGCGACCTGGCGGTGCACATCGCCGCGACCAACCCGCTGGCGGTGCGGATCGAAGACCTGCCGCCCGAGCTGGTCCAGCGCGAGCGCCAGGTGTACGAGGCGCAGGTCGCCGAACAGAAGAAGCCCGAGCAGATCCGTGCCAAGATCGTGGATGGCATGCTCAAGAAGTTCTACGAGGAGCGCGTACTGCTCGAGCAGAAGTTCGTGAAGGACGACAAGCGCACCGTGGGCGAGCTGGTCAAGGAGCTGTCGGCCAAGACCGGAGAGAAAATCGCCGTGCGGCGATTCAGCCGGCTGAAGGTCGGAGAAGACTGAGTGGCGACGGCCCCCGCCTCCCGCGCGCGGCTCGCCTACCCGCGGGCGCTGCTCAAGCTCTCGGGTGAGGCGTTCGCGGGAGACCGGGGGGCGGGCGGCGGCATCGATTTCGGGGTGATCGACCGCCTCGGCGACGAGCTCAAGGGCGTGGCCGCGCTGGGCGTGCAGCTGGGGCTGGTGGTGGGCGGCGGCAACATCCTGCGCGGCACGGCGGCGAGCGAGCAGGGAATGGATCGCGTGTCCGCGGACTACATGGGCATGCTCGCCACCGTGATCAATGCGCTCGCGCTGCAGGACATTCTCGAAAAGAAGGGCGTCGACACGCGCGTCATGACCGCGATCCGGATGGAAGAGCTGGCGGAGCCCTACATCCGGCGGCGGGCCGTGCGGCACCTCGAAAAGGGTCGTATGGTGATCTTCGCCGGCGGCACCGGGAACCCGTACTTTTCCACCGATACGGCGGCGGTGCTGCGGGCGCTCGAGGTGGAGGCGAAACTGATCCTCAAGGCGACCAACGTGGACGGCGTGTACACGGCGGATCCGAAGCAGGACCCCAAGGCAAAGTTCCTCCCGGAGCTCTCGTTCCGCGACGCGCTGGTGAACGGCTACGCCGTGATGGACGCCAACGCGTTCGGGTTGTGCAAGGAGAACAAGCTCCCCATCGTGGTGTTCAACATCAACCAGCCGGGCGCCACGGCCAGGGTGTTGGCCGGCGAGCGCGTCGGCACTATCGTGCAATGACTCCCCCCCTCCCCACCCTCGCGGACCATGTGAAGCAGGCCAAGCAGGCGATGGACAAGGCGGTGGAAGCGGTGAAGCGGGAGTTCGCCACCGTGCGCACCGGCAAGGCCACCACCGCGCTGCTCGATCTGGTGCGCGTCGAAGCGTACGGCAACGAGATGCCGCTCAACCAGGTCGCGAGCGTGGCGGCACCCGAGCCGAAGCTGCTCACCGTGCAGCCCTGGGACAAGTCGCTCCTCAAGGCCGTGGAGAAGGCGATCCTCGCGTCCGATCTCGGTCTCACTCCCTCCAACGACGGCAACCTCATCCGCATCCCGCTGCCGCCTCTCACCGAGGAGCGGCGCCGCGAGCTGGTGAAGGTGGTGCACAAGTTCGCCGAAGAGGGCCGCGTGGCCGTGCGGCACGCGCGTACCGAGGCGATCAGTCGCATAAAGAAGGCCGAGCACGTCTCGGACGACGAGAAAAAGCACACCGAGAAGGACGTCCAGAAGCTCCACGACGAGCGCCTCAAGCTCGTGGACGAAGCGGTCAAGACGAAGGAAGCGGAGATCATGGAGGTCTAGCGATGGCGGACGACCTGCTCGCGCAGATTCGCGGTAATGGGGTCGTCCCGCGCCACGTGGCCGTGATCATGGACGGCAACGGGCGCTGGGCCCGGGAGCGGAGCCTGCCGCGCCCGCTGGGCCATCGGGCCGGGATGAAAGCGGTGCGTGAAGTGGTGGAGGGCGCCATCGCCGCCGGCGTCGAGGTGCTCACACTGTTCGCGTTCTCGGCCGAGAATTGGCAGCGCCCGCTCACCGAGATCTCGGCGCTGATGGAGCTGCTCGAGGAATACATCGCCCGCGAAGTGGCCGAGCTGCGGGAGCAGGGCGTGGCCGTGCACGTGCTGGGAGATCGCACCCGGCTCGCGCCCGGCGCCCGAGAAGCGGTCGAGCGCGTCGAGTACGAGACGCGCGACGGCGCCAAGCTGGCCCTGAACCTGTGCATCTCGTACTCGTCGCGCGCCGAGCTGGCGCGCGCCGCCCGTCTCCTGGCCGAGGACGTGCTCAAGGGGGCGAAGCGGCTGGAGGACATCGGAGAAGACGCGGTGCGCGAGAAGTTGTACACCGCTCCCTGGGGGGACCCCGATCTGCTGATCCGCACGTCGGGCGAGTACCGGCTGTCGAACTTCCTGCTGTGGCAGCTCGCCTACACGGAGCTGTATGTCACGCCCGTCCTTTGGCCCGACGTCACGCGTCGCGACCTGTTCGGGGCCATCCTCGATTACCAGCGGCGGGACCGGCGTTTCGGAAAAGTCCCGGTGTGATCTCCCGCAATCTGCTGGTCCGTATCGCTTTTGCGGTTCCGGCCATCGCCGCGACGCTGTTGCTGTTGCGGCTGGGCGGCTGGGTACTCGCCGGCGTGCTGGCGGTGCTGGGCGTGCTGGGCACGCGCGAAGTGTACGACTTCGCGCGCGCGCAGGGCATCGAGCCGCTCGAATGGCCCGGCTTCATCGGCGCGGCCCTGTGCCCGCTCGCGGTTTACTGGGTGAAGGGGTACGCCGAGTGGGAGCCGGTGGTCTACGTGGGCGCCATCTGGCTGCTGGTTGTGCTGGTGGTGGGGGCCGCCCGGGGGCCGGACCATCGGCCCCTCACCGCGGTAGCCGTGACGGTGTTCGGCGGCCTGTACGCGTCGGCCATGTTGTCGTTCGTGGTGGCGATCCGCCACGGCCCGCACAGCGACGCCCACCCCCGCGGCTCGGTGGCCCTGGTCGTGCTGCCGCTCGTGGTGACCTGGATCTGCGACACGTGCGCGATGGCGGCCGGGACGCTCGTGGGCGGACCGAAGCTCGCGCCGGTGTTGTCACCGCGGAAGACGTGGGCCGGTGCCGTGGGAGGACTCGTGGGCGGGCTGGTCGCGGCGCTGGCGTACGGCCCGCTGGTGCTCGACCGCGTCGCCTTGCGGCTCGATCTCTGGCAGCTGGTGACGGTGGGGTTGGTGGTCGCGCTGGCCGCACAGGTGGGCGACGTGGCCGAGTCGTTGTTCAAGCGCGAAGCGGGTGTGAAGGATTCCTCGTCGCTCATTCCGGGTCACGGCGGCGTGCTCGATCGGCTCGATTCGCTGTACTTCGTGCTGCCGCTCACGGCCGGCCTGTTTCGCCTGTTCGGGGTCGCATGAGCGTCGGCGTCGCGATCTTGGGATCGACCGGGTCGATCGGGTGCTCCACGCTGCAGGTGCTGGGGCGCCAGCGCGAGCGGTTCCGCGTCGCGGCGCTGACGGCGTACTCGAACGCGGAACTGCTTGAGCGTCAAGCAGCCGAGTGGAAACCGGAGTATGTGGGGATCGTCAACGGCGGGACGCGGGATGCGGGATGCGGGATGCGTGCCGGTCCCGAGTGCCTGGTCGACGCGGCCACGCGCCCGGACGTGGACATCGTCGTGAACGCCATTGTCGGCGCGGCGGGGCTGGAGGCGACCCTGGCGGCCCTCAAGGCCGGGAAGCGCGTGGCGCTCGCCAACAAAGAAACCCTCGTGATGGCGGGCGAGCTCGTCACCCGCACGGCGCGCGAGGGGGGCGGGGAGATCGTGCCGGTCGACTCGGAGCACAGCGCGGTGCTGCAGTGCGTCACCGGGCGGCAGCCGGCGGAGCTGGCCCGGCTCATCTTGACGGCATCGGGCGGGCCGTTCCGCACCTGGACGCCCGATCGCGTGGCGAGCGCTACGGTGGACGAGGCGCTGCGCCATCCCACGTGGAAAATGGGCAAGAAGATCACGGTCGATTCGGCCACGCTCGTCAACAAGGCGCTCGAGGTGATCGAGGCGCACTACCTGTTCCGGCTGCCGTACGGCGCGGTGGAGGTGGTGGTGCACCCCCAGTCGGTGGTGCACGCCTTCGTCGAGTTTGTGGACGGCTCCGTGCTGGCCCAGGTGGGATTCCCCACGATGGAGCTGCCGATTCTCTACGCGCTCACTCACCCGCGGCGCGTCCCGGACGCGGGCACGCGTCGGTTCGATCCGGTGGCGGCGGGGACGCTCACGTTCGAGCCCGTGTCCCCCGAGCTCTATCCCGCGTACCGGCTGGGGCGAGCGGCGGCGGCGGCGGGCGGCACGGCCGCGACGGCGTTCAACGCGGCCAACGAGGTGGCGGTAGAGCTGTTTCTCGCGGGCAAGATCCGCTTCGGTAAGATCGGCGAGACGATCGCGCGCGTGCTCGACGGGCATCACGCGGGCGATGCCGGGACGCTTGAGGCGGTGCTCGCCGCCGACGCGGAGGCGCGCCGGCTGGCACGGGAGGCCGCGTGCCGCTGACGCTCGCCGCGTTCGTCGTGGTGATCGGCGTGCTCATTTTCATTCACGAGGCGGGCCACTTCGTCGTCGCCAAGGCGGTCGGCATCCAGGTGCTGCGCTTCTCGCTCGGCTTCGGCCGCCCGATGGTACGGTGGCGCCGCGGGGAGACGGAGTACTGGATCTCCTGGCTTCCCCTGGGCGGCTATGTGAAGATGGCGGGCCTCGAAGACGAGGGAATGGCCGGCGAGCTGGAAGGGGGCGCGAGCGCCGAGCCGGTCGATCCCGCGCGCGCCTTCGACAAGAAGCCCGTGGCCGTCCGGCTGCTGGTCGTGTGCGCCGGCGTGGCGATGAACGCGCTGCTGGCGTTCGTCATCTTCGCGGCGCTGGCCGGCAGCGTGGGCACGCCGGAGCTGAACACCACACAGGTCGACTCCGTGGTCACGACGCGGCTCCCCGCCGGCGCGCGCGCGCTGGCGTCGCTCGCGCCGGGCGACCGCATCGTGCGGATCAACGACGACACGATCCGCACCTGGGACGACGTGGTGCGGCAGATCGTCAGCGGTCCCGCCGAGCTCAAGTTCCACGTCGCCGGTCGAGCCGAGCTGCTCGTGATCAACCTCGGGCAGGGGGGATTGGCGGCGCGCCAGGCGGTGGCGGATGCGGTCGTGCCCCAGGTTCCGGTCGTGGTGCAGCGCCTGGAAGAGGGGCGGCCGGCGGTACGCGCCGGGCTCAGGCCGGGCGATGTGGTGGTCGCCGTGGACGGGGCGCCCGTACGGTCGGTCGAGCGCTTTCTCGAGCGCATCTGGACCAGCGGGGGGCGGCCGCTCGCGTTTCAGGTGCTGCGCGGCGGCACGCCCCTCTCCGTGACGATCGTCCCCGACACGGCCCACGGGGTGGATCCCCAGTACCCCAAGCGTCCCCAAGCCTACGGCTTCATCGGCGCGCAGGTGCAACCGGGCGTCACTCGCGTGCGCAAACCGCCGGGCGAGGCGATCGCGAGCGGGTGGCAGGAGACGACGCGCACCGCGACGATCATCCTCGGCTTTCTCAAGGGACTGATACTGGGCCAGATCTCGGTGCGCGAGCTGGGCGGCCCCATTCTCGTGGCCCAGGCGTCGGGGCAGGCGGCGCGGCTCGGTCTCGACTGGCTGCTGCGCTTCATGGCGTTCTTCTCGATCAACCTGGCGATCCTCAATCTGCTGCCGATCCCGATCCTGGACGGCGGGCAGGTGGTGTTCCTCGTCGCCGAGGCGGTGCGCCGCAAGCCGCTGCCGCTCGAGCTGCGGCTGCGCCTCACGCAGATCGGGTTCGTCGTGCTGCTCGGCATCATGATCCTCGCCACCTCGAACGACGTGCTGCGCTGGCTGGGGCATGTCTTCAAGCATTAGGCGCGAGCTGGAGGGCTTCGTCGCGGGGAGAGTGCAAGCGGAGCGCCTCGTGATCGCCGTCTCGGCGGCGTACTACCGGGACTCGAGAAACGGGAATCGAGAAACGTTACAGCCCTTGATCGACGTGATCGATCGCGCGTCGCCGGGGATCGTGGAGCTGGGGACCGCAGCCGGCGGCCCGGGCTTCGACATTCGGCTCGCGGAACGACCCTTCCCGAAACAGTACGAAGCGCAGCTACGGGAGGCAGCGGAAACGGTCCTGTCGGGATGCGGGATGCGGGATGCGGGATGGGAACATGGCTCGGAAGCCACGCATCCCGCATCTCGCATCCCGCATCTCGCGTCCCGCATCGTCTCCTGGATCCGGCGCCTGTTCAGCCGCGCGTCACCCTGACCACCAGCGCCGCAGGCGCGCGATCAGTCCCGGCCCCGCCGTGCCGTCTTTCCCACCGACGTCGGCGAGCAAATCGGCGGCATCGCGGTAGCGATCGTCGGGATGCTTCGCCAGGCACTTCATCACCACCCGCTCGAACCGCCTGGACAGCTCCGGTCGCCTCTTGCGGAGCGAGGGCGGGGCTTGCTCCACGTGCATGCGCGCCAGCTCGAACCAGTCGCTCGACGTGAACGGCACCTCACCCGTCGCCGCCTTGAAGAGCGTGATGCCGAGGGCGTAGAAGTCCACGCGGGCGTCGAGCGGGCGCCCCTGCGCCTGCTCGGGGGACAGGTATTGCGGCGTCCCGATCGCCATGTCCACACCGGTAGAGGCGACGTGGCCGGAGAGCGCGCGCGCGATGCCGAAGTCCGAGATCACGGCGCTGCCGTCGGAGCGCAGCAGGATGTTGTCGGGCTTCAGGTCGCGGTGGATCACGCCGCGGCCGTGGGCGAAGCTGAGCCCCTGGGCCACGTCTTCCGTGATCTGCACGATGTCCAGTTCGGGGAGGGGACCTTCGCGCTCGAGGCGGGCGGCGAGCGAATCGGCGCACAGGTCCATCCCGAAATACACGTAACCGCCGGAGCGGGCCACGAAGCGGATGCGGATGATGTTGGGGTGCTGCAGCTGCGCCGCCATCTCGGCCTCGTTGCGGAAGCGGCGCTCGAACTGCGGATCGCCGGCGTAGCGCGGCTTGAGAACCTTCACGGCGACGGGGCTGCCGTCCAGCTCGCGGCCGCGGAACACCCAGGCGAACCCGCCCTCACCGAGCACGCCCTCGAGGTCGTAGGGGCCGACCGTGCGGCCGACCAGGTCGGTGGGCGCGGGGGTGGGGGGCGTGTGGGTCACGAGGGCTTTACAAATCGGTACCGGCGGTCTAAGTTACTGCGCTCTCAACAATTAGGGAACTGGAACAGATGTACGACAAGACGACGCCGGTCAGGAAGTACGGGCGGCACGAGGGAGACACGGGGTCGGCCCCGGTCCAGATCGCGCTGCTCACCGAGCGGATCAACAGCCTCACCGATCACTTTCGGGTGCACGCCAAGGACTTTCACGGGCAGCGCGGCTTGCTGAGAATGGTGTCACAACGCCGTCGCCTGCTCGAGTACCTGAAGCGCGCCGACCTGGAACGGTATCGGCAGCTCATCGAAGAGCTGGGTCTCCGCCATTAATACCGCTGGCGTCGCGTTGGGCGCCCCGGAAGAGCACCGGGGCGCTTCGCGCATTGCTTTGTGCTCTAGTGCCGTTCCAACCATTCTCGTAGAGTGCCTCGAGAGGTGTGGACCAGCACGGGTTGATGCGAGCGACAGATTCGCAGACCAAATCAGGTTGGAACGGCACTAGACAGGCAATATGGTGAAACATCTGGAACGCAATTTCGCCGGCCGCACCCTGAAGCTCGAGGCGGGACGGCTGGCCAAGCAGGCCGCCGGCTCGTGTCTGGTGCAATTCGGGGAGACGGTCGTGCTGGCGGCGGTGACGGTGTCGGACAACGTCTCGACCCTCCCGTTCTTTCCCCTGACCGTCGAATACCGCGAGAAGGCTTACGCCGCCGGCAAGATCCCCGGCGGCTTCTTGAAGCGTGAAGGGCGGCCACAGGACGAGGAGATCCTCGCGGCCCGGGTGATCGACCGCTCGGTCCGGCCCCTCTTCCCCGAAGGCTTCAAGAATGAAGTCCAGGTGTTCGTGTACGTCCTCTCGGCGGACCAGGAGAACGACGCGGACGTGCTCGGTCTCACGGCGGCCTCGGCGGCACTCACCATGTCCCAGGTACCGTGGAACGGCCCCATCGCCGCGGTGCGCGTGGGTCGGGTGGAAGGCGCCTGGATTCTCAATCCCACGTTCCAGCAGCTCGAGTTCTCCGACGTGGACATGGTGGTGTCCGGCTCGGCGGACTCGATCGTGATGGTCGAGGGCGGCGCGCTGGAGCTGACCGAGGCCGAGATCGTGAAGGGCCTCGAAGTGGCGCACAAGGGCATCCGCGAGCTGTTGGATGCCGCCAACGAGCTGGTGGCCGATATGCGCCAGCCCAAAATGGAGTGGACCAAGGTCGAGCCGCCGCCGGAGCTGGTGGCGCGGGTCAAGGCGCTGGCCGAGCCGCGCGTGACGGAGGCGCTGAACCTGCCGGAGAAGGCGGAGCGCACTCAGGCGCTCGCGGCCCTCAAGGCGACGATCCAGGAGCAGCTCGCGGCCGAGTTCCCCGACAACACCAAGGACGTCGCCAACGTCATCGAGGACATCGAGTACCGCACCATGCGCGAGCAGGTGTTGACGCGCGGCGAGCGGGTGGACGGGCGCGATCTGGACACGGTACGGGCGATCAGCTGCGAGGTGGGCGTCCTGCCCCGCACGCATGGATCGGCGCTGTTCACGCGCGGCCAGACGCAGGCACTGGTGTCGGTGACCCTCGGCACGACGCGGGACGAGCAGCGCATCGACTCGATCGACGTGGCGCAAGAGACCACCAAGTCGTTCATGCTGCACTACAATTTTCCGCCGTTCTCGACTGGTGAGGTGAAGCCGATCCGCGGGACCTCACGCCGCGAGGTAGGACACGGGGCCCTCGCCGAGCGAGCGCTGCAAGCGCTGCTCCCGCCGTACGACCAATTTCCCTATACCCTCCGCATCGTGTCCGACATCCTCGAGTCGAACGGCTCGTCGTCCATGGCCACGGTGTGCGGCGGCTCGCTGGCGCTGTTCGACGCCGGCGTGCCGATGACCGCCGCCTGTGCCGGTGTGGCGATGGGGCTCATCAAGGAAGGCAAGCGCGTCGCGGTGCTCACCGACATCCTCGGCACCGAGGATCATCTGGGCGACATGGACTTCAAGGTGGCGGGGACGCGTCAGGGGGTCAGCTCGATCCAGATGGACATCAAGATCGAAGGTCTCGATTTCAGCATCGTCAGCCAGGCGCTCGAGAAAGCGAAGCAGGCGCGGCTCCACATTCTGGACATCATGGATCAGGTGATGTCGAAGCCGCGCTCGGAGCTGTCCAAGTACGCGCCGCGCATCATCACGATCCAGATCCGCCCCGACAAGATCGGCGACCTGATCGGGCCGAAAGGTAAGACCATCCGCGGCATTCAGGAGCAGACCGGCGCCGAGATCAACGTGGACGACAACGGCCTGGTCACCATCTCCGCGGTGGGCGAAGGGGGCGAGCGGGCGCGCGACATGGTCTCCGCCCTGGTACAGGAGCCGGAGGTGGGAAAGATTTACGAGGGCGTGGTGAAGAGCACCACGGCGTTCGGTGCGTTCATCGAGATCATACCGGGCGTGGAGGGACTGCTCCACATCTCCGAGCTGCAGCACGGGCGCACCGAGCGCACCGAGGACGTCGTGAAGAAGGGCGACCACGTGCGCGTGAAGCTGCTCGAGGTGGACGAGCGCGGCCGCATGCGGCTCTCCCGCAAGGCCTTGATGGACAAGCCGGAGGGTGGTGCCGGAGCCGTAGCCCGCTCCCGTTAATGCAGACGGTCCGGCTCGACCGGGACATCTTCCAGACCACCGCGCCCACCGGCGTGATCGTATTGTCCGAGCGGGTGCCCAGTGTCCGCTCGGCGGCGGTGGGCATCTGGGTGCGGAGCGCCAGCGCCCACGAGCCCCGCCCCAAGATGGGCGTGTCGCACCTGCTCGAGCACATGGTGTTCAAGGGCACGGAGCGCCGTAGCGCGCAGGAGATCGCGCTGGCGCTCGAGTCGCGCGGCGGCTCGCTCGACGCGTACACCTCGCGCGACACCACCGCGTTCCAGGCGCGCGTGCTCGACACCGACCTGCCGCGCGCGCTCGACGTGCTCACCGACCTGGTGCGCAACCCGGTGCTCCGCAGCAACGACTTGGAACTCGAGCGCAACGTTGTGCTCGAGGAGATCAACACCGTCGAGGACACGCCGGACGACCAGGTATACGATCTCTGCTACCGGACCTTGTGGCCCGAGCATCCCTACGGCTATTCGATCCTGGGCACGCGCGATACGGTCAGCGCCCTTTCGACCGGCGACCTGAAGCAGCTGCATGGGCGAGCGTACTTTCCGGCCAACTGCGTCATCGCCGCCGCGGGCAACCTTACGCACGACGCGCTGCTCGAAGAGCTGGGCCGGCAAGGCTGGTTCGACGCCTCTCCCGGCAACGCCGTATCCGGCAACGCCCAGTCGGCAACGCCTCACCCGGCAACGGTTCCCCCGGCCGTGCGCGGCGCCGAAGCCCGTCACGCCAAGGATACCGCCCAGACCCACATCGTATTCGCCACCGACACCGTTCCTTACGCCGACCGCCGCAAGTACGCGCTGCTGGTGCTCGGCAACGTATTCGGGGGCGGTATGTCGAGCCGGCTGTTCCAACGGATTCGGGAAGAGCTGGGCCTCGCCTACGCGATTTACGCGTTCACGAGCTTCTATCGTGAGATGGGTGTAGCGGGCGTGTATGTCGGCACGCAGCCCAAGACGGCGACGAAGGCCGCGGCGACGATTCGCGAGGAGTACGCCAAGCTCGCGCGCGAGGGGCTCGTCGGCGACGCGCTCGCCGAGGCGAAGCAGCAGACCCAGGGCCAGCTGATGCTGTCGCTGGAGAGTCCCACCGCTCGGATGTATCGTTTGGCGAGCTTTCCGATCTATGGCGAGCCGTATCGGAGTCTGGACCAGGTCGTGGCCGAAGTGGCCGGGCTCACGGAAAAAGAGATCGCGGATGTCGCGGCGGAGTTCTTCGATCCGGAGCGGCAGACGGTCGTTTGGCTCGGCAAAGACTAGAGAAGCGTCACGGAGAGACGTTAGGCCGGAGTTCCCATGATCGTTGGTGTCCCGAGAGAGATCAAGACGGCCGAGAACCGCGTGGCGCTGGTGCCGGCGGGGGTCGAGGCGCTGGTGGGCGACGGGCACTCGGTGCTGGTGGAGCAGGGGGCGGGGATCGGCTCGGGGTTCGCCGACGAGACGTATCGCGCGGTGGGCGCCACGCTCGTGCCCAAGGCGGCGGATGTATGGGCCCGGGCCGAGATGGTGGTGAAGGTGAAGGAGCCGATCGAGCCCGAGTGGCCGTGCATGCGCAAGGGCCAGGTGGTGTTCACCTATTTCCATTTCGCCGCCTCCGAGCCGCTCACCCGAGCGGTCATCAAGTCCGGCATCATCGCGATCGCGTACGAGACCGTGCAGCTCACGTCGGGCGAGCTGCCGCTGCTCACGCCGATGAGCGAGGTGGCGGGGCGGATGGCGGTGCAGGAGGGAGCGAAATACCTCGAGAAGGTCTATGGCGGCAGCGGGATACTGCTCGGTGGAGTGCCCGGCGTACTGCCGGCGGAGGTCCTGATCATCGGCGGGGGAGTGGTGGGGACGAACGCGGCGCGAATGGCGGCCGGTCTGGCCGCCCACGTCACGCTGCTCGATCTCTCGCTCGACCGCCTGCGCTATCTCTCCGATGTGCTTCCTCCCAACGTCGATCTGCTGTACTCGAACCGTCACAACCTGTTGGAGCAGCTGCGCAGGGCCGATCTGGTGATCGGCGCGGTGCTGTTGCCAGGCGCCAAGGCGCCGAAGCTGGTGCGGCGAGAGGATCTGAAACTGATGAAGCCGGGCTCGGTGATCGTCGATGTCGCCGTCGATCAAGGCGGGTGCATCGAGACCAGCAAGCCGACGACGCACGAGAATCCCGTGTACCTGGTGGACGGGATCATCCACTATGCGGTGGCGAACATGCCGGGCGGCGTGCCGCGCACGTCCACCTTGGCGCTCACCAACGCCACGTTCCCGTATGCCAAGCGTCTGGCGCGGAGCGGCTGGAAGCAGGCGTGCCGCGACGACGGTTCGCTCTTCCAGGGCTTGAACGTGATCGAGGGAAGCGTGGTCTACCCGGCGGTCGCCGAGTCGTTCGGGCTGGCGCTCGGGGACGCGAAGCAGCTCGTATGACCCACCTCCTCCCAGCCCTGATGCTCCTGCTCCAGACCCAGGCGACCAACGCCGAGCTGGGATATCGGTTCGCGTTGCCCAGCGGGTTCACGGCGTTTCCCGAGGGTCGCGCGCAGAAGGACATGGTGGACTGTTGGAGCGAGGCGACGCCGGTGTCGGCACACGGAGCGATGATTCTCTGCGTGCAGCGTATGCACGGCGTATTGCCGCGGGAGGCGATGCGGCAGGAGGACCTGCCCGCCAGCACGCAGCTGGTGAGCTTCAAATGGAAAGAATTCGACCTCCAGGGATTGCGATCGCTGGTCTCGCAGCAGGGCGGCGAGCAGGCGTTCGCGCTCGTGACGCAGGTGCCGCTGCGGCGCGAGGCGGTGCAGCTGTTCTTGAGCGGGCCGGCCGATCAGGAGGCACGGGGTCAGGCGCTGTTGAGCGAGACGCTGGCCTCGCTCGAGGGCGAGAGCAACTGGCTCACTGCGACCGAGCGAGCGGGGCGACTCGGCACGGCGGCGGGGTGGTGGATCGGCATCGCCGTCGCGGTGATCGCGGTGCTGGTGTGGCGCAAGCGGCGTCGCGCCGCTTAGGGCTCGCGGTCGCGTGACGCGGCGGAAGCGCGGGCCGGGGGGACCGCGCAGGCCGGGGGGGCCGGTGGTGCAGGTGCAGCGGCTGCGGCACCACGACGGCTTGGCGCTGCCCAGCCGCCAGACCGCCGGGTCCGCCGGGTACGACGTGGCGAGCGCCGAGCCGGATTTTACGTTGCAGCCGCTGGAGCGCCGCCTGGTACGCACCGGGTTGGCGCTGGCGATTCCAGCGGGATACGAAGCCCAGGTCCGGCCCCGCTCGGGGCTGGCGGTGAAGCATGGTCTCACCCTCCCGAACGCTCCGGCGACGATCGACTCGGATTATCGCGGCGAGCTGCTGATTCCCATGATCAATTTGGGCACCGAGTCGGTGGTGGTGGCGCGGGGCACGCGCATCGCGCAGCTCGTATTTCAGCGGGTGGAGGTGGTGGAGCTCGAGGAGGTGGCGGAGCTGCCGCCGAGCGAGCGGGGTGGGGGAGGGTTTGGGAGCACGGGGGCGTGAGACAAAGGCCGGGAAACGGGAAACGGGAAAGGGGAAACGGGGAGGCCGCGCGAGGGTAGCCCTACCCGCATTTGTTTGATACGACGGTTCGTCATCCTCCCTGTTACGATGGCGCATGACCGCGCCATCCCCCACACTGTTGTAACAGTTGCGCCGCGCGCTCCGGACGAGGCATTACAGTCGCCGAACTGAGGAAGCATACGTCGGTTGGGTGCGTCGATTCGTCCGGTTCTGCGGGATGCGACATCCTCGTGTCCTCGGGGCGGCAGACGTTACGCGGTTCCTTTCCAGTCTCGCGGTGGACCGTGAGGTGAGCGCGTCGACCCAGAACCAGGCGTTATCTGCGCTCGTCTTCCTGTATCGCGAGGTCCTGGATGCGCCAGTCGGGTGGCTGGCGGCGCTGGTGCGGGCCAAGCGGCCGGGGCGAGTGCCCGTCGTGCTGACGCGTGACGAGGTCCGGCGCGTGCTGGCGCGCCTCAAGGGACGCGGTGCCGTCGCGCTGATCGCGGGGCTGCTGTATGGGAGCGGGGTGCGGCTGCTCGAGGCGTTGCGCCTGCGGGCGAAGGACCTCGATTTCGCGGCGAACGAGATCAGGGTGCGGGGCGGAAAGGGTGACCGCGACCGTGTGACGATGCTGCCCGAGCGCCTCAAGGGTCCCTTGCTGCGCCATCTCGCCGAGGTGCGCACTCGGCACGAGCGCGATGTGGCCGAGGGAGCGGGCTGGGTGGAGCTGCCGGGGGCGTTGGGGACGAAGTACCCCCGGGCGGGACGTGAGTGGGGGTGGCAGTGGGTGTTTCCAGCGAGTCGCACGTACGATGATCCCCGCACCGGCCAGCGGCGGCGCCATCATCTTCACGAGACGGTGGTGCAGCGGGCCTTCAAGGAGGCGGTGCGGGCCGCCCGGCTCACCAAGCCGGCGAGCTGCCACACGCTGCGCCACTCATTTGCGACTCATCTCCTCGAGTCTGGGTCCGATATCCGGACCGTTCAGGAGCTTCTGGGCCACCGCAACCTAGCGACGACGATGGTCTATACCCACGTCCTCAACCGGGGTGGACTCGGTGTGCGCAGTCCAGCGGACACCCTGTGATATTGCGTTTAGGCTGACCGGGCCATTTGATTTTGTGTGTGCTCTGAGGTAGAGAGTAGACAGTCGTAGCTGGCAGTGGATAAACCCGATGACTGGTAAGTCCAATTCCCGTTAGGCGCACGCCAAACACCTGCAGGTCGTGTCTTGTGCCAGTCAGCTCGAGCTTCCGAACCTTCGTCATCGACCAGCTGAGCCGCGTGATCCCACGTGTCCGCGCCCGGAGCATGTTCGGCGGCGTCGGCATCTACGCGAGCGATCGCTTTTTCGCCCTGATCGCCGATGATATGCTCTACTTGAAGGTGGATGAGTCCAATCGCCCCGACTTCGAGGCGCGCGGCATGGGGCCATTCCGACCGTACGCCGAGCATGGGGAGGTCATGCAGTATTACGAGGTGCCCGCCGACCTACTCGACGACCCGGAGGCACTGCGCCCGTGGGCTGAGAAGGCGATCGCTGTGGCGGGGCGTAAGAAGGTCAAGCGTTCGCGTCGCGGCGGCGCCTAACAAGCGCTTGAAGCTGACGGCGCGCGTAGATTAGGGAATGAATCTTTCATCAGCGCGCCGCAGCTTAAGCGCGGTCCGTTAGGCCGCGGTCAAGGAGAATCGAGATGAGGCTCACTCTTGCTTTGCTCGCCGCCGCAGCGTCGAGCGCGGTTCAAGCCGGGAGCAGCCCGAGCACGGACGAGGCTCGGATCCGTCAGATCATTGCGGAGGAAGAGAGTGCCTGGAACCGAGGAGACGCACGGGCGTACGCCTCCCACTTCGAGGAGGAGGGCGGGTTCACGAACGTTCTCGGCTCGGTCTACTACGGTCGCCACGAATTCGAAGAGAGGCACGCACGGATCTTCGCAACAGTGTTCAAGAACACCGTGCTTTCCATGATCGTGCAGAAGATCCGGTTCATCCGTCCCGATGTCGCCCTCGTCGATGTCGACACAGAGATGAGGGGATTCAAGGCTCTTCCGCCCGGCGTTCACGCTCCAGCCGATGGTGCACTTCGGACGCGTCTGCTACAGGTGATGAGCAAGGAGCGCGACGACTGGTGGATTGCTGCCTACCACAACATCGATGTGAAAGGGCCGTGAAGCCGCGGCCTAACAAGCGCTTGAAGCTGGCGGGCGCTGATCGTTCTAAAGGAAGCGGAGTGTTGTGCCCTAGCGGGCACGAACTAACGTCAACATCACTGCGCCCTGCGAGCCAGTCGCCCGCAGCTTAAGCGCGATCCGTTAGACAGCCCATGAACACTCGAGAAGAGCGAGCACACGAGATTCAAGCCCAGATCCGCGAGATCCTCTTGCGGGACTGGGATCCTATCGGTGTGCGAGACGAAGCTCGGGCTCGGGATGAATACGACGGCTACATCGGCGGCGTCTATCGGCTTCTAGCGTCCGGGGCGGCGCCGCAGTCAGTCGCCGAGCACCTTGCCCACGTAGAGGCCGAGCAAATGGGTCTCGGCGTGTCTGCCGACAAGCTGATGGACGTTGCGACTAAGCTTTGTGCGCTGGACGTGAAGTTGAGGATCGCAGGTGGGGCTGTCTAACAAGCGCTTGAAGCTGACGGGCGCTCACGAGTAGGGAAGACTTGCGTTGCCTCGCTGGCGAGCCTTTTTATCTGCAGCTCAGCCGCCTTGCGCCCGCGGGCGTTGCGCCCGCAGCTTAAGCGCGATCCGTTAGGCAGCGCAGGTAAGTCTCAGGCCTGGAGGAGGAAGACCACGTGGAACCTGCTGTGTCTCTTGTCGCACTCCTGGCAACCGTGGGGATCGCTGCGTTCACGGTGGTCAAGGTCGCTCGTCTGTTTGCCACTCGACGAGAATCACCATCGCCCGACGTCACGGCGCGGCTCGAGGAAGTTGAACGGAGTGTCCAGGGCCTCCGGCAAGAGTTAGCAGAAACACAGGAGCGGCTAGATTTCGCAGAGCGTTTACTCAGCAAGTCACGGGAAGAACCGCGCATCGGCCGCTAGCGAGGACTCCACGGACTGCGCTGCCTAACAAGCGCTTGAAGCTGGCGGGCGCGCACAAGTAGGGAAGAATTGCGCTGCCTCGCCCGCGAGCCTTTTTCTCTGCCCCTCCACCTCCTTGCGCCAGCGGCCATTGCGCCCGCAGCTTAAGCGCGATCCGTTAGACGGCGCGCTCCTCCGAAGGAAGCTCAACGCACATGCGGCGCTTCGCAGCCAAGCTCCTCTTCCAGTTCAGGTCCTCCCGTCGATCCGGACGGCCTCAGGTGGCGCTGTGCGAAGAGCGAATCGTCACGTTCGGCGCTGCGTCGTCTCGTGCCGCGTTGGCCAAGGCCAAACGAATTGCGGGAGGGGCGTCTCATTCCTTCCGGGTTGTCGGGGGCGGTCGCGTTAACTTCGAGCCTGTCGGGATCATGGAATTGATGGAGCTGGGCGTGGAGACGGGGCCCGGCGAGTTGTGGTGGGATCTGTACCGCCGAAAGCTCTCGATGCAGCGGCGTTCGAGTCTCATACCACCAGAACGAAGCCTCCGCATCTTCACTGACCTCGGTTCTGATGACTCGGCTGCCAGAAAGCCCGAGCGCAAGCGGGGCAGGGACCAGGCGCGCCGTCTAACAAGCGCTTGAAGCTGACGGGCGCTCGCAAGTAGGGAGGAATTGTGTTGCCTCTCCGGCTAGCCTTTTTGTCTGCGGCTCCAACTCCTTGCGCCCGCGGGCGCTGCGCCCGCAGCTTAAGCGCCATCCGTTAGACGGCGCGCCACCTTCCGGCGGGGTTTGCCATGCCGAGACTATCTCTAATGTTCGCCCTGAGCACTCTCATCGCCGGGATGCCGCCTACAGTGGTAGCCCAAGCACATCCCGCGCATCGTCATCCTCGGGGCGCGAAGATCATCATGCGCGGCACCATTATTGAGCCCTCGTGCCGATCGGTGGCGGCCTGTCGGGTGCGGCTCATAGGCAGTGCGCGCGAGCGTGTGCGGATAAGGGGGTGTCGCTCGTCCTGCTTGCAGCTTCTGAGCTCTACATCCTCACGATGCCGGGAACGCCCGCGGCCAGCGCCAACCCGAAATTGAAGCAGTACGTCGAGCAGGAAGTAAAAGTCATGGGGACGGTCTTTCCTGCAGGTCAGTCCTACCTCATCGCCGTTGACTCGGTCGCGGCACTGACGCCGTGAGTCGGGCGCCGTCTAACAAGCGCTTGAAGCTGCCGGGGCCGGCTTTCAGAGGATGCGTGCGTTTGTGCGCCAACGAGCTCGTACCGCAGGGCGGGGTGCTTGCGCCCGCTAGCCTTCGCCCCGCAGCTTAAGCGCGATCCGTTAGGCAGCGTCCACGTGCTAGTACTGCTCCGCCACCTCCTGGCCATCGCTGTTCTCCCCTTTACCGTCACCGTCCTGATACCGTTGTGGATCGCCGAACGCTATCTGATCGCGCCAACCCTGGGGACGTCTGGCGGCGCCCTCCTCCTACAGAGCTCGGGCGTTGTCGTAGTCTTCCTGGGCCTAGTCCTTTTCTTCTCGTCCCTTCGCCGTTTCGCGGCCGAAGGCCAAGGCACCTTGGCCCCCTGGGATCCGCCCCAGCACCTAGTTGTCGAGGGCCCCTACCGGTTCGTCCGGAACCCGATGATCTCAGGAGTCGTCTTTATCCTTGTCGGAGAAGCGATGCTCCTCAGGTCCAGACCGCATGCCGTTTGGGCCCTCATGTTTCTTGGCATCAACCTTCTCTACATACCGCTTCTTGAAGAGCCGTTTCTCCGGCTCCGCTTCGGAGACCCGTACCGTGAGTACTGCAAGCATGTGCCGCGGATCTTCCCGCGCCTCCGCCCGTGGTTGCCCTCTCCTGTGGACAAGGACGCTGCCTAACAAGCGCTTGAAGCTGGCGGGCGCTCACAAGTAGGGAGGAATTACGTTGCCTCGCTGGCGAGCCTTTTTGTCTGCAGCTCCGTCTCCTTGCGCCGGCGGGCATTTCGCCCGCAGCTTAAGCGCGATCCGTTAGGCTGCACAGAAGGAGCAAATGAGTCTCCCGCGCCCTTCCCCTGAGGCTTTCACGCGCGTAGTGGCCTCCCGGCTTAACGAGGTGGTCCCACGCGGTTTCTCGGTCCGCGCACACGGCGTCAACGTCAATGTTTATGGCGGCCAGGGTCATCGTCCAGCTTCCGCTGCTGGGATGATTATTGGCCTTGATGACGACCGGTCATTACAGGAGCGCATGGAGACAGCGGCGCGCTCTATTCTTGCTGGTGCGCAGACCGAAATCATGGAGCTCCTCCGGGAACAGTGGCCAGTCGGGCCGAACCGACAGGCCGCGGAACCGGATGCTCGCGTGGTCAAGGACCAGTTGCGCATGTGGTTCGGTAAGGAGGATGCGCCAGTGGTCAGGCTACAGTCCGTGCCAATGGATGAGATCTTCGAAGGTGCAGCCTAACAAGCGCTTGAAGCTGGCGGCGCGCGTAGATTGTGGAATGAATCTTTCTTCAGCGCGCCGCAGCTTAAGCGCGATCCGTTAGGCCGCCGCACTAGGACAGAAGAAGTGCGACCTCTTCGGTATTCAATCAACGTCACCTTGGACGGGTGCTACGATCACCGTGTAGGGATCGCGGACGAAGACCTGCATCGTCACGCGATGGAGAACATCGCACAGGCCGATGCCCTCCTCTTCGGCCGGGTAACCTACCAAATGATGGAGGAAGCGTGGCGGCCGCCGGCGTCGGACGCGATGCCTGACTGGACCAAGCCTTTCGCCCGGACGATCGACGCGGCAAAGAAGTACGTCGTGTCGAGCACCCTGAAGCGGGTCGATTGGTACGCGGAGCTCGTGCACGGGGATCTGGAGAAGGCCGTTCGGCAGCTCAAGGGGGAGCCGGGTAAGGGACTGTTCCTGGGAGGTGTGAAGCTCGCGCAGGCGTTGACGGAGCTGGGCTTGATCGATGAGTACGAGTTCGTGGTGCACCCCAGGCTGGCGGGTCACGGGCCGACGTTGTTCGCGGGGCTATCGAAGTGGATCGACTTGAAGCTGGTGGGCCGGCTGGAGCTCGGCTCGGGGGCCGTGGCGATGCGGTATGAGCCGAAAAGGTAGCCATCGGGCGTCTTAGCCCGAGTCGGCCGTATCATGGAGCAACTCGGGCCAGGCGGGAGTTCATCGGCACGCGCCTACGCCTCATTTCCCTATTATCTACTGATTGGCGGCGGCCTAACAAGCGCTTGAAGCTGCCGGCGCGCGTACATTAAGGAATGAATCTTTCTTCAGCGCGCCGCAGCTTAAGCGCGATCCGTTAGGCGGCGCAAACCGCGATCGCGCTCAGTTGAGTACGTCGTAGGTCGGCAGTCCTCGCGGTCGCTGTAGAGCTGATCGCGTCTGGAAGTAGACAACGCCCCGACGAGTTGGCGGGGCGTTTGTCTGACGATTCGCGACGGTGTTGGCTGCGCGGGAGGACTATTTAGGAGCGCCGCCGACCAGGTTGATCGCGAAAGGGCCCTGCCCGTGGAGCTGGATCACGGTCGCCCCCCGTGCGCCACCGAAATGCGGCTTCGATGCCGCCATATTGAGATAGTCCCCGGCGACATAGGCCTTCAGCTTGGATTCGTCAGCTCGCTCACCCATAGCGAGTAGGAACGTCCCGGAGAGAACAGTCAGGTTTTCAGCCATGGGGTGCCAGTGCGGCGGGAAACGATATCCCTCGGGGAAACTGAGCCGCAGCGTATAGAGAACCCCCGGTGCGCCCGGGTCGCCGTTGATGACCGCCATCTTCATTCCTGGGGGAAAACCCGGGATGTTTGCATCGGTCCAGGTGATTGACGCCGCCGGCACGGCGCTCATGTCCGTGACTCCAGCCATGCCGCCGGGGACGCCCTGAGCGAGTGCGGCAGCACTCGCGGTTACGCCGAACACGACCGCAAGAGCGACTGCGAAAACAGAACGATTCATCGGGCCTCCTTGGGTCGTCGAACGTAGACCCTGAAGACCGGCGCCGCAAGCGAGCCCGCCGGGCAGGTAGGGGGCGCGCGCCGCCTAACATGCGCTTGAAGCTGACGGGCGCTCTCGTTCTAAATGAAGCCGTTATGTCGTGCCCTGGCGGGCACGGGGCGTTCGTCCACTTCACTTGCGCCGCTGGGCCGGTCGCCCGCAGCTTAAGCGCGAGCCGTTAGGCGGCAGCGACCATCCCACAGCCCTCGTGCCCACACCTGAGCAGCTCCGACACGAAGCGTTCGCAGATGCTGTCGAGCAAGCGACCAGGATACCGCTTTGGCTTCGGCTCATAGGCTCGACCGGTGAACCCCTCCGCGTCAGAGTGCGAACGACGGACGGGCGCGAAGTCGAGTTCCGGCTTGAAGAGGTCGACCTAGACGGGCGGCAGCTGCGAGGGAAGGACCTCCACGGCGCGGTCACCACGGTCCCCCTCTCCAGCACCGAGGCTGTCTGGCAGCGCCAACCCCGTGTGTGGCGTTCGGCCACGGTCTGGGTCGCCGGCGGCCTTACCGGGGTCTTGCTTGGGTTCGGCGGGCATACCCTGGGCATGCTGTTCGGAGCCCTGCTGGGCCTTCTGGGTGGCGCGTTCGTTTCGTGGCTCTTGAACGACTCGCCGATTATGTACCAGTGGAGGGAGTTGTACGGTGGCCCTGCCGCCTAACAAGGGCAATAACATACTTGACACACCAAGCCCTATTAGGTACCTTTGTGCATGGCCAAGACCAACCGCTTCCCCAATTCGCTGACTGAGGCGATCCGGTATTTCTCCGACAAGGATACCGCGCTCACCTTCCTCGCTGCTCTCCGCTGGCCGAAGGGCGTGACCTGTCCCGCATGCGAAGGCAAAGACCCCGGCTTCCTCAAGACTCGGCGCATCTGGAAGTGCCGCGAGTGTGGGCGGCAATTCTCGGTCAAGCTCGGCACGATCTTCGAGGATAGCCCCATCGGACTGGACAAGTGGCTCCCCGCGCTCTGGATGCTCGCCAACAGCAAGAACGGCATCAGCTCCTACGAGTTGGCGCGGGCGCTCGGCGTCACCCAGAAAACCGGCTGGTTCATGCTTCACCGCATCCGGCTGGCGATGCAGACTCGCACTTGGGCGAAGATGAAAGGCGCGGTCGAGGCCGACGAGACCTTCATCGGCGGCAAGGCCAAGTTCATGCATTGGTCCAAGCGCAACCGCGTCATTCGCGGGACCGGGGGCATGGACAAGACTCCCGTGCTCGGCATCTTGGAACGCGGCAAAGAGGGGAAGGCGAGCCGGGTGCGCGCCACCGCCGCCAAGAACCTTAGCCAGCGCGAAGTGCGCGGGCACGTGCTTGGGACCGTGGAAAAGGGCTCGCATCTCTACACCGACACCACCATGCAATACGGTCGGGGCAAACTCCCCAAGGTCTACCAGCATGAGATGATCAACCACGCCAAGGAGTACGTGCGCGGGCAGGTTCATACCAACAGCCTGGAGAACTTCTGGAGCCTGCTCAAGCGGGCGATCAAAGGCACGTATGTTAGCGTAGACCCATTCCACCTGGCGAGTTATGTTGATGAACAGGTGCGCCGCTTCAATGAGCGCACCAGCAACGACCGCGCCCGGTTTGTCAGTGTGTTGGCTGATATTGTGGGCCGCCGCGTAACCTATCGCCAACTGACCGGGGCCGATCTGGGGCTGCAAATACCGTAAGGCCCTCAGCCGCAGGCATCGGCTCCGGGGCCGGAGGAAGAAACGATGACCCCGAAGCCACCCAGGAAGCCCAGGACACCGCTGGAGCGCATGACAGACCTCACGCGGCGCCTTGTTGCTGTGCCAAAGTCGGAGATTCCCGCCAAGCGGAAGAAGGTCAGGCGTAAGCGGCACTAATCGGTCCCCATGTTCGAGCACGCCAAGCTAAAGATCAAACGGGCCAACCAGCACATCGAGGAGTTGCGCGTCATCCTGAATGACTTCCTTCAGACTGACTTTTACCGCCGTCGAGTAGAGAGTGACAAACAGGCCGGACGCCACACGCTCACCTTCGAAGCTCAACCCTTCCCCGACTGCATCCCGCTCATCGTGGGCGATGCCATGCATAATCTCCGCACCGCCCTGGACTTCGTTGCTTACGACATTGTGACCTTGGGGGGCGGTCCCGGCGATGAAGCCAAGTTCCCGATCAGGATGGAGGAAGAGGATTTGGTAACCGCCCTGAATGGCAATCAGGGAGCGATACAGTGTGCCGGGGCCGATTGTATTACCCTGATCTACGACACGATACAGCCGTACAAGGGAGGGAAGGGTGAGTCGCTGATCGCCCTCCGCGATCTCGATCTCGCGGATAAACACCTCCACCTGATCCCCGTTCTTTCGATTACGGGATTGGGAGGAGTGAGCGGACATACCGCTAGCGCCCTCTTCTTGGACACCACGTTCATTGCCGGACCAGACGGAAAACTGAACGTAACGTTCAATAGTCCGGTATTTGAGCTTCACGACGAGGGTAAGCCGATTTTTGACGTACTGTTCGACAAGGGACACGTTCTGGAGCGTCAACCCATTGTCCCAGCGTTGCAGAAGCTCTCGCAATTGGTCGCGGGCTGCGTCCAAGCATTCGAGCAAACGTACCTCGCCCGCACTCCGGGGAGCGGTCATACACCCCCCGTCGCTGGATCGCACCCGCCAACAACATAATCATCCTTGGTGAGTGTAGTATGTTGTTGCCCTAACAAGCGCTTGAAGCTGGCGGGCGCTTTCGTTCTAA
>Ga0209577_10001243_pt1 | contig 25375 bp, 39 predicted proteins | sample GraSoiAngelo_109_FD_185874 | JGI IMG/M metagenome (GOLD analysis project Ga0209577, IMG submission 185874) | Grasslands soil microbial communities from the Angelo Coastal Reserve, California, USA - 14_0903_12_20cm (SPAdes) (version 2) | ecosystem: Environmental > Terrestrial > Soil > Grasslands...
CGGTGATCCACAGAAGATCAAGATCGTCACGATCAACCCTGCCAGTTATCCTGCTGTCTTCTTGCCCCAGGTCTCGTGAGGAAGTGCATTGAATCAACACATGCTCTCGCAGACAGGAAATTCGCATGCACAGGCTGACAGGTACTCACATCACAGCGAAACAGAGCATCCACAGGATGTACCTCAGAACTTCCTATTGCCACCAGATGGACGACGCTATGTACGCTCGTTTCTCTTCTCGCGGCACGTAAACGCGCCCTTCGCCAGAGTACACCTGCTGGCACGCACACTACTCGTCCTCTGCTTGTCGGCGGCGCTATTGAGAACCATCAACACAAGCCACCCTGATCTTGTGGGAGCGGTGGTACTGTGGTCAGGAGCAGTGCTCATGCTCGCGTTTAGCGGAGTAAGTCCAGGGGTTGCACGCCTCTATTTCTTGCTCACCCTGCCGGCGCTGCTCGCGCTTTTCATCACCTGGATCGTTTTCAACCCGGTGCCGGGGAAAGTCACGCTGTTGCAACTTCCCATCTATGCGGGGCAGCTGGTGATAGGGTTGGCTCCCTGGCAAGCCATCCTGCTTGTGATTGTCGTGGGATATTTTTTGTGGACACGCAGGCTCTTTCTCGGTATTGTGGTGGGCATCGCGATAGCGTTTGTATTCGCACAGTCGGTTCACCTTCCCGAATTGCGTATCGCACAGGTGGCATTCTTCCATCCTCTGGCTTTGCTGGTGAGTGACCAGGGGCTGCTGGTAGCTGTGACCAAAACGATTGGCTATGCTGGTATGATTATCGTCTCTATCGCGCTCGTGATGACCGCGCGTGACGTCGAACTGATCGGTGCGCTACGCCAGTTGCACTGTCCTCAAGCAGTGATCTTCTTTCTCAGCACCGTTTTTCGCTCACTGGACCTGGCCCTCTCCGACTATGAGACCATCCGCCAGGCGCAGATTACCCGCGCCATAGCGACTCGCCCACGCAGTTTTATACGTCGTCTACGCGATTTAGCCAGTACGGCGGTCCCCCTTGTGGCGATTATGATACGCCGCTCCGCTGAGATTGGCGATGCGCTGCTGGCAAGGGGTTATACCCTTGGTCGACCAATGGCGGATTTCTATGAAAGCAGCCCCTGGCGCTTGATCGATTGGGGCGTCGCTGTCCTCTGTCTCCTCTTGTTGTATTTCGCGCTTGGACCGCATCCTGCGGTGACAACGCTGCTTTGAAGGGGTGTGTAGGAGCCGCTATGTCTCTTGTGATTGATGGCCTCTGGTGGCGCTATCCCACTTTTAGCGAAAAGTCTAGCCCGTGGGTATTGCGCGGTATAGACCTGGAGATCGAGCCTGGCGAATGCTTCGGCATCACTGGCCCAAGCGGAGCAGGCAAGACGACGCTCTGTCGCGCTATGCTTGGGGCTATTCCTTACAGCTCTCGCCTGACGCCAGAACAACTGCCGCAGCATTTCCGTGGGACGATAACCGCAGCAGGTGAGCCAGTCACCGCGAGGACGCCTGCCACCAACCGCGTCGGCATGGTGTTGCAGGACCCAGAGAACCAGTTTTTGCGTATGAGCCTCTTGCACGAGCTCGGGCTTGGCCTGCAAATCCAGGGGCTTCCCACCGAAGAGATTCTCCAACGAGCTTATGCGAGCCTGTGCAGCGTTGGCCTGGAACAATTGTGGCACGGCGCGGCCTATCTCCATCCCGCTGACCTTTCAGGCGGCGAGAAGCAGCGAGTTGCAATAGCCTCCTTTCTCGCTATGCGACCTCAGGTGCTGCTTCTCGATGAGCCTACCAGCGATCTTGACCCGCCTGGTAAGCGCGAAGTCATTGAAACGATTGCTCGATTACGGAAAGATTACCAGATGACTGTCGTGCTGGTTGAGCAGGACCCCGACATCCTCTCGGCATTCTGTGATCGCATCGCCCTGCTTAATGAGGGGCACATTGAACTGGTTGCCCCACCCCATGATTTTTATGCTGAACGTGCCCTGTTGGAGCGTTGCGGCGCTTCGGTTGGCGAGTTGACCAGCATCTCGTGGTTGACAGGTTATACCTATCATGCGCGTCCTCCGCTCACCCTGGAAGAGGGAGAGATAGCCTTTGCCGGGTTCGTTCACACTCAAGCAGGACAACCGGAAGAGCGCTCGCTACACGATGCCCCCTTCACTGATACAGGTAAAGGCAGCAGTGTCGCTCGACCTGATATTGCTGTTTCCGCAGGCGCTTCAGGTTCGCGCGACACGGTAAAACAGGAGCCGATAGTGACGGCTGCAGATACCTGGTACAACTACGAAGATGGTACGGTGGCACTGCAAGGCGTCGATCTTACACTCCATCGCGGCGAAATCCTGGCGTTGCTCGGTCCAAACGGCAGTGGCAAGAGCACGCTGGCGAAAATCCTGGCGGGTATCTACCGGCCAACGCGGGGTCGAGTACTGGTACAGGGGCAAGACCTGGCTTCTCGTAAAGTACGAGCGCGTCTACCTGCCTCGGTTGGCTATGTCTTCCAGAATCCAGACCACCAGCTATTTCGTCGTAAGGTCAGCGACGAGGTCGAATATGGATTGATTAACCTGGGGATTGAGCCGGCACAGCGGCGTAAAGCGGTAAATGCAGCGTTGGAGGTGGCAGGCCTGACTCAGTATGCCAACGAAGATCCCCTCTTCCTCGGCAAAGGGCAGCGGCAGCGCCTGGCGGTGGCGGCTGTGCTGGCGATGGGGCCGGAAATTGTGATTGTGGATGAACCGACCACCGGCCAGGATTACAATATGGTCAAGGGAATCATGTCCCTGTTGCGCGATTTGCACCGGCAGGGAAAGACAATTCTGGTGATTACCCACGATATGTCACTCGTTGCCGAACATTGCCAGCGCGTCGTGACCTTTCGCGATGGTAAGCGCGTTTTCACCGGTACACCAGCCGAACTTTTCCAGGACGAGGTGACCTTGAATAGAGCGGGCTTGCGCCCTCCTCCAGCGGCGGCGCTCTCAGTCCGGTTGCGTGCGAAGCATCCAGATCTGCCGTTCTTGCTCACGGTGGGGCAGTGGGTGGAGGCACTGGAGCCAAAAAAAGACGAATGACGGCTTCAGTGGAAATGAGGAGGGCAACCCAAGGGATCGCCAATAGGCGTCAAGTGAAGAAAAAAGGACGGGAAAACGAGGTTTCTTCCTCCTTCACTTGACGCTTATTGGGCGCAATGATGAGTTTTTACAAAATCATCCGGATATTGGAACATCCATGCAGGGCCGATCAATCGGCCATGTGCGCGATCAATCGGCACCTACGGGTGTCCGGGTCATTTTCTTAATCCCAAAATCGGCCATGTGCACGATCAATCGGCACCTACGGGTGTCCGGGTTATTTGTGAAAAGTCATCATTGCGCCCCTACGTCCAGGATGAGGGCTATTAGCGTTTTGTGTATTGCGGCGCCTTACGGGCACGCTTCAAGCCGGGCTTCTTGCGCTCCTTCATACGAGGGTCGCGAGTGAGGTAGCCAGCTCTGCGCAGGGTCGACTTCCATTCAGGATTTACGCGCACGAGAGCACGAGCAACCGCGTGACGAATAGCGCCCGTCTGTCCACTGGTGCCACCACCAATAACACGAACCGTGATGGTATAGACGTTGCCCAGATCAAGCAAACGCAACGGGGCATTCATTGTGGCAACCGGGGTTTCACGAGTGCCAAAATAGGCCTGGGCACTTTTCCCGTTGACGGTTATACTGCCATCACCATTGGGGTACAGGCGCACGCGGGCTACAGCCGTCTTGCGACGTCCCATACCGTAGTAATACTCACCTTTGATGGTATCTGCCAAGGTAGGTTCTCCTCTTTCTTGTTTACTTAGCCTCGGCAGTCCCAGTGGGCTGCTTTAGCAATGACTGCGGGCCTGTCCAGGGAATAGGTTTCTGAGCCTGGTGCGGATGCGTCGGGCCAGCATAGATTTTCAGGTGGGACATAATATCCGCACCGAGGCGATTATGCATAACCATACCCCGTACCGCGTGCTCCAGTGCGCGCTCAGGGAACCTGCCCTCAAGTGTTTGACGCAGCGTCGTCTTCTTCAAACCACCAGGATACTGGCTATGGCGATAATAGACTTTCTGATCCAAACGTCTGCCCGTGACAGCAATCTTTTCTGCATTGATGACGATCACGAAATCTCCGCTCTGGAGATGTGGGGTAAACGTTGGTTTATGCTTGCCACGCAGAATCTGCGCGATCTGCGATGCCAGGCGACCCAGGACCTGACCCTCTGCGTCGATAATATACCATTTGGGGTCCAGATCAGCGGCTTTGGCGCTATATGTCTTCATCATTGTTTGATACTCCAAATTCTTCAGGATAATCAACCCGTACCAGGCACAGCCCATGTGGTGGGACCGCTGAACCGGGGTGCGTCTTATCCGCATTTTGCACAATGGCGGCAAATTCGGCAAGGCTGAGCTGTTTCTGCCCTACCAGCAACAATGTCCCGACGGTTCTGCGCACCATCCCTGTCAGGAAGGCGTCCGCAGTAAAATCACAATAGATAAGTGCTTTCGCCCGCGCATCTTCACGGATGCAGCGTGCTTGTAACATATTACGAATACAGGAATGTTGCCCCTTTTTTCCTGGATTGGTCTCGTCGGGACTCCGTCCAAACGCTCCAAAGTCTTTGCGCCCCAACAACAGGTGGCACGCTTCGTTCATCAGGTCAACATCCAACGCCTGTGGGCGATAATAGCTGTAACGCGCTAACAATGCCGTCGGTGCGAAATCGTTCCAGATGGAATAGCGATAGGAGCGGCTCACGGCGCTAAAACGGGCGTGAAAGCTTTCTGGAACTATTCTCGCCCAGCGTACCGCTATTGTATTGGGTAAGACGGCATTCAACGCGCGCTGCCAGGTTTCCGGCGATAAATGGAAGGCTGTGCGAAAATGGATCACCTGCCCACGCGCATGCACACCAGCGTCTGTTCGCCCCGCGCCGTTTACGACAGGATTTTCCTGAGAGATACTGGCAATGGCTGCCTCTAATACTCCCTGCACCGTCTGCCCATGGCTCTCGGGCTGGCGTTGAAAACCGTGAAAATCGGTACCATCATACTCAATACCACACGCAATATTCATCATTTTAATGTAGATAGGGACGCGATCATGCTTTTTACCTTTTGCATCTGGATAGCGGGACATCCACCGATGGCCGATAATGAGTTTTCACAACATCATCCGGGTAGCGGACCATCCCCGCAGGGCCGATCAATCGGCGGTGTGCGCGATAAATCGGCACCTACAGTGGGTGGAGGACCCACATCGTGGATGGCCGGGTTATGTTGTGAAACCTCATGATCGGCCAACATGGATGACCAGATTCAATGGTTAAAGAGCATGATCGGGTTCCTACACCAGGGCGATCTGGGCCATATCGGCCGCGTCACCTTTACGTTTACCCAGTTTTGTAATGCGCGTGTAGCCGCCAGGGCGACCTTCATAGCGCGGTGCCAGTTCCTCGAACATTTTCTTGACGACCAGTTCGTCCGGCAATGCGCTGAGGATATGGCGGCGGGCACGCAATTCGATCACCATCGACTCGTACGCGGCCTCAAGCGCCCGCTCAGCCTCATCTTCGTTAGAGATGATGCGCAACAATTCGTCGTGCCTTCCCTTGTACTTGTTCTCCAGGAACTTGCGACCTTGATCGGTTAAGGGCGGCTTACCGAGATCGGCTCGCTCTTCGTTTGAGTCTACTCTCTTATCGAGGCTGTAGCGGCCACGACGAGCAAAAGCCAGGATTTGTTGGGCCTTGTCCTCGTCGGAGACGACTGAATACAGGTGCTGCCGGGCCGCCTGGCGGCCCTTCACAGCTGTATCTATCAGTTTTTCAACCTCGCCACGGATGGCACGCGCACGCGACTCCGTAGTCTGTATTCTATCGTACCGAATGAGACCTGCCATCATGTTCCGGCGCGCTGAACGGCGGCGTGGCTCAGGCATACTCATACGGTTACCGGCAACTCGGTGCCTCACCTTAGTCCTCCATTTCGTGATCGCCGTCCATATCGGCTCCAACAGTGCTGGTACGTGGATTCGGCAAGAAGTTACGCGCCAGCAGTCGCTCGCGCAATTCCTGTAAGCTCTTTTCGCCAAAGTTACGCACACCCAGCAGATCTTCTTCGTTCATCGAAAGCACTTGACCGACCTTCGTGATATTGCTGCGTTTGAGACAGTTATAGGCACGTACCGAGAGATCAAGTTCTTCAATTGGTGTATCGTAAATCTTTTGTGGTATTGGCAAGCTACTTAATGGCGCCTTCTCCGGCTCAGTCAGAACGGCGCGGTAATTGGAAAGCTGGGTGAAATGGCGTACCAGGATATCCGCGCTCTGCCGCAGAGCTTCATCGGGCGTGATCGTTCCATCCGTCGTGATTTCAAGAATAACTTTATCAAAATTGGTTATTTGCCCCACGCGTGTATGTTCCACCGTGTAATTCACATTCTGTACCGGTGTATAAATGGCGTCGACAGGGATCACCCCTATGGGCTGATCCTCTTTCGAATCGGCGGGAACATAGCCTCGGCCGGCCTCAACAACCAGTTCCATCTCGAGGCGGGCATTATCATTATCAAGTGTCGCTATATGGAGATCGGGATTGACAATCTCTACTGTACTGGGAGCCATAATATCGGCTGCAGTAACTTCACGCTCCCCGCCGACCTCCAGTCGCATCGACACCGGATGATCCGAGAAGGAGCGCAGGCGCAGTTTTTTAACGTTCAACACGATATCAGTGACATCTTCCATCACACCCTGGATGTCTTGAAACTCGTGCTGTACGCCTTCAATCCGTACAGAGGTTACCGCTGCGCCTGGTAGGGAAGAGAGCAACACACGTCGCAGCGAGTTGCCCAGGGTTACCCCATATCCCGCCTCTAAAGGCTCAATATCATAGCTCGCATAATTATCCTGTGTTTTTGTATTTTTTATGCGAGGCAGAGTAATACTATCTTGCAAGGTTCAAACCTGCCTTTCTTTTTCTACCATCGAAACTCGTAAACAGAAACTTTGGTAGTCCAAGAGTTTTGCCCTGTTGCGGCCCCATGGGGACCGTGAAGGCATGTTCCCATCCGCCGACTCAACGTACGATTAGCGCTGATAAAGTTCAACCACCATCTGCTCTTCAAAGGGCAGTTCAAGATCGGTTCGTGACGGCAGTGTCAAGACACGGCCACTCATTTCATCAATATTCAAACTAAGCCAGGCAGGCACCCCCTTCTGTGCGAGCAATAACGCCCGGACCTTGAAGTATTCCAGTCCTTTTGCGCGTTCACGCACAGAGATCACATCGTTTGGCTTGGCAATAAACGAAGGAATATCGGTCTTGCGGCCATTGACGGCGAAATGCCCATGGTTCACGAGCTGGCGAGCCTGAGCACGAGAGTCCGCGAAGCCGAGGCGATACACGAGGTTATCCAGGCGCATTTCCAGTACCTGCAGCAGATTCTCGCTGGTCTTGCCAGGGCGACGAGCCGCGGTATTGAAGTGCTTTTTGAATTGGCGCTCTAGAACGCCGTAAGTGCGGCGAACTTTTTGTTTCTCGCGCAATTGCAGCGCATAGCCAGATGCCTTGCGCGGACGGCTAGTGCCGTGTTGTCCTGGTCGAGTATTGCGACGTTCGAGCGTGCATTTTGTCATGCACTTGTCGCCTTTAAGAAACAGTTTTACCCCCTCACGTCTACAGAGTTTGCAGACGGGGCCGGTATAACGTGCCATTCAGTTATATCCTCCTTAATACGCACAGCGCGAGTTACACACGCCGCCGCTTGGGCGGGCGGCATCCATTGTGCGGAATAGGTGTTACATCGATAATCGAAGTGACGGAGAGGCCAGCGTTCTGTAGAGAACGAATTGCCGCCTCGCGACCGGAGCCAGGGCCTTTCACAAAGACTTCTATCTGGCGTAGGCCGTGTTCCATCGCCTTACGAGCTGCTGATTCAGCAGTGACCTGCGCGGCATAAGGAGTGCTCTTACGGGAGCCTTTAAATCCCTGTCCACCAGCACTACCCCACGAGATAACGTTACCATTGGGGTCGGTCAAGGTCACAATTGTATTATTAAATGTTGCTTGAATATGGGCCTGCCCACGCGGAATGGATTTGCGTTCACGCCGCCTTGGTTTGCCTGTCGGTTTCTTTTTGTCTCCAGCTGCCATTCTTCTTGCAATTCCTCCCCGGCGTTACTTCTTAGCTACGGCTTTTTTCTTACCAGCTACAGTTCTCTTTGGTCCGCGTCGCGTACGTGCATTCGTGCGAGTACGTTGACCACGAACCGGAAGGTTACGGCGATGCCGCATACCACGATAACAGCCGATCTCAATTAGCCTTTTGATGTTCAGGTCCACTTCGCGGCGCAGATCTCCCTCGACTTTATATTCGCGGTCGATCACTTCGCGTAGACGGTTGACCTCTTCTTCGGTCAGGTTTTTAACCCGCGTATCCGGGTTAATGCGCGTTCGCTCCAGGATCTTCTTGCTCGTTGTGAGGCCGATCCCGTAGATGTACGTCAGCGAAATCTCCACGCGCTTATCGCGTGGAATGTCAACGCCGGCGATTCTAGCCATGTTTCCCTCCATATTATGTAGGGGCGCTCCCTATTGGTACTGCTAGCAACCACCTGAGATTGCCCCTCCACTGTTCGCCTAGCCCTGTCTCTGCTTATGCTTTGGATCTTTGCTACAGATAACCATCACAACACGATTGCGACGGATTACTTTGCAGTGCTCACAACGCGGTTTTACTGAGGCACGCACTTTCATGGCTTGCCCTCCTCATAGATTAGATGAAAAAATTACACTTAAGACATGGTTTCAGGAAAGCTCTCCTGACGCCTTCGCTTCTACGTTTCTTGCTGTTCGTTACGAGCGGCTAAGATACCGATAAAAAAGGAACAATGAGGAGACGTATCAACTCACGATCTTACACGCCATGTTATGCGACCTCGAGTTAGATCATACGGTGATAATACTACTCTCACCTTATCACCTGGCACAATGCGTACAAAATTCATGCGAATGCGGCCTGAGAGGACGGCCAGGATCTGGTGTTGCTCGTCAATTTCAACCTTAAACATGGCATTGGGAAGGGCCTCAATCACTTTGCCCTCTACTTCGATCTCATCCTTTTTTGGCATAGTTTCCTTTCTCTATCGGCGTACGTTGCTCTTTTCCGGTTGCGAACCTACAAGGATGCATTGGACGCGGCAGCCGTGACACGCTTTTGCAAAACAGGTTCACATGTTCATAATGATTAATGATTGCTGGTCTGTGATGATCTCCAGCCATCGTGGAGATGGACTGTGTTGATGATTTCCAGAGCTATAAAATGGCAGCAGTTGACACTGCTGCAGCCAACTACAAATTATACCACATATATCTACTATTGTCGAGAGAGAAATTAGTCCTTCAGAGATCCTTCGCTGCGCTCAGGATGACAGGCATCATCTCCAAATGTCTATTAGTCCGGTTCGCATCAGGGCATTGTCAGTATTTCCGCATCGCCTTCGGTGATAGCCACGGTATGCTCAAAATGTGCCGAGTAGCTGCCATCGACCGTAACCACGGTCCAGTCATCAGCAAGGACACGAGTCTCCTTCGCACCCATAATGACCATGGGCTCGATGGCGATAACCATGCCTGGCTTCAGTGTATAGCTTGGATATCCCTTCTCAATATAGTTCAAGACCTGGGGGTCTTCGTGCATACTACGACCGACACCATGTCCACCATACTGGCGTACGACCGAGAAACCAGCCGCCTCAACGTACTGCTGAATCGAGCGACTGATATCAGTGGTACGATTTCCTGCACGAGCCGCAGCGATGCCGCGGTAGAGCGAGTCTTCTGTCACCTTCAGCAGTCGCTGCACTTCAGGTGACACCGTCCCTACCGGCACAGTGATAGCTGAATCTGCATGCCAACCGTTGTAGGAAGCCGCAAAGTCGATACTGACAATATCGCCTTCTTTTAAGACGCGATCGCCAGGAATACCATGGACTACTTCATCGTTTATAGACGTACAAAGCGACTTCGGATAACCATGATAGCCCAAAGAGCTTGATTTTGCTCCTCGCCGCTGCAACGCCTCAGCCCCAATACGATCAAGTTCACTGGTAAGCATTCCCGGGTGCACGGCGGTACGTAATTCCGCCAGCACATCCGCGACGATACGGCCGGTCTCGCGTATTTTCTCTCGTTCTTCCTTCGACTTAATGATGGGCGCCATAATCGTTTCTCTCAATAAATGTTGCACGTGAAGGTATTCCGCCTTATTCTACCTGCGTTACCCCTTTTTCTTTCTCTCCATAAAAGCGTTGATCTGGTTCAGGATATCTGTATGTACCTGGTCAATATCCTGGTTTCCATTCACAACAATCAGCTTGTCCTGCGAACCATAATAGTCGAGCAGGCGAACGGTCTCATTGAAAAAGATGTCCAGGCGTTTCTGTACCGCTTCTCCTTTGTCGTCGGAGCGTTGGTACAACTCACTTCCATCCAGGTCACACACGCCCGGCACCTTGGGTGGGTTAGCGTATATATTGTAAACGTGCTGGTTGGCCCGGCAAATATAACGCCCCGAGAGTCTCTTCAGCAGTTCCTCTCTTGGAACGTCCAGATAGATCGCCACATCTATTTGCCGTCCAATATCCTTTAATCCTTCATCCAACGCCTGCGCTTGCGCAATATTCCGCGGAAATCCATCCAACAACACACCGCGTGCGCAATCGGGTTCTTTTATGCGGCTAAGGACCATTGCCACGGTGATGTCGTCAGGAACGAGTTCACCGCGATCAGTATAGACTTTAGCTTTTACACCCAACTCCGTTTTTTCATCAAAAGCTTTACGAAACATATCGCCACTAGCAACGTGGCTAATACCCAGAGAGCTGGTTAGTTTCTCTGCCTGTGTCCCTTTCCCTGAACCTTGCGCGCCAATCAGGACAATATTCACGTTTCTCTCTCCTCCGATGGAAGCTCGTCAAAACGCTTCATTGCGCCTTAACGATTCACAGTGATGCTAAGGGCGCAATGACTGCATCCCTAGCTATGATAGAAAACCCGAATAGTTACGCATGACCATTTGAGCTTCAAGCTGCCGGACCGTATCCAGCACGACACCAACTACAATCAGTAGTGCCGCTGCACTTAACAACTGATTACCTCCAACCTTAGCAAAGTACGGTAAAATTGCCACAATGCCGAGGAAAAGAGCGCCCGCCAGCGTGATACGATTGAGGATGGTCAACAAGTATCTGCTGGTCGGCTCTCCCGGCCTGTAGCCAGGAATGAAAGCTCCTTGTTTCTGCAAGTTCTCTGGTATGTTCTGCTGCTGCCATACTACATATGCATAGAAGTAGGTAAAAGCGAACACCAGCAAGAAGAACAGGGCCCAGTAGTACCAGAGCGTGGTATTGGCAAGGTAGAGACCAACCCAGTTAGCCGCATTTGAAAGCCATTTCACATCACTCGATACCAGGTACTGTGAGAGTACAGCCGGAAAGATCAGGATAGACTGTGCGAAGATGAGCGGGATCATACCTGCACTGTTTACCTGCATAGGAATGTACGTTGTCTGAGCAGAACCAACCAGCATGCCACGTCCCACCATACGCTTTGTTGGGTACTGCACGGGAATACGCCGCTGCCCCTGGTAAATGTAGACTATACCAACGACCGTTATCAGGCCGATGATCAAGAAAACGACCACGCTGATAATGCTGCCCGCGGTCGAGGTAGCAGCCAGGTAACCCTCCCGGAACAGTTGAGGAAGACGGCTGACGATGCCACCAAAGATGATCAGCGAGATGCCGTTGCCGATACCGTTCTCGGTGATTAATTCACCAATCCAGACAAGGATCATCGTACCAGCTGTCAATGAGAGCAGAATAGACAGGGTCTCCAACCAGTTCGGGCCAAAGAGACCGAAGGTATTGGCATCGAGAACGCCGGCGCGCACGAAGATTGCTGTCTGTCCCAGCGCCTGCAAGAAGGCCAGCGGCACGGTTATGAGACGGGTGATCTGGCTGAAGCGCAGACGACCAGCCTCACCCTGAGTAGACAGGTTCTGCAATGCCGGGATGATAGGCTGCAACAACTGCATCACGATCGTAGCTGTAATATACGGATACACCCCTAGCGCAACAATGGAGAATGTTTGCAAAGATCCACCGGAAAAAACATCCAGCAGACCAAGCAATTGACCCAGGTTTTGATTTCCGCCCCCCGAGAAGAGTTTCAACAGGTTCTGTTGTTCAGTGGCTGTTAAGGGCACAGTAATATGAGCGAGGACGCGGAAAATCAGCAACATCCCCAGTGTGAAAAGAATCTTATTGCGTAAATCGGGAACCGTCCAGATACTGCGCAGTCGTTCCCACATGTAAACCTCCTTTATGTAGTGCCGATGGCACACAACCAATCCACGAAGGCACCAGGAAGCTTATTCCCTGGTGCTCTGCGCCTGGCCAGCCGGCGCCTTCGCGTCCTGGTTTTTACTCCTCTTAGTCTTTTCATAGACCTTCGTCGGAATAATCTCCACTGTGCCCCCAGCGGCCTCGATCTTGGCGCGGGCACTGGCCGAAAACTTGTGCGCACGTACTGTCAGAGCACGATCTACTTCACCGTTCCCAAGCACTTTTACCAGCCCCCGCCCCTGGGCAGGCGTTAGTAATTTTTGCTCGACCAGTTGCTCGGGTGTCACTTGAGAAGCGGCATCAAACCGTACAAGATCAGCTATTTTGATGATTGCATATTCTTTGCGGAAAGGCGTATTGCTGTTGCCCAGGCCACGTACAAACGGCAAGCGCTTCACCAGGCGGGTCTGGCCGCCTTCGAATGCACGATGGATATGGCCACCTGTGCGCGCCTTCTGCCCCTTTGTACCGCGTCCCGCCGTCTTACCACGACCGGAGCCGTGTCCACGGCCTACACGTCTTTCTGTCTTGTGCGAACCGGGAGCGGGTCGCAAATCAGAGAGTTTCACTGACAGTCTCCTCTACCTGCACCAGGTGAATGACCTTCTGGATCATGCCACGTATTGCAGGGGTGTCCTGATGTTCAACCGTCTGCTGAAGCTTGCGAAACCCAAGTGCCTGGATTGTCGCTTTTTGATCCTTCGGGTAGCCAATTGAGCTCTTAATATATTTAACTCGCAGTGTTGCCATTTTACTTTACTGCCTTCCTAAATGTGTTCTAATGTGTTCACATTGTCGATTGCGGTGAAAACATCCGCACACCGCGTAGCATCGGCTACGTGTGGCCCTAGCCGGGCAAGGAACCGCTCAAGGATGTTATGAGCAGAGTTTTCGTCTCTGTCCATGACTACCCCACAGCGTTCACAGTGATAGGTACGCTTCCAGAGCGGCATAGCTTGCCGATTGCCACAACGGTGACAATCCTTGGAGGTGTACTTTTCACTGATGATTTCTAAGTCCTTCCCATAGAGCAGACACTTGTACACCAGCATTTGGACGAAGGTGTAGCAGCCCCATTCGTTGAACACGGCCCGATTGCGGTGCTTGTTCTTTTCCTGGTGCTGTTTTGTGACCATCTGCCTTTGGGAAAGGTCGCCTACCACAACAGTGCTTTCAACCAGTTTGTGGCTTATGAGATGGGATGCCTTGTGCAGGCTATCCTTTTGTTTGTTGCGCTTCTGTTCAGAGACGCGCTTGTAGACCTTGGTTAAATGGATGTAGCGTTTCGACTTCTTCTTACAGCAATCCCGCTTTGATCTCATCTTGTCGAGCTGCTTATTGTACCAGCGAGCACCCTTGAACCCCCCGATGCTATACACACGTCCCTGCTCATTCACCCCAGTGGCAAGCGTCTTGATGCCAAGATCAAAGGCGACGACACCGGTAGTGGTAGCAGGCTGTTCGGCTTGCTCGCTCACAAACGAAGCATAGTAGTGACCTCCTGCATCGCGGCTGATTGCCACTTCTCTGAAGCTAGGAGGAGCTTGCTCAGTGAGCCGTGCGACGATGTTCGGAAAGCGTTTCTTTGGGCCTTTGCCGCCCGTTGGCAAGGTCAGCCTATCGCCCTGCACGTTAATGTACATGGCAGGATAGACAAGTGTGAAGAAGTCATGACGCGAACGAACACGCGGGAAACCTGCTTTCTCTCCGGCTTTGCACCGACGGAAGAAGGCTGTCATCGCTTTATCCGTGCGAAAGTACACCTCGTGCAAGAGCTTGCCATAGACTTGATGGAGTTCAGGATCGTGCTGCTTGCTTTCCTGAAGCGTGGCTTTTGCTTCTTTCCACCCAGGCCATTTCTCACCATCCCGTAAGCGCATAATCCACCAGTTGTACAGGCCCCGACATTTGGCTTGCATGAACTCGAGGGCTTGTGCGTCTTCTTCCGAGACTTCAAGCTTGATCTTTTTGCAGAGCAGCATCTTTTAGCACTTTCTTGTAGGGACGTAGGCCGTGCAGCCTGGTAGAGAACACAGTCACGATAGCGATGAAGTCCCCAACAAGTTCCTGCGAAGGCGAGAGGCTTTCACCATTCATCACAATCAGTTCGGTGTGATGTCGCTCACAAAAGGCTTCAAAGTATTCGTAGCCAAAGCGTACTAACCGATCCCGATGCCCAATAATGACGCGCCTCACTTGTCCAAGTTCAATCATTTCCATCAGCCGGTTAAACTGCTTGCGCTTGTAGTTCAGCCCACTGCCAATATCTGACATCCATTCATCGACCGTGTACGCGTATTGTTTGCAGTAGGCTTCAAGCGCGTTCACTTGATTGGCGAGATCAGGCTTTTGCGCTCCACCAGAGACTCGAGCGTACACAATCGTTAAGCCTTGCTCTTGAGCTACTACCCCACGATACTGCAAGTATTGGTCATGGGTATAGTAGCGTCGGTTGGATTGTACTATGTTAGAATACATATTTCAAGACTGCGTTATAACTCCTATGGGCGGGCGTCTATCTACGACCACCGCCGCCACCACGGCGTTCTCCACTACCCCGCCGATCTCCGGCTCGCTGGTCGCCGCCACCACCACGTCGATCGCCGCCACCACGTCGATCACCACCGCCGCCACGCTGTTCACCACGGCGTTCTCCACCACGGCGTTCTCGTTCACGCGTTTCCTCTTCACGGGCAGCGCGGGCAGCAGCAGCCTGCTCAGCCGCGTAAGCATTCGCGCTAGCAATCTGTTCAGCGCGCTTCCTACCTACGACTTCAGCAACGGTCTTGCCGCGACGTGCCGCTTCTTCTTCAGGAGAGCGCAGTTCGCGCAGGGCCTTCAAGCAGGCATGAACGGTGTTCGACTTATTCGTGCTTCCAAGCGTCTTGGTCAAGATATCGCGCACGCCCACCGATTCCATCACGGCACGTACTGCTCCACCGGCGATAACTCCTGTACCAGGAGCCGCTGGTTTGAGCATAACTTCGGAGGCGCCAAAGCGTGTAGTTACCATGAAAGGAATGGTCGTCCCGGAAAGAGGCACCTGCATCAGGTTCTTCTTAGCGTCTTCCACGCCCTTACGAATGGCTTCCGTATACTCGCTGGCCTTGCCAAGACCGCTGCCGACATAGCCATTGCGATCACCAACAACCACGAGTGCCCGGATACTAAAGCGCCGTCCACCCTTGACCACCTTGGAGACGCGGCTTACTTGAACGACCGTTTCTTCCAGATTTAGTTTTGAAGCATCTATTCTCGCCATCTTACTCCTCGCAGCCTTAGAAATCCAGGCCTACTTCACGAGCACCTTCTGCAAGTGCAGCTATGCGTCCATGATAGGTGTAGCCTCCACGGTCAAAGACAACACGGCTGATACCCTTTTCTTTCGCACGCTGGGCAACTAGCTTACCCACCTCGCGAGCGGTCGCTACTTTGCGGTTGTGTGCAATCGAGGCCAGTGCCTCGACAGGCGTCTTCGCAGCGCTTTTTTGTGCAGATGGAAGCAGGGTCTTGACCTGTGTGAAGGGTTTGCCACCTTTGCCAGAAGAGCCACCTTTCTGGGGTTGCCCACCTTTGCCCGTAGCTTTCTGCGCTGGCTTCTCGGCCCTTGCGCCTCTGCCCCTGGTGGGAGCTACTTCAGCAGCCATCTCCACTGGCGCTTCTTCTTCCGCCTTTTCCTCCTTTGTTCTCTCGACAGACAGAGGTGGAGCAGGCTTAAAATCACGCAGGCTTTCATCGATCGATGAGGCCGCTACAAGCGTTACACCAGTCGTATCATCTATGACTTGCGCGTAGATATGCTGACCACTGCGAAATACGCACAACCTTGGGCGCTCTTGTGAGCCTTCCAAATGATTTCGCATACGCTGGTGCCGCCGCAGCCGCGCCTCATTCGCATTGAATTTTTTAATCATCTGTTCTTGTTCTTTCAGTATCTCCGCGGTTCTTACTTTTTCTTGCCGCCAACTTTACCAGCTTTACCAGCTTTACGGCGAATTGCCTCGCCCGCGTAGCGAATGCCTTTTCCTTTATAGGGCTCCGGCTTACGGACTCGACGGATGCTCGCGGCGACCTCGCCCACCAGTTGTTTATCAATGCCATGGACACTGATCTTCGTCGCCTTGGTGGCTGGATCAACTCCATCCACGGTGAATGAAATGCCCTTTGGGGGCTGCACTTCGACCGGGTGGGAATAGCCTACCAGGATCACCAGGTTCTCGCCAACCTTCGCGGCGCGATACCCGACCCCGTGAATCTCTAACTGTTTTGTATATCCATTCGTTACTCCGACCACCATATTGTTGACCAGAGAGCGATAGAGGCCGTGTTTCGCCTTTTGGTCCTTACTGTCGGATGGGCGACTAACGGTCAACGTTCCATCCTCGAGCTTCAGAGACAGTTCAGGATCGATCTGATACGATAGCTCCCCCCTCGGCCCTTTCACGGACACGAGATTGCCATCGTCCCAATTCACCTGCACTTTTGGCGGCACGGGAATTGGAGCGCGTCCAATACGAGACATGTCAAACCTGCCTTTCTACCAAACGTAGCAGATGACTTCGCCGCCCAGACCCTGTTGATAGGCGTTATGACCTGTCATCAGACCTTTGGGCGTCGAAAGAATGGCTACTCCCAGTCCACCACGGACACGAGGGATACTAGCCTTCTTTGTATAGACACGAAGTCCTGGTTTGCTGACACGCTTTAATTGTGTCAACACCGGTTTCTTATCAACATAACGCAGCGTCACGCGGATAGTCCCCTGGGGGTTATCCTTCAGGATCTCGATATCCTTGATGTAGCCTTCTTCTTTCAGCACACGCGCAATAGCCAGCTTCATTTTCGAGGCCGGGATCAGTACGCGAGTATGCCGTGCTGCGACCGCATTACGGATGCGCGTTAGCATATCCGCAACAGGATCAGTCATATTCATGGAAATCCTCCATAATCACGAAGGACAGGAAACGTGAGTGCTCGCGATCATTCATCATTCTTGACGCTTCCGTCCTTACACCCTTTCACATATTCGCGACTACCAGCTTGACTTGGTCACACCGGGTAGCTCACCGCGTAACGCGCGTTCGCGGAAGCAAATGCGGCACAGGCCAAATTTGCGAATGTAAGCACGAGGCCGCCCGCAGACGTTGCAGCGATTATGCTGCCGCACCTTATAACGGGGCTTGCGCTTCGATTTCACAATCATTGAGGTTTTTGCCATTTCGCCCTCCAGCGTTATTTCTTAAAGGGCATGCCCATCAATTTGAGCAGTCGTCGCCCCTCTTCATCAGTGCGAGCCGTCGTTACAATGCTCACTTCCATACCACGCACCTTGTCGACTTTATCGTAGTCGATCTCGGGAAAGACCAGTTGTTCACGCAAACCAAGCGTATAGTTGCCGCGCCCATCGAACGCCTCAGGGGAGACCCCCTGGAAGTCTCGCAAGCGGGGCAGAGCGACATTCACCAGTTTGTCGAGGAACTGGTACATCCGGTCACCACGCAGGGTCACCATGCAGCCGATCTGCATACCTTCACGCAGCTTGAATGCTGCAACTGAGCGCTTGGCACGGGTTATGACCGGGCGCTGCCCGGTGATCGTGGCCAGGTCTGAAACGGCAGCATCCATGGCCTTGGCATTCTGGATGACCTCGCCCATCCCGATATTGACGACCACTTTATGGACGCCCGGGACCTGCATTGGATTTTTGTAGTTAAACTCCTTCTGCAGGGCTGGCACAACCTCTTGTTGATATTTTTCTTTCAACCTCGATGCCATAATGTCTAACTACTCCTCATCCGGTCTTCAATGACCTTGTGACACTTCTTGCACACACGAACGGGGCGCAATTTTTGATCTGATCCCATTGGACGGCGATCATGCGCTACTCTGGTAGGCTGCCCACACTCGGTGCAAATGAGCATCGTGTTTGAGACCTGGATTGGCATCGCCTTCTCGATAACGCCCCCCTGACGGGTCTGGCCCTGCGGACGTACATGCTTTTTGACAATATTAAGTCCTTCAACGATGACCTTACTGTCCTGTGGCATAGCCCGCGAGACCGTACCTTGCTTCCCTCTGTCCTTGCCTGTGATAATCAAGACGGTATCACCCTTCTTGATATTCATTTTGGCGAGGTGAAGAGGCTTTTTCTCTTTTTGTTTTACTGCCATCTACTTCCTCTCACTTTCCTGAGCTGAAAAGGACACTTCCTCGTTAAAGCACCTCAGGCGCAAGCGAAATGATCTTCATAAAGTTTCGTTCGCGCAATTCGCGGGCCACCGGTCCAAAGATACGTGTACCTCGCGGGTTATTACCGGCGGCAATAATCACGGCGGCGTTCTCATCGAAACGGATATGCGAGCCATCGGGGCGCGCATACTCTTTTGAGACACGAACCACCACAGCGTTCACTACCTCGCCCTTTTTGACCTGGCCATTGGGCGTGGCCTGCTTCACAGTGGCTTTAATCACATCGCCAACCTCGGCATAGCGCTTGGCGGAGCCGCTGAGGACGCGAATACACATAATCTCTTTTGCGCCGGTATTATCGGCGACTTTCAAGCGTGTTTGTGGCTGGATCATCCCATTTTCTCCTTATTCTTCCGCCTCGTCGGACTCGTCGGACTCGTCAGACTCCGACTCTTCGGATGACAGGTCGGGATCGGCCTCAGCCAGCACCTCTTCAACGGGCACGATACCGCTACTGGGCTTGATAATCTCGATCAAACGCCAACGTTTCATCTTGCTCAGTGGACGGCACTCTTCGATACGGACGAGATCTCCAATCTGACAGATATTCTCTTCGTCATGCGCTTGAAATCGCTTCGTCTGTTTATATGTGCGTTTATAGATACGATGCTTTTTCAAAGTCTCTACAACAACTACGATTGTTTTATTCATTTTGTTGCTCACCACGCGCCCAACTCTTTGTTGGCGACGGCCCTTTTTAGGGGTCGCGACCTGCTGCGTGGAGGTCACACTCTGCTGTGTCATTCTTCATCCTCCAACTGTGTCAGGCGGTGCTGCAAGCGTGCAATATCTTTGCGAGTCTGCGCGAAGATGCGATTGTTCTTCACTTCACCACGCTGCTGCTGCAAACGAAGGTTGAATAGCTTTACGCGCAGTTCTTTCAGCTCACGCATTGCTTCGCCTGCAGAATATTCAGCGACTTGCTTACGACGTTCATTAAGCTTCGACACTTTCCGCCTCCCCTCGTGTAATAAAGCGGCTCGCGACCGGCAGCTTGTGACTCGCAAGGCGTATAGCTTCTTTAGCGACTTCTTCGGAAACGCCGCCGATCTCGAAGATGATACGTCCTGGTTTAACAACCGCTACCCAGTGATCAACCGCGCCTTTACCGCTACCCATGCGGGTTTCAGCGGGTTTGGCAGAGATAGGTTTATCTGGAAAGACACGGATCCACACTTTACCACCGCGCTTCATGTAGCGGGTCAAGGCGATACGTGCCGCCTCGATCTGACGAGCCTCCATCCAGCATGGTTCCAGGGCTTGCAACCCGTACTCGCCAAAGGCGAGGGTGTTGCCACGCTGGGCTGTACCTTTCATACGACCGCGATGCTGTCTGCGGTACTTTGTACGTGACGGTGCCAATAACATGGCTTAGAATCTCCTCTACTCGCTCTGAGTCGTCCCAGACTCTGGTGTTGGCGGCGTCGTTTCCTCAGGGACCTCAGGAACTGGTTGAACCGTTGGAGCCTGTGGTTCCGCAGCTGGCGCAGGCTGTTCAGCCTGAGGACGTGGCGCGCGTTCACCTTGTGGGCGTGCCGGACGCTCACCCTGTGGACGCGGTTGACGTGGGGTACGCTCGCCCTGCGGGCGCCCACTACGCTCACCTTGTGGACGTGGGGTACGCTCGCCCTGTGGGCGTGCCGGACGCTCACCCTGTGGACGCGGTGGCCTTTCCCCACGGGGGCCACGGTCTCCGCCTTGTGGTCGGTCTCCTTGCGGACGCTGACCACGATCACTGCGTTCACCACGTTCACCACCGCGGCGACGATCACCACCGCGGCGATCTCCGCCCTCGCGTGGGGCAAATGGCGGCTGCACGGCAGCTTCCTGCTGTCCTTCAATCGCCTCGCGGCGTTTACTCGGCAGAATATCGCCCTTATAAATCCATACTTTGATGCCGATGACACCAAAGGTAGTATGGGCCTCTGCCAGCCCATAATCGATATCGGCTCGCAAGGTGTGCAGGGGGATCTTCCCCTCAACCTCTTTCTCTGAGCGAGCAATTTCTGCTCCACCCAGGCGGCCGCCACAGATAATTCTGATGCCCTTGGCGTTAGCGCGCATAGTCTTTTGGACCGCCTGTTTCATCGCACGGCGAAATGAAACGCGCTTCTCCAGCTGCTCGGCCACACTACGCCCGACCAGGTAGGCATCCAACTCCGGCTGGCGAATCTCCATGATATTCAAGCGCACACGTTTCTTGGTTTTTGCCTCAAGCATCGCGCGCAGCTTATCCACCTTTTCGCCGCTTTTCCCAATCACGATCCCTGGCTTCGCTGTATAAATGGTCACCGAAACCTGGTTTGCTGCGGCACGCTCAATCTCAATTCTTGAGACCGAGGCGTTGAACAGTTCTTTGTTGATGCTCTGACGAATCAGGTCATCTTCCGCATAAACATCTTTATAATCGCGCTCAGCGTACCAGCGGGACTGCCATCCTTTGACGACGCCAAGCCTGAAACCTATGGGATGCACTTTTTGTCCCAAAAGTGTCCTCCTTTTTAATGCCCGGCGTCTGCCGGATCATCTGAAACGATTACCGTAACATGGCAGAAGCGCCGCAGAATGCGAGCAGCCTGGCCACGAGAACGCGCTTTCACACGTTTGATCCGGAATGAATCGTCCGCCACAATATTTAGAATATATAAATCATCTGGATTGAGATTGTAGTTATTCTCCGCGTTCGCCGCCGCCGACGCCACTACTTTGCTCACTGGTAGCGCGCCTGCGTTGGGCAGGAACTGGAGAATAGCCTGGGCCTCAATCACTGTTTTCCCTTTCACCGCGTTGGTGACTAGACGCATCTTGCGCGGCGAAATACCTATATCTTTCGCAATAGCCCTGACTTGCATCTCGTACCTCTCGGGCGCAATTCAATGCGCTCCTACAGACGTAGGGTATAGGGGCGCATTGAATTGCGCCCACGCCTCCCCACACTTTCCTACCGGACCGAACTGGTCTTCTCACTCCTGCCACCCGCATGACCACGGAAGTGCCGTGTGGGAGCAAACTCACCTAATTTATGGCCTACCATGTTCTCAGTGATGTAGATAGGCACATGTGTCTTCCCGTTGTGGACACCGATGGTCATCGATACCATTTCCGGGAAGATCATCGAAGCACGGGACCAGGTCTTGATCACACGGCGGTCACCGCTGCGCTTCATCGCCAGCACTTTCTTTCTGAGCGATTCATGAATGTAGGGCCCCTTTTTTCTTGAGCGCGACATTTACTTCCTCCTCCTACCAGCATTGCGACGCCGAACGATGAATTGATCCGTTCTCTTGTTGTTACGAGTTTTGTAACCCAGAGCAGGTTTGCCCCAGGGTGTCTGCGGCTGTCCGCCAATTGGCGCACGGCCTTCACCGCCACCATGTGGATGGTCGCGCGGGTTCATGACAGATCCACGCACGGTTGGACGGCGGCCCATATGCCGTGAACGCCCGGCTTTACCGATACTGCGGTTCTCGTGATCGATATTACCCACCTGGCCAATGGTGGCCATACAGAGAATATGTACGCGGCGTTGCTCACCAGAAGGCAGGCGCAGTTGAGCATAATCGCCCTCTTTCGCCATGAGCTGCGCGCCCACGCCCGCGCCACGCGCCATCTGAGCCCCACGTCCTCGCTCCAATTCGATACAATGAACGGTAGTACCAGTTGGAATATTCTTAAGGGGCAGCGCGTTGCCCGGCCTGATATCGGCATCTGGCCCCGCGGAAACCTGGTCGCCGACCTTCAGTCCCAGCGGGGCGATGATATAGCGCTTCTCACCATCCAGGTAATGCAGCAGCGCGATACGAGCCGAACGATTTGGATCGTACTCAATGGCCGCGACCCTGGCGGGTACGTTCAACTTATTGCGCTTAAAGTCGATAATACGATAGGCTCGCTTGGCGCCACCGCCGCGATGGCGAGTGGTGATCTTACCCTGGTTATTGCGGCCAGCATGCTTCTGCAACTTGACGGTCAAAGATTTCTCTGGCTTTGTCTTTGTGATCTCCTCGAATGTCGAAACTGACATGCCACGACGCCCAGGAGAAGTTGGTCGATACTGTCTAATTGGCATCTCTCAACACACCTTACGCTTTCAATGCGTCGATTGTATATCCCTGCTGGAGGGTTACAATCGCCTTCTTCCACTCACGGGCCTTTTGAACTTGAGGAGCGGCCCCTTTACGCCGGAACATCTTCGTCTTGCCTGGCATACGAATAATGTTGACCGAGACAACCTTCACATTGAACATCGTCTCAACAGCACGGCGCACATCAATTTTGTTTGCCTCTAACGCCACTTTGAAGGTATATTTATTCTGCTCTTGCAATTTCATTGTTTTTTCAGTCACTATACCGTGGCGCAGTATTTCTGTGATTTCCACAGCCTTTATCCTCCTCGCCTAGGCCTCTTCGGCTTCTTCGCTATCCGTCGATGCGGTGACCAATTCGTCTTCGCCTGTGTTGTCGCTGGCGATTTTGGCACTCGCTTCTTCGGCACTCATGCCATCACCGAACACCATTTCGAGCCAGCGCACGGTTTTCAAAGGCATAATCAAACAATCATGCTTCAGCAGTTCCACGACATTGATCGAGGAAACATGTTGCACCTTGGCAGAAGGAATATTGCGCAGTGACAGAAGCACGTTTTCGTCGCGCTGTGGCAACATCATCAGCACGCGCTTACCATCTACGGGCAGCTTATCGAGGATCGCCACCATATCTTTGGTGCGAGGAGCTTCCAGAGTCAGATCATTGAGCACGATCAGCTTCTCGTTCGCGACCTTGTCGGACAATGCCGAACGAATGGCCAGGCGGCGCATTTTCCTCGGTACATCATGATGGTAAGGATGCGGTTTTGGGCCAAATACTATACCGCCATGACGGAACTGCGGCGCGCGGGTACTCCCCTGGCGAGCACGACCCGTCCCCTTCTGCTTATATGGTTTTCTGTTACCGCCCGATACCTCAGCGCGAGTTTTGGTCGAAGCATTGCCTTGACGGCGATTCACCAGCTGTGCGGTGACAACCTGGTGGAGAACCGCCATATTGGGGGTGACTCCGAACACCTGCTCGCTCAGTTCGAGCTGTTCTACGGCCTCTCCGGCCATGTTATACACTGTAGTCGAGGGCATTTCGGTTACCTACCTCATCACATGCTTCTTAATCATGAGCAAACCACCATTGGCGCCGGGCACCGAGCCCTTGACCAGCAGCAGATTGCGCTCAGGATCAGATTGAATCACTTGCAGTTTCTTCGCTGTCACACGCGCATTGCCCATATGACCAGCCATGCGTGTTCCCTTTAATACGCGGCCAGGGGTCGTACCAGAGCCAATCGAACCTGGAGCGCGAGTGCGATCCGACTGACCATGCGTCTTGGGTCCACCACTGAAGCCGTGGCGCTTGACCCCACCCTGGAATCCTTTACCCTTGGAAGTACCAACAATGTCTACAGATTCACCAGCCGTGAACAGGCTCGCGTCGAATTGCTTGCCAAGTTCAATCTTTTCCGAGGCCACTCCATCCTGTACTTCCACTTCACGAAGGAATTTGAATGGGCCTAGCTCAGGTCCAGGACGGCGCTGGCGCTTCTCCTGCACTCTAAGTAACTTCTCTATCTGTTTATCTTTTTTCTCTGGCGCATCCTCTGAAGTTGTTTCAGCCTGTTCGCTACCTTCAGCGGTGGCGCTTTGCGTTTTAGACTTCGTACGCTGCTCTTGCTGGTACGCTTGCAGCCGTCTGCGCTGTGCTCTTAACAAGGGCAGGCTATGTCCAAGATGTCCCAACGCGGGGCGGGTGACGTTTTTTAGCGTTGTTTGCTCAAAACCTATCTGCACAGCTTCGTAGCCGTCATTGGCAACAGTCTTGATCTGTGTCACAATGCAGGGGCCAGCTTCTATCACCGTCACCGGTATGACTGTGCCGTTGGGCCCAAACACCTGGGTCATGCCGACCTTCCTGCCCAACAATGCATTTAGCATATCTTATATCCTCTTTCCTCAACTGTAGACCTGCTTTATCGCGTTCGCCCAGTATATACAACCAACTCCCGAAGGCCGATAAATCGGCGGTGAGCGCGATAAATCGGCTCCTACGGGTGGCCGGATTATTTCGGCTGGCCGGGTTAGTTTCGGTTGTCCGGGTTATGTTGTTAAAAGTCAGGTCTCTACAGTTTGATCTCGATGTCCACGCCTGCGGGCAGATTCAAACGTGTCAGGGCTTCAACCGTCTTGTTCGTCGGATCGATGATATCGATCAGGCGTTTGTGGGTGCGTATCTCAAACTGCTCACGTGAGTCTTTATCGATAAATGGTGAGCGTATTACTGTATACTTATCAATCTCGGTGGGCAGAGGCACCGGGCCCGAGACACGAGCTCCCGTCTGTTGCGCCGTATCTACAATCTGCATCGCCGACTGATCAAGAATACGATGATCATAGGCTTTCAGCCGGATGCGGATGCGCTGTTTCGTTCCTGCGGCCATTTCTATCTCCTGTGTGTAGGGGCTGCAATCATTGATTGCGCCCCTACAATCGCGAAACTTAGTTTTCGACCTTGGTGCAAATGCCAGCCCCAACGGTGCGCCCACCCTCGCGGATGGCAAAGGTCACTCCCTCTTCCATCGCTACCGGCTGGATCAACTCCACCGTCATCTCGATGTTGTCCCCAGGCATCACCATCTCCAC
>Ga0209577_10001244_pt1 | contig 25369 bp, 25 predicted proteins | sample GraSoiAngelo_109_FD_185874 | JGI IMG/M metagenome (GOLD analysis project Ga0209577, IMG submission 185874) | Grasslands soil microbial communities from the Angelo Coastal Reserve, California, USA - 14_0903_12_20cm (SPAdes) (version 2) | ecosystem: Environmental > Terrestrial > Soil > Grasslands...
CGGGTGGGCGACGACCCGTGGATCGAGCCGCCGTTCTTCTGCGACTACGGCTCGAATACGTCGCTCGGCCACCGCTTCTACGCCAACACGGGCTGCGTCGTCCTCGACTCGGCGCCCGTCACGATCGGCCACCGCGTGCTCCTCGGCCCGGCCGTCCAGCTCCTCGCCGCGACCCATCCGCTCGAGCCGGAGCTCCGCGCGCAGGGCCTGGAGTACGCCGAGCCGGTCGGCGTCGGCGACGACGTCTGGCTCGGCGGCGGCGCGATCGTCCTCCCCGGGGTGACGATCGGCGACCGCGCGGTCGTCGGCGCCGGGAGCGTCGTCACCCGCGACGTGCCCGCGAACGCGGTCGTCGCCGGCAGCCCCGCCCGCGTCATCCGATCGCTCGAGGAGGCCCGCACATGAACCCGTACCCGCCGATCTCCGACTACGCGCTGCTGTCGGACTGCCACACCGCGGCGCTCGTGTCGCGGGACGGCTCGGTCGACTGGTGCTGCTTCCACCGCTTCGAGGCCCGGCCCGTCTTCGCGCGCCTCCTCGACTGGGGCAAGGGCGGCTTCTTCCGGATCGCGCCGCGCGACGAGTACGAGGTCTCGCGGCGGTACCTCCCGGACACGAACATCCTGGAGACGACCTTCCGCACGACGGGCGGCGTGCTCGTGCTCACCGACTTCGTGCCGGTGAAGCAGGACATGGGCCATCCGGACCACCACCTGTTGCGCCTGGTGCGCTGCACCGAGGGCGAGTTCGCGGTGAAGGCGAAGTTCGAGCCGCGCTTCGACTACGGGCTCACGGAGCCGCGGCTGGAGCAGGTCGACGACGACCTCGCCGTCGTCTACGGCGGCGCCGACGCGCTCGTCCTCCAGAGCGAGCTGCCGATCGGGACGGCGGACATCTCGGCGTGCACGGCGGCGCGCACGCTGCGCGCGGGCGAGGAGGCCTTCGTCGCGCTGACGTACTCGCTCCCGCACGAGCTCGAGCCGGAACGGTTGAGCGCCGACGAGGTGGCGACGAAGCTGCGCGAGACGGAGGAGTTCTGGCGCGAGTGGGTAGCCGGGTGCACGTACGAGGGCCCGTACCGCGACGCGGTCGTCCGCAGCGCGCTCGTCCTCAAGGCGCTCACGAACGGGCCGACCGGCGCGATCGTGGCCGCGGCGACGACCTCCCTTCCGGAGGAGGTCGGCGGCGAGCGGAACTGGGACTATCGCTACACCTGGCTCCGCGACTCGGCGCTGACGCTGAACGCGCTCTTCGCCCTGGGCTTCACCGACGAGGCCGAGGCCTACATGGCCTGGCTGAAGCGGACGACGGCCGGGCGGGCGAAGGACCTCCAGATCATGTACGGCGTCGGCGGCGAGCGCTTCCTGCCCGAGGTCGAGCTCGACCACCTCGAGGGCTACCGCGGCTCGCGACCGGTGCGGATCGGGAACGGCGCCTACAAGCAGTTCCAGCTCGACGTCTTCGGCGAGCTCCTCGACACGGTCTGGGTCTACCGGCAGCACGGCGGCGAGATCGACGACGTCTTCTGGGAGTTCCTCGGCCGCGTGGCGGGCGCCGTCATCGACCGCTGGTCCGAGCCCGACCAGGGGATCTGGGAGATCCGCGGCGACCCGAAGCACTTCACGTACTCGAAGGTGATGGCCTGGGTCGCGCTCGACCGCGTCGTGCGGCTCGCCGAGCTCGACGGGCGCGAGGGCGCCGTGGAGGAATGGCGACGCGTTCGCGACGAGATCCGCGCGCTGGTCGAACGGGACGGCGTCCATCCGGACACCGGCGCCTTCACGCAGTCCTTCGGGGACGGCGGCAAGCACGACGCGTCGAACCTGATGATCCCGATCGTCGGCTTCGTGACCCACGACGACCCGCGAGCGCGGGCGACCTCCGAGCGCATCGTCGCGGAGCTCTCGGCCGACGGGTTCGTCTACCGGTATCTCACCGACGGCGTCGACGGCCTCTCCGGCGACGAGGCGACGTTCGCGATCTGCTCGTTCTGGCTCGTCGAGTGCCTCGCGCGCGCGGGCGAGACCGAGCGGGCGCGCGAGCTCTTCGAGCGGCTGCTTCGCTTCTGCAACGACGTCGGCCTCTTGGCGGAGGAGATCGACCCGCACTCGGGCGAGCTGATCGGGAACTTCCCGCAGGCGTTCTCGCACGTCGGGCTGATCCAGGCCGCGACCGCGCTGGACATGCCTGAGGCGTCCATGTCGATGCAGGCGCCGGCTGCGACGGCCGCGTCGTAGTGCGGGAGGCGGCGCGGAAGCGGGCGCTGGCGCTGGAGGCGGTGGGCCCGTTCGCGACGCGGGATCCCGCCGACGTGCGGTGGCTCTTGTGCGGCCGCGGGCGGCCGGTCTCGGCCGGCTCGTCGCCGTACACGGTGTCCGTGGACGAGAACCGCGCGCAGGTGCTCTACCAGGACATCGAGGCCTCGCGCGTCGTCGCGGAAGAGCGGTGGGAGGAGCTCGGCTACGAGGGTGTGCCGCACCCACGGTTCGAGCCGACCCCGGACCTTGCAACAGACTGTTGCTTGGACGAACTGCGCCTGGCGCTTGGGATCGAGGAGCTCGACCGGTACCGTGCGGCCGGGTCCGATGCGGCCGATGCGGTCGTGGACGCGCTGGGAGCGCTCCGCCCGGAGCTGTCGGAGCTCGGCGCGGCGGGCGAGCTCGCCGGGCGGCTCGCGGCGCGCGCGTTCACGACCCCGGTCGTGCTGGTCGGCGGCGAGCGTCGTGCGCCGGTGCACAGGCATCCGCTGCCGACCGAGGAGCGGCTCGGCCGGTTCGCGCTCCTCGCCGTCACCGCCGAGCGCGAGGGCCTCTACGTCTCGCTGACGCGGATCGTCTCCTTCGGCCCGCCGCCGCGGGAGCTGGAGCGGGCCGTGCGGGCGGCAGCCGAGGTCGACGCAGCGGTGCTGTGCGCGTCCCGGCCGGGTGCCACGCTCGGCGAGCTCTTCGACGTGCTCGCGCGCACGTACGAGAAACAGGGCTTCCCGGAGGAGTGGCGGCGCCACCACCAGGGCGGGCTGACCGGATACCGCGGGCGGGAGGTCTTCGCCGTCCCTGAGGATCCGACGCGCCTGCCGGAGGCGTGCGCCGTCGCCTGGAACCCGTCGGTGACGGGCGGCGGGAAGTCGGAGGACACGGCGCTCGTCACGACCGCGGGCGTCGAGGTGCTCACGCGCACCCCGAGCCTGCCGGAGCTCGAGACCGCCGCAGGCCTCCGCCGTCCGGCGATCGTCGGGCTCTAGCGCGTCCGCGCGACTAGTCCCGAAGGAGGAGGACGCGGGCCGGCGCGCCTTCGGCCCCCTCGAGCTTCAGCGGCGCGCAGATCAGACGGTACTCGCCGGGCTCGACCTCGCGCAGGTCGAGGCCCTCCACCGCCACCACGCCGGCGCCGAGCAGGACGTGGTGCGCTTCCTCGTCGCCGATCGACAGGTAGTCGATGCCGACGAGCCGGACGCCGCGCTCGACGAGCGCCCGCGCCGCCTCGCCGTCGAGCGCGACGAAGTCCTCCGAGAACGCGTCGCGCTCCCACAGGCGGCCGTTCGGGGTCTTGAAGAGCACCCGCTCGGCGCCGCGCGGCACCGCCTCCGGGTCGAGCCCGTCCACGACCACGCAGGGGCCGACGAGCACGTCGAGCGACAGCGTCTCGACGCTCGGCCCGCCGTCGACGAAGTGGAGCGGCGCGTCGACGTGCGTCCCGCTGTGGACGCCGAGGTCGAGCCGGCTGAGGTTCACGACGTCGCCCTTCGCGATCGAGCTCACGCGCTCGAGCCGCACCTCCGGGTCGCCGGGGTACGTGATCATCCCCGGCCGAACCGGCACGCTCACGTCGATGATTCGCACGCGTCTCAGTGCAATCGAGCCACGAACCCGTTACACCCTGTAACGAAAGCGTCACCCGTCGCGACGGAGCGTCCGTGACGAGACAGGAGGCTGCATGACCCGCGAGCACTACGACCTGATCGTGATCGGCGCCGGCTCGGCGGCGCGAGACGGGGCCAAGAAGGCCGTGACGGAGCACGGAGCGCGCGTCGCGCTCGTCGAGCACACCCGCTGGGGCGGGAGCTGCCCGAACGTCGCGTGCACGCCGACGAAGGCGTATCTCGTCGCGGCGGAGCTGGCGCATCGGATCAACACGCTCGCGCCGAAGATCGGCATCGACACAGGGCCTGCGAAGGTCGACCTCGAGCGGGTCCGTGCGCGGAAGGAATCACTCAAGAAGCCCCAGGAGAAGTGGGTCGAGGACCTCCACGCCCAGGGCTTCGACACCTACGAGGCGACCGCGAGCTTCGTCGACCCGCACACGATCCGCGCCGGCGACGCCGAGCTGACGGCCGAGCGGATCCTCGTCGCCACCGGCTCCCGAACCGCGGTTCCGCCGATCGACGGCATCGAGGACGTCGACTGGCTCGACCACGTCAGCGCGCTCGAGCTCACCGAGCTGCCGCAGTCGATGCTCGTCGTCGGCGCGGGCGCGGTCGGGCTCGAGTTCGGCCAGACGTTCGCCCGCTTCGGCTCGCAGGTCACGATCGTCGACGCGCTGGGGCAGTGCGCGCCGCGCTCGGACACGGACGCCGCGCTCGAGCTCCAGACCGCGCTCGAGGCCGAGGGCATCCCGATCCTGCTCGAGAGCTTCGTCAAGAGCGTCGTGCAAGAGGACGACGGCTTGCGCATCTCGATCGCCGTCGGAATGGGCGGGGAGATGCGGGAGCTCCGCGTGGAGCGAATCCTGCTCGCCTCCGGCCGTGTCCCCAACGTCGAGGAGCTGAACCTCGCCGCGGTAGGCGTGCAAACCGAGCGCATGGGCATTCCCGTGGACGAGCGCATGCGGACGAACGTGCCCGGAATCTGGGCGGCCGGCGACGTGAACGCCGTCGCCCAGTTCACGCCGGTCGCGCAGTACCAGGCCCGCATCGCCGTCGACGACATGTTCGGAGTGGACGGCGCCCGCGCCGACTACTCGGTCCTCCCCACGGCGATCTTCACCGACCCCGAGCTCGCGGGCGTCGGGCTGACGGAGCGCGAGGCCGAGGAGCAGGGCCACGACGTCGGGACGGTCTCCCATCCGCTGCGGGTGGTGCGCCGGGCCTCGTACCTCGATGCGCGGCACGGCCTCTTCAAGATCGTCTTCGACACCTCGACGCGACGCGTGCTCGGCCTGCACGTGGTCGCGCCCGGCGCGAGCGACGTCGTCCAGGGCTTCGCGATGGGCCTCCGGCTCGGCATGACCGTCGACGACCTCGCCGCCGCGCACCACGTCTTCCCCACGATCGGCGAGGGCGTGAAGGCGGCCGCGGAGCAGGCCCGGGCCACGGTTAGCGCGGCGTAGGCCGGGCTCCCGATCTCCGGCGGGCAGGTCGTCTTCCTGCCGCTCCTGCTCGTGTTCCCCCTGGGCCGGGTCTTCGGCAGCCGGCGCAGGCGTCGCTGGTAGGGCTACGCCGCGAGCCGAAGCCGCATGCCCGGCTCGATCCCGAGCCGAGCAGCCTCACCGGCCGCGAGCTCGAGCGACACCTTCGCGCCTCTCCCCCGTGCCGTCCGCCAGGGCGCAACTTCGGCGGAGACCGCCACGACCGAGAGCTCCCGGTCGAGGAAGACGACGTCGATCGGAAAGTGCATGAAGAAGGTGTGCACGGACCCGCACGGCTTCAGCAGAAGCCCTTCCCCATCCGGCAAAGACGTGCGACCGAGCAACCCCTTCATGCGAGACCAGGGCTTGTCAGCCAGCCAGCAATGCTCCACGAGCACCTCGCCGGCTCCGTTCACAAGTCGAGTCGCACGCACGATCCAAGAAGGGTTCGCGGGGGAACCAGTGGTTCCCCCTCCCGGTCAGCGGAGATCACGACGATCCGCCGCCGAAGGCGGGCTTAGCCCGCCGGGAGGCTCACCAACAGAAAAGCCGCCCGAAGCTCGAACACCTCGGGCGGCTCCTGAAACAGAACGCCAACCCCGCCGCCGTAAAGGAGGGGGCTCGTGGGGGAACCAGGGGTTCCCCCACGTTCTAGTAGCCGATGTGGATGTGGTCGTAGTGGTTGGCGAGCGGGAACGACGGCCCGCCGAGGCCGAGCAGCGAGATGACCTGCTTCGGCTGGAGCTCCGACGGCAGGAGCAGGATCGCCCGCACCGCCCGCTCCGTGATCCCGCCCGGCTGCTGGTGGCCGTAGATCGAGATCCCGCCGAGGTCGGCGATGTCCACCGCGCGGCCGTAGATGTGCGCCGAGATGACGCCGGGCCGTGCGTACAGCCGGTGCCCGCTGATCAGGCACGAGACCGTGACCTGGCCGTACGTGTCGGCGAGGTACTCAACGAGGACGACGACGCGGACGTCGACGCGACCGGAGGCGAGATCCTGCCGCCCGCCGGGGTAAACCGTCACGCGCCCGTCGTGGAGCACACGGTTGACGAGGTCGTCCTTGTGGGCGAGGAGCCCGTCGACGAGCCCGCTCAGACCGACGGCGCGGTTGTAGTGCTCGAGCGCGACGGCCTGGTCGGCGATCGAGGTGCGGCCGGTGACGGCGAGGGCCGCGTCCCAGTCGCCGCGAGCCGTGACCGCGTCGAGCGCCTGGGCCGTCTGCCGGAGCTCGGCCCGGTTTGCCGGCGCGGCGCCGCTCCGGCCCTGCGCACGGAGGACGCCCAGGACGAGGGCCCAGCTCACGTGGTTCGCGCGCGAGACCGACAGGAGCCGGTGCGCGAAGCCGAAGGCGAGGCGCCGAGAGGGGGGCGTCGGGTCGGGCAGGGTCCGGTTGAGCCAGATGACCGGAGCCGCGCCCGGGCTCTCCGCGGCCTCCTGGGCGGCGGTCGCGACCCGTGCGTGACGATGGGTCGCCGGCTGCTTCGCGCGCGGTACGTTCAGCACCCACTGCGAGTGCGCGTGCGTGCGCTTCACGGCCGGACGTGGATGCGACGCGGGCTGCGGCGACGGGGTCACCGGCGCCGGCGTCGCTGCCGGCGCGACGCCCGCGGTGCCGCCGCCCGACGAGTCGGAGGCAGGCGGAGCAGACGGCTGCGCCGTGCTCGAGGAGCCGTGACCGCTCGCCGGAGCGTCGTCGGCCGACGACGAGTCGGCGGGCGCGCTCGGCGCCGCCGCGGTCGACGTCTCGGGCGCGGGCGCCGCGACGGAGTCCGCCGAGGGAACGGTGGCGCTCGCGTCGGGAGCCGACGAGGACGTCACCGTCGTGTCGGTCGAGGAGGTCTGCTCCAGCAGGCCCGCGACCTCGTTGCCGGCGCCGGCGGTGAAGGCTGCACCGGCGAAGAAGATCGCCGTCAGGGCGAAGCCGACGGCGAGGCGCCGCGGAGTCGAGAGGCGCCGCCGTGCGGCCGGCGTCTCGGGGGTCGGGTCGGGTGCCTCGCGGTGCCGCCGCTTCGGGGCGTCGAGCTCGGGCTCGATGACCGCCTTGCGCTCGTGGTGGAGCGCCGCGACGACGAAGCCCGCAAGCGAGAGGACGAGCAGACGGACGAGGAACCGCCCGCTGCGATGCGCTTTTCGTTCCATGATGGCCTGGCTCCGATTCCTTTTGGTCTGGCGCCGAAGGCTGCGTTCGGCGCGGCGGGGGGACGAGGGCGTCCGCGAGCCGCACGACGGACTTGGTGTCCTATCGGGGCGCACGCGCCGGGCCGCCTTCCCTCGAACGAGGGGAAGCGCGCCGCCAATCACCAACGTGAGGGATACGCCGCCGCCGGCTCCCGAACGATGAAACGCCGCAGATCGAGCGTTAGGCGGCGCGGCCACGTCGAGCGACGACTCACGACACCCGAACAAGCGTGGACCACACAGCAGCCCGCGATCTCAGTTTCGAAGAGCTTGTAGTGCGCCGGTCGGCGCGCGCGAGTGAAAGGAAGGAGGTGACAATTCATGACGTTTTCCGAGTGGTTTGAGCTTCTCCGGACGCATTGGCGCAAGGAGGAGGGTCAGACGATGGCGGAGTACGGTGTCGTCCTCGCCGTGATCACGATCGGCGCGGTCGCCGTCTTCACCGCTCTCTCGGGTGGCATCAGCGGTGCCCTGAACCGGGTCATCGGCCTGCTTCCCAAGTAGATGGACCGAACCACGTTCCCTCGACAGACCAAGGAGGTGCATACACGTGCTGACGCTTGATGAATGGCTGATCCGGCTCCGCGCAAGCTGCAAGCGCGAGCAGGGTCAGACCATGGCCGAGTACGGCGTCGTCCTGGCCGTCATCACGGTCGCGTCGGTTGCGGTGTTCACTGCTCTCTCCGGTGGAGTCCAGGGAGCGGTCGACCGGGTGATCGGATTCTTCCCGGGCTAAGGAACGGCAGCTGAGTGGGTCCCGTGGCCGCCCCGCGGGACCTGCTCGCCGGATGCAAAGCGGAAAGGAACGAGGAGCGCGAGCCGATGAAGCGGTTGCACAACGAACGGGGACAGACGATGGTCGAGTTCGCGATCGTCTTGCCGATTCTGTGCCTGCTGCTCTTCGGCGCGATCCAGTTCGGAATTCTCTTCAACAACTACGTGACGCTGACCGACGCGGTCCGGGCCGGCGCACGCAAGGCGGCGGTGAGCCGGCAGATCACGGGGACGACCCCGCGGCAGGCCTGCATCGACCAGATCAGGGCCTCCGCGAGCGACCTCGACCAGTCGAAGCTCCAGCCCGACTGCGTGTCCGACTTCCAGCCGACCTCGACGGTGACCGTCACCGCGACCTACCCGTACTCGATCAGCCTGCTGGGGCTCGTGGTCGCGTCCGGGAACCTCAAAAGCACGACCCAGGAGCGAGTCGAATGAACGTCAAGCAAAACCAACGCGGCCAAGCCTTCGTCATCACGATTCTCATGATCACGACCCTGCTGGGCCTCAGCGCCCTGGTGCTCGACGTCGGGTCGTGGTTCAGGGCGCATCGCAGCCTGCAGGCGACCGCGGACGCCGCCGCGCTCGCGGGCGCGCAGGCGCTCCCCGACGACCCCGGCAACGCGAGCTCGCTGGCGAACGACTACGCGGCCAGGAACACGTCGGGGCTCACGGGCCTGACCGTGAACCTGTCTCAGACGTACCTCCCGAACGACACGATCAGAGTCCACGTGTCGAAGCCGGCCGAGGGGTTCTTCAGCAAGGTCTTCGGCATCAACTCCGTCGACGAAGGCGCCGCCGCCACCGCGCGGACGGCCGGGATGAAGTCGGCGCTCTACGTCGCGCCGATCGTCGTGAACCAGCAGCACCCGATGCTGAACAACTGCGGCGGGCCGTGCTTCGGGTCGAGCTACCAGACGACGATCCCGGTGGGGCAGACCGGAGCGCCGGGCGCGTTCGGCCTCGTCAACCTCGATCCGACGTCGAACGGAACCTCCGGCGCCTCGACGCTCGCCGACTGGATCGTCAACGGCTTCGACAAGTACCTCGACATCGGCGGCTACGCGTCGGATCCGGGCGTGAAGTTCAACTCGAACCAGATCCAGGACGCGATGACCTCCCGGATCGGCACCGAGATGCTCTTCCCCGTCTACGACACCCTCACCGGAAACGGGTCGAACGCGCAGTACCACATCATCGGGTGGGTGGGCTTCTTCGTCACGGGGGTGGACAAGCACGGCAACAACGGCAACGTCAGCGGCTACTTCACGCGAGTGATCTGGACCGGAATCCAGGCCTCAAGTGCGGGCGCCGGCGGGCCGAACTTAGGAGCACGAGCGGTCCAGCTCGTCGACTAACCGCAAAGGAGACACACACGCCGCCATGACCTACCGGGTTCGGAATATCGTCATCGCCGTCGTGCTGGCCGCGCTCGCGGCCCTCATGACGAGCTACTACGTGACGAACTACAAGCGTCACGTGCAGCAGGGGGAGAAGCACGTCCAGGTGTACGTCGCCTCCCAGGATATTCCGGCCGGAACCGCCGGCACGGACGCCGCGGGGATGCTGAAGAAGAAGACCGTCACCAAGAGCGGCGTCGCGCCGGGAGCGATCTCGAAGCCCGCCGAGATCAAGTCGAAGATCGCCTCGCAGCGCATCTACGCCGGCGAGCAGGTGACGGTCAACCGGTTCGCGAGCGTCTCGCAGAGCGGCCTCCAGGGAAGCCTGAAGGGCACGCTCCGCGCCTACCAGGTCGCCGGCACGGCGAACCAGACGCTCGCCGGGATCCTGAAGACCGGCGACCACGTCGACGTCGTGGCGAACTTCCGCTACAAGTGGGCGAACCAGGCCTCGACGAGCATCACGTACGCGGCGACGAAGGTCGTCCTGCGCAACGTCAAGGTCCTGCGCGCCCCGTCGGCGCCCGGCACCGCGAGCAAGCTCGGCGGCAGCACCGACACGAAATACCAGGTCGTGCTCGCCCTCACCGACAACCAGACGCAGAAGATGCTCTTCTCGACGCACGACTCCGACCAGGCCCAGGGGGGCGGCGGCGAGCCGGGCTGGTGGCTCGCGCTCCGGCCGAACCTGAACCCGGCCGACAGCCCCGGCTCGATCGAGACGCTGACGACCATGCTCCGCGACGGGCTCAGCCCGCGCCAGGCGAAGCTCCTCTTCGGATCCCTGGGAGGCTCGTAATGACGACTGCTGACGCACAGAACGGCGCCCGCGAGCCGGTCCGGGTCTACTTCACCGGCACGTGTGAAGGGCTCGACAAGCTCCGCGAGGCGCTCTCGAACCACCCCGAGCTCGAGGTCGTCGGCGCGAGCGAGCAGGTGAGCCAGGCGTCGTCCGTCCTCGCGGGCGGGCACCTCGGGTGCGTCCTGCACGCCACGAACTCGCCCTCGTTGCCCATGAACGAGCTCGCGGCGATCCGCGAGCAGACGGCGGCGCCGGTGATCGTCCTCGCCTCCGGCGCGCAGTCGACGCTGCTCGAGGAGGCGCTCGAGTCCGACGTCTCCGACGTCCTGCTGCTCCCGCAGCTGACCGAGAACGTCGTCTTCGCGATCCGGAAGGCGAGCCACGCCGGCCGGAAGCTCGCGGCCCAGGGCGGCCACGGCCGCCACGGGAAGATCGTGACCGTCTTCTCGCCCAAGGGCGGGACGGGCAAGACGTCGGTGGCGACGAACCTCGCCTCGGCGCTCGCCAAGCACGGGGGCAAGCGGACGCTCCTGCTCGACCTCGACCTCCAGTTCGGCGACGCGGCGATCATGCTCGGCGTCGAGCCGGAGAAGACGATCTACGACCTCGTCGTCGCTCCGGGCGAGCTCGACTCCGAGAAGCTCGCCGGCTACACGACCCATCACCCCTGCGGGCTCGACATCCTCCCCGCGCCGCTGCGCCCGGAGGACGCCGAGCTCGTCACGGAGGCGAAGCTCGGCCGGCTGCTCGAGGTCGCGCGCGACTCGTACGACGTGATCGTCGTCGACACCTCGCCCTTCTTCCACGGGCCGATGCTGGCGACGCTCGACCGCACGGACGAGCTGCTCATGCTGTGCGGCCTCGACGTCCCGACGCTGAAGAACGTCCGCCTGAGCCTCCAGACGCTCGACCTGCTCTCGTTCCCGACCGCGCGGATCCGGTTCGTCCTGAACCGGGCCAACTCGAAGGTCGGGATGTCGAAGAAGGAGGTCGAGGGCGCCCTCGACATGAAGGTCGCCTTCGAGATCCCGTCCGACCGGGCCGTGCCCGTCTCCGTCAACCGCGGCAACCCCGCGGTGCTCGGCGACGCGGGCTCCGAGTTCGCGGGCGCGATCAAGCGGCTGGCGCAGGGCCTCGTCACACCGACCCCGGCCGCGGCGAAGAAGGCGAAGAAGGGCCTCTTCTCGCTGGCGAAGGCGTAGTCATGGGGCTCCACGACCGCCTCAAGGTCCAGCAGGAGGGCAACGGCGTCGCGGTCGTCTCCGGCGACGCGCTCGGCCGTCCCCCTGCGCACGAGGACACGCAGGAGCGGATGGTCGATCCCTACGCGGAGCTCAAGACCCGCATCCACCACGCGTGCATCGCGAAGCTCGGGCCCGAGCTCTTCAAGCGGGAGACGACCGAGGACCTGACCGAGCGCGTCCTGCGCACGGTCACCGAGCAGCTCGCGCTCGACCGCACGCCGCTCACGCGCGAGGAGCGGCGCCAGGTCACGCGCGAGATCACGGACGACATCCTCGGCTACGGCCCGCTCGAGCCGCTCCTCCGCGACGACTCGGTCACCGAGGTCATGGTCAACGACTTCGACAAGGTGTACATCGAGCGCGAGGGCAAGATCGAGCGCACCTCGGTCACGTTCGTCGACAACGCGCACCTGCTGCGGATCATCGACAAGATCGTCTCGCAGGTCGGGCGCCGCGTCGACGAGGCCTCGCCGATGGTGGACGCGCGCCTCCCGGACGGCAGCCGCGTGAACGCCATCATCCCGCCGCTCTCGCTCAAGGGACCGACGCTGACGATCCGGAAGTTCGCGCGCGACCCGTACACGATGGACGACCTGATCTCGTTCGGCTCGATCAGCCCGAAGGCGGCGCAGTTCCTGGCCGCCTGCGTCAAGGGGAAGCTCAACGTCCTCATCTCCGGCGGAACCGGCACCGGCAAGACGACGACGCTCAACGCGACGTCGGCCTTCATCCCCGGCGACGAGCGCATCGTCACGATCGAGGACGCCGCCGAGCTCCAGATGCAGCAGGAGCACGTGATCACGCTGGAGTCGCGCCCGCCGAACATCGAGGGCCAGGGCGAGGTCAGGATCCGCGAGCTCGTCCGGAACGCCCTGCGCATGCGCCCCGACCGGATCATCGTCGGCGAGGTCCGCGGCCCGGAGACCCTGGACATGCTCCAGGCGATGAACACGGGCCACGAGGGCTCGCTGACGACGATCCACGCGAACTCCCCGCGCGATGCCCTGTCGCGCCTGGAGACGCTCGTCCTGACGGCCGGCGTCGACCTGCCGCTGCGGGCGATCCGCGAGCAGATCGCGAGCGCGTTCGACCTGCTCGTCCAGATCAGCCGCCTGGTCGACGGCTCCCGACGGATCACGCACATCACCGAGGTGCTGCGGATGGAGTCGGACGTCATCACCCTCCAGGACGTCTTCGTGGCGAAGCCGCCCGACGAGGAGACCTCGTCGATGAGCCGGTCGTCCCGCCTGCTCACGCCGCTGCTCTGCACGGGCCTGAAGCCGCACTTCCTCGAGAAGATGGCGGCTCAAGGCGTCGTGCTCCCGGCGGCGTTCTTCGAGCAGGACGACGCCGGCCTGCGGCCGTCGTTCGCTGCGGCGAGCTACGGCGGCTTCAAGTGATCCGGCGCGCAGCTCTCGCCGCGGCGGCGCTCCTCGTCCTGGCCGCCCCGGCTGCGGCCGCATCGGACGTCCACGTCAAGGGCGTGGACACGAGCGACTACCCGTCGATGCACGTCACCGTCGTCACGACGGGCGCGCTCTCGCAGCCGCCCCGGGTGAGCGAGGACGGCACCCCGGTGACCGGGCTCCAGGCCGAGAACCTCGGCCGCGAGAAGAGCGTCGTCCTGGCCGTCGACACCTCCCGCTCGATGGCCGGCAAGGCGCTTGCCGACGCGGCCGGCGCGGCGCGGGCCTTCGTGGCCGCGAAGCCGACGAACGACCGGATCGCCGTCCTCAAGTTCGGGCACAAGCCCGTGCTCCTGACGACCTTCTCCTCCTCGACGATCGACGCGGCCCAGGCGCTGCGGCAGCTCTCGGTCGACGCGCGCTCCGGCACCGCGCTCTACGACGGGCTCGTGCTCGCGGCGCAGTCGCTCCAGGCGGAGCAGAACCTCGGCCGCGTGGTGATCCTCCTCACCGACGGCCGCGACGTCTCCAGCCGCGCCAGCCTCGCCGGCGCGATCAAGGAGGCGCACGCCGACGGCGTCGCCGTCTACCCGATCGGCATCGTCGGCAAGGGCTTCGACCCCGCGCCGCTGCAGAAGCTGGCCCGGGCGACGGGCGGCTCGTACTACGCCGCCGGCTCGACCGGCGCGCTCACGTCGATCTACTCGTCGATCGCGACCGAGCTCAGCCGCACGTGGCGGCTCTCGTACGAGACGACGGCGCGGCCCGGCGACGCCGTGAAGCTCCGGATCACGGTGCCCGGCCTCGGCAGCGCGACGACGGGCTTCAAGATGAAGGGCTCGAGCTCCGGCGTCTCGAAGCCGTCGGGCCTCCTCCCCGTCACCGCCTACACGAGCCCGCTCGGCACCCTCGTCCTGACGCTCGGCGTCGGCTTCCTGCTCTTCCTCGCCGCCGGGCTCGCGCTCGCCTCGCACAAGGGCGCGTGGCTGCGCGGCCGCATCGCCGCCCACGTCGCCGACCCGAGGCGCGACGCCAAGCGCGCGGCGGCCCAGCGCGAGCGCTTCTCCGCGCTCTCGTCGCTCTTCCGCACGACCGAGGACGCCTTCGGCCACCTGCGCCACTGGCGCGCGGTGCAGCGCCTGCTCGAGCGGGCCGACCTGCCGCTCCGCACGGTGGAGTTCCTCTACATCACGATGGGCTCGAGCCTCCTCGTCGGGCTCGTCGCCGCCGTCTCGGGCACGAGGACGATCCTGATCCTCGTCGCGCTCGTCGTCGGCGCCGCCCTGCCGTTCGGCTTCGCCTGGTTCAAGGCGAACCGGCGGCTGCGGGCGATCGAGGACTCGCTTCCCGACCTGCTGATCACGGTCGCCGCCTCGCTCAAGGCCGGCCACAGCTTCCGCCAGGGCATCCAGAACGTCGTCGAGGAGGGCCAGGGGCCGGCCGCGAAGGAGTTCAAGCGCGTCCTCACCGACACCCGCCTCGGCCGCCCGATGGACGAGGCGCTCGACGAGATGGCGGACCGCGTCGGCTCGAAGAACCTCCAGTTCGTCATCACCGCCGTCACCATCCAGCGCCAGGTCGGCGGCAGCCTGGCGGGCCTCTTCGACATGGTCGCCGAGGCGGTCCGGAACCGGCAGCAGTTCGCGCGCAAGATCCGGTCGCTGACCGCGATGGGCCGCATGTCGGCCTACGTCCTCTGCGGCCTGCCGTTCTTCATGGCCGGGATCCTGACCGTCATCAACCCGAACTACATGGGCCCGCTGTACCACAGCTCCGCGGGCCACAAGCTGATCATGCTCGCCCTCGTGATGATGCTGATCGGCTCGCTCCTGCTCAAGAAGATCGTCTCCTTCAAGGGGTAGCCGGATGCTTCTCTTCCTCGGATTCGCACTGCTCGCCGGCGCCGCCTTCTTCGTCGCCGAGTACGCCACGTTCTCCGCCCGCCAGCGCTCGGACTCGCTCCAGCGCGCGGCCACCTACGGCCGCTTCCGGCGAGTGGCGGTCGCGCAGCGGCCGCAGTTCAAGGACCGCGTCCTCAACCCGGCCGCCGACTCGCTCGCCGGCTTCGTCCTGAAGCTGAACCCGAAGACGACCGTCGAGTCGGTCCGGGTCAAGCTCCTCGCGGCCGGGATGAGCGACCGCGTGTCGGTGAACGCCTTCCTCGCCGCCAAGGGCGCGCTCGCGATCGGCGGGCTCGTCTTCGGCGCCCTGATCGGCCTGCCCTCGGGCGCGGGGATGGGCTTCCTGCTCACCCTGGGCGGCGCGTTCGTCGGCTTCGTCATGCCCGACTTCGTGCTCTCGGCGAAGGCGCGCGGGCGCCGCGAGAAGGTGCGCTCGGAGCTGCCCGACGCGCTCGACCTCCTCGCCGTCAGCGTCGAGGCCGGCCTCGGCTTCGACGGGGCGATCTCGAAGCTCGCCGAGCACATGGAGGGCGCGCTCACCGAGGAGTTCAACCTCGCGCTCGGCGAGATGCGAATCGGCGAGAGCCGCCAGGAGGCGCTGAAGAAGATGGCCGAGCGGCTCGACACGCCCGAGGTCTCGAGCTTCACGCGCGCGATCATCCAGGCCGACCAGCTCGGGATCTCGCTCGGGCGCATCCTGCGCGTCCAGGCCGCGGACACGCGCCTGAAGCGTCAGGCCGCGGCCGAGGAGAAGGCGATGAAGGCGCCGATCAAGATGCTCTTCCCGCTCGTCCTCTTCATCTTCCCGGCGATGTTCATCGTCATCCTCGGGCCCGCGCTGCTGAACCTCAAGGGCCTCTTCATCTAGGGCGACAGGCAGACTGAGCGGCGGTCGATGGGCCGCCGCCTGCTTCCGCTCCTGCTGCTTCCGCTCTGCGCGGTCCTCGGTGCGCGCGGCGAAGCCGCCGCGCAGCCTCGCGACGTCACGTGCGCCGGCCGCGCAGCCACGGGACCGAGCCGACCGGCTCCGCGTCTCCAGCGCGTCGTCGTGATCGTGATGGAGAACAAGAGCTGTGGCGCGGTGATCGGCTCGCCCGACGCGCCATACCTCAACCGGCTGGCGCGGCAGGCGGCGTTCGCGTCGCGCTCCTTCGCGCTCACGAAGCCGTCGCTGCCGAACTACCTCGGGCTGACCGGCGGCTCCACGTTCGGGATCACGTCCGACTGCAGCGACTGTCCCGTCCGCGGCACGAACCTCGTCGACCAGCTCGAGCGGGCGCGGATCTCGTGGAAGGCGTACATGGAGGGAATGCCGGCGCCGTGCTTCCGCGGCGTCCAGGCCGGGCGCTACGTGAAGCGCCACAACCCGTTCGCGTACTACGTCGACATCGCGTCGAGCCGGAGCCGGTGCCGGCGCGTCGTCCCGCTGACGCAGCTCTCCGCCGACCTCGCGAGGCACGCGCTGCCTCGCTTCGTCTGGATCAGCCCGGACCTCTGCCACGACATGCACAGCTGCCCGGTCGGCGACGGCGACCGCTTCCTGGCGGGGCTCGTGCCGACCCTCTCGCGGGCCGTCGGCGCCCGCGGCGCGATCGTCATCACCTGGGACGAGGGCGTCGACCATGCGGGGTGCTGCGTCCACGCGGCGGGCGGCCAGATCCCGACGATCGTCGCGGGGCCGGCCGCGCGCGCCGGCGCCCGCTCGTTCGTCGCCTACGACCACTATTCGCTCCTGCGCACGATCGAGGACGCCTTCGGCCTCCCCCACCTACGCGGCGCCGCCTGTCCCTGCACGCGACCGCTCTCGGCGCTGCTTCGCTGATGGAGCTTCGCGTCCTCCAGCCGGTCGAACGGCGACGACGGCGGCGACGCTGGCCCCGCGTGGCTCTCGTCGCGGCGCTCCTCACGGCAATCGGCGCGGCGGGATTCTGGCGCCTGCACGGGCACGGGACACCGTCGGCGCCCGCCGCCGCCCGGGCCCCGTCGCGGAAGCCCGGCGCTCGAGGCCCGGTTCCCGTCCGCGCGCCGGTACGGCCGCTCCGGCTCCTGTCGGGATCGCCTGCGCTCGAGAGCCGCCGCGTCGTCCCGCCGCTCAGCGCGCGCTCGGCGATCCTCGTCGACGCGAGCACGGGGCGCGTCCTGTGGGCCCTCCGCCCGCACCGCCGCCGGCCGGTCGCCTCGACGACGAAGATCATGACCGGGCTCCTCGCCCTGAAGCACCTGCCGCTGCACGGGCTCGTCACGGTCGACCCGGCTGCGACGCGCGTCCCGCTCGTGAAGGAGGGCCTGCGGCCGCGAGAGCGGGTCCGTGTCTGGAAGCTGCTCTACAGCCTTCTGCTCTACTCGGGGAACGACGACGCGAGCGCGCTCGCGATCGCCGCGGGAGGCAGCCGTCGCGGCTTCCTCCGGATGATGAACGCCGAGGCGCAGCGCCTCGGCCTCCGCGACACGCACTTCAACTCGCCGAGCGGCGCGCTCGACGAGCGGAACTTCTCGAGCGCGTGGGACCTCGCCGCCCTCGCGCGCTACGCGATGCGCGACGCGAGGTTCCGCCGCATCGTCCGCACCCGCTTGAAGCGCGTGAGCTGGAGCGCGCCGACCTTCGCCAAGGAGTACGTGAACAACAACCTCCTCCTGCGCACGTACCGCGGCGCGAACGGCGTGAAGACCGGCTGGACGACGAAGGCCGGCCACTGCCTCGTCGCGTCCGCAAAGCGCGGCCGGGTGGAGCTGATCGCCGTCGTCCTGCGAAGCGGCGACACGTACGGCGACGCCCGCCGCCTGCTGAACCTGGGCTTCGGCGAGATCGGCGCCGGCTAGATGGTCTAAGCTCGGCTCGGGATGACTGTGGTCCGAGCGGCCGCGCTAGGCGCTTGCGCTCTGGCGCTCTGCGCGTGCGGCAACTCCGCGCACAAGCACTCGACCAAGGTCGTTGCTCGCAAGTCCGCGATGGGCAAGCACGCCTCCGCCACCGCCTCCTACACGTTCAGCACGCGTCCTCTCACCGACCTCTCCGTCCGCGTCGAGGCCAGGCCGGCGCAGAGGGTCAAGGGCGGCTGGGTGGTCTCGTGCAACGGCCAGGGCTTGACGCGCGACTCGGCGGACTTCGCGGGACGGACGCCGCTCGACATAGCCGCTCGCTTCACTCCACAGCCACCGGAGACGTGCGAGTTCGTGGCGGTGGCGACGCTTGCCCGCTCGGGGCGGGTGAGGGTCGAGCTGCGTGGACGCCGGTCCTTCTAGCGGGACGGCTACGCCGTCCGTACGCGTGGGTCGAGCCAGGCGTAGAGGACGTCGACGACGAACGTGACGAAGATCGTGAACGCCGCGATGACGAAGAAGAGCGCGGCGATCAGGGGCAGGTCGTACGTTCCGGAGGCGTTGGCGAGGGCGGCGCGCATGAGCGTTCCGATCCCGGAGAGCCCGTAGATCGAGTCGATGTAGATCACGGCCATCAGCGCACCGCCGAGGTCGAGGCCGATCATCGTCACGAGCGGCAGCAGCGCCGGCCTGAGCGCGTGGGAGCGGATCAGGCGGAACTCCGAGACGCCGCGCCCGCGCGCGGCCACGACGTACTGCGCGTCGAGCGTCTCCAGGAAGCGGGCACGAATCATCCGCGTGTACAGCGGGAGGAAGAAGAGCGCGAACGTCAACCAGGGCAGGATCAGGTGCTGGGCCCAGGCGAGGGGGCCGCCGCATTCCGTCGGCAGGAAGCTCGGCGGGGTCCCCGGCGGCGGCGGATGGGGCTTCACCGGCACGAGGTGGCAGTACGAGCCCAGCGGCAAGACGTGGAGGTACTGCGAGAAGAACGTCGTCAGGCCGACCCCGAGCAGGAGCGGGTGCAAGGCGATCCCGAAGATCGCGAAGAGGAGGATCGCGCGGTCGACCAGGCTCTGTGCGCGCATGGCCGAGAGGGCCGCGAGCGGGATGGCGAGCATGAGCAGCAGGACGATGCCGCCCACGAGCACGGAGATCGTCTGCGGCAGCGCGGCGCGCAACGACTGGTCGATCGAGGCGCCTGTCCAGGAGCGACCGAAGCTCCCGTGCCGGACCATCCCCCAGACGAACTTCGCGTACTGGACGGGCACGGGTCGGTCGGTGCCGAGCTGGTGCTCGGCCGCCCGGATCTGCGCGTCGTTCGTGGTCGTGTGCGGCCCGCAAGGCACGATGATGCAGGCCGGCGTGAACGGGATCAGCCGGAAGACCGCGAAGGTGAGGAGCGTGAGCGCGAAGAGCATCACGAGCCCCGACAGCAGGCGCCTGACGATGTACGGCCACATCAGACGCGTCCCCGCGGGTCGAGCGCGTTCCGCACCGCCTCGCCGAGCAGGCTGAACGAGAACACGACGACGAGGATCCCGATCGTCGGAAGCCCTGTGGCCCAGAGGAGGTTGTACGTCACAACCGGGGGACCGCCCCCCTCCTGGTGTGGCGCACCCAGGAAGAGGAGCGTTCCGTAGTGCTGCGCGATCAGGTTCCCCCAGGTCGCATCCGGCGCCTCGACGCCCACGTTCAGGTACGACAACCCCGCCTCGAGGAACATCGTCGCCGCGACCATCAGGGTGCCGTAGACGATGATCGTCTCGAGCACGTGCGGCAGCAGGTGCTTGCGGATGATCCGCAGGTCGCCGGCGCCGACCATCCGCGCCGCCTCGACGAACTCGCTCTTGCGAAGTGTGAGCACCTGCGCACGCACGATGCGGGCGGGGTAGAACCACGAGAAGAGCCCGATGACGACGATCAGCGAGATCACGCCGTGCGCCAGGTGGCCGCCGAGCGTGATCCGCTGGAGGCGGTCGCTGAGCGTGAAGCCCACCGCGATCACGAAGAGCAGGATCGGGAAGCCCATCACGAACTCGGTCACGCGCGTGACGATCGCGTCGAGCCAGCGGCCGTAGTAGCCGGCGAGCAGGCCGACGATCACCCCGATGAGAACGGCGAGGCTCGCCGCGCCGAGCGCGATCTCCAGCGACGTACGCCCTCCGGCGAGCACGCGCAGGAACAGATCGTGGCCCACCTGGTCGCCGGCTCCGAGGACGAACAGGGTGCGTGGCGTGTGTGGCGTCACCGTCACCACGCCGTGGGTGTTCGGCACCCGCGTCCAGGCAGGCGCCGGGTTGAGGTTCACGTCGACCGCCATCGGGAAGATGTCGTTCGGGCCGTGGCCCAGGAAGTGCGCCGCTATCGGCTCGCCGGCGAAGCAGACGAGGAAGACGAGAACGAGTGCGACGACGCTTCCCAGCGCCACCCGGTCGCGCTTCAACCGGAGCCAGACGAGGTTCCACTGGCCGTACGCGCGAGGCGGGCGCTGGTCCGCGGTCGCATGCATCGCTTGAACCCGCGTACTAGCACCACAGGCCGTCCGGGACAAGGAGCGCGCCCCGCGCCCGACCGCGGCTCGAGCTCCTACCGGCCGACGACGCCTAGCGGAGCGAGATGCGGTTCAGCGGCCAGTAGGTCAGGAGCACCGGGCCGATGAGGTTCTCGCGCGGGACCGTGCCCCACGTGCGCGAGTCGCACGAGGCGACGCGGTTGTCGCCCATCACGAAGTACCGGCCCGCCCCTACGCGGGGCCACGTTCGCGTGATCGTGTCGCGCCGGCGCGGGTCGACGTACGGCTCCTTCAGCTGCTTCCCGTCGACGTAGACGTCGCCGTTCCGCTCGGAGACGACCTCGCCGGGAAGGCCGACGAGCCGCTTCACGAACGTCCCGCCCTCGCTGCACTCCTTCGCGGCCGTCGGCGGCGCGTTGAAGACGACGATGTCGCCGCGCCGGGGATCGTGGAAGCGGTAGGCGAGCCGGTTCGCGATCACCCGGTCGGAGAAGGTCGCGTCGCAGCCGGTCGCGGGCCGCGCGCAGCGAAGCGTCGGCTCCATCGACGCCGACGGGATCCGGTACGGGTTCGCGACCTCGACCTTGACGGTCAGGACGACGGCGACCGCGACGCCGAGCGTGACGATCCAGTCGATCGCAATCCGCGCCGGATGGGGCAGCCGCTGCGTCAGGTGGTCGAGCGGGGTCCGCATGCTCCGCTGGAGGGTAGCCAGAGTGCTGCTCAGGCAGGCAGCTGAACCGAAGAGCCGTTGCCGCGGCCGTCGATCTGGGCCTGGAGCTGGCCGACGTACGCGGCGAGGTCGCTCTCCTTCTTGCCGAGGCGCTTCTCGAGCTCGGCGACCTTCTTCTCGCGCAGCTCGAGCTTGTCCTCGCGGATCTGGAGATCGGCCTCGAATCTCGCCTCGCGGCCCTCGACGTCGGCCTCGCGCTCGTCGATCTCGCGCAGGCGCGCGTGGATCGACTCCTCGGCCTGGACGAGGCGCTTCTCCTTGCGCTCGACCCGCTTCCGGTCCGACGCCGCCGTCGCGTCGACGTCGCCGAGCGACGCCTCGCGCTCCGCGAGCTCGCGCTCCCGCGCGTCGAGAGTCGCGGCGCGCTCCTCGAGGTCGTGTCCCAGCTCGGCCTTCGCGCCCGCGCGCTTCAGCGCCGCCTCGCGACGGTTGAGCTCGGCCTCGCGCGCGGCGAGCGCCGCGTCGCGCTCGGCCAGCTCGCCGGCGAGAGCCGCATCGGCAGGCTTGCCCTTCGGGGCGCTCCGCTCGCGCTCCGCGAGCGCCTGCTCGCGTCGCGCCAGCGCGGCCTCGCGCTCGTCGAGGGCGGCGACCCGCTCGAGCGCGGCCTTCGTGCGCTCGTCCTGGCCGACCGCGAGCTCCTTGCGGAGCCGGTCCGAGGTCGCGGCGATCTCCTGCTCCTTCGCGTCGAGCTGCCGCTGCCGCTCCGCGAGCTCCTCGTCCCGCCCGGCGACCTTCGCCTCGCGCGCGCGGAGCTCCCGCTCCCGGTCGGCCAGGCCCTGGTCGCGTTCCTCGAGCGCGGTCGCCCGGGCGACGGCGGCCTCGGCGGCCTCGCCCTGCCCGGCGACCTCGGCCCGGAGGCGCTCGCCCTCGGTGCGGAGCTCCTCGGCCTTCGCCTCCAGCTCGCGCTCGCGCTCGAGGACGGCGGACTCGCGGGCATCGACCTCGGCCGTCCGCGCCGCGTTCTCCTGGGCCGCCGAGGCCTGCTTCGCGAGCCGGCTCTCCAGCTCCTTCGCCCGGGCCTCGACCTCGCGCTCGCGTTCCTGGAAGAGCTCGGCGCGGGTGTCGACGCCGGCGCGCGTCTTCGTGAACTCGCGCTCGCCCTGGGCGAGCATCTTCTCGCGGTCGCGGAGCTCCTTCTCGTGGGCCTTGACGCTCTCCTCGCGCCCGGCGAGCGCCCGGTCGCGCGCCTCGGCGCGGGCCGTCGCCTCGCGCGTCTTGCTCTCGAGCGCCGCCTCGGCGCGCTCGACCTTCTTGTCGCGAGCGGCGATCGCGCTCGCCTGCTTCGCGAGGTCCTCGGCGGCGCGCGAGCGCTGCTCGTCGGCCGAGGTCAGCTCGCGGAGCTTCGCCTGGACGTGCTGCTCGCGCTCCGCCGTATGGGCCTGCAGCGCCGCGAGCTCGTTGTTCTCCTCCACAAGCCGCCGCCGCTCGAGCTCGAGCGCCTCCACCTGCTCGGCGACGTGGCGCTCGCGCTCCTCGAGGGCAACCTCGAAGGCGCTGAGCCGGCCGGCGCGCTCGTCGAGCTCGGCCTGCCGGGCCGCGAGGTCGTGCTGGGGATGGAGCTCCCGGTCGTGCGCGGCGACCTGCTCGCTGAGCGCGCCGCGAAGCTGCTCCTCGCGCGCGAGCGACGCGGCCAGCTCGCTGCGGAGCGCCTCCAGGTCGGCGTCCGAGAGGTCGATATCCGGAGCCGCGGGGACGCTGCCGGATGCGTCCGGCGCGGCGGCCTTCGAGCCGCCCTCTCCGGCCGCCGTCTCCCGACGACGCTCCAGCTGGGCGCGCAGACCTGTACCGAAGCCCTTCTCGGTCTCTGCGACGTCCTTCGGTGCGAATTCCGGCATGCGGCGCGGCTCCCGAAACTGGCATCGGCAGCCGCGAAACGGCGGCGCATCCCTCGTCCGAGGCCGGGCTCAGTCCAGTACGAATGCGACCTGTACCGAGGTGACGTGGCCGCGTTTGATGCGGAAATCCGTGACTCGCTTACCGGGCAGGAACCGGCCGACGAAGCAGTGCCGGAAGCCCGACTCGGTGCGGCAGCGGACGCCGGTCACCTTGGCTCGGACCTGCCCTTCCGTGGAGCCGACGCCGACGCCCGCCGCCGTGCGCTCGCCCGCGCGCGTCGTGAAGATCGCGGTCACGGTGCGGTTCCCCTGGAAGGTGACGCGGAGGCCCCGGTAGCGGTAGGCCGTGAAGGAGCCGAAGTCGTTCGAGCCGTGGACGACCGTGGCCGGCATGCCGAGGACTGCGCGCACCTGGGCTCTCGTCATCTCCAGGCGGACGCCCGCGATCCCGCGCTGCGGGACGATCGCGGCCGACGCCGTGGCGACGCAGACGAGGAAGGCAGCGAGAGCTGCCGCGAGCCTCATCGGTCGCGAGCTCGGCGCTCCTCGACCGATTCGCCCTCCTGCGGCGCGCCGCCGGGACCGCTCATCACGACCCCCTCCTGCTCGACCACCTCGCGCGGATCGGCGGTGCGGTACTCGTCGCTCTGGAGCCCGCCGCGCGGGTCGCCCTCGCGCGCGAGCGCCTGGGGATCGGCCTGCTGCTTGGCCGCGCGAGCGTCTTCCCGCTTCCGTCGCCAGCGTCCGAACACGGGGCCATCGTTCCCCGAGGCGGCTACACTGAACCCTCGCCGCGGCGCATTCGTCTAGTGGCCTAGGACACCGCCCTCTCACGGCGGCGGCACGGGTTCGAATCCCGTATGCGCCTCTTTCGTACGCCCCTGGCCTACCTGACGCGAACCGACCCCACCTCTTCGACGCCGCCGCGGAAGAGGACTCGCAGCCTGAGGTGGCCCCGCCGGCTGAGCAGGATTCGGGCGCGATAGGTGCCTCCGTTTCCGTCGGCGATGGCGAGCGTTCGCCACGTACCTCCGTCGAGGCTGCCTCGGATGACGACGGCGCCTTCGTGACCCGACGGAACCCGTCCGTGGAACGTCAGGAACGAGCCGCGCCGCACGATCGCCGGGCCCGTCAAGCGCAGACGTGGCTTCGCTTCGGGGGCCGAGTAACGAGAGATCGGGATCCTGAAGTGCAGCGCCGGTAGGAGCGGGTGGCCGCGCGGGATGTACCCGAGCGCGAACACGACGGCGGAGGCTCCGACTGCCCATCCCGCGCCGTGGGCGCGGATTCGCCCGCGCCGAGAGGTGCCTCCCGAGGCAGTGGCACTGTCCGGGCTTCCGAGGAACCGCCTGCGCTCCTCGTCCGTCCACCGTGCGTAATCGCGATCGCGCCAGCCGATGACGTCAGTCATACATCGTGGCCTTCCCTGGCACACCAGCCGAAGGTCTGGACCATCGCCGGCCGCGCTAACCTCGCCCGTCGTGGCCGAGACGATCCTCATCACGGGCGGCGCCGGCTTCATCGGCTCACACTTCGCCGACGAGCTGCTCGCGCACGGCTACCGCGTGCGCGTGCTCGACGACCTCACGCCCCAGGTGCACGGCGGCGGCGAGCGGCCGGAGTACCTCAGCTCCGGGATCGAGCTCCTCGTCGGCGACGTTCGCGATCCAGACGCGGTCGCAAAGGCCGTCGAGGGCGCCGACGCGGTCGTGCACCTAGCGGCGCGCGTCGGCGTCGGACAGAGCATGTACGAGCTCGCCGAGTACACCGCCGTGAACTCGCTCGGGACCGCCGTCCTGCTCGAGGCGCTCCTCCACTGGCCCGTCGAGCGGCTGCTGCTCGCCTCCAGCATGAGCGTGTACGGCGAGGGCCTCTACCGCGCGCCCGACGGCAGCCTCGTCGACGGCGTCGAGCGTCCGCGCGAGCAGCTCGAGCGAGGCGAATGGGAGCTCGACGGGCTCGAGCCCGTCCCCACACCGGAGACGAAGCAGCCCGCGCTCGCCTCGGTCTACGCGCTCACGAAGTACGGCCAGGAGCGGCTCTGCCTCCTGTTCGGCTCCGCGTACGGGATCCCGACGACGGCGCTCCGGCTCTTCAACACCTATGGGCCCAGGCAGGCCCTGTCGAACCCGTACACCGGCGTGCTCGCGATCTTCGCCTCGCGGCTCCTGAACGGCCGGTCGCCGCTCGTCTTCGAGGACGGCCGCCAGCGCCGCGACTTCGTATCCGTCTTCGACGTCGCGCGCGCGGGCCGGCTCGCGCTCGAGTCCGACCGCGCCGCCGGGCAGGTGCTGAACGTCGGGAGCGGCGAGAGCGTGACGGTGCTCGAGATCGCCGAGCGGCTCGCCCGTATCCTCGGCGTCGACATCGAGCCGGAGGCGCTCGGCAGGTGGCGCGCCGGAGACATCCGCCACTGCT
>Ga0209577_10001245_pt1 | contig 25364 bp, 27 predicted proteins | sample GraSoiAngelo_109_FD_185874 | JGI IMG/M metagenome (GOLD analysis project Ga0209577, IMG submission 185874) | Grasslands soil microbial communities from the Angelo Coastal Reserve, California, USA - 14_0903_12_20cm (SPAdes) (version 2) | ecosystem: Environmental > Terrestrial > Soil > Grasslands...
TCGCGGCGGCCACCTGGCCGTAGCTCGTGTCGTGGGCGTCCTCCAGCAGCTCGCGGGCCAGGTTGGTGGCGCCGTCGCGGGCCCTCGAGTTGGCGGCCGAGGTGTTGGAGACGTCGATCAGCGAGACAGTGCCGAGGACGCCCACCAGGAGCAGCATCATGGCCACCATCGTCTCCACGATGGTGAGGCCGGCCTGCGAGGGCAGGGGTCGACTTCGACGGCAGCGCGCCACCTGCTGGGTATCGGCACGGGGGCACGCGTTGAAAAGTCCTCACATGGACGCTTCAACGAGGAGCGGTGCGCCCAAACAGAGGGGCCGCCTTGGCGGCGGCCCCGCTGCTCGAGGAGTCGAGCGAGTTGCGACGCGCCGCGTCAGTATCCCCGCGACGCGCGCGGCCATCCATGGCAGGCTCGTCCTGGGCATACCACCCCGGGCTTTACATAAACCTCCCTTTGGTCAGTCCCGCGTTTGCTCGGACCAGCCCTCGCCGTCCCAGTAGCGCAGGCGCGAATGTCGCCGAGGGTCCGGGTACCAGCCCGGGCGCGGCGACTGCCCGGCGCCCGGCGGAGGACGCAGCGGGTCTCCCGCCCGCGCGCCGCCGGACAGCACGAGCCCGCCCACCAGGGTCGCCAGTCCGCCGATCAGTCCGAGGTACGCACCGAGCCGCGCGTGGCTCGTGTCGAGGAAGATCAGCACGACGGTCGTGACGATGGCACCGCAGGCGGCGGCCGCGTGGCCCGGTTCGAGTGGGAGCTCCTGCAGCGGGGTCAGCAGTGAGGCCGCCCCCAGGGCGGCGGCCGCGAGCCCGAGCACGAGCAGGGCAACGTCGAGGCCGTGGAAGAACTCCCAGGCGCTGTGTCCCCTGCTCCAGTCGAAGAGCTCGGAGACGACAAGCAGCGCTCCGCCCGCGGTGGCGGCCATCGCGCCGGTCCGCCGGGCGCCCGTCAGGCCGACGTCTGGTCCGTCCAGGCGTTCCCGTCCCAGTAGCGCAGGCGCGCCTGGCCCTGAGGGTCCGGGTACCAGCCCGGGGGCGGGCCGGACGATTGGGCCGGGTCAACCGTCTGCTTCGCCCCCGCGCCGACGCTCGACGCGGCCGCCCCGCCGACCCCTGTCGTGGGCTGCACCGTCGTTGCCGACTCGCTGGTCGCTGGTCGCGCGGCGGCGGTCGAGGGCTGCGTTCGGGCCGGCGGCGTGCGGGGGGCGGCGGCGGGGGGTCCGCCAAGCCCCGCGGGGGGCGCCGCGGTCGGTCGGGTGTCGTCAGGCACGCCGGTCGCCTCGGCGAGGCGCCCGGCCAGGTCAGGCCGCTCCGCGAGGATCGCCCCGCCGAGCATCCCGGCGGCACCCACCAGCGCGACGAAGACGCCGAAGCCGAGGTGGTCGGACTCCAGCAGGTAGACGAGCACGATCGTGAGCGCGACGACCCCCACCCACTTGAGCGCCTCCGGGCGAAGCCCGGGCACGGGCAGCTCGGTGCCCGTGACGTACGAGATCCCGATGGCCGCGGTGACCGCCGCGACCAGCGCGAGCACGATGTCGACGATGCTGAACACCTCCCAGCCCGAGGCCGTGGCGCCGCCGACGCTGATCCAGCTAAGAAACAGGGAGATGAACAGCAGGACCCCGCCGGCGGCCGCGATCAGATAGGGGAGGTTGCTGCGGGTGGGTCTCAAGGTCTCTCCCGGGTCGGGGACGGAAGCGGCTGCACTCTACCCGCGCGGGCCGGAGGCATACTGCGCCGCCGTGGAGCCCTTGCGCGAGATCGAGACGCTCGTCGCACAGGGCTCCCGCGGGCCGGGCACCGACGCCGAGCGCCGCACCGCGCGACACCTCGAGCGGCGGCTGACGGAGCTCGGCCGCGACGCGCGGATCGAGCCGTTCGGGGTGTGGCCCCGCTACGAGCTCGCCCACCTGATCCACGCCGTTGCGGGCATCGCGGGAAGCGTCCTGTCGGTGTCGTCGCCGCTGGCGGGGACGATCGTCCTGCTGGTGACGGCGGTGTCGGCGTTCGGTGATCTCACCGGCAGCTTCCACCTCGCCCGGCGCCTCACCGGCAGGCGGGCGTCGCAGAACGTCGTCTCACGCGAGGACGGCGACCGGCCCGGGACGATCGTCCTCGTCGCCCACTACGACGCCGCGCGAACGGGCGCAGCCTTCGGGCCGCGGCTCGCCGAGCGGCGCGCGGTTCTCGGGGCGCTCATCCGCCACCCAATCGGGGGATTCGAGGCGTTCTTCTGGGCGATCGTCCTACTGCTCGTCTGCGTTGCGCTGCGGCTGGCCGGGATCCACCCGGCTCCGCTCACCGCGATCCAGTTCCTGGCGACCGTGGTGCTCATCGTGAGCGTTCCGTTCCTGGCGGACATCGCGATGTCCGGCGTGGTCGCGGGCGCGAACGACAACGCCTCGGGGGTGGTCACGGCGCTCCGCCTGGCCGACCGTTACGGCGGCGACCTGGACCACTTCGACGTCTGGGTGGTGCTCACCGGCGCGGGCGAGGGCCCCGAGCTCGGGATGCGCGCCTGGCTCCGCGCGCACCGGCGCGAGCTCGACCGGACGCGCACCGTCTTCGTGTGCGTGGACCAGGTCGGGCTCGGGACCGTGCGCTACGCGCGCCGGGAGGGGCTTGCCATTCCCTTCTCCCATCACCGATCGCTACTCGAGCTCTGCGACCAGATCGCCGCGGAGGATGCGGCCGACGACGGCCGCTACCGCGCGCGCGCGTACGTGTCGCGCGGCGCGACCGACGCGTACACCGCGCGGGTGGCCGGCTTTCCCGCCGTCAGCGTCTCCTGCCTCGGGGCACTCGACTATGCGCGCCACCACCACCTCCCGACGGACACGCCGGAGAACATCGACCCGGCCGCGCTCGAGCGCGCCTTCGGGTTCTGCTCCGAGCTGATCGAGCTGATCGACGAGACGCTCGGGCCGCAGCTGGTCGAGACCTAGTGCCCTGAGCCGAGGGCGGCGCGGATCGCGTCGAGCGCCTGGGGGTTCTCGGCGCTCGACATGTCGCCGGGGTCCTCGCCCGCCGCGACCGCGCGCACCGCGCGCCGCAGGATCTTCGCCGAGCGCGTCTTGGGCAGGGCCTCCACGAGGACCACGCGCGAGGGCTTGAACGGCCGGCCCAGCTCCCTCGCGACCAAGTCCGCGAGCTCGTCGGGTAGCCCGTCCTCGCCATCGGCGCCCGGCGCCACCACGAAGCACCAGACGGCCTCGCCCTTGGTCGCATCGGGGACCCCGACGACCGCGGATTCGGTGACGAGTGGATGGCCCACGAGCACCGACTCGACCTCGGCGGGGCCGAGGCGCTTGCCCGCGACGTTGATCGTGTCGTCGGAGCGCCCGAGCAGGAACCACTGCCCGTCCTCGTCGATCTTCGCCCAGTCCCCGTGCCGCCACACGCCCTCGTACGTGGACCAGTAGGTCTCGATGTAGCGCTCGGGGTCGCCCCAGATCCCCCGCGTCATCCCCGGCCAGGGCTGCTTGCACACGAGCTCTCCCACCTCGCCCCGAACCGGCCGCCCGTCCGCATCGAACACGTCGACGTCCATCCCCAGCGACGCCCCCCCGAGCGAGCACACCTTGATCGGCTCGACCGGGAACGGCGACAGGAAGCAGGCCCCTACCTCGGTTCCGCCGGAGAGGTTGATGATCGGGATCCGGCCGCCGCCCGCCACCCGCTGCAGCCAGCGGTAGGGCTCAGGGTTCCAGGGCTCGCCCGTGGACCCCAGGATCCGCAGCGACGAGAGGTCGTGCTGCGCGGGCCACTCGTCGCCCTGCGACCTGAGCGCCCGGATCAGCGTGGGCGACACGCCCAGCATCGCCACGCGGTGGCGCTCCACCGACGCCCAGATCCGGCTCGGGTCGGGAAAGTCCGGCGCGCCCTCGTACATCACCATCGCCGCGCCGCTCGCATGCGCGCCGACCATCGACAGCGGGCCCATGATCCAGCCCATGTCCGTGAACCAGTAGAAGACCTCGCCGGTGTGGATGTCGGTCTGGTACGCGCACTCCGACGCGATCTTCACGAGGAACCCGCCGTGCACGTGCACCGCGCCCTTGGGCCGGCCGGTGGTCCCGGACGTGTAGGCGATCATGAACACGTCCTCCGCCGCCGTGTCCTCGGCCTCCACCCGCGCGCCCTCGTGGGGCGCTACGAACTCGGACCAGCCGACGTCCCGCCCGGGCGTCATGGGCACGTCCACGCCAAGATTCGAGAGCACCACCATTCGCTCCACGCTCGGCGACGCGGCGGCCGCCTCGTCGGCGCAGTCCTTCATCAGGGCCTGCTTGCCGCGTCTCCAGGTCCCGTCGGCCGTGAAGACCAGCTTCACCTGAGCGTCCTGCAGGCGCGCGGCAACCGCGGACGGTGCGAAGCCGGAGAAGATCGGCAGGTAGATCGCGCCGATCTTCGCCGTCGCGTAGGCGGCGATGACGGCCTCGGGGATCATCGGCATGAACACCGCCACGGCGTCGCCCTTGCCGACGCCGGCGTCGCGCAGGCCCGCAGCCGCCTGGTCGACCGCTGCGCGCAGCTCGGCGAACGTGAGCGAGCGGACGGTCCCCGTCTCGGACTCGCCGATCAGCGCCACCTGGTCGCGCGTCTCCGCGCGCTCCGCCCAGCGCTCCACGCAACTCGTGACCAGGTTGATCCTTCCCCCCTCGAACCATGTAGCCCACGGGATGCCGCGCGAGACGTCGAGCACCCGTCCGTACGGCGCGTGGAACTCGATCCCCAGGTCCTTGACGGCGGCGTCCCAGTACCACTGGACGTCCTCGACCGAGCGCCGCCGGAGCTCGTCGATCGTCTCGATCCCGTGCGCGCGCATGAGCCGCGTGACGTTCGCCCGCTCGGCGTACTCCTGCGTCGGCTCCCAGGCCAGCTCCGTCATGCCGCGGCGATTCTACGGCTGGGGCTGTGCGTGGCCCTAGGGGCGTAGCATCGTGGAGGGAGGATGAGTCGGCAGGGATGCGCAGCAGCGCTCGCGGCTCTGGCCGCCCTTGCACTCGCACCTGCGGCGAGCGCTCGGTCAGGGCCGTGCTTCGGGCAACTCTCGGCCTCCCCGAAGCCTGGCCCGAAGCTCCGGTTCGGCATCACGCCCGGCGTGCAGACCGGGCAGCTCGGCACCGGACCGGTGCCGCCGCGCACACCCGAGGTCGCCGCCAAGCAGCTGGCGGCCCTCGACCAGCTGCGGCCGCCGAACGCGCCCTTCGTGCTCCGGCTGCACCGCTTCTTCTGGTCCGACGGTGAGGCCGGCATCAGGCGCTTCCTCCGGCGGGCCAGGCTCTACACCCACCATGGCTACCTGGTCGAGCTCCAGCTGCGCTACCACCCGACGCCCGACCAGGAGGGCGACATTCCGGCCTGGGTCCGGTTCGTGCGGAAGGTGGTGGACCGGTTCGGCCGGAGCCGGCGCGTGGTGGCGATTCAGGTGACCAATGAGGTCAATCTGACGCTGTCCAAGGACTCGTCCGACGGCGCCTATCGCGGCGCGCGCGACGCCCTGATACACGGGGTCGAGGCGGCGACGTCCGAGGCCCGGCGCCGCCACTTCGCGCAGCTCGAGATCGGGTTCAACTGGGCCTACCGAAGCGACCCCTCGAGCGAGCAATCATTCTGGAACTACCTCCGCGACCACGGCGGGCGAGCGTTCGTGCGCTCACTCGACTGGGTCGGGGTGGACGCCTACCCGGGCACGTTCTTCCCGCCCTACGACACGCCGGGCGGCGAGCGCGACGCATTGGTCAACGCCTTCAGCACCTTCCGCTGCTACGCCGCGATCCCGGGGATCCCGGCGACCCTGCCGATCCACGTCGAGGAGAACGGCTACCCCACCGGCCCCGGCCGCAGCTACGAGCGCCAGGCGCAGGCGATGGACACGATGGTCCATGCCGTGAACGACTTTCGCGGCACGTTCCACATCTCCGACTACCGCTGGTTCGACCTGCGCGACGGCGACAGCACATCGCCGAACTTCCAGACCCAGTACGGGCTTATGACGGACGAGTACCGGCCCAAGCCGGCCTTTGCCCTGTATCGCGATCTGGTACGGAGGTTCACCGTCCATCGTTCGTCCAGGCGGCCGAACGATGCCTGGTCCGGCGCGTTACCGGTGCGAGAGGGACGCTAAAGGTCTGCCCGCACCTACCGACAGAACCAATAGGCAAAAAGGCAGGACCGGGGAGAGCTCCGCCGCAGAAGGACTTCTCCTCGTGACAGGAAAGCCTCTGGCAACCGGGTACGTAAGGATTAGCGTGTCCGGCGGGAGGACGAACAGGACCCCCATATGACGTACGAGGACAACCTCAACGGACGTATCGAGAGCGAGCGGATCGACCGGCTCGCCGAGTGGCTCGAGGCCACGATCGGTCCGCGCCTGACGGCCATGGCCACGGCGACGACCGCCATCGAGGTCGGCCGCATCGCGCACGGCAAGGAGGATCCGCCCGACGAGCTGGAGCGGCGCCTTCGCAACCTGTACGCGGTTGTGCGTCTGCTGACCCAACGCGATCGCACCGATACCCCGAACGAGTGGCTCATGGCGCCGAACCCCGAGCTCCAGAACCGCACCCCGGTGGAGGCGCTCCGGGAGGGCGAGTCTCCGGCGCCGGTGTGGTTCGCCGCCTCCCCCACCTTCTGAAGCGGCCGGAGCCGAAGCCGCCTAGACCGGCGTAACCGGGTTCCGCTTCTCCGGCCAGTCGCGTCGCTTCGAGGCGCTGAGCGCGATGCGGCGGGAGAGCTCCGCGCGCAGGTCCTCCGGCTGGATGACGGCGTCGACCACCAGCTCGGAGGCCAGATGGAGGATGTCGATCTCCTCCGAGTACTCGCGCCGCAGCTTCTCGACGAAGGCCGAGCGCTCATCGGGCGCCTCGATCGCCTGGACCTGGTTGTAGTAGACGGCGTTGATCGCGGCCTCGGGGCCCATCACGGCGATGCGCGCACCGGGTAGCGCGATGCAGGCGTCAGGGTCGAACGCCGGCCCGGCCATCGCGTAGAGGCCGGCCCCGTAGGCCTTGCGGACGATGACCGAGATCTTGGGGACCGTGGCCTCCGACACGGCGGAGATCATCTTGGCGCCGGCGCGGATGATGCCCTGCCGCTCCACCTGGGTCCCGATCATGAAACCGGGGACGTCGGCGAGGAAGACGAGAGGGACGTTGAATGCGTTGCAGGTCCAGATGAACCGGGCCGCCTTGTCGGAGGAGTCGACGAAGAGGACACCGCCCCGCTGCTTGGGCTGGTTCGCCACGATCCCCACCACGCGGCCCTCGATGCGCGCGAAGCCCACGATCAGCTCCTTGGCCCAGCGCCGCTGGATCTCGAGGAACGAATCGGCGTCGACGACCACTTCGATCAGCTCGAACATGTCGAACGGCTTGTTCTCGTCCGACGGGATCAGCTCGCGCAGCGACACGTCGCTGGCCGGCTCGGCGGGGGGCGCGGGCGGAGGAGCCTCGCGCCAGTTGCCCGGCAGGTATGAGAGGTAGCGCCGCGCCACGTCTATCCCCTCCTCGTCGGAGGACACGAGGAAATGGCCGCAGCCCGAGACGCCGGTGTGCATCCGCGCGCCGCCCATCTCCTCCAGCGTCACCTTCTCGCCGATCACCATCTCGGCCATCCGCGGCGACCCGAGATACATCGAGGCGTTGCCATCGCGCATGACCACCACGTCACAGAAAGCGGGGATGTAAGCGCCGCCGGCGGCGCTCGGCCCGAGCAGGACGCACACCTGGGGAACCATCCCGGAGAGCTTCACCTCGGTGTGGAAGATGCGGCCCGCGCCGCGCCGGCCGGGGAACATGCGCACCTGGTCGGTGATCCGGGCGCCGGCCGAGTCGACCAGGTAGACGATCGGCACCTCGTGCCGCAGGGCCTGCTCCTGGATGCGGATGATCTTCTCGACCGTCTTGGGGCCCCAGGATCCGGCCTTCACGGTCGGGTCGTTGGCCATCACGCAGACCGGGCGACCGCCGATCGTCGCCATGCCGGTCACGACCCCGTCCGCCCCGAAGCCGTCCTGCTCCCAGTTCGCGAGCAGGGCCTCCTCGGCGAACGACCCGGCGTCCACGAGGCGCTCCACCCGTTCCCGGACGGGCAGCTTGCCCTGCTCCGCCGACTTCTCGCGGTGGCGCTCGGGACCGCCGGCGCGCGCGCGCTCGAGTGCGTCCTTCAGATCCGACACTCGCTGGACGATAACGCCGGGCTGGTGCCCGATTCAGAGTGTCGGCGGAGGCGGCTCGGTGGTTGCCGTTGGCGGCGGCCCCGGCGGCGGAGTCCGCGGCGCGGCCCCCGGCGAGCGACCGCCCGGTGCGAGTCCGATCCCGAACGCGGCAGCCGCGCCGAGCAGGAGGATGAGCGGCCAGCCCACGATTGACGGGTTCGGGCTCGTGCCGGCGACGACCAGGATCGTGATCAGCGTCGACAGGAGTCCGACGAAGCCGGGCCCGCGCTCCCGCGTGAAGGCCGCGTATAGGAGCAGGCCGAGCGACCCCAGTACGAGGATGGCCTTCCAACCGAAGCCCGGGTGGGCGGTCGTGGCCCCGGTGGCGAGCGGGTTGATCCGCGCGATCAGCTGCGTTACCACGAACGTGCCGCCGAGCCCGACGAGCATCAAGCCCGACACGTCGACCGCCGGGACGGCATAGCCCGACCACGGACTGGCACGCAGCACCAGTGCCGCGGCAGCGAATCCGAGCGCGAGCAGGAACAGGACCCAGCGGAACGTGGTGACGCCGCTCGGGTTGAAGGCCTTGTCCACGAAGCTGAGGACGAACGCCGACGCGCCGAGGCCGGCGAGCAGGCCACACGCCAGCGACTGGAAGCGCAGCGCCGCGAGGGCCGCGATCAGCGTGAACACCGCCGACATCCACAGGATCGTGCCGGTGGTGGTGAACGGCGAGTGCACGCCGAACACACGTGCCAGGCGGTCCAGCACGAGGACGAGGAGCGCCAGCCCCGACAGGGAGAGCACCGCCTGGTAGGCGAGCGGACGCTCCGGCAGCGGCGAGAGCATCGCGATGCCGAAGACGAGCGCGAAGCCGAAGAGCGCGACGATCAGGTGAACGCCGTTGCTCCACGCGACGTCGAGCCGCGTGTCGGTCATCGTGATGCCGACGGCGAGCATGATGCCGCCGGCCGCGAACACGCCCCCGCGTGCCGGATCGATCGTGAGCACGGGGGCTGCCCGGCCCGAGACCGCGGACTGCTCCATTGCGTCGAGACCGTACAGACGGGCCCGGACGGCTTTCCTAAAGGCCGGGGTCCACCGCCTGCGGCTGCTCGCCGGAGTAGTCGTAGAAGCCGCGCCCCGACTTGCGGCCGTAGAAGCCCGCAGAGACCATCTTGCGAAGCGTCGGGGGCGCCGCGAAGCGCCGCTCGCGGTACTCGTCGAACATGATGTCCGCGATCGACTTCGTCGTGTCGAGGCCCACGAAGTCGAGCAGCGTGAACGGGCCCATGGGATGGTTCGCGCCCGCCTTCATCGCGGCGTCGATCTGCTCGATCGAGCCCACGCCCTCCTCGTAGGCACGGATCGCGTCGAGCAGGTACGGGACGAGCAGCCTGTTCACGATGAACCCGGTCTTGTCCTTGGCGTGGACGGTGAGCTTGCCGAGCTTCTCGCCGAACTCGAAGCCCGTCTTCAGGGACTCCTCGTCCGTGGTCACGGTCTGCACCACCTCGAGCAGCGGCATCACCTGAGGTGGGTTGAAGAAGTGGAGGCCGATGAAGCGGTTCGGCCGCTTGGTGGCCACCGCCTGGTCGATGACCGAGAGCGACGACGTGTTCGTGGCGAGCACCGCACCGTCCTTGACGATCCCGTCGAGCTCGCGCCACATGTCCAACTTCATCCCGAGGTCCTCGGTTATGGCCTCGACCACGAGGTCGCTGTCGCCGAGGTCGCCGTAGTCGAGCGTCCCCTGGATCCTGCCGCGCACGGCGTCGGCGTCGTCCTGCTCCATGCGGCCCTTCTCCACGGCGCGGGCGAGCTGCTTCTCGATCCGCCCGATGCCCCTGTCGAGGTGCTCCTGGTCGACCTCGCGCACCACGACGTCCCAGCCGGCCTGGGCCGCGATCTGCGCGATCCCGTGTCCCATCAACCCGGCGCCGAGGACGCCCACCTTCGAGATCTCCATTAGCCTCCGTCTCCCATTCCCGTTCGCGCTTGGAGCGCGGGGAGACTACATGCCGCTCGTCACAGTCGAGGATCGCGGAGCCGTCCGCCACGTCGTGCTCAACCGCGCCGAGAAGCGGAACGCGCTGAGCGGCGAGGTGGTGCAGGCGCTGGGCGACGCGTTTCGGGGCGCGGCGGGCGACGACTCCGTCCGGGTCGTGGTCGTGCGCGGCGAGGGCGTGATGTTCTCGTCGGGCATGGACCTGGCCGACCTGCGCGCGCTCTCCGAGAACCCCCGTGGGCTTCGCTCCTACCGGCGCGAGATACTCGCGATCTGGAACCTGCTCGAGGAGATGCCGAAGGCCACGATCTGCCAGATCCACGGTGCCTGCCTCGGCGGCGCGATGGAGCTGGCCCTCGCCTCCGACATGCGCGTGATGGCGGAGGACGCGGTGGCCGGTGTGCTCGAGGCACGGATCGGGCTGCTGCCCGATGTGGGCGGCTGCTCGCGGCTCCCCGCGGTCGTGGGAGTCGGCCGGGCAAAGGAGCTCGTGATGACCGGAAAGGTGATCGACGGTCGCGAGGCGCACCGCATCGGGTTCGCGAACAGGATCGCCCCGGCGGAGGAGCTCGACGCCACGACCGCGGCGCTGTGCGACGAGCTCCTCGCCTGTGCCCCGCTCGCCGTTGGTCTCTCGAAGCGGATCGTCGACGCCGCCGCCCGACCGGCGCTGGCCGTGACGCTCGAGCAGGAGGTAGCCGCACAGGAGCGCCTGGCCGCCTCCGACGACTTCGCCGAGGGAGCGCGGGCCTTCCAGGAGAAGCGCGACCCGGAGTACGCGGGAAGCTAGCCCGCCCGCTCAGTCATCTCAGGCCTCGTGGCCGGGCTCGATGTGCTTCGCGTCCGACAGCGTGTAGGGCTCGCCGTCGTAGTCGGCCCGGACCTCGAAGGGCTCGACGACGTAGCCCACGTGGTCGCCCAGCCCGAGGCGGTCCACAATGCGAGCGGCGAACCAGCTGGCGCAAGACTCCAGCACCGGCAGGGCCTCGGGGCCCGGCGTCCACTCGCAGCGCGCGAACTTGTCGGCGTCGTCGCCGGTCTCCCCGCCGAACAGCTCCGCCAGCGGGCCGCCGTCCGCGGGCACCACGTGGACGACCATCGCGTCCGCCCCGCGCTCCAGCACCCGGTAGGTGTGGTTCTTGTCCGATACGCAGACCAGGTGCCGAGGCGGGTCGATGCTGCACTGGGTCCAGAAGCCCACGAGGCAGCCGGCGCGCTCGTCCCCGGCGGCCGTCGTGACGATCGCCATGGGGTAGTCCAGCCTCCCCACGAGCCGGTCGTAGGCGGCATCCGTGGTCACCCCGGCGAGGCTACCGGCGGCCGTCGCGCGGACGCTTCCGCGGCGTGCCGGGACGGCGGTCGCCGACCAGCGTGATCCGGCACGTCCGCCGCTCCACGTCGTGCTCGCGCTCGCCGACGGCGAGGCCGCTGCCGCTGCCGTCGAGCACCCCCTGCGTGACCGCCGCGGCGAGGTCGCACACGAGCTCAGGATGGTCTGGCAGCACCAGGCGGCACGGACAGGACTCGAGACGGACGGTCGAGTCCTCCACCCGGGCGTCGAAGCCGAGCTGCTCGAGCGCCTTCGGGAGGTCGGCCGGGATGTCGTGCGCGCCGGGCCGCCCGTGCAGGTAACGGCCCCATTCGGAGCCGACGGCCCGGAGATCCCGGGGCCGGGCGCGGGCGCGCAGCGCAACCGTGGCGAGCAGCTGCGCCAGACCGCGGAAGTCGGAGGTGGGAACGGACCAGCCGGCGGCAAGGCGGTAGCCAATGCTCGGCCTGCCGCGGCCGGCGGGCGGGTCCGTCACGCGCTCGATCACCGCGGTCTCCTCGAGCTCCGCCACCCGCGGACGCACCGTGTTCACATGGACCCCCGCGGCGTGGGCGAGGTCGGCCAGCGAGGCGGTCCGGCCCTCGGAGAGACGCCGGAGAATCCGGAGGCGCACAGGGTCGGCGACCGCTTCCAGCATCGACATATTTGACATGTTTCCGGATTAAAGTCTAATATCTCGGACGTAATTAGGCGCAGGTGATCGGGGAATAGGAGGGGCGATGGGGCGGTTGATCGACTTGATCCGGGGCTGGCCAGGCAAGCCATCGCATCCGCCTCTGACCGACGCGAGCATCGGCGCCTACACCGTCGGAGTGGCGATGCTCGTGGCGGGGAAGCTGGGCCTCGAGAAGCACCAGATGGCCTACGGGTCGCTGATCGCGATCTCTGGCGGGCTCGCGCTCGCGGCGCCCACCGCAATCACGGGTCTGCTGGACTGGCTCCAGATCGAGAAGGGAACCGCCCGGCGCACCGTCGCGACCGTTCACCTCCTCACGATGGTCACCGCCACGCTCGTCTTCGCCGGTGCCTGGCTCGCTCAGCGTCCGGGCTACGTCCACGGACAGATCAAGACGCTCGGGCTCGCGCTCGGGCTCGCGGCCGAGGCGCTGCTCGCGCTCGGCGGCTACATCGGCGGCACCCTGGTCTTCGCGTACGGCGTGCGGGTCGTGAAGCGACCCGACGCCTCGGTCGGGGAGGCGCTCATCCCGGGGCGGCTCGCCCCGGAGGCAACTGATCAACCGAAATCAACGGAGGTCTCTTCATGAACGGCAGGACTCCTGCCCAGCTCTACGCCCTGCTGGTGGGCGGAACCCTGGTGATCGCGGGGATCATCGGGTTCTTCTACTCGGCCAAGTTCGGGTCCCCGGGCAAGGTCCGCGACGTCTTCGGGATCCTCAGCGTGAACGGGTGGCACAACGTCGTGCACATCGTGACCGGAGCGGCGGGGCTGCTCGCGCTCGGATACGCGGCCCGCGCCTATGCGGGCGTGCTGGGCGTCGTCTACATCGGCGTGGCGGCCTGGGGCTTCATCCTCGGCAACCACGAGAACATCCTCGGGTTCCTGCCGGTGAACACGGAGGACGATGTGCTGCATGCGCTCCTGGGCGTCACCGGCGTCGCCGCCTACCTAGCCACGCCCGCCGCTCCATCGGCGGCAAGGCCGGCGCCCGCAACATAGGGCCGGGACACGCCCATCGGTAGTGTCCGAGGGCCGTGGCCACGGTCGACGCCGAGCACACAGCTGACGTCGAGGCCGCGGCCCTCATCCCCGCCGCGCCCGAAGAGGTCTTCGCGTTTCTGTCGGACCTCCAAAACCACTGGCGGCTCGCGGACCGCTTCGTGGAGGTCGTCACGCTCGAACCCTCGGAGGGCGGCCGCGCCGACGGGGGAACGGTGAGGGTGCGTGGCCCGCTCGGCGTGCGGCGCACCGCCGCCACCCGGGTTGTGGCAGCGCGCGAGCCGCGCTTGATGATCGGCACGGCCGAGCTCGCGGGCGGGACACGCGCACGCGTGAGCTGGTTCCTCGGCAAGCGCCTCAACTCCACGCGCGTGCGCCTGGCCGCGGAGATCGAGCGGGCAAGCCTCCTCGACCGCGTGCTGCTCGCGCTGGGCGGACGCTGGTGGCTGCGGAGGCGGTTCGCGAGCACGCTCGAGCGGCTGGCAGCCGAGTTCGCCCTAGGCGCCGAGCGGGCGCCCGACCAGGCGGCGCGCGTCTAGCCTCCCTCCGCGAAGTCCTCCGCGATTCCGGCGGCGAGGCGTACGCAGGCATCGACCGAGGCCCAGTCGACCCGATCCGGCGTGTCGGTGGGCAGGTGATAGTTCGTGAACGCGTTCTCCCGGACGGAGACCAGCGACACCGCCGGCAGACCGGCGTGGACCGCGAGGATCGGATCGGTCCATGCGCCGAGCCGCACGCGCCGGGGCGACGGAAGCCCTACGCGCGCCGCCCCGCGATCCGCACGTTCGATGTCCGCGCCGCGGTACCGCTCCGGGCGGAACGGCCCCTCCTCCCGGACCACGGCGGGCTCGCCCGCCCCCAGTGTGTCGAGGCCGAGCACCAGTGTCGTGCTCGGGTCGAGCCCCGCGTCTCGCTCGCCGAGCCACGCGCGCATGCCGCCCATCCCCGACTCCTCGCAGCCGGTCAGCAGGGCGATGACCTCCAGGCCCGCCTGCGGCTCGGCGGCCAGGCGCTCCACCAGGGCGAGCACGGCGGCCACGCCGGTGGCGTTGTCGCTCGCGCCCGGCACGGCGTCGTTCGAGGCCGTCTCGAGCGCGAGCGCGGCGCAGCCGAGCAGCACGACGGCGCCGGCAAGGCGCACGCCGCGGATTCCGGTCATGCAGCCCGCGGCCGTGAGGGCGAACGCAGCCTTCGGCGTCGAGCCCGGCGACGCCATCACGTCGCGACTCGGCGTCCAGCCGGGGAAGCCGCGCTCCCGCGCGCGGCCGTTTCGCTCCACGATCCGCCACGCGATCCCGGTCTGGGCCGCGTCCAGGTGCGCGACGAGCACCAGCGTGCGGCGCCGCTGCCCCCGCGCGGGGATACGCCCGACCACGTTCGTCGCCTCCCCCGCCGGCGCCGCGCGGGCGAGCCACTGCAGGCGGCCACCGAACTCGAGCTCGAACGAGGCGGCCGCGGCCAGCGACAGGGCGGCGCCGCCGGCACCGCCCCGCGCGCCGCCGAGCGCCCCGGCCACGAAGTGCGGCACGTGCCGCGCGGCCCAGCTCCGCTGGTAGCGGAAGGTCTGGAGCTCCACGTCGCTCGCGCCCCCCTCGCGCAGCCGCGAGGCCCCCCACTCCGCCGCCCGGCGTTCGCCTGCGGTCGCGGAGCGCCGCGGGATGGCCGCGAGCTCCTGCACGTCGCGCCGGACCCTGGCCGGCGCGTCCGCCGCTAGCCGCCCTCGTGCCAATCGACCGGCCCGGCCACGACCACGTGTCCGGAGAGCGCCCGCCCGAGCACGCGCTGAACCTCGCGCGCGCACTCGACCAGCGCCTCGAGGTCGATCCCGCTCGAGTAGCCCATCTCGTGCAGCATCGACACGAGGTCCTCGCTCGCGATGTTGCCGGTGGCCCCGCGCGGGACGGGACAGCCGCCGAGCTCGCCGAACGACGACTCGAACGAACGGACGCCTGATTCCAGCGCCGCGAGGACGTTCGCGAGGCCCTGGCCGCGGGTGTTGTGGAAGTGGGCGGTCAGCTCGACCCCGGGGAGGCGCTCGCGAGCGGCGTCGAAGAACGCGCGGACCTGAGCGGGGTTCGCCATGCCCGTGGTGTCGCCGAACGCGACCTCCTCACAGCCGGCGGCCGCGAGGCGCTCGGCGATGGCGAAGACCCGCTCCGCCGGCACGTGCCCCTCGTACGGGCAGCCGAACGAGACCGAGATAACGCCCTCGGCACGAAGGCCCTCCGCGAGGGCGCGCCCGATCACCCGCTCCAGACCGTTGAGCGACTCCTCGATCGAGCGGTTCACGTTCTTGCGGTTGTGGGTCTCGCTCGCCGAGAGGAAGAGGTTGACCTCCTGGAAGCGATCCCTGAGCGCGAGCGCGTTGTCCAGGCCGCGCTCGTTGGGGATCAGCACGGTCACGGTGACCGCCTCCGGTATCCGCGCCCGTCGCAGCAACTCGGCCGCGTCGGCGAGCTGCGGGATCACGTCGGGGCGCACGAAGCTGGTGACCTCGAGCCGACGCAGCCCGGTCCGCGCCAGCATCTCCACCAGGCGCACCTTGTCGTCGGTGGCGACCACCTCAGGCTCGTTCTGGAAGCCGTCCCGGGGACCGACCTCGCGGATCTTCACGTGCTCGCCCGTCGGAGCGGTCATGGTCAGATCATGCCCATCCCGCCGCTCACGCCCAGGGTCTGCCCCGTCATGTACGACGCGTCGTCGGACGCGAGGAACGCGATCACAGCCGCGACCTCCTCGGGCTGCCCGAGCCGCCTGAGGACGGTCTTGGCGATCATGTTCTGTACGACGCGCTCGCCGACTTCGGCGAACTGCTCCGGCGCCGACATCAGGAGCGGTGTCTCGATCGGGCCCGGGGCCACCGCGTTGCAGGTCACCCCGTAGCGCGCGGACTCGCCGGCAACGGCCTTGGTGAGGCCGATCACGCCCGCCTTGGCGGCGGAGTAGACGCCCGATCCCGGCGAGCCGAGCCGGCCGGCCTCGCTGGCCACGTTCACTACCCGGCCGCTGCCGCGCTCCTGCATCGCGGGCAGGACCGCGTGTGTCACCGCGATCACCCCGCGCAGGTTGACCGCGAGCACGCGGTCCCACATCGCCTCGTCGGTGTTCACGAAGAAGCCGAACTCGTCGTAGCCGGCGTTGTTGACGAGCACGTCGAGCGGCCCGAGATCGGACTCCGCGGCACCAACCGCGGCGTGGATCGAGTCCGTCGAGCGGACATCGAGCTCGTAGGCCCCGCCGCCGATCTCGGTTGCCACCTCGCGGGCGCCGTCGAGGTCCAGGTCGGTCACGGCAACGGCCGCGCCCTCGGCCGCCAACCGGCGGCAGGTGGCCGCGCCGATTCCGCCGGCGCCGCCCGTGACGAGCGCTCTCCGGCCCTCGAGTCGCATCCGGGTCAGCCTACCGACGCGCTAGGTTGGCGCCGTGGCCGCCACGCCCCCCGTACCGATCGTGGGCGGAACCGGCGCGCTCGGGTTCGGGCTGGCGCTTCGACTGGCGCGCGAGCGGGTGCCGGTGGTGATCGGGTCCCGCAGCGCCGAGCGGGCGCAGGAGGCCGCCGAGCGGGCGCGCGAGCGGGTTCCCGGCGCGGAGGTGGACGGGCTGGAGAACGCCGATGCCGCGCGGCGCGGGCAGATCGTCCTGCTCACGGTGCCCTTCCGGGCGCAGTCGGAGAACCTCACGAACTTGAAGGACGCGCTCGAGCCCGGCCAGATCCTGATCGATGCGACGGTTCCGGTGGCCGCGGCCGTGTCTGGCCGGGCCACCCGCCTCCTGGGTGTGCCGCAGGGATCGGCCGGGCAGCAGGCGCAGGAGATGGTGCCCGAGGGCGTGGAGGTGGTGAGCGCACTTCACACGGTGAGCGCGGCCGTGCTGGGCGACCTCGATCACGCCCTGGACGAGGACGTGCTCATCGCCGGCGACAGCGCCGGGGCGAAACGGACGGTGGCCGAGCTGATCGGCCGCATCCCGGGGCTCCGGCCGGTCAACGCCGGACGGCTCGAGGTCGCTCGCCTGGTCGAGGGGATCACGCCGCTCCTGATCTCGGTCAACGCGCGCTACAAGACGACCGCCGGCGTGAAGCTCACGGGGCTTCCCGACGAGCTGTGGTAACGGTCCTCGCCGGCGGGACCGGTGGGGCGAAGCTCGCCCGCGGGATGCTCGACACCGTGGGGCCGGGGGAGCTGGTGGTCGTTGCGAACACCGCCGACGACACCGAGGTCCACGGCGTGCATGTGTCACCCGACCCGGACCTCATCACCTACTGGCTCGCCGACCTGATCGACGAGCGCGGCTGGGGGATCGCCGGCGACACCTGGCAGGTGATGACGGCACTGGAGGACGCCGGCCGGCCGGTGTGGTTCCGGCTCGGAGACCGCGACCTCGCGATGTGCCTAATACGAACCGAGCTGCTGCGGTCGGGCGCCCGCCTGACCGATGCCCACGCTGCCGTCACGCGCGCCGCGGGCGTCGCGGCGCGGGTACTTCCCATGAGCGACGACCGCGTCCGCACGCGGGTGCGCACGGCCGGCCGCTGGCGCGACTTCCAGGAGTTCATGATCGTGGACCGCGCGGCGACACCCATCGAGGCCGTCGACTTCGAGGGTGCCGCCGAGGCGCGGCCCACCGAGGAGGTGCTCGACGGGGTGGCGCAGTCGGAGGCCGTGGTCATCGGCCCCTCGAACCCGGTCGTCTCGATCGGTCCGATGCTGGCGCTGCCGGGGATGCGCGACGCTCTGCGCGACTCCCCGGCGCCGGTCGTGGCGGTAAGTCCGTTCGTGGAGGGTCGCGCGGTGAAGGGGCCGACCGAGCCGTTCATGGACTGGGCCGGCCTTCCCCTGGGTGTCGAAGGGGTCCTCGCCGCATACGAGGGCCTGCTCGACGGGGTGGTCGCCGACGAGCAGCCTTCCGGAGGCGCCACGCCGGCGCTCGTGACGGACACCCTCATGGATTCGGCGGAGGCGCGCCGGCGGGTGGCCGCGGAAACGGTAAATTTCGCCCGCGCACTCTCCCGGGGGCGCGGGGGACGTTAGAGTCGCCGACTTACGGATTGGCCAGCCGTGCGGACGCTTGCCGTAGTTCCAATCAAGACCTTCGACATCGCCAAACAGCGGTTGGCGAGAACGCTGGCGCGCGGCTCCCGGGAATCGCTCGCGCAGGCGATGTTTGCCGACGTCCTGGCGGCGCTCCGCCGGGCGCGGCGGATCGACGCGATCGCGGTGGTCACGTGTGACGCGACCGCCGACTCGCTGGCGCGCGGCATGGCGACCGTGCTGCGTGACCGCGCGCAGGCTGGTCAGTCCGCGGCCGCGGAGATCGGAATCGAGAACGCCGTCCGGGAGGGGTTCGACCGCGTTCTGCTCGTACCCGGCGACACGCCGCTGGTGGACGCGCACGAGCTCGACGTGCTGCTGGAGCGCGTCGCGGCCGACCGCCTTGCGGTTGCGATCGTGGGCGACCGGCACGGCACCGGGACGAACGCCCTCGTGCTGTCGCCGCCCGACGCGATCAAGCCGAGCTTCGGTCCGGACAGCCTCGCGCGGCACACCGCGGCCGCCGAGGCGGCTGGCCTCCCGCATCGCGTCGAGGACGTGCCATCGCTCGCGCACGACGTGGACACGCCCGAGGATCTCGCAGCGCTCGCCGCCCTGCTCACCGAGACACGCCTCGGAGCGGCCCGCACGCGCGGCGCCCTTCGACAGCTGGAGCGCTCCGGCTTCACCGCGGCGACGGCGGGCTCCGGCAGCGCCGCCCATCAGGGGTGACCGCCTGACGCTCGAGCTCGTCGCGCTGGGCGCCATCCCGGAGCTCCAGCCCGGTGACGACCTCGGCGCGCTGCTCGCGGCCGCGGCACCCGACGACCTGGCGGACCGCGACGTGATCGCCGTCGCGCACAAGGTCGTGTCGAAGGCCGAGGGCCGCCTTCGCCGGCTGAGCGACGTCGAGCCGGGCGAGCGTGCGCGGCAGATCGCGGCCGAGCAGCACAAGGATCCGCGCCTGGTCCAGGTGGTGCTCGACGAGAGCGACGAGGTGCTCCGGGCCGACCGCGGGGTGATGGTCTGCGTCACCCGGCACGGCTTCGTCTGCGCGAACGCCGGCGTCGACGCGTCGAACGCACCCGACGGTCAGGTCGTGCTCCTGCCGGTCGACCCGGATCGGTCGGCGCGTGCGCTACGGGTGCGAATCGCCGAGCTCCGCGGAGTACGCCCGGCGGTGATCGTCAGCGACAGCTTCGGCCGCGCCTGGCGTAGCGGCCAGACCGACGTGGCGCTCGGCGCGGCGGGCCTCGTCCCGATCGACGACTGGCGGGGGCGGCCGGACGCCGGCGGCCGCGAGCTGCGTGCGACGGCCATCGCGGTCGCCGACTCGATCGCAGCGGCCGCCGATCTCGCCCGCGTAAAGGACTCCCGCCAGCCCGCCGTGCTCGTGCGCGGCCTCGGCCGGCTCGTGACGGATGAAGACGGCCCGGGCGCCGCCGAGCTGAGACGGGCGCGAGACCAGGACCTCTTCCGCTAGCCGACCGCACCTCCTAGGGCGGCGCTGAAAGTGACCGCCCAGTACCCCACCCGGGGGTCAAGTCACCCGGACGCCCTGCCGAGCAGAGTGAACATGGGGAACCGAGTTCGCCGCTGGATGCCCACGCTCGCGCTCGTCGCGACGCTGGCCGCCGCGCCCGGCGCGTCGGCCGAGTCGTTCGGCGGGGTCAGCCCGCCGATCAACGGCGGGATCCAGGCGAGCGGCGGAGCGGTGGTCGGCGGGAGCAAGTCGCACCCCACCGTCAGCGGCACCTGGGCGGTGCTGAAGAACGGCCTCGCGTACGCGCCCTCGCGGGCACCGGCCGAGGTCAAGGCGGTCATCTGGGCCGCCAACCAGATCCGTCACAAGCCCTACAAGTGGGGCGGCGGCCACGGGAACTGGAAGGACACCGGCTACGACTGCTCAGGCTCCGTCTCGTACGCGCTGCACGGCGGCGGGCTCCTCTCGTACCCGCTCGACTCGCGCGGCTTCATGCACTGGGGCGCGTCGGGCCGCGGCCGCTGGATCACCGTGTGGGCGACCAACGGCCACGCGTACATGGTGGTGGCCGGCCTGCGGTTCGACACCTCCGGCGCGGGCGAGAGCGGCCCGCGGTGGCGGCCCGAGCCTGCGTGGGAGCGCCACTTCTGGGCGCGCCACCCCGCCGGCTTCTAGCCGCCGGGCAGCCGTCCGGAAGCGGCCGGGTCAGTAGGTCTCGAGCACGCGGTACAGCGTGTCGCGCTGGACCGCCGGCCTGCCGGCGGCCTGCGCCGCGCCGACCAGCTGCTCGGGCGTGAGCATCGTGCCGTGGTAGGAGCCGGCCATCCTGCTGATCGACTCCTCCATGAGCGTGCCGCCCAGGTCGTTCACGCCCCAGCGGAGCGACTCGGTGGCGGCGTCGAGCCCCATCTTCACCCAGCTCGCCTGCAGGTTCCTCACGCTCCGGCCCAGGGCGAGCCGGAACGCGGCCGTGTGCTTCAGGTTCTCCTCGCGAGAGATCTCCTCGATCCCGTGGGTCCGGCCGAGCAGGGTGTGGAAGGGGATGAACGACAGCGGGACGAACTCGGTGAAGCCCCCGGTCCGCTCCTGAAGAGACCGGATCACGCGCATGTGCTCGGCCAGCTCCCACGGCTCCTCCACGTGGCCGAACATGACGGTCGAGCTCGAGCGGACGCCGGCCGTGTGGGCGGCCTCGATGATCTCGATCCACCGCTTGACGGGCAGCTTGTTGGGCGAGATCCGCTCGCGCACCCCGTCATGCAGCACCTCCGCGGCCGTGCCCGGCGTCGAGCCGAGGCCTGCCTCGAGCAGCCGCTCGAATACCGCCGCCGGCGGGAGCGCTGAGGTGTCGCACATGTGCTCCACCTCCATCGGCGAGTATGCGTGGAGGTGCACGTCCGGCGCCGTCTCCTTCGCCAGCCGGAGCCAACCCTCGTAGTCGGCCAGCGTCCAGTCCGGGTGGATCCCGGACTGCATGCAGATCTCGGTGGCGCCCGCCTCGATCGCCTCCTCCACCCGCCGCACGAACTCCTCCCGATCGTGCTCGTATGCATCGGGCGAGCGGCGGCCCTGGCCGAACCCGCAGAACGCGCACCCCACGACGCAGATGTTGGAGACGTTGATGTTCCGGTTGACCACGAAGGTGACCTCGTCCCCCACCAGTTCGGCGCGTAGCTCGTCCGCGGCCTGGCGCATGTCCTCGATGGCCTCGGGGCGGGTCTCCGCGAACAGCGCGGTGAGCTCGTCGGGGCTCAGCCAGGCGCCGTCGCGGCCCTTCGCGATCGCTCCTGGCACGAGGTCGCGCCGGATTGGCCGCTCCTCCCGGCGGCCGGAGCCGCGCCTGGGAATGAAGCTCCAGTACTTGCGCTTGACGACGTCCAGCACGCCCTGGTCGAGCCACTCCGGGGTCATGTACTGCGGGTAGACGCAGAGCCGCTCGGTGAGCGCGAACCCCCGTGGCGCGAGCTGCTTGCGCATCCTGTGCACCGACGGGAAGGGGTGCTCCGGCGAGATGTGGTCGCCGTTGGCGGACAGGCCGCCGAGGTCCGTGGCACCGTCCTCCACCAGCGGGAGCCACCAGTCCGACAGGTTCGGCGGGATCTGCACGCCCACGTCCGGCATGAGGCGCCGGCACTCGCGCACCAGGGTGCGCATGTCGTCGAGGTCGATGGGCGTGGCCCACTCCGGGGCGGTCACGTCCTCGCCCCTCGCCTCTCCCCCGCGCTGAGCCTCGTCCGCGATGAGCGCGGGCTCGCGGCCGTAGTAGCGCGGATGGGGCACGTAGTTCTGGAGGATCACCTCCTGGATGTGCCCGTACTCGGCGTGGACGGCCGCGAGCGCCTCGAGCCCGGCCACCCTGTCCTCGGGCGCCTCACCGATGCCCACCAGGATCCCGCTCGTGAACGGGATCCTCAGCTCGCCGGCCAGGCGGATCGTCCGAAGCCGGCGGCGGGGGTGCTTGGTGGGCGAGCCGCGGTGGACGACCAGGTCGGGCACGATGGACTCGAGCATCAGGCCCTGCGAGGCGGTCACCTCGCGGAGCCGTTCCAGCTCGCGCCGCTCCAGCACACCCAGGTTTGTGTGCGGGAGGAGCCCCCGGTCGAGCGCCCGCTCGCACGCCCATGCCACGTACGAGGTGAAGTCCGCATGGCCGTACTCGCCGAGGCGCCGGGCGACCTCCGGGTTGACCTCGGGCCGCTCGCCGGTGAGCACGAGCAGCTCCTTGACCCCTCGGCGCACGGCGTCGTCCAGCATGCGCTCCACCTCGTCCGGCGCGTACAGGTGCGCCCTGTGGGTGGCGAACGAGCAGTACTTGCAGTAGCAGCGGCACGTCCGCGACAGCGACAGCGTGAAGTTGCGCGAGAAGGTGACGCGCCGCATCCGGGCGGAGTCTACGCAGGGGCGGACACGGGCCCGGCCCGTCGTGCGATCAGCCGACTGGTTCCATTCCCGCCGCGCCCTTCTTCCCAGGCTGGATGAAGAGCCAGAAGTACCCGCCAGCCGCGAGGACCGCTCCCACCGCCGGCGACAGCGCGTAGAGGAGCAGCCACTTGCCGGCGTCGCCGAAGTGGTGTGAGACGATGGCCGGGCCGAAAGCGCGAGCCGGGTTCACGGACCCACCGGTGAGCGGTCCGATGATCATCACGACGAAGCCCAGGGTGGCGCCGATCGCCAGCCCGGACCAATCCTTGAGCCCGGCCGGGTTGACCGCGACTCCGACGACCGCCCAGACGAGGAAGAAGGTGCCGATCGCCTCCGCTCCCATGCCGCCGAGCGTGGTGCCCACCCGCGCCACGTTGAGACCGGGCGCGCCGTAGTTGACCCCCTTGCCGATGTCCGTGACGAGCGACTTGGTGAAGAGCGCACCCAGGGTGCCTCCGGCCAGCTGCATGACGACGTAGATGCCGGCGTCGACGATCCGTATCTGCCTGATCGCGGCGAGCCCCAGCGTGATCGCCGGGTTGAAGTGCGCCCCCGAGATAATCGCCAGCGTCTGGATCAGCGCGAACAGGACGAACGCGTGGACCAGTCCCACCACGGCGAAGTCCTGGAACGGCTGGTACGCGCCGACACCCGGCTGCATGACCGGCGCGGGTACGAACAGGACCACCGACATGGTGATCGCGAAGACCAGACCGAAGGTGCCGATGAACTCGGCGATATAGGCGGCGGGGCCTCGCTCTTGCACTTGCGCCCTCCTCTGTCGGTTCCACGCGGTGGCCGCGACCGCGCCGCAGCCCAAGGCGCGCGCAGTGTATCCCTGGATGCGGTCGCATAGGCTGCGCGGCTGTGGCGAGGCGAGCGGGAGCGCTGGGAGCGGCCGCGCTCGCGGTCCTGGCGCTTGCGAGCTGCGGCGGCGGCGGTCGTGGGAGACCGACGGTCAGGCTCGCGCTCGACTTCACGCCGAACGCGGCCCACGCCGGGATCTTCGCCGCCGTGGACGACCGGCTCGACAGGGCCAACGGCATCCACCTCGAGGTCCGGCAGCCGAGCGCGTCCACCGACTCCCTCGAGCTCCTCACCACCGGGCGCGCCGAGCTCGCCGTACTCGACATCCACGATCTCGGGCTCGCGCGGGAGCACGGCGAGGACCTGGTCGGCGTCGGTGCTCTTGTGCAGCGCCCGCTGGCGGCGGTCATCGCCGGCACCGGCGTCGCCCGCCCGCGAGCGCTCGAGCGCCGGCGGGTCGGCGTCACCGGACTTCCGTCCGACAACGCGGTGCTGCGCGCGGTCGTCCAGGGCGACGGCGGCAGCTACGCGCGGGTGCATCGTGTGACGATCGGGTTCTCGGCCGTGGCGAGCCTCGTGGCGCGGAAGGTGGCCGCGGCGACCGCCTTCTGGAACGTGGAGGGCGTCACGTTGAAGGCGCGGGGGGTCCGCACGCACGAGTTCCGGGTGGACGACTTCGGCGCTCCGCGCTATCCGGAGCTCGTGGTTGTGACAACCAGGCGTGAGTTGACGGCCCACCGCGAGACGGTCCGGCGCGCGCTGGCCGCGCTCGAGGAGGGAACGCGTGCCGCCCTGGGGAGCCCGGATCGCGCGGTCGCGTCGATAGCCCGCGCTTCGCAGGCCGACGGGGGACTCGTGCGCGCGGAGCTCCGGGCGATCGCGCCGGCGCTCACGCCGGCGCTGCGGTTGGACCCACGTGCTCTGCGCGGCTGGGCCTCGTTCGACGTCCGCTTCGGGATCCTGCGCCGCCCGCCGAGCCTGCGGCGGGCGTTCGACCTGACCGTCGCGCCGTAGCGCCGCTCTTATGCCTGGAGATCAGGCGAGCGCAATGATGATCGCAACCACCGCGCCGATGAGCGCCGCGGCGAGCGCCCAGCCGATCTGGGCGATCTGCCGCTGCCAGGCTGAGAAGTCGGCACGAAGATCGCGGATGTCTTGCCGGAGGTCACGAAAGTCCTCCCGGACTTCCTCTCGGAGCCCGCGAAGCTCCTGTCGCGTGTCCTCGCGCAGCGCGCGGATCTCGTCGTGCACCAACTTGACGCTGGTGTCGAGTGTCGCCGCCAAGTCGTTCAACCGTTCGTCCGTCCAGGCGGAGCGCTCCATCCTGGGTCGAACAATGTAATCACTCGGGTTCCGGGGCAATCCCCCTTTCGAGGGAGACGCGTCGGACGTTCGTCTGCTCCGCGCGTCTCCGCGGAAACGCGCGGAACGACGCCTACCGCCGCACCGACTCTCCCGCCTCGCCGCGGCCGAGCTGACCTGTGACCCTGCGCACGAGCGCCGGGGCCACGGCGCGCAGGACCGGCACCACGCGGTATCCGCGGGGCACCACGACCTCGTGCTTTCCTCCCGGTCCGGCACGGACGATCGCGTCCGCGACCTTCTCGGGCCGTGACACGATCCAACGAGTCCGAGCGCTCTGGGTCAGGTCGTCCTGCGGAAAGCCCTCCGTGGCGATGAACCCGGGCAGCACGAGCCCCACGTGCACGTCGTGTGCCGCCTCCTCCTGCTGTAGCGCCTCGCTCCAGCCAGCGAGCGCGAACTTCGACGCCGAGTAGGCGCCGCCGCGGGGGTACGCCACCCGCCCGGCCACCGATGCGACGTTCACGATCGAGCTCGGCGCCGAGCGCCGCAGGATCGGGAGGAGGTCCTCCGTGAGCCGCACAACCGCGTCGAAGTTGACCTCCATTATCCGCCGCACTGTCGCGTAGCCGCCATCCTCG
>Ga0209577_10001246_pt1 | contig 25352 bp, 26 predicted proteins | sample GraSoiAngelo_109_FD_185874 | JGI IMG/M metagenome (GOLD analysis project Ga0209577, IMG submission 185874) | Grasslands soil microbial communities from the Angelo Coastal Reserve, California, USA - 14_0903_12_20cm (SPAdes) (version 2) | ecosystem: Environmental > Terrestrial > Soil > Grasslands...
AGGACACGTTGGATTGGCGGCTCAGCCGAGGTCAATGGAGCCTCGGGATTTTTCTACTGCGTCCGGGTGACTGACAACGGCGAAGGCGCATCCGCTTCGCCCGATACGTTTCTGATCCACCTCTCCAGTGGCTATACAGCCAGTGGCCCCCTGGTGGGCGGCAACATCCAGATCCATAAGCCCAACCCTGACACCCCAAAGGGTAGCTGCTTGGGCTTTTAATTTATCGCGTCCTTCAGCGCCTTTCCGGCGCGGAACTTCGGCACGCGCGCCGCTTTGATATCGAGCGGCTCGCCGGTGCGCGGATTGCGGCCGGTGCGAGCGGCGCGCTTGCCGGCGTAGAAGGTGCCGAAGCCGACCAGGGTCACCATCTCGTCTTTCCGCAGGCTGGATTTCACGGCGCCGACGAGGGCGTCGAGCGAGCGCTCGGCGGCGGACTTCGAAATCTCGGCCGCCTGCGCGATCTGCTCAATCAGATCGGCCTTGTTCACGACTCAATGAGTGGTGGTGACCGCTCCGGTCTGGTCGTCGGGCTTGGGCGGGATCGGCGTCGACTCCTCGGCCTCGGACAGCGGCTGGGGTTGCCGCTCGAGGGCGATCTCGAGCACCTTGTCGATCCACTTCACCGGCACGATCTCGAGCTTGTTCTTGACGTTGTCCGGGATCTCGACCAGGTCTTTCACGTTCTCCTCGGGGATCAGCACCGTCTTGATGCCGCCGCGGTGCGCCGCGAGCAGCTTCTCCTTCAGGCCGCCGATCTGCAGCACCTCGCCGCGCAGCGTGATCTCGCCGGTCATGGCGACGTCGGCGCGCACCGGGATGCCGGACAGGATCGACACCATCGAGGTCGCGATGCCGATGCCGGCGCTCGGGCCGTCCTTGGGGGTCGCGCCCTCGGGCAGGTGAATGTGGATGTCGTTCTTCTGGTAGAAGTCTTCCTTCACGCCGAGCTTGCGTGAGCGCGCCCGCACCACCGAGAGCGCGGCGTGGATCGATTCCTGCATCACCTCGCCCAGCTTGCCGGTGGTGATGGTCTTGCCCTTGCCGGGCATGGTCACCGCCTCGATGGTCAGCAGCTCGCCGCCGACCTCGGTCCAGGCGAGCCCGGTGACCTGGCCGACCTGGTTCTGCTTCTCGGCCATGCCGAAGCTGAACTTGCGCACGCCGAGGGACTTGTCGAGATTCTTCGGCGTCACCGTGATGCGGTGCGCCTTCTCGTCTCCCGCCTGCTTCTCGGTGAGCAGCTGCTTCACCGCCTTGCGGCAGATCTTGGACAGTTCGCGCTCGAGCGCCCGCACGCCCGCCTCGCGCGTGTAGTAGCGCACGATGTCGCGGATCGCGACCTCGGACACCGACAGCTCGCCTTCCTTGAGCCCCGCGTTCTTCATCTGCTTGGGCAGGAGATACTTGGTGCCGATATTCATCTTCTCGTCCTCGGTGTAGCCCGAGAGGCGGATCACTTCCATGCGGTCGAGCAGCGCCGGCGGCACGTTCAGGGTGTTCGCGGTGGCGACGAACATCACTTCCGACAGGTCGTACTCGACCTCGATGTAATGGTCGACGAAGGTGTGGTTCTGCTCGGGGTCGAGGACCTCCAGCAGCGCCGAGGACGGGTCGCCGCGCCAGTCCATGCCCATCTTGTCGACCTCGTCGAGCAGGAACAGCGGGTTTTTCACGCCCACCTTCGACATGTTCTGCAGGATCTTGCCCGGCATCGAGCCGATATAGGTGCGGCGGTGGCCGCGGATCTCGGCCTCGTCGCGCACGCCGCCGAGCGACATGCGCACGAACTTGCGGTTGGTCGCCCTGGCGATCGACTGGCCGAGCGAGGTCTTGCCCACGCCCGGCGCGCCCACCAGGCACAGGATCGGCGCCTTCATCTTGTCGACGCGCGTCTGCACCGCGAGGTACTCGACGATGCGCTCCTTCACTTTCTCGAGGCCGTAGTGGTCCTTGTCGAGGATCTCCTGCGCCTGCTTGATGTCCTTCGAGATCTTGGACTTCTTCTTCCAGGGCAGATTGACGATGGTGTCGATGTAGTTGCGCACCACCGTGGCTTCGGCAGACATCGGCGACATCAGCTTCAGCTTCTTCAGCTCGGCCTCGGCCTTCTTGCGCGCGTCCTTGGGCATGTGCGCGCGACGAATGCGCTTTTCCATCTCCTCCAGGTCGGCGCCCTCTTCGCCTTCACCGAGCTCCTTCTGGATCGCCTTCACCTGCTCGTTCAGGTAGTACTCGCGCTGGCTCTTCTCCATCTGGCGCTTGACGCGCCCGCGGATGCGTTTCTCGACCTGCAGGATGTCGATCTCGGTCTCAAGCTGCGACAGCAGGTGCTCGAGGCGCTGGCGCACCTCGAACATCTCCAGCACCTGCTGCTTCTGCTCGAGCTTGAGGGGCAGGTGCGCAGCCACCGTGTCGGCGAGGCGGCCGGCCTCGTCGATTCCCGAGAGCGAAGTCAAGATCTCCGGCGGAATCTTCTTGTTCAGCTTCACGTACTGGTCGAACGCTGAGAGCAGCGCGCGGCGCATCGCCTCGACCTCGGGCGCCGGCGTGCCGTCGAGCGGCACAGAGCTCGCCTCGGCCACCCAGTGCGTGCGCACGTCGAGCACTTCGCGGATCTGCGCGCGCGTGCCGCCCTCGACCAGCACCTTCACCGTGCCGTCGGGCAGCTTCAGCATCTGCAGGATGTTCGACACGCAGCCGATTGCGTACATGTCCTGCGGGCTGGGGTCGTCCTTGGCGGCCGACTTCTGCGCCACCAGCAGGATCGATTTCCCCGCTTCCATCGCGGTTTCCATCGCCTTGATGGATTTCGGCCGCCCCACGAAAAGCGGGATCACCATGTGCGGGAATACCACTACGTCGCGCAGGGGTAGCAGCGGGTACTGGACGATTTCAGCAGGGGGAGCCGTGTCGGGCATTTAGATTGACCTCGTTATCCGGTTGGACGCCCGCTCCAGATGCGGGTTCCCCCCGAAAAATCAATGAACAAAGCCTACACGCATGGCGCGCTTGCCGCAATGCGGAAAGCGTCACGGAAAGTCGAGTTTTGTCGTGCTTTTCAGCCGGCGCTGCCAGCGACCTTGTGCTGATCGGAGTAGATGAGCAGCGGCTTGCCGTCGGCGGAGATCATCTGCTCGTCGACCACCACCTTGCTCACGTTCTCCAGCGTCGGCAGCTCGTACATCGTGTCGAGCAGGACCTGCTCCAGAATCGAGCGCAGGCCCCGCGCGCCGGTCTTGCGCGCGAGAGCGCGCTTGGCGACCGCCCCAAGGGCCGGCGTGCGCACTTCGAGCTCGACGCCTTCCATCAGGAACAGCCGCTGGTACTGCTTGATGAGCGCGTTTTTCGGCTCGGTGAGGATCTGGATCAGCGCGTGCTCGTCGAGCTCCTCGAGCGTGGCGAGCACCGGCAGCCGGCCGACGAATTCCGGGATGAGCCCGTACTTGATGAGGTCTTCGGGCTCGACGTTCTTCAGCAGATCGTAGATCGCCCTGGAGTTCTTCGGGCTCTTGATCTCGGCGCCGAAGCCGATCCCGGTCTTTTCGGTGCGGTTGCGCACGATCTTCTCGAGGCCGTCGAAGGCGCCGCCGCAGACGAACAGGATGTTGGTGGTATCGACCTGGACGAAGTCCTGGTTCGGATGCTTGCGGCCGCCCTGCGGGGGCACCGAGGCGATGGTGCCCTCGACGAGCTTCAGCAGCGCCTGCTGCACGCCCTCGCCCGACACGTCCCGGGTAATGGACGGGTTGTCCGACTTGCGCGAGATCTTGTCGATCTCGTCGATATAGACGATGCCGCGCTTCGCCTTGTCGACGTCGTAGTCGCAGTTCTGCAGCAGCTTCTGGATGATGTTCTCGACGTCCTCGCCGACGTAGCCCGCCTCGGTGAGCGTGGTGGCGTCGGCGATGACGAACGGCACGTTGAGCAGGCGAGCGAGCGTCTGCGCGAGCAGCGTCTTGCCCGAGCCCGTCGGGCCGATCAGCAGGATATTGGACTTCGCGAGCTCGACCTCGTCGTTCTTCGACAGGTGCTTGAGCCGCTTGTAATGGTTATAGACCGCGACCGAGAGGATCTTCTTGGCCGTGTCCTGCCCGATCACATACTGATCAAGGATCTGCCGGATCTCGCGGGGGGTCGGCAGGTCGGACTTGACGCCCTTGCCGCCCTTGTCGGAGGCGGTCTCCTCGCGAATGATGTCGTTGCACAGCTCGATGCACTCGTCGCAGATGAACACCGAGGGGCCGGCGATGAGCTTGCGCACCTCGTGCTGGCTCTTGCCGCAGAACGAGCAGTACAGCAGTTTTTCGCTAGAAGAGGACTTTTCCGACATGGGGTTAGGTGTTCTCCCTGGACACCAGAACCTTGTCCACGATGCCGTACTTTACCGCGTCTTGGGCTCCCATGAAAAAGTCGCGCTCGGTGTCGCGCTGGATCACCTCGATTTGCTGCTTGCTGTGCTTGGCGAGGATCTCGTTCAGCCGCTGGCGCAGGTACAGGATCTCCTTGGCGTGGATTTCCACGTCCGAGGCTTGGCCCTGGAAGCCGCCCATCGGCTGGTGGATCATGACCCGCGAGTTCGGCAGGCAGAAGCGCTTGCCGTTGTCGCCGGCGGCAAGGAGCAACGCCCCCATGCTGGCCGCCTGGCCGACGCACAGCGTGCTCACGTCTGGCTTGATGAACTGCATCGTATCGTAGATCGCGAGGCCGGCCGAAACCGAGCCGCCCGGGGAGTTGATGTAGAAGAAGATGTCCTTGTCGGGGTTCTCGGACTCGAGAAACAGGAGCTGGGCGACGATCAGGTTGGCAGTGATCTCGGTCACCGGCCCGACCAGGAACACCACCCGCTCCTTGAGCAGCCTGGAATAGATGTCGTAGGCGCGCTCGCCTCGCCCCGACTGCTCGATGACCATCGGGATCAGCCCGAGGTCTTTCGTCTCCGCTGCCGATTTTTGCCAGTTCATGCGCCGCTGCCCATCAGCTCGTCGAAAGAAACCGGCTTGTCGACCCCCTTCGCCTTCGACAAGACCCATTTGACGACATTGGCTTCGAGGGCGACTCCCTCCATCTCCGACAAGCGCTGCGGCTGCATATAAAACCATTTTACTACCTCGGCGGGGCTCTCGTAGGACTGCGCCTCGCGCTCAACGATCGAGCGCACCTCGGCGGGCTTCGGCTGCAGGTTCTCGGCGCGCGCGAGCTCGGCGATGATCAGGCCAAGCGCGACGCGGCGCCTGGCGGCGCCCTCGAACGACGCCGGATTGAGCGGCAGCTTCTCGAGCTTCACGCCGCGCGCCTGCAGATCGGCGGCCGCGCGCTCAAGAAGCTGCTGCGTTTCCATCGCGATCAGCGATTTCGGCAAGTCCATGGGCGCGGCGTCGAGCAGCGCCTGCAGCGCCTGGCCCTTGATGCGCGCGTCGACGCGCTTTTTCACCTCGCGCTCGACATTGGCACGGATTTCGCTACGCATCTTGGCGAGGTCGCCGTCGGCGACGCCGAGCTGCTTGGCGAACTCGGCGTCGAGCTCGGGGAGTTGCGGCTCCTCGAGGCCCTTCAACGCGAGCCGGTAAGAGGCTTCCTTTCCGGCGAGTTCCTTGCCGTGGTAGTCGTCGGGAAACCTGACCGGGAAGGTTTTTGCTTCGCCCGGCGACATGCCGCGCGCGGCGGCGTCGAACTCCGGCAGCATGCGGCCTTCGCCCAGCGTGAAGGCGAAGTTCTCGGCCTTGCCGCCGTCGAAGGCCTGGCCGGAAGTAGTCCCCTCGAAATCGACCGTCAGGCGATCGCCGTCGCGCGCCGGACGGCTCGCGGGCACGAAGCGCGTGCGCTGCTTGCGCAGGATCTCGATCGTCCGGTCGAGCGCCGCATCGTCCACCTCGACTTGCGGGCGCTCGATGCTCGCTGCGCTGATGTCGCCGAGCTTCACCTCGGGATAGACCTCGAAGGTGGCGCTGAACTCGAGCGCCTTGTCGTCGGCGGCTTTTTTCTCGATGCGCGGATAGCCGGCGACGCGCAGGTTGGCTTCCTTCACGAGCTCGGTGAAAGCCTTTTGCACGGCATCGCCGAGCACTTCCGAGCGCACTTGCGGCCCGTAGGTCTGCGCCACCAGCTTGAGCGGCACCTTGCCGGGGCGAAATCCGGGCATGCGCAGGTCGCGCGCGAGCTTCTTCAGCCGCTCGTCCACCTGCCGGTCGATTTCCTCGAGCGCAACGCTCATCGATACGCGGCGCTCCAACGCCCCCAACGACTCCACGTTCGCCGCCATTCAGCCGCTTCCCCGGTTGACCCGCCCGCCGCGATTGGTGCGAAGGGAGGGACTCGAACCCTCATGCCTCGCGGCGTCGGCTCCTAAGGCCGGTGCGTCTACCAATTCCGCCACCTTCGCGCGAAAAAACGGGATAAAACAACGTATTATACCCTCGCGTGTCGGTCGGCCATTACGAGAACTTCCCCGTCGCGTCGCTGCTGCTGCCGGCGGCACTGCGCGAGCCGGTCGGCGCGATCTATCGCTTTGCGCGCGGCGCCGACGACATCGCCGATGAGGGCGACGACGCTCCGGAGATACGCCTCGAAAAACTAAGAAACTATCGAATGCAGCTCGAGCCGCCCTCGGAGCTAGCGAGCCTCATCCGGCGGCACGATCTTCCCGTCGAGCTCTTCGAGGACCTGCTCGACGCATTCACTCAGGACGTCACCAAGAAGCGCTACGCCAATTTTCCCGAGCTGCTCGGGTACTGCCGGCGCTCCGCCAATCCGGTCGGCCGGCTGCTGCTGCATCTGTTCAAACGAACGACTGATTCGGATCTGGCCTGCTCGGACGCGATCTGCTCGGCGCTGCAACTGATCAATTTCTGGCAGGACGTGCAGATCGACTACGCCAAGGGCCGCATCTACCTGCCGCAGGACGAGATGGCGCGCCACGACGTGACCGAGCAGCACATCTTGCACAGGAAGTGCGATGAGGCGTGGCGCGAATTGATGCGCTTTCAGGTGGAAAGAACGCGGCGCATGATGCTCTCGGGCAAGGCGCTGGGCAGAGCTCTCCCCGGCCGAGTCGGGCTCGAAATCCGCGCCACCATCCAGGGCGGGCTGCGTATCCTGAAAAAAATCGAAAACGCCGACTGCGACGTGTTCCGCCGCCGCCCGGTGCTGCGCGGGCTCGATTGGCCCTTGCTGCTCGCGCGCGCGATATGACGCCCGACGAGTACTGCCGGCGCAGGGCCGCCGCGAGCGGCTCGAGCTTCTACTACTCGTTCCTGTTCCTCGCGCCCGAGCGGCGCCGCGCCATCACGGCGCTCTACGCGTTCTGCCGGGAAGTGGACGATGTGGTGGACGAAACATCGGACGCGCAGGTGGCGAGCGCCAAGCTCGCGTGGTGGCGCGAAGAGCTCGCCAATCTCGCCGCCGGCAAGGCGCAGCATCCGGTAAGCCGAGCGCTCGCGCCCTTCGTAAAGAAGTTCGGCATCACTGCGGCGCGCCTCAACGAGATCATCGACGGGATGGAAATGGATCTCACACAGACCCGCTATCTCGACTGGCGCGCGCTGGAGCATTATTGCTACCACGTCGCGGGCGTCGTCGGCTTGCTCGCCGCTGAGATCTTCGGCTATCGCGATGCACGCACGCTCGAGTATGCGAAGGACCTCGGTATCGCATTCCAGCTCACCAACATCATCCGCGACGTCGGCGAAGACGCACGCAAGAACAGGATCTACCTGCCCATGGACGACATGCAGCGTTTCGGCGTGCCGGCCGCCGAGATCCTGCAGGGACGAGAATCGCCCCGGTTCAAGGCGCTGATGGCATTCCAGGCCGAGCGCGCACAGCAGCACTACAACAACGCAATGCAGGCGTTACCGCGCGAGGATCGCCGCGCGCAGCGCCCCGGCCTCATCATGGCGGCGATCTATCGCGCGCTGCTCAAAGAGATTGAGAGCGAGGGCTTTCGCGTCCTGACCCAGCGTACATCTTTGACGCCGCTGCGGAAATTCTGGATCGCCTGGAAAACGTGGGTCGCGGCGTAGCGGTCGTCGGCGCAGGCTATGCCGGCATGGCCGCCGCCGTGACGCTCGCCGAGCGCGGCATTCCCGTCACCGTCTTCGAAGCGGGACCTGTGCCGGGCGGTCGAGCCCGGCGGGTCATCTCCCAGGGGCACGAGCTCGATAACGGCCAGCACATCCTGGTCGGCGCCTACCGCGAGCTCTGGCGCATCCTGCGCACGGTCGGCGTGCCGCAGGACGCGCTCCTGCGCCTGCCGCTCGAAATCCGCTACGCGAAGGATTTTTCCTTCCGCGCGCTCGGGTTTCCCGCGCCGTTCGACCTGCTCGGCGGCCTGCTCGCCGCCAAAGGCGTCTCGCTCGGCGAGCGGCTCGGTGCGGTGCGCTTCCTGGCGGCGCTCAAGCGGGCGCGCTTTCGCGTCGAGCCCGACATTTCCTTTCTGCAGCTTCTGAAGCAGCACGGCCAGGACGGCGCGATCGGGCGATACCTCTGGGCCCCGGTGTGCGTTGCGGCGCTCAACACGCCGATCGAGCAGGCTTCCGCCAACGTATTCCTGGCAGTGCTGCGCGACACGCTGGCCGGACCGCCCGGATCCAGCGATTTGCTCCTGCCGCGGGTGGACCTTTCGCGCCTCTTTCCAGAGCCGGCGGCCGAGTTTGTGAAAAGCCACGGCGGCGAGATACGGCTCCGCACCACAATCCAAAACTTAAACGAACTCAAATTCGACGCGATCATCGTCGCAGTGGGCCCGCACCAACTGAAGCAGCTCTTGCCCGACCACGCTCCCGAATATTCCTACCAGCCGATCTACACCTGCTACCTGCAATATCCGCAGCGCGTGAACCTGCCGTTTCCCATGCTCGGCCTCTGCGAAGGACTCGTGCAATGGGTCTTCGACCGCGGCGCCCTCACGGGTGAGCGCGGACGACTTGCTTGTGTGATCAGCGCACAGGGCGATCACCAGCAGATGACGCACGATGAGCTCGCCGAAACCTGCGCGCGAGAGCTTCGGCGGACGTTTCCCACTCTGCCGGCGCCGCAATGGTCACAAGTCATCGCCGAGAAGCGCGCGACGATCGCCTGCACGTCTTCTCTAAGGCGGCTGAATCCGGATACTGGAATTGAGGCTGTTTACCTCGCGGGCGATTACGTCGACCCGGAATATCCGCCTACGCTCGAAGCAGCAGTGCGCAGCGGGGTGCGCGCCGGACAACGGGCTATCGCGCTAACCGGGTTCGAATCTCCGTGGGGACGCCATCTTCATGATCCCGCGCCCTAGCTGACGTGGTCGGAGGGAACGGAGAAAATCTCGGTAGGAGGGGGCGGGAGGCTGGCGGGCCCTTTCGGCAGCGCGGTGTGGTAAGATGCATAAACGCTTATCCGCTTAGGTGCTATATGCGAGACAACATCCGCTGGACGGTCAAGGTATCGCGGGATACTGACATAGCGCTGCGCTTGTTTCTCGCGCAGCGGGGCCTTAGGAAGGGCGAGCTATCGAAGTTTGTCGAGCGGGCGGTGCGCAAGGAAGTGCTGGCACAGACAACCGCCGCACTCAAGGTGCGCAACCAAGACGTTTCCTACGCCCGGCTGCAGTCAATCATTGACGAGTCGATCGAACGGATCCGAAGCGAAGGCAGGTCAAGACGCCGGCGTAGGTAGCCGGTGCGTGTCATTCTCGACACGAACATCCTCGTTGCCGCGCTGATCTCCCCGACCGGGCCGCCTGCCGCGATTCTGCAGGCGTTCCTGAACGAACGATTCACGCTCGTGACCTGCGAGCCCCAGTTCGAGGAATTCAAGCGCGTCACGCGCGACCCCGCGCTGCGCAAGCGCGTGAAGCCAGCAGAGGCTGGCACACTGGTCAACGAGTTGCGGGTGCTCGCGCTCATTCCCAAAGGACTGCCCAAGGTCGAGCGCTCAAGCGACCCCCACGACGATTTCCTACTCGCTCTTGCGGAAGCTGCGAGCGCCGACTACTTGGTGACCGGCGACAAGTCTGGGCTGCTCGCCCTGCGCAAGCACAGACGGACCCGGATCGTGACCGCCCGGCGCTTTGGCAAACTGCTCGGCGACTGACCGGCTGCTTCGATAGCGATCCTTCGGACTCGTCTTCAGCGTCTCGTGGTGGCCGAGGGCGATTACCTTCTTAAGAACTCCCGCTCGTCGGCCTCACACGCCACCGGCGCCGTGGAGTTTCCTCACTGTGCCCTTTCACGCGGTAACTGGGGTTCGAATCCCCGTGGAGACCCGAGCTGCGAGCGCTCACCCGATTTTACGGATCAAGGAACCACCTCACCCGCGGGGCCAGCGTTCCCGATCAGTAGTCGCTAGCAGACATTGCGTCTTAGATATACAATGTGGCATGTATATCAATCACCTTGGGAGGCGATGATGCAGGTCGCAAAGTGGGGAAACAGCTTGGCGGTGCGTCTGCCCACGGCCGTGGTCAAAGCGCTGCGACTCAAGGAAGGCGACGAAATCGAGATTCAGGTCGCCGGCGCACGAGCCTTTGAGATCAAGAAACGCCCTTCCGCGCGCGAATTGCTCGCGCAACTGAGAAAGTTCCGCGGACGCCTTCCTGAGGACTTCAAATTCGATCGCCTGGAAGCGAATGAGCGAGGCTAGGCGATTCGTCGATACGAACGTTCTCCTCTACCTGCTCTCCGCGGATGAGTCCAAGGCAAATCGTGCCGAGCAGGTGTTGGCTGAAGGTGCAGTAATCAGCGTCCAAGTACTCAATGAGTTTGCATCCGTCGCCACCAGGAAGCTGAAGATGTCCATCGCAGAGGCTCGCGAGGCGCTTGGGGCCGTTCGGGCCATTTGCCAGATTGTCGGGCTCAGCGAACAAACCCATGATGACGGATTGCGGATTGCAGAGCGTTACGGGCTCTCAATCTATGACGCAATGATCGTGGCTGCAGCGCTGCTTGCCGGATGCAAAATCATATTCTCCGAAGACATGCAGAATGGCATGAGCTTCGATGGAAGTCTGGGCATCGCAAATCCTTTTGCTGATTGTTGATCGCTAAAGCTCAAGGTGTTTGGGCCGCGTGCTCGGGTGCGCGCAAAAGGCGCGCTTCAACGAACCGCGGCCCCTTTCACGGCGTCCACCACTTCCGTCCGCACCTTAGAGGTTGCGCAGAAGCGCGACCGCCTGGTCCACCCGCTCGACCGCCATTACCTCGAGGCCTGAAATTTTTGCCTTGGGCTGGTTGGCGCGCGGCACGATCGCTTTCTCGAAGCCGAGCTTCGCCGCCTCTTTGAGTCGGTCCTGGCCGCGCGGCGCCGGCCGCACCTCGCCGGCAAGCCCGATCTCCCCGAACACCACGACCTTCTCCGCAATCGCCCGGTCCGAGAGCGAGGACACGACCGCGAGGCTCACCGCGAGATCGGCCGCCGGCTCGCCGATGCGCACGCCGCCGACGGCGTTGACGAACACGTCCTGCTCCCAGGTCGCGATGCCGGCGTGGCGGTGCAGCACGGCGAGCAGCATCGCGAGGCGGTTCTGCTCGAGCCCCACCGAAAGCCGGCGCGGGTTCGGCGCGTGGGCGGCGTCGACGAGCGCCTGGATCTCGACCAGCAGCGGCCGCGTGCCCTCCAGCGTGGCGACGACGCACGAGCCCGGCACGGCGTGCGCATGCTGCGAGAGGAACAGCGCCGAGGGGTTGGTCACGCCGCGCAGGCCCTTGTCGGTCATCGCGAACACGCCGAGCTCGTTGACCGCGCCGAAGCGGTTCTTCACCGCACGGATCAGCCGGAAGCTGGAATGCGGATCGCCCTCGAAGTAAAGCACCGTGTCGACGATGTGCTCGAGCACGCGCGGGCCGGCGATCGCTCCCTCCTTGGTGACATGGCCGATGATGAAGAGCGCGGTCCCGGCGCGCTTGGCGTGCCGCGTCAGCTGCGCCGCGCACTCGCGCACCTGCGCCACCGAGCCCGGCGCCGATTGCAGCGTCTCGCTCCACAGCGTCTGGATCGAATCGATCACCGCGACCGCGGGCTTGCCGGCGTCGAGCGCCCCGAGGATGCGTTCGAGCTGCGTCTCGGCGAGCAGCCGCACGCCGCCTGCGTCGAGTGAGAGCCGGCGCGCGCGCATCGCGATCTGCTCCGCGGATTCCTCGCCGGTGACGTAAAGAACTTCCTGCAGCGTCGCCAAGGTCTGCAGGAGGAGCGTGGACTTGCCGATGCCGGGGTCGCCGCCGAGGAGGACCACCTGCCCGGCCACCAGCCCCGCCCCGAGGGCGCGGTCGAGCTCGCCGACCCCCGTGGGAATGCGGGCGAGTTCCCTCGCTTCGATGTCGGCGAGCGCCACCGACGGCGTCGCAATTCTCTTCGCGCCTCTTTCCGCGTAGCTTTCGCTCAGCGTGCCCGCCGCCCCGCACGACGGGCAGGTGCCGAACCACTGCAGCGCCGTGGCGCCGCACTCGGCACAGGCGTAAACGGCCTTCGGCTTCGCCATTCAGGCCGCCTCGGCCACCGGCACGCGCGGCGCGAGGGCGCAGACCAGCTGGTAGCTCACCGTGCCGGCCGAGGCCGCCACCTCCTCCGCCGGCAGGCCCTCGCCCCACAGCGTCACCGCGCTGCCGATGTAGGCGCCCGGAATGTCGCTGATGTCGACGCAGATCATGTCCATCGATACCCGCCCAACGGTGCGCGTGCGCCTTCCGTTGACCAGCACCGGCGTTCCGCTCGGCGCGTGGCGCGGATAGCCGTCGGCATAGCCGCAGGCGACGACGCCGACCGCCATCTCGCCCACCGCCTCGTATGAAAAGCCGTAGCCTATGCGCTCACCGGCATGCAGCTGCTGGATGGCGATGATCTCGGAGCTCAAGGTCATCGCTGGCTTGAGATTCAGCGATTCGGCGGTGCGTTCGGCGAACGGCGAGCAGCCGTAGAGCATGATGCCGGGACGCACCCAGTCGCCGCGCGCCTCGGCAAAGCGGATCATGGCGGCCGAGTTGGCGAGCGAGCGCGGCGCTTCGAGTCCCTTGGTCAGCTCGTTGAACCAGTCGAGTTGGCCTCGCACGCCGCTTGCGCCATCCGCGTCCGCGAACTGGGTCATCAGCGTGACGTTGCGCACCTGCGCGTGCATGCGGACCGTGTTGTACGCGAAGCGCAGGTTCTCCGAATTGAAGCCGAGCCGGTTCATGCCGCTGTTCACCTTCAGGTAGGCATCGATCTCGCCGGGCAGCGCGGCAAGCCGCAGCATCTCGACTTGCTCGGAGTTGTGAATCACCGGCGTCAAGTTGTACTTGACGAGCAGCGGCAGGTCGATCGGCTTGAAAAAACCCTCGAGCATGAGGATCGGCTTGGTCACGCCCGCAACACGCAGGCGCGCGGCCTCCTGGAAGTCGAGCACCGCGAAGCCATCCGCCGCGTCGAGCGCGCGCGCGGCACGCTCCACGCCATGGCCGTACGCGTTCGCCTTGATGACCGCCCAAAGCTTGGCGCCCTTGGCATACGCCTTCGCCACCAGAAGGTTATGCGAGAGCGCGCCGGCTGAAATGGTTGCGCGGATCGGGCGCGGCATCGGTCAAGCTCGCGTCGGGCTGAGTCTTGTGAGAAGTCTTATTGTGCTATAACCCGGCGCTACAAAACGAGAAAGCGTCCGTGAGCTCCGGCTTCTACATCATCATGGCGGCGCAGTTTTTCTCGTCGCTCGCCGACAATGCGCTGCTCGTCGCCGCGATCGCGCTGCTGATGCAGGCGGAGGCGCCGTCGTGGCTCACGCCGTATCTCAAGTTCTTCTTCGTCGTGTCCTATGTGCTGCTCGCCCCGTACGTCGGCGCCTTTGCCGACCGGCTGCCCAAGGGGCAAGTCATGTTCATCGCCAACACCATCAAGATCTTCGGCTGCGTGCTGATGCTCTGGGGCACCGACCCGCTGCTCGCCTACGCGGTGGTCGGTCTGGGCGCCGCGGCCTACTCGCCGGCAAAGTACGGCATCCTCACCGAGTACCTGCCGCACCGCAAGCTGGTGGTCGCCAATGGCTGGATCGAAGGCCTCACCGTGGCCTCGATCCTCCTCGGCACCGTCTTCGGCGGCGTGCTGATCAACGCGCGCGTCTCGGGGGTTCTGCTGCACTTCGACTTCCCGATGATCGATACGCCGGTCGATACGCCGGCCGCAGCGGCGATCGCGGTGATCGTCATCGTCTATATCATCGCGGCGCTCTTTAACCTGCACGTGCCGCGCACCGGGGTTGCGCTAAGGACGCTGTCGGCCGATCCGTTCGACACGCTGAGGGACTTCGCGCGCTGCGCCGGGCACCTGTGGCGCGACCCGCTGGGCCAGATCTCGCTCGCCACCACCACGCTTTTCTGGGGCGCCGGCGCGACGCTGCAGTTCATCGTCATCGAATGGGCGCGCGCCGCGCTCGGCTTCGACCTGTCCAAGGCCGCGATCCTGCAGGGGGTGACGGCGTTTGGCATCGCCATCGGCGCAGTGCTCGCGTCGCTTTGGGTGGCCCTCGAGCGCTCGATCCAGGTGATTCCGCTCGGCATCGCCATGGGCTTCGCGGTGATCGCGATGATCTTCACGCACCAGATCTGGGCGGCGATCGTGATCATGATACTGATCGGCGCGATGGCGGGGTTCTTCGTGGTGCCGATGAACGCCTTGCTGCAGCACCGCGGGCACCACCTGGTGGGCGCGGGCCGTTCCATTGCGGTGCAGAACTTCAACGAAAACATCTCGATCCTGGTGATGATCGCGCTTTACTCGCTGCTGCTGGGCGTCGGGTACTCGATTTACACGGTGATCCTGGTGTTCGGGCTGTTCGTCTCCACCACCATGGGGCTCGTGGGGCTCTGGTACCAGCGCAACCGCCGGGTGCGCCGCGAGGAAGTCGACCGGCTGCTCGCCTTTGCGCGCACCGAGGCCCCGCACCCCGAGCGCTAAGGCGTCCTGCGACTTTCGTTAGAGCCCGGCCATGGTGTTCCTCGCGAAAACCAGGTCGGCCCAGGCCTTCGCCTTGTCCGGGAGATTGCGCAGCAGATAGGCGGGGTGGTAAGTCACGATGAGTGGTACCCCGGCGTAGCGGTGTGTCCGCCCGCGCAGGCTGGCGATGCTCGCATCGCTGTTGAGCAGCGTCTGCGCGGCGAAGCGCCCCATGGCGACGATCAGCTTGGGCTCGATCAGCTCGATCTGGCGCATCAGGTGCGGAGCGCACTTGCGGACTTCTTCCGGCTCCGGGTTGCGATTGCCCGGCGGGCGGCATTTCAGGACGTTGGCGATATACACGTTCTCGCCGCGCTTCAGGCCGATCGCGGCCAGCATATTGTCGAGCAGCCGTCCGGCCTGCCCGACGAAGGGCTCGCCCAGCCGGTCTTCCTCGGCGCCGGGCGCCTCGCCGATCAGCAGCCAGTCGGCGTGCTCATCGCCGACGCCCAGCACGGTCTGTTTGCGGGTCTTGTGCAGGCCGCACGCCGTGCAAGCTGGAACTGCCTGCTTCAGTTCAATCCAGAGATCGTGCGGTTTTTTCTCTTTGCTTCTCAAGCGCCAGACCGGCGCGAGACCCATCTCGGCCAGCACCGCGTCGCGCCGGCTCATTGCAGGGACAGCGTCAGCACGAGCGCATCTTCGCGTCCCGACTGCGCAGGATAGTAGCCGCGCCTGACGCCGATCCTGCGGAAGCCGAAGCGCGTGTACAGCGCCTGCGCGCCGAGGTTGCTCGGCCGCACCTCCAGAAAGAGGTTGCGCGCGCCGAGCGAGCGCGCGAGTGCGGTCGCGTCGTCCAGCAGCGCGCTGCCGCGGCCGCTGCGCTGGTGCGCCGCAGCGATCGACAGATTGAGCAGGTGGGCCTCGCCCGCCGCGACCATGAGGATGAAGTAGCCGACGAGCTCGGCCCCCAGCCGCAGCGTGCGGCATTCGTATCCGGCGCGCAGCGAATCGGCGAAATTGCCGCGCGACCACGGATGGCTGTAGACGGCGCTCTCGATCGCCATCACCTCGGCGAGGTCCTGCTCGCGCATCGGCGCGAGCTCGGGAACGTCCTTGAGTACTGCGCTCATCGCGGCTGCTCGTGCGTCGTCAAGGCGACCTTGTCGCGCACGTACATCGGCGCGGCGAGCGCGGCATCGACCCCCTCGCCCGCCTGCAGGCGCGGCCCAGCGAGCCTGGCAACCGCCGCTGCGCTCGGATGAACCTCAGGCAGCACGCGCGTCAAGCCCAGGTCTCCGTAAACCGCAAATCCGTTGCCGCAGCCGATCCACCCCTCGCCGGGAGGCCTGGGTGCCGCCTGCGGCGCAACGCACATCGCTGCAATTCGCTCCTCCCACCGCGCGCCGCGTTTCTCGAGCGCCGCATAATACACTTCGCGCATCCGGGCATCGAGGCACGCCACGACGCGCGTCGCGCCCGATTCCTCGGCCAGCGCCTCGAGCGTCGAGACGCCGATCACCGGCAGGCCGCGCGCAAAGGCGAGCCCTTGCGCGACACCGCAAGCAATCCGCAGGCCCGTGAACGAGCCCGGACCGGCGCCGAACGCGACCGCGTCGAGCTGGCCGGCGCCGATCCCCGCTGCGGCGAGCAGGCGCTCGAGCATCGGCAGAGCGAGCTCGGAATGGCGCATCCCGGCCCGGCGCTCGAGCGCCGCGATCTCGCCGTCGGCCCAGAGCGCGACAGAGCACCACTCGGTGGACGTTTCGATCGACGCGAAACGCATCTCGCGATTCTATGCCTGATAGAATTTCCCTCATGAAAGAACACAGAATCGCAGTCATCCCCGGGGATGGCATCGGGCGCGAAGTGATCCCGGAAGGCATTCGCGTTCTCGAGGCCGTCGGCGCGAAGCACGGCATCCGCTTCAAGTGGCAGGAGATGCCGTGGAGCTGCGACTGGTACCAGGCCCACGGCAGGATGTGTCCCCAGGATGCGCCGGACATTCTGCGCAGATTCGACGCGGTGTATTTCGGCGCCGTCGGCAATCCCTCGCTGGTGCCCGATCACATCGCAGTCTGGGGCCTGCTCATCGACTTCAGGCGCCGGTTCGATCTTTACGTCAACCTGCGGCCGGTGCGCCTTTTCGAGGGACTGCCCTGCCCGCTCTCCGGCCGCAAGCCTGGGGACATCGACTATATCGTCGTGCGCGAGAACACCGAAGGCGAGTACGGCAACGTCGGCGGGCGCATTTATGAAGGCACCGAGCGTGAGCTGGTGATGCAGCAGTCGATCTTCTCGCGCAAAGGCGTCGACCGGATCATGCAGTACGCCTTTGAGCTGTCGCGCGCGCGCAAGAAGCACCTCACCTCGTGCACCAAGTCGAACGGCATCACCATCACCATGCCGTACTGGGACGAGCGCTTCGCCGCGATGGGCAAGCAATACCCGGATGTGCGCACGGACCAATATCATGTCGACGGCCTCACCATCCAGATGGTGCTCAACCCGGAGCGCTTCGACGTCATCGTCGCTTCGAACCTCTTCGGCGACATCATCTCCGACCTCGGTCCGGCGACTGCCGGCACCATCGGCATTGCCGCCTCCGGAAATATCAATCCCGAGCGCACCGCGCCTTCCATCTTCGAGCCGGTGCATGGCTCGGCGCCCGACATCGCGGGAAAGAAGATCGCCAATCCGATCGCCACGATCTGGTCCGGCGCGCTGATGCTCGAGCATCTTGGGCATGCGCAGGCCGCGGCCGACATCGTGCGCGCGATCGAGCGCGTCATCCTCGAAGGCCCTCGCACCCCAGACATGCGGGGCAGGGCGAGCACCTCCGAAGTCGGCGCCGCCGTCGCCGACGCAGTGCGCGGCGCAGGCCGCTCGGCCGCCCGGCCCGCGACATCCGCCGCAAAGGCGTCGCCGACCCGATAGAGCTCGGGTCTCTGCACAACCTCTTCCGCGCCAAAGCCTCCACCGCGGCGTTGTGCAAACACGTCTCCACGCAGACAGCGCGCGCAACCGCCTGATCGGCATCGGGCTGATGTCCCTCACGTACGTGCTGTTCACGCTGCTCGACGGCAGCGCGAAGTGGCTGGTGGGCAGCGTGCCGGTGATCGTGGTCGTGTGGCTGCGCTTCGTGACGCACGCCGCATTCGCTTCCGCGCTGCTGTTGCCGGTGCGCGGCCTTGCCCTCGTGCGCACCGGTCACCTGCGCTGGCATCTGCTGCGCGCGCTGATGTTCGTCGCGATGACCTGGATGAACTACTGGGCGCTGCAGTACCTGCAGCTGGCGGTGACCTCGTCCATCTTCTTCCTCGTGCCGATCGTGATCGCGCTGCTCGCGGCGCCGCTGCTCGGCGAGCGGCTCGATGCCGGGCGCTGGGGGGCGATCCTCGCCGGTTTCGCCGGCGTGCTGGTGATCGTGCGGCCCGGCAGCGCGGAGTTTCATCCGGCGATGCTGCTGTCGATCTGCAATGCCGTCCTGTATGCGCTCTTCAATCTGATGACGCGGCGCCTTGCGGCCTATGATCCGCCCGAGACGATCCAGTACCTGCCCGCAGTCGGCGCGGCCATCGTGCTGGCACCGTTCGCGCTCGCCGCCTGGGAATCCCCCGGCGGCTGGCTGGAGTGGACCATTGCCTGCCTGCTCGGCGTGCTGGGCGGGCTTGGTCACTATCTGCTCGCCCTCGGGCACCGATATGCGCCCGCGACCGTTCTGGCGCCCTTCCTGTACCAGCAGGTGATCTACATGGCGATTTTCGGCTACCTGGTGTTCGGCGACGTCCCGTCGGGCGCCGTCTGGAGCGGCGCCGCCATCGTAGTGGCGAGCGGTCTTTACCTTTTCGCCCGCGAGCGCGCCCGGCGATGAGTCGCGGATGCGCACGCGATCGCTCACCTTCCTTGACGTTTCGCCGCACGCAGGACTGGACGGGGGGGTGAAGCTCCAGTAAATTTCCTGCCGGGGAGGGGGAAAAACCATGGCAACTCGCCGCAAGCGCGCGGCCGGAGCAAGGAGAGCCGTTACGCGCGGCAGGGCCAAGCCTGCCCGCGGCGCGGCGCGCGCGCGCGCGGCCAAGCGGGTGCGACGCGCAAGCGCGGCGCGCTTCCCCAGCCTGACGCAGCTTTCCTCGGACTGGTACTGGGAGCGGGACGCCGAGTTGCGGCTCACCTTCGTGTCGAGCTACGCAGGCGACAAGGGCGGGCTTGACGCCTCGGCCCACCTGCGCCGCAAGCGCCGGGAGCAGCAAGCGCTTAACCTGACTGACGCCGACTGGCAGCGCCACCGCGCCCAGCTCGAGCGGCGCCAGCCGTTTCGCGACTTCGAGATCCAGCGCGCCGCGGGCGACGGGCATAGCGTCTGGATGTCTTTGAGCGGCGAGCCGGTGTTTGACGGCCGCGGCCGGTTCAAGGGCTATCGCGGCGTCGGCCGCGACATCACGGCGCAGAAACGTGGCGAGCAGTTGCTGCGGCTCGAGCACAGCGTTACCCGCAGCCTCGCCGAGGAGATCAGCCCGCCGCACGCCCTGCGCCAGGCGCTGCGCTGGATCTGCGAGACCGAAAGCTGGGACTGCGCCGAGTTCTGGAGGCTCGACGAAGCCGCCGGGGTGTTGCGCCGGATGGTGCACTGGGCCGCGCCCGGGGTCCCAGAAGCCGAGCGCTTCGTCGAGGGCTCCCGCGACCTGGTCTTCGGCCCCGGCGTCGGCCTGGTCGGCTCCGTGTGGCAGTCGGGAGAGCCGCTCTGGATCCCCGACTCGCGGCAGGATCCGCGCGCCGTGCGCAAGGAACTGTCGCACGAGACCGGCCTGCGCGCCGCGCTGCTCTTGCCGGTGCGCTCCGGGCCGCGCGCAGTGGCGGTGCTCGCGATCACCTGCCGTAGCCTGCGCGCGCCCGACGAGCGCCTGCTGCAGGCGCTCAATGTCATCGCCGCCCAGATGGGCCAGTTCCTGCAGCGCGCGCAGGCCGAGCAGGCGATGCGCGAGAGCGAAACGCGCTTTCGCCGCCTGACCGAGCTGTCCTCAGACTGGTACTGGGAACAGGACGTCGAGTTCCGCTTCACGCGCATCGAGGGCCGCGAAGTGGCGGGCGGCGACCAGGAGCTGCGCGAACGCCTGATGGGCAGCAGCCTCTGGGAGGGCGACCTGCAAGTCGAAGGCGGCTGGGAGGCGCACCGTGCGCGCCTTGATGCGCGCGAGACTTTTCACGACACACTGGTGTGGCGCACGATGTCCGACGGCAGCTGGCGCTATGTCGCAGTGAGCGGCGAGCCGCTGTTCGCCGCCGACGGCCGCTTCACGGGTTACCGCGGCGTCGGCCGCGACGTCACGGCGCAAAAGCGCGCCGAGCAGATGCTGCGCCTCGAGCACCAGGTCGCGCATGCGCTGTCCGGAGAGCGCGAGCCCAACGCAGTCGTGCGTGCCGTGATCCGCGCTCTGTGCGAGGTCGAGGGATGGGCGTGCGGCCGCTATTTCAGGCTCGACGAGGCAAGCGGCCTGCTGCGCTTTCACGACGCGTGGTGCGTGGCCGATCCGGTGGTGCAGCAATTCATCGAGCGTTCGCGGACGATCACCTTGCGTCCGGGTGAAGGCCTGTCGGGCAAGGTCTGGCAGAGCGGCGAGCCGATCTGGTCGCAAGACACCGTGCACGACCCGCGCGTGCAATACAAGACGCTGTGGGAAGGCAGCGGCCTGCACGGCGGCTTTGCGTTCGCGGTGGTCGCCGAAGGCAGCGTCATCGGCGTGCTCACTTTCTCGAGCCAGGCGGTGCGCGAGCCCGACCAGCGCCTAGTGCAGGCCGCGCGCGTCATCGGCAGCCAGATCGGCCAGTTCCTCAAGCGCAAGCAGGCGGAGGAATCGCAGCGCGAGAGCGAGCTGCGATTCCGCAGCCTGGTGCAGATGTCCTCGGACTTCTTCTGGGAGACCGATGCGAACGACCGCTTCACGGAGATGGTGCACGAGCCGAGCTACGCCGGGTCCGTCGCCGGCGCGGGCGAAGCCGGCTGGGGCGAGCTGCGCGGCATGTTCCGGGCGCGCTCGCTGTTCCGCGATTTCGAGTTCGGTCGTCCCTGGCCGGACGGCAGCATCCGCTATTTCTCGGTGAGCGGCGAGCCGCGGTTCGCCGCCGACGGCGCCTTCCTCGGCTACCGCGGCGTCGGTCGCGACATCACCGAGATTGCGCTCGCGCGCGAGCACGTCGCCTCGCTCGCCTATAGCGACCCGCTGACTGGCCTGGCGAACCGCACCAGCCTTTCGCCGGCGCTCGAACAGGCGGTCGAGCGCGCCCGCCGGCGCGGCGCCAAGCTGGCCGGCGTGTTCATGGACCTCGACAGCTTCAAGCAGATCAACGACGCGCACGGCCACGATATCGGCGACGGGCTGCTGATCGAGGTCGCGCGCCGGCTGCGCACGGTCCTGCGCGCGAGCGACTTCGTGGCGCGGCTCGGGGGCGACGAGTTCTTTGTGGTGATCGAGGAGGTGCACGATGTGCCGGCGGTGGACGGCATCGCCCGCAAGCTCCTTTCGGAGCTGCTCGAGCCCTACGAGCTCGCCGGCGGCAAGCGCGCGAAGATCACCGCGAGCCTCGGCGTGAGCGTTTTCCCGGACGATGCCGGCGACGCCCAGACCCTCATGAAGCACGCCGACATGGCGATGTACGTGGCGAAACAGGCGGGCAAGAATTCCTACCGCTTCTACCCCGTGGAGCCGGTCGGCGAAGCCAACCCGCGCGCGGCGTAGCGTCTTCTTCGGCTAGCCGCCGCCGCGGCGCAGCTCGCGGTTCGCGTCCTGGATGTCGCGGCGCAGCTTCTCGCGCTCCTCGGGCGACATCTGGCGCTGCTTCTCGGCAGGCCGGCCGACGCGATCGCGGTAGACCTCGCGCATGTCTTCGCGCATGCGCTGGCGCTCCTCGCGGCTCATGTTCTGCGCCTTGAACCTGCCTTCGTTCCTCTTTCCGGACTGTGCAGCCGCGCCCGCCGTGGCGAGCGAAAGCATCAGCGCAAGGACTAGGCTTTTCATGGCTGCGGGAATGTTACGCGGGTTCGCTTTCGAAGGCGTGTCGCCGTTGCCGAAATTTGTAACAATGTGTTGCCCCATGCCCGAGCTCAAGACCCGGATCCTCGTCGTCGACGACGACCAGCGCTTGCGCGACCTGCTGGTGCGCTACCTCGGCGGCGAGGGCTACGAGGTCAGGGCCGTGCCCGACGCCCCCGGCATGGACAAGCAGCTCGCGCGCGAGCGCTACGACCTGGTGGTGCTCGACCTGATGCTGCCCGGCGAGGACGGCCTCGCCATCTGCCGGCGGCTGCGCGTCCAGAACAGCGCCCCGGCGATCATCATGCTGACCGCCAAGGGCGACGAGGTCGATCGCATCGTCGGCCTCGAGATGGGCGCCGACGATTACCTGCCCAAGCCGTTCAATCCGCGCGAGCTGCTCGCCCGCATCAATGCCGTGCTGCGGCGGCGGGCCCCCTCGGGGCCGCCCGGCGCGCCGGCTTCGGAAACCGAAACGCACCGCTTCGGCCGCTTCGAGCTCAGCCTGGGCACACGCACCCTGACGCGCGAGGGCAAGGCGCTGCCTCTCACCACCGGCGAATTCTCGGTGCTCAAGGTCCTGGTGCAGCACCCGCGCGAGCCGCTGTCGCGCGACAAGCTGATGGAGCTCGCCCGGGGCCGCGAGTACGAGGTGTTCGACCGCTCGATCGACGTGCAGATCTCGCGGCTACGAAAAATCGTCGAGGACGACCCGTCGCATCCGAAGCATATCCAGACGGTGTGGGGCTTCGGCTACGTTTTCGTCCCGGACAACGAAACTAAGTGACGCTGTTCGCCCGGTCGTTCCTGCTGATCGCGCTGCTGATCGTCACCGCGGTACTTGCCTCCTTCCAGATCTACCTCGTCCACGAGCGCGAGCCGCGCTCGCGCGAGCTTGCGCAGCAGACGGTGAGCGTCATCAATCTGACACGCGCGGCGCTGGTGAGCGCCGACCCGTTCCGTCGCCGCCAGCTGCTCGTCGACCTCAACGAGAGCGAAGGCCTGCGCGTGTACCCGGCGACCTCCAGCGAGCGGCTCGAGCCGCTGCCCGACGATCGTCTGCTCACCCGCGTCGCGCAGCGCGTGCGCGCCGCGCTGGGCGAAAACACCCGTTTCGCCTATGGCCGCGACGGCGAGGAAGGCTTCTGGGTCAGCTTCTTCATCGACAGCGACGAGTTCTGGGCAATGCTGCCGCTTGAGCGCTTCGCGCCCGCGTTCGGACTGCAATGGCTCGGCTGGGGACTGGGGCTGCTCGCCCTGGCGCTCGTTGGCGCCTGGCTCATCGCCTTCGGCATCGCCCGGCCGCTCGCCGCGCTGACGCGCGCCGCCGGGCGCCTCGGCCGCGGCGAGGCGCACCAGCCGGTGCCCGAGGAAGGCGCGCGCGAGCTGCTCGCGCTCGCCGCCGCCTTCAACCGCATGGCGAGCGACCTCGCCAGCATGGAGCGCGAGCGCGCCATGGTGCTTGCCGGCATTTCGCACGATTTGCGCACGCCGCTGTCGCGCCTGCGCCTGATGCTCGAGATGAGCGGCGCGGAGAGCACCGCCTCCGAGGCGATGAGCACCGACATCGAAGAGATCGAAGCCGTAATCGGCCAGTTCCTGGATTTCGCGCGCAGCGAGACCGAGAACAAGTCGGAGAGCGATGTGAACGAGCTGCTCGACGATCTCGCAGGGCACTACGCGCGCCTGGGGAAAAAGGTGTCGTTCGGGCATCGGCCGATTCCGATTTTTGCGTTCGCGCGGATGGCAGTGCGGCGCGCCGTCGCCAACCTGGTCGACAACGCCCTGCGCTATGCGGGAGAGCCGGTCGAGATTCGCACCTCGATTGCAGACGGGAAGATCTGCATTGAAGTCCTCGACCGCGGCCCGGGCATCCCCGCAGGCGAAGCCGAGCGCCTCAAGCGCCCGTTCACGCGGCTCGATGATTCGCGCGCCGGCCCCGGCGGCGCCGGGCTGGGGCTTGCCATCGTCGAGCGCGTGGCGCGCGCGCACGCCGGCACGCTGCAGCTCCTGCCTCGGGAAGGCGGCGGATTGGTGGCCCGGCTTTCCCTATCCTTTTGAGCACTGCTGGTGCAGAACATGGTGCAGAAGAACATCGCAGTGTACGAGGTGACCTCCTCCGGAATACGCGATACCGGCGAGCGCATCGGCCTGCGCGGCGGGCCGGCCGGAATTCGCACCGCTACGCGATAGGAAAGCGCTCGAGCGGTTCGTAGCGGCCGGAGACCGAGCGGATGAGCAGGAACTCGTTCACCGGCCACTGGAGCATCGGCAGCTCGGGCAGTTGCCGGGGCGCCGGCGCCTTGCGCACCAGCGTGATGTGGGCGGCGAACGCTCGCCGCTCCAGGATGAATTCCTCGCGGTAGAGCTCCCTCTGCAGGGTCTCTGCCATCTTCAGGAGCTCGGGCGGCGCCTGCTGCGGCCCCGCCCAGACGATCCTGTTGCGCTGCCAATAGACCGCCTGATCGAGCTTCAGACTGAATTTCCTCGCGTTGACTCGCCGCGCCGCGGCGAGCGCCCTGTCGGGCTTTGCTTCGCCGAGAAAAGCGAGCGTCAGGTGGATTTTCTCCTCGGCCGTCGCCGTGCCGCCCGAGTCCCGCGCCGCCGCGCGCGCCCAGTGCGCCAAGGCGCGCGCGGTCGCGGCGGGCGGCCAGACGGCGAAAAACAGGCGCATCACTCCTCGGCGAGGTGCTTGCGCATCAATTCGGCGAGCGCGCGCGCGGCGCTATCGGCTGACTGCTGCAGCTCGGCGGCGATCAGCTCCTGTTCGCGCCGCCCGCGGTTCTGCGAGAGCTTCCAGCGCGTCTCGAGCCGCGTCACCGCGATCTCGAAGTTGACGATCCCCTCGAGCATGCTGTCGACGTATTCGCGGCGCAAGGCGTCGAATTTCGGCAGCCACTGCGGATCGAGGGCCGCGACGAGCCGGCGCTGCGATGCGTGCTTCGCGTTTCGATCCTGAATGACTTTGGGCACCCCGTAGGCATGCACGGCGGCGTAATTCCAGGTCGGCACGCGCTCTTTGTCCTCGTACCACCGCGGCGAGACGTAGGCGTGCGCCCCGCAAAACACGACCAGCACTTCGTCGCCGGAGAAGTCCTGCCATTGCGCGTTGGCCCGCGCCATGTGCATGTCGAGGATCAGCTCATTTTCCGTTTCTCTGACGTGCACCGGAAGATGCGAAGCGTGCAGCGCGCGCGTCACCAGAACGGCAAAGCTGTTGGCGCGCATGAACTCCAGGAGCTGCGCGCGATCCTCGATGCGGTTGTACGGCGGCGAGTACATTTCAGTCGATGAGCGCCACGGCCTGCGCCGCGATGCCCTCGCCGCGGCCGATGAAGCCGAGCTCCTCGGTGGTGGTCGCCTTGACGTTGACGGCCGCCGGCGGCACGCCGAGGTCCGCGGCGATGTTGGCGATCATGCGCGGCATGTGCGGCGCCATACGGGGCT